>JAEEGG010001456.1_pt1 | contig 64387 bp, 48 predicted proteins | sample 9134161 | NCBI WGS metagenome assembly JAEEGG01 (sample SAMN16246543, study PRJNA631951) | gut metagenome | biome: gut microbiome; feature: rumen; material: CR-attached | host: Bos | place: Iran: Karaj | collected 2018-10
GCCATTATATCAATGAGGATATGGGCTACAAGCAGTATTCTGCTTATGGCAGCAAAATTCTTGCGACACTGTCGCAAAGATTGACTGCACGTTATGGCAAGGGATATACCTATACTGCTGTCACAAGGATGATGAAAGTTGCTCGTTTTTATAGCGACGAAGAAATGTTTGCGACACTGTCGCAAACATTAACGTGGAGTCATTTTTTGGAACTCGTTACCATAGAAGATAATAACAAGCGATTGTTTTATCAACAGATGGGCATTGTTGAGCATTGGAGTGTCAGGCAGTTACGAGATAAACAGGATGAGATGGCATACGAACGCTCTTTGATAGCTGTAAAACCCGAAGATGAGATAATGAAGACTCTTGAGAAAGTGACTCCAACCCACATGGAGCCAGATGTAGTGCTACGCAACTCATACGTGCTGGATTTCTTGGGGCTAAACGGCTACTATTCCGAAGAAGAACTGGAAGATGCTATCGCCAAACAGTTAGAGGCTTTTATCCTTGAGCTTGGACAAGGTTTCGCATTCTTGGAGCGTCAGAAACGTTTCACAATTGATGGCACAGACTATTATCTTGATTTGCTTTTCTATCATCGAAAGTTGAAGTGCCTGATTGCTATTGACCTCAAACTTGGAAAATTCAAGCCTCAATATAAGGGGCAGATGGAATTATATCTCAAATACCTGCAGAAATATGATATGCAACCAGATGAGAATTCTCCTATCGGTCTTCTGCTATGCAGCGAAGGTAATACAGAACATATTGAACTGATGATGCTGAATGAGGATCACATTAAAGTGGCTCAATACCTTACCTGCCTACCAGATAAACAGTGGTTTATTGACAAACTCAATCGTTCAATACTCATTGCTAAGGAATATAATGACAATCGCTAAGGAATATCCGCACAGTCGTTGGGTAATAGGACGTAGCCTAATACGCACTTTTCTAGCAGGTGCCACAAAAGATGTCGCAATCTGCTTAGTGAGCGAGGAGCAAGCTCAGAATGAAAAAGTTGATCCCTGATTTGTTCAGTTCGAAGAAATTATGTACCTTTGCACCCGATGATGAGTCATAAAAACGGCTGGTGACACATCATCGGGTGTTCATTGAGTGCATTTCATAGCAAAATGTGGAATTCAGAACGGTTTCCAATTCGTAACCCAGATTTTCCTCAATCCCCCAGACTGCCTTTATACGAAGAAAAGTTGAGAATTCTTGCAAAGTTACGAAAAAACGAGAGCAGAACAAAGAAACTCATTTCTTTTTTTGCCGAGACAGAGTAATTTCGCCATCTTTTGATGGCAAAGTTACGAAAAAACGAAGGAAATAGTATAGGGAAAACCTCTTTCCTATATTGAAGTTCGGCATCTTTGAGGGAATTCTATTAAATTTTGTGTAAAATATGATGATAACTCTCATATTCTCGAATTTCTTATGTAAATTTGCAGGCAATTGGTGCACATGGTAAAAAAAAAAGGATCTTTTTTCTCCCACATGTCCCATGTTTTGAGATAACATGCGACTAATTATGAAGCCAAACAAAAAGACAACGAAGTAGAACGAATAAATTGATAGTTATGAAACTCGCAGAAGCATTAAGCATCCGTAAGGATTTGAGAAACGCATCCAACAGATTGGGAAGCGCTTGGAGGATAACGTGAAGGTTCAGGAGGGTGATGAGCCGGCCGAGGACCCAAATGAGCTGATGAAAGAGCTGGACGAATGCTTGAACAGGCTGGAAGAACTGATTTGGCGCATTAACTTGACCAACGTGAAAACCGTTAATGAGGCTGGAAAGACCGTTACGCAACTGATGGCCGAGAAAGATGTATTGACATTGCGCATATCCACACTACGTAACACTTTCGACAGAGCTTCGTCACAACGCGAGCGCTACTCTCATTCAGAAATAAAGATGGTGACAATCGTAGATGTCAAGCAACTGAGCAAGCAGATTGATGACTACTCGGCCCAATTGCGCAAACTTGACATTGAGATTCAGGCGCTAAATTTCCAAACTGAACTCATCTGATTTTTTGGGAGGCATCCACATTCGTAGGGTGAACTGAACTTTTATTGATACATTGATTGGAATGTAACAGGATGCTTGGAGCGGGCATTTTTCTCTTGGAGAATTCACGGAGCAAGCTCAGCACAACTGCATACGAATGCATCGATCATGTAGCACATTGCACTACCTCCAGTTGACTATGACTGTTGGATGTCTCCTTTTGTCAGTTCACCAAAAGTGTAAGAGAAGCAAGAAGAGACTGTAATGGAGTTATTCGCCTAACTTGGACAAAGCAATTAGGCACCTGCGGAACGTAAGAATCATTACAAAGAAACAAAAAAAACGTAAAACGCTTGCACGTTTCATGGAAAAGTCCTACTTTTGTAGGCTGAAAACATGAACAAAACTGTGATTATTATGATAGACGTAAAAGAAACCCTGAAGAAGAGTGAGGAGAGAATGGAAATGGCAGCGATGTTCCTGGAGGACGAGCTGAACCGCATCCGTGCCGGACGTGCCAATGTGGCCATTCTCGACGGAGTAAGAGTGATGAACTACGGCGCAAAGGTGCCATTGAACCAAGTGGCTTCTGTGAACTGCCCCGATGCGCGTACCATAGCCATCAAGCCTTGGGACCGCAAGCAGATCAAGGACATAGAGAAAGCCATCATGGACAGCGATGTAGGCATCACCCCAGAGAACAATGGAGAGATGATCCGCCTGACCATCCCCCAGCCCACCGAAGAGCGCCGTCGTGACTTGGTGAAGCAGTGTAACAAGATAGCCGAGAAAGCCAAGGTGGAGGTGCGCAACGTGCGCAGCGACATCAAGGACAAACTGAAGAAGGCCATCAAGGACGGACTGTCTGAGGACAACGAGAAAGACGCCGAACTGGAGTTGCAGAAGATTCACGACAAGTACATCAAGAAACTCGATGCACTGATTGAGGCTAAGAACAAGGAAATCATGACTGTATAGAATATAGTTCGCAGTCCATGGTTCACTGTCAACTACACACTATGAACCATGAACTATGAATTATGAACTGGATGAAGGGACTTGTTGTAAAGAATACAGGAAGCTGGTACACCGTCCGCACAGACGATGGCCAGCTTGTTGATTGTAAGGTAAAAGGGAATTTCCGGTTGCGAGGCATACGGAGCACCAATCCTGTTGCTGTGGGCGACCGTGTCACGGTGAATGACGAATGCTGGATAACAGGCATTGAGGACCGACGTAACTACATCATCCGCAAGAGTATCAACCTGTCCAAGCAAAGCCATATCCTGGCTGCCAATGTAGACCAGGCTTTCCTGACAATCACCGTCTTCCGTCCTGAGACATCCACCACTTTTATCGACCGGTTCCTGGCCTCGGCCGAGGCCTATAGGGTGCCAGTGGTCCTGGTCTTCAATAAGACGGACCTGCTGGACGAAGAAGAGAGACGCTATCAGCAGATGATGGTCAACCTCTATGAGACCGTTGGCTACGAGTGTCGCCAGATTTCAGCACAGACAGGACAAGGTGTGGAAGAACTGCGTCCTCTGCTGGAAGGAAAAATCACCCTGCTCAGCGGTAATAGCGGCGTAGGGAAATCCACCCTCATCAACAGACTGGTGCCAGGCCTCAACCTGCGTACGGCGGAAATCAGCGATGCACACAATACAGGCATGCACACCACCACGTTCTCAGAGATGATTCCATTATCAGCAAACACCTGGCTCATTGATACCCCAGGTATCAAGGGCTTCGGCACTTTCGACATGGAACCAGAGGAACTGACCGGCTACTTCAAGGAGATATTCCGGTTCTCGAAGGACTGCCGTTTCTCCAACTGTACTCATACCCACGAGCCAGGGTGTGCAGTGCTCAAAGCCTTGGAAGACCATTACATTGCCTCCAGCAGATACCAGTCATACCTCTCCATGCTCAACGACAAGGATGAAAGCAAGTACCGTGAAGCTTATTAAGAACAGACAGTTATTCAGGCAGTTAAACAGGAAGTTAAAATGAGACACATAGCATTCGTGGCCTTACTGACTATTGGTATGTCGGCCACGGCACAAGTAAAGACAGAAATAAAGCAGTTCAATCAGGCAGGGCCTTTTGCCGTGAGCAAGCCCTTTGCCATAGATACCGTCGACGTAAAAGGCAAGAAGTTCGATGACAATGTCCTATTGGGTGGAATCAACCAGCTAGCCCCCACTACACAGACATTCTCGGGAGCCGTGCTTCCTTCGCTGGAAGACAGCCGCTCTGTGGGTATGCTGACGTTCTATGTGAACAACAGCGACTACCTGAAAGGAAAGATCGAGGTGAAGGGACCCAAGCACTACAAGCTGTTCATCGACGGTCAGGAGGGTGGCGGCGAGCTGAAACTGGCTCCAGAGCACCATACTTTCTGCATCAAATACTTGGCTGAGCCCAAGGACACCGACAGTATCAGCGTCATCATTGATGCGCCTAAGACAGTGGACTATACGCTGGACAAACAGCACCCTTACATGGTGCATGACCTCACCGACGGACGCCGTGTACGGGGGGTGAGCCTGTCGGCCGACGGTAAATATATATGTGTGAGTTACCAGGTGACCGAACGGGGTGGCAACAGCCGCTGGCAGTACGAATTGCGTGACACGAAGAAAGGCACGCTGATAGCCACACCTAACCGGAACCTGCGTTGGATGCCCCGTTCCATTGCCTGCCTCGAAGAAGAAAAAGAGCAAGGATGCCGTGTGCTATACAAGGTGGATCCACTGACAGGTGAACGTACCCGATGGGCAGCAGGTGTGCCCGATGGCAGCTATACCGTAAGCCCCACTGAGGACTATCTGATCATCTCCGTTCAGGAAGAAGGGCCGAAGGAAGACAAGGATGTTTTCGAAGTGCTGGAAATGGATGACCGTCAGCCTGGTTGGCGCACCCGTAGCTATCTGATGAAATACGACGTGCAGACGGGTATATCCCAGCGCATTACCTTGGGCACGAAAGGCGAATACCTGTCGGACATCTCTCAAGACGGCCGAAAGTTGCTGATCACGTCATCTTACTCGCGTCTGGCAAAACGCCCTACGGAAGTGGAGGATGTGTTCATCATGGATGCACAGACCCTGAAGGTGGACACATTGTTGCAGTGTGAGGGATTCCTTGGCGGTGGATGCTTCTCGCCCGACGGTTCCCAAATACTGTTTACGGGAACTCCCGAAGCCTTCAACCGCATAGGCTGTCAGCTGCCTGCCAACGTCACACCGAGTATGACGGAAAACGAGTTGTTCCTGTATGACATTGCCACGAAAAAAGTGACACCACTTACCAAGGACTTCGACCCTAGCCTTGACGGCAGTCCTGACTGGTCATGGGCCGACGGACAGATCTATTTCCGTGCCGAGTGCCGCGACTACATCTACCTCTATCAGCTCAACCCCAAGACGGGAAAGATTCAGAAGCTGCCCTGCGCTGGCGATGACGTATATCGGTTCGACATGGCTTCCTGCGCCAATACCCTGGCATGGCTCTCCTATAACACGCTGGAGCCGGCATCTGCCTATGTCGCCATCCAGCCGTGGTCAAAGTCATGCCTCACACTCTTCAAAGGTAGTGATGCCCTGGGCGACGCCGAAGTAGGCACCTGCGAGGATTGGAACTTCACCAATTCACGTGGCGACACCGTTTACGGCCGTCTGTACTTGCCTAAGGACTTTGACAAGACCAAGAAATACCCGATGATTGTCTACTACTACGGAGGTTGCTCGCCCGTATCCCGTTACTTCGAGTCGCCATACGCTCCGCAGTACTGGAACTCACTGGGCTACGTGGCTTATATCCTCCAGCCCAGCGGTGCTACCGGATTTGGTCAGGAGTGGGCTTCACGTCATGTGAATACCGCTGGCCGAGGCCCTGCCGAGGATATCATCGAGGGAACAAAGAAGATCTGTGAAGAGCATCCCTTCATCAATCCGAAGAAGATAGGTTGCATGGGTGCTTCGTACGGAGGCTTCATGACCCAGTATCTGCAAACACAGACCGACATCTTCGCCGCTGCCGTCAGTCATGCCGGCATCGCCAACCATACCAGCTACTGGGGCGAAGGCTACTGGGGCTATAACTATAGCGAGGTGTCGATGGCAAACAGCTACCCCTGGAGCCATCGTCAACTCTATGTAGACCAGTCGCCACTGTTCAATGCCGACAAGATCCATACACCACTGCTGCTGCTTCACGGCAATGCCGACACGAACGTTCCACTGATTGAGAGTCTCCAGATGTTCACTGCTCTGAAACTCCTGGGACGTGACGTGGCGCTGGTAGAGGTGGAAGGCGAAAACCACCATATCCTCGAATACGGGAAAAAGGAGAAATGGCTCGCCACCCAGATGGCATGGTTCGCACGTTGGCTCAAGGATGACCCAACCTGGTGGAATGAACTCTATCCTAAGAAGAACCTATAGATGTGTGGAATAAGGACTGTGGAATGGATAGAAAACTGATACTGATATCCAACGACGACGGCTATCAAGCTAAAGGCATCAACTGTCTCGTAGAAATGCTGCGCGACCTTGCCGACATTATCGTCTGTGCACCAGAGGACGCCCGATCAGGGTTCTCCTGTGCCTTTTCTGCCACTATGCCTTTGCGGCTTTGCAAACGGCATGAGGAGCCTGGCGTACAGATATGGTCTTCGAACGGCACACCAACAGACTGCGTGAAACTGGCACTGTCACAGATTGTGCCTCGCAGACCCGACATGGTCATCGGAGGCATCAACCATGGCGACAATGCCTCTGTCAATACACACTACTCTGGCACCATGGGCGTAACGCTTGAAGGATGCATGAAATACATCCCCTCCGTGGCTTACTCGCTGTGTGACCACCGCGACGATGCCGACTTTGAACCTCTGCGGCCTTATATCCGGCAGATGACCCAGCGCGTACTGCATGAAGGGCTGCCCATTGGGGTCTGTCTGAACATCAACTTCCCGCTGGTGGAGTCTTTCCAGGGCGTCAAGGTGTGCCGCATGTCCCTTGGCACATGGGATCACGAGATCACCGTCTGCCACCACCCACGCGGCTACGACTACTACTGGATGGTAGGACACTATCAGAACGATGAGCCCGACGCCGTTGATACAGACCGCTGGGCCTTGGACAATGGCTATGTGGCCATCACCCCCACCCGCATCGATGTCACCGCCCATGAAGCGATGGAGTGCCTGAAGCCATTTGAACATATAGATCTATAGCCTCATCGTATCAGAAGGCAAATTATTCACTCTTGACTATTCACTTTCATGAAGTACTATCTGATTGTAGGAGAAACATCTGGCGACCTTCACGCCTCGCGTCTGATGCAGTCGCTGAAAGAAGTAGACCCCCAGGCCGACTTCCGTTTCTTCGGCGGCGATTTCATGGCTGCTGTCGGCGGCACACGGATAAAGCATTACCGTGACCTGGCCTATATGGGGTTCATACCGGTATTCCTCCATCTTCCCACCATCCTGCGCAACTTGCGTTTGTGCAAGCACGACATCAGTCAGTGGCAACCCGACGTGGTCATACTTGTCGACTATCCCGGATTCAATATGAAGATAGCCAAATACGTACATGACCACCGTCAGAACCAGTCACCCAAGGTGTTCTACTATATTTCCCCGAAGATATGGGCATGGAAGGAGTACCGCATCAAGACCATCAAGAACTGCGTGGACGAACTGTTCTCCATCCTTCCTTTTGAAGTGCCCTTCTATGAAGAGAAGCACCACTACCCCATTCACTACGTAGGCAACCCCACCGCCGATGAAGTCAGGGAGTTCCGTGCTTCGGCAGAAAACCCTGTACCACCCTCTCAACACCCCAAACAAATTCTCCTCCTTCCCGGCAGCCGATACCAGGAGATTAAAGGCAATCTCCCTCCTATGCTCCAAGCTGTCAGCGACCTGTCAGACGACTATCAGATTGTTATCGCCGGTGCACCTTCCATTGAGCCGGAGTACTATCAGCAGTTCCTCACCAACGAGGGGACGAAGGCTGGTCTTTTCTTCGGCCAGACCTACGAACTGCTGTCCCGTGCCCATGCCGCCATCGTTACCAGCGGCACAGCCACGCTGGAGACAGCCCTGTTCAGGGTTCCCCAAGTAGTATGTTACTATACTCCCATACCTTGGTTCTATAGCTGGCTGCGCAAACGCCTCCTAAAAGTCCCCTACATCTCACTTGTCAACCTTGTGGCAGAACGTGAAGTGGTCAAGGAGCTGGTGGCCGACACCTTCAGCGTTGATGGCATCCGTTGCGAGCTTCACCGCCTACTCGACGGAACCGTCCGCCAGCAGATGCTCGCCGACTACGATGAGGTATGGCAGCGCCTGGGTGACCAGAAAGCCCCCGACTGTGCTGCCCAACTCATGTACAAAATATTAACAGAAAAGGGGAAAGACTAAGGTTTTTATCCGCAAGGGTGGCAACAATCGTGAGGGCAACTGTAAGAGTCAGCCCCCCCTGTAGGCAACAGTCAGATGTACGCCCTCCAGGAAATGGACAAAGCTTTGGAACGCTGTCTGAGATTTGGTCACGTAACAGTCCCTGTCTTTATGGCGTATAGCGAACTGAAACGCAATTCTGCCAGGAGCTATCTCGACAGCATCTGCAAAGGCGACCATCCGCGTCTGTAGTAAATAGAGGAAAGCCACCGCTGGTTCTACTATCCAAGAAAAGAGACTCCATAGGTGTAAAAAACGGAACAAGGCACCCGCCCGCAGACATGTGGGCGGGCGCCAGCGTTGATAAGGCCTCCCGCCCGCATTCATACGGACGGGAGGTCTTTTCTTGTTACCCGGCACCTTTCTCCCGTTTCCCCCGCACCTTTCTCCCGCTTTACTACCGAGGTACTCCCTCTCGCCCCGCCGCTCTGACTCTTCCAGTGCGAAGATTCAATTCTCTCAGCCCGCTGCTCTGATTCTGTCAGTCCGTAACTCCCTTTCTGTCAGTCCGCAACCCTTATCCTTTTGCGCCGTGGCTCCCCTTTTGACTGCCAAAAGAAACTCTGGTATCATACTAAAGGTGCTCTGTTATGACACCATAGGCGCTGTAGTATGACACCAAAGCACCTTGACTGTCAGACTCTCTTCCCTCGTCTGTTAATAAGAGGAACGCCTCTTGCCGGTCAATGCAACTCCGTCAAGCAATGAACACCGACCATTCAAGCAAGGAAGCACCAGCATTTAAGCAAGAAACCGCCGAGATTCAGACAAGGTGAAAGATCCTTTTTTTATTATTGGTGTCCGCTAAATGCCACAAAGCACCTCTTTTATTAGGAAATTCACTTGTATAAGCCCTATATACAACAAGTTACAACGGCTGTCCGCTAAAGTTTTGCTGTGTGGAATGCAAACACCATTCACAATATGGCGTTATTGCTTGATTTCACTTTGTTTGGTATCATATTACCACTTTGACGTACAGATGTACATGAACATAGGCGGCTGTCCGTTAAAAAAGAGAAACTAAAAGTCTGATCAAAAGTTTAGCGGACACCAATATTTTTTTATTGGTCTTTCATGGCCGTAAGGTGCGCCCTGACGTAACTTAAAGGATTATATTTATACAGGCAAGGCGAAAAAACCTTGTCTTTTTCTTGGATGTTTCGGAAATAATGTCTATCTTTGCCAACAGAACGGCAATCGTCCCCATAGGACTCTTCGATAGTAGAAGAAAGGATCCGTTCAGCATTGGATAATAAAAGGAAACATGACAGAGAAGAGCCGATATGTGCGTTTTGACTGGGCCATCAAGCGTATCCTTCGTGATAAGGCGAACAAGGAGGTGCTTGAAGGTTTGATTACAGTGCTCCTCGGTGAGCCGGTGACAATAACCGAGATTCTTGAGAGTGAGGGTAATCAGGATTCTCGTGAAGACAAGACCAACCGTGTGGATGTAAAGGCTAAAACTGCTGGTGGCGAGTATATCATCGTGGAGGTGCAGCTGACCAAGGAGCGTGACTTCTTCCAACGCATCCTCTTCGGCACGGCCAAGAGCATCACCGACCAGATAAGCATAGGCATAGACTATAGCGTCATCAAGAAAATATACTCAATCAATATTCTCTACTTCGACTTCGGCTATGGCGATGATTACGCTTATCATGGTGTCACCACGTTCCGGGGCATGACGAAGAAGGACTCCGTATTGCGCTATAACAACGAGAAGGAGAAACGCTACATCAGTGAGAGCACGAAGCGTATGATGATGCCCGAAGAAGTGTTCCCCGAATTCTTCATGTTGCTGGTCAGCCATTTCAATGAGGTGGCCAAGACGCCCATCGAGGAGTGGATGGAGTATCTGAAGGACGGTGCCATTCGCGAGGATACGCAGGTGCCAGGTCTTCAGGCTGCCCGCGAGAAACTTGCCTTTATGAGTATGACGGAGAAGGAGCGCCGCGCCTACGAGGACTATATGATCAGTGTTCATGCCGCCAAGGATGCCTGGGACACCATGCGAGATGAAGCCCAGGCCGAAGGTCGTGCTGAAGGTCGTGCCGAAGGCCGTGCCGAAGGTCGTGCCGAAGGTCGTGCTGAAGGTCGTGCCGAAGGCCGTGCCGAAGGTCGTGCCGAAGGTCGTGCTGAAGGTCGTGCCGAAGGCCGTGCCGAAGGTATTGAAGAAGCTAAGCGTGAGAATGCCCTTAAGATGAAGGCTGATGGTATGCCAGTAGAGCTAATAGAAAAATACACAGGTCTTACAATTGAACAAATCGCCAGTCTGTAGGCAATCAGATATTATCAGTTTTTGAATGATATATAAAAGAAAAAACCTATTAATAGGATTGCGTATGACATAGACAACAAACAAAAGAACATAAAGACATATAGAAGGCAAATGGCTTTTAATCCACTTATAACAATTCCTAAAGAAATAGATGAATACTTCAACAATAAGAACAGAAACAGATGTTATAAATGCATATTGGGATATGCTACGCACGCAAAGTAGACATGTTAGGCTTAGCTTGGCTTCTTTGCTAACATCTTCTGTACTGGAAGAGGAAAGCGCTCTTGCCAACCATTTGGAGTCTCAACCGAGCCGTAAAGTAAAAGCCCGATATGCCAATGCACCTTCCGATGAAGAGTTGGAAGAGAGATTTGCGGGAAAGCCAATTCCCCAGCTGCCTGAGGATGCTCCATGGAGTGAAATAATCAGTGCCAACATTGGCAAAACCATCAAACCGATAGAAAAATGGCTGTAAGCAAAGTGTCGCAAAGGGAAATTATAGAAGTTCCCTACCAACTGCCTGACGGAACCATCAAACCACACATGGCTCTTGTGCTTTCCACCGAAAAATTGCTATCAGCTGAAGATGGTATGTTCTATGCGGTTTTTATATCATCGAAGAATCTGAATCCCGAGTTTACAATGGAGATTCGGAATGAATGGTTAAGTAAGCCCCTTTCTAAACAATCACATTTTGTGACACACATTGTCAGTTATTATAGAACTGATGAGGTGATCCAGTCATTTAATAACTATGTGAAAAAAGCATTTTTTGATCCGATATTGAATAAGGTCATCCTAAGTATGTTTGATATTGAGATTGAATAATAAGGAAATAATCAATAATTGTCTCTCCCTAAAACCCTACTGCGTATGGTGACATAACAAAAACATCTACAGACATATTGTGAAGCGTCCGCTTGAATCTTGTTTCTGAAATTCGCCAAAATAAAGTACAATCCAAGAGTAAAGCAAGGATGCTCACGCTGCTGGCGTGGGCTTTACTCGTTTAGGATTGTTGGGTGTTTGGCGATACCTCAGAAACGTAAGCGAAGTAATTGCTCACGTTTTTTGTGCACATACCAAGCAAGTAATTATGGATATATATAAACACTGTGCTGTAATGCAGACACCTTTTAAATGCTTCGTTGTAGATATTCTGTTGAAACGACTAAAAATTGTATAAAAGACCATAAAAATGAAAACAACTATAGTAAACAAATTGAGCGGCGCAAGAATCCTTGCACTATTATTGATTTTGGTGCCACAGATGTTGAAGGCACAGGAAAAACCGCAGATGAAGGTAGACATCAGCATCACCAACCGTAACAATCCTGACGAGACTCAGGAACCAGGCTGCGTCGTTGATCGTTCTCGTCGATCATGATGCCATCGTTACGGAGACAGTCGAGGAGATAGAAATCATAGATTTCCTGAAAAGCAGCTTTGGCAATGCGCTCGTGCAGTTATGGGGCATCATTCAACAGGATTGGCATCAGACCGGCACCCTTGAGTCACCCTGTGCTAGCCTTTCAAAAGTTGAATCCCTAGCATTTATTGGCTTGTGTTGGCGTGTCACCCTTTTCTTACTTTTTCCATGTATACTATATATATCGGCTCTTAAAAGTTTTTGATTATTTTACTTGATTACAAAATTATTCGCCTAAAATTTTGCTTTAACGTTTTTATTTACTATTTTTGCATCCGAAGCGAGAAGGACTCGCTTGGCAGAAGAAGCGTTATGCGCTAACCATGCGAATGGAAACGTAAGAAACTTTCATTCTAATGTGCAAAAGGGCACCGCTGCTCCACGCTATATATGCGTGGGCTATGGATTCAATTTCACATTAATGTTATTCCTACGACCTCAAATCGGAACTGGTAAAGCAGTCTCACGCTTCTGCTGTATCGAGAAATGAAGTGAATAAGTGCAATAATTAAAAATCAAAAGATATCACTATGCAGAAGTTTTATTTGTTACAACTTGTATTGTTTTTTTCTTTTTTAGATGCTGATGCCTTTTCTTTTTACTATGTAAAGGATGGTGTGCACTATCTATGTAGTTCAAATAAAATGCAGGCTGAGGTTATTGGATATCATGGTAAAAAGACACCAGACTTGGTAGATAGTGAATACAAATTCAATTTTATTTGCGATGATGATTTTGACTATGAGTCATATATAAAAAAATACAATGAAAGGAATCATGACAGTAATAATCCTCCTTCTTCTATTTATCGAGAAGAGGGATATACTATTCTTGATGAACTAACTATACCCTCCTCTATCCACGCTTATACAATAGTTCAAAGTGATAATAAAAAGACGGTGTCCCGAAAATACGCAGGAACCTACAAAGTTATTGGAATTGCAAGTCATGCATATTATCTAGGAGTAAAAATCCGTTCATTATCAATATCTGATGGTATAGAATATATTGGTGATTATGCTTTCCACAGGTGTTCGCATATAGAAAAGTTAACCCTACCCACAAAGGCTTTAAAAAGCATTGGAAACGAAGCATTTTCAAACTGCGATAATCTAAAAAGTGTGACTATTCCACAATCCGTAAAAGAATGTGGTAGTGGTATTTTCGCTAGCTGTGACAAATTGTCGATGGCAGACATTCAGTGTGACTATGTACCCTCTGCCATTTTTTACGAATGCGATTCTCTTGAAAAGGTAACTCTTTCAGACAAAATGACAACTATTGGTTCGGATGCTTTTTATGGTTGTGAAAACTTAAAATTTATCAATCCTGTTTTGCGACAAGATAACGGAGAGAAATATTGGGAAAATGTACTACCTTCAGGTATTAAATCAATAGAATATGCTGCTTTTATGGAATGTCACAGCTTGAATACAATAGACTTGCCATTATACCTTGACTCACTAGGTCATAGGAGTGGTGATAATAATGAACATTATTTTAGAGGTCGAGTATTTGAGTATTGTAAAAGCTTAGAAAGAGTTACCTTCCACAAAAATCTTAAGTACATAGGACACGATTCTTTCGAAGGTTGCATAGCGCTAGAGAAAGTCATCGTCGACTGGGATGAGCCAATTGAATGTGAGAAGAGCATATTTGGGTATGTTAAATCTCGAAACGATACTACAGATTACATTTATGATAATGCGACTTTATTTATTAGGAATACAAATCATAAGAGATACAGGGAAGTATCTCCTTGGAAGTATTTCAAAACACATAGCCATCCGGGAGGCATAGATTATGGCGATGCTTTGACACTGACAGCCAAAAGTTATACCCGAGTCTATGGTGATTCAAATCCGACATTCGAATTTGAGGTAACGAATGGTTCTATCACCTCAGGTACTCCTACGATTACTTGTTCTGCTACTGCGTCATCACCTGTGGGTACTTATGACATCATAATAACCAAAGGCACAGTAAGCAACAACTCTGTAGAGTTAGTAAATGGCAAGTTGACCATCACCAACGCACCTTTGACGATCTCAGCAGGTGACTATACGAAAAAGCAAGGAGAGGATAATCCTATTTTTACGCCGACATTTAGTGGATTCAAGAATAATGAAACTGAAAAAGTACTTATTAAACAGCCTACCATCACAACAGTAGCCACAAAGACTTCACCTGCAGGAAGCTATCTTGTAACAGTCAATGGTGCAGAGGCTCAGAACTATAACATATCGTATCAGAATGGAACGTTAACTGTGACAGCTACAGTTCCAGGAAAAGAGCCTTATGCAGTGCTGAGCGACAATAATACTGTGGTGACATTCTATTACGATACTCAGAAATCAACCCGAGGAGGCATTGACATCAATAACAAATGGATTCCACAGTCTGGAAATTCACCATATGGGACTGCTACGAAAGCAGTATTCGATATATCGTTTGCATCTTATAGACCAGTTAGCACATCCCACTGGTTCCATAAATGCAAATTGTTGACCGCCATCATTGGTATCGAGAACCTCAAGACGAATAACGTGACGGACATGAGCGGCATGTTCGCCAGTTGTTCCAGCTTGACGAATATTGATGTGAGTAGCTTCAAGACTGACAAAGTAGAGTTTATGTATGATATGTTCTCTGGTTGTTCTAGCCTGACGAGTCTTGACTTAAGTGGATTTATTACGTCCAACGTAACTCTTATGAGTTCAATGTTCTATGGTTGTACAAGTCTAACTGATCTTGACGTAAGCAGCTTCAACACATCCAACGTAACAAGTATGAGGGGTATGTTTTATAATCTTTGTGCTTTGACGAACCTTGATTTGAGTAGTTTCGAGACGGACAAAGTTGAAGATATGGCTTATATGTTTCATTGGAGTTCCAAATTAGAGACCATCTTTGTCAGTAACGGTTGGAGCACAGCTGCTGTGACAGAAAGCATTGGAATGTTCGAAGATTGTATAAAAATATTCGGCGGGCAAGGAACAGCATACAGCTACTCTCACACGGACCACACCTTCGCACATATAGACGGTGGTTTGTCTTATCCTGGATACCTCACTGATATCAAAGATAAAAACAAGATTGTGACACTGACGGCCAAGAGCTATACCAGGGCCTACGGAGAAGACAACCCGTTTTTCGAATATGCTGTAACAGGGGGTACCATCATATCAGGAATGCCAAAAATCACCTGTTCTGCTACAAAAAAATCACCGGTAGGTAATTACGATATTGTGATTGCCAAAGGCACGGTGATTAATAAAAATGTTGAATTAGTAAAAGGTACATTAACCATCACGAAAGCTCCGCTGGCAGTGACTGCCAACAGCTACACCATCAAGCAGGGAGAGGCCCTTCCTACATTTGAGGCAACGTACTCTGGCTTTAAGAATGGGGAGACTAAAAGAGTGCTGATTAAGCAGCCGACATTCAGTTGCAGTGCGAGTCCCTCTTCCGAGCCAGGAACGTATGACATTGACGTTTCAGGTGCGGAAGCAGAAAACTATGACATCTCATTTATTAAAGGTACTCTTACCATAGAAGCAGGTTCTTTCACGCTGACTTACATAGTGGATGGTAAGGTTTATAAGACGGTTAGCTATACTTATGGCGAAAGCATTATCCCTGAATCAGAGCCAACAGAAGAGGGGTATTCGTTCTCTGGCTGGGATAATATCCCCAGCACCATGCCAGGTGAGGATGTAACCGTTACGGGTTCATTCACCATCAATGACTATACGCTGACGTATTTGGTGGATGGTGAAGTCTACAAGACTGTCACTTATTCCTATAACTGCAGTATATCGTCTGAGGATGAACCTACGAAGGAAGGCTACACGTTCTCTGGCTGGAGTGAGATACCTGACAAGATGCCAGATCACGATGTGACGGTAATGGGAACATTCAGAAAAGGAACATACACGCTGACTTACGTCTTAGACGGCGAGGTCTACAAGACTGTTAACTATGCGTATGGTGAAAGCATTATCCCCGAATCAGAGCCGACAGAAAAAGGTTATACGTTCTCTGGCTGGGATAATATCCCCAGTACCATGCCAGGTGAGGATGTAACCGTTACAGGTTCTTTCACCATCAATAATTACACACTAACATATATGGTAGATGGTGAAGTCTACAAAACTATCAGTTACGACTTTGGGGATTGTATTACGCCAGAAACAGACCCTACAAAGGATGGCTACACCTTCTCTGGCTGGAGTGAAATACCTCAAACAATGCCTTCAGAAGATATGACAGTATCAGGCACTTTTACTGTGAACAAGTACAAGCTGACCTATCTGGTTGACGGTGAGGTGTTAAAGACAGTTTTTTATGACTATGACCAATTAATTATTCCAGAGAAAGAACCCACGAAGGATGGATACACCTTCTCAGGGTGGAACGGGATTCCTGAACGTATGCCTTCGGAAGATATTACGGTGACAGGCATATTCAAACAACTTGACTACAATATTGGTGATATGACTTATGAGATAACAAGTGAAGGAACTGTTACTATTAAGGGCGGTAATCAGAAGGGAAGTGTAGAGATTGCTGCCGTCATTGAAATCAATGGTCAGACTTATCGTGTGACGGCTATCGCAGAAAATGCCTTTAAGGACAATCAGGATATAACATCAGTGATTATAGCTGATGGTATCACCGCCATAGGTGAAAATGCGTTCAATGGCTGTATTAAACTTGTTGTGATAAACATAGGAAAAGATGTTCAGTCAATTGGCAATAAGGCCTTTGCAAATATTGGGACATCATCAGGTGCTCGTACGAGGAGTAAACAGAGTTCAATTGCCGTTAACTGCTATGCGGAAATAATTCCTCAGACCGCAACGGATGCTTTTGAGAACACATCAATAGAAACAGGAAAACTACTAGTCATAGATGAACTTGTCAATTATTACAAGACAACATCACCTTGGAGCCGTTTTGGAACAATCATGGGCTTCAATGAAGCTGTTGGTATCAATGGCATTTATACCAACTCTGCGGATTCAAGGGTGTATAATTTGAATGGTAACCGAGTTAATCAACCGAAGAAGGGTGTGAACATCCACCGCGACAGCAACGGACGTACACACAAGGTCGTGATGAAGTGAGAGAAGAGCCAAGCTTGCTTGAGCTCTTCCGAACGTGAGCGAGCTCGAGCAGAATGCTCAGGGTCGTGATGAAGTGAGGGAAGAGCCAAGCTTGCTTGAGCTCTTCCGGACGTAAACGAGCTGGGAATGAAAGCCCAGGGGCGTGATGAAGTGAGCTACCCTGTCACCTTTGGGTTGTTCGGATAATTGGAACAACCTGCTCCAATAATCTATACGAGTTGTCCAAATAATCCCTTGGGGAGTAAAGGGATTATCTGGACAACTCGTATAGACTATCTCAATGAAGCATAGATAACGTCTGCATGCTACGATGCCAGGGGTGACCAGAAAGCCCCCGACTGCGCTGCCCGCATCATGCACGATCTTATTTGATTATTTCTCTCCTGTATCCGCAGCACAATAGATATATCCCTGTTGCCGATAAATTCCGAGGAGCGGAGACAGACGACGGCGAAAGTCAGCGAAGTCCTTCTTTGCGGGACTGACCCACTGTACCTCGGAAAGAGCTGCAGCACGTGGCAGCATCTGATACAGCAAAAGGGAACGCCAGGCTATGTATTCAGTCCAGATATTGGCCTGCACACCGATGATATGCCGGCGTGTGGCCTCATCAAGGCTGTCGGGAGCAGGCTCGTAGCTGTAGATCTTCTCCAACGGCACATAGCCACCGATAAGGAGGGGTTTGTTCCAGTGCTTGTCCTCTGCCAGCTGATAATAGTCGAAGTAACAGTAGGCGGTGGGAGCCATGATGACATCGTGTCCCTCGTGGGCAGCCTTGATGCCGTGTTCTATGCCACGCCAGCACAGGACGGTGGCACTTTGGGAAATGTCACCTTCCATGATTTCGTCCCACCCGATGATACTGCGTCCTAACGAGTTGATGTATTTCTCCATGCGATTGGTGAAATATCCCTGCAGCTTGGCTTCGGCCGAGAGTCCCCCTCCACCCTTGATACCTTGTTCGCGGATGCGGCGCTGACACTTGGGGCACTGCTTCCAGCGTGTCTTGGGGGCTTCGTCGCCCCCGATGTTAATGTAGTGGGAAGGGAAGATGGCAGCCACTTCGTCCATGACGCCGCTAAGCAGCTCGAATACCTTGTCGTTACCCGCACAGAGTATATCATCAAAGACGCCCCACGTAGGCTCGACCTCATAGGGGCCACCGATACACCCCAGTTCCGGATAGGCAGCGAGGATGGCCAGCGCATGACCGGGCAATTCCACTTCAGGTATGACGGTGATGCAGCGTTCGGCGGCATAGCTTACCACATCGCGCAGCTGCTGTTGGGTATAATACCCGCCATGAGGGGTGTCATCGAAGAGTCCGGAATTGCGTCCGATAACGGTGTGGCGTCGCTGCGAGCCAATCATGTGCAGTCGTGGGTACTTCTTACTTTCTATACGCCACCCCTGGTCGTCGGTGAGGTGCCAGTGGAAGGTGTTCATGCCATGAAGCGCAAGGATATCGATGTATTCCTTCACCTGATCAACAGAGAAGAAGTGGCGGCACACGTCGAGGTGCATGGCACGGTAGCCGAAGCGAGGCTCGTCAGTAATAGTCACAGCAGGAAGGGAAACCGGTAAAGTCTGAGCTTCCATTGTCGAAACGCCAGCCAGCGACTTGCGCAGGGTCTGCACACCATAGAACACGCCACGGGGACTTCCCCCTTCGATGGTCACTCCCCGCTTGGGATGAACGGTAAGCCGATAGCCTTCGGCATTAGTGATTTTGGGGTTGACCTGCAGCGTGATTACTTTAGGGCCTTTCTTGGTGATTTTAGGCATCTTGTCCGTAAGGGGAAGGCTGAACCCTGTCTGCTCCTGGATATAGGTCTGGAGGAAGCGTACATTCTGCTGCATCTGTTCATCGGTGCTGGTACAGACAACAAGGCAGGAGGCGTCGAGCAGGAAAGGGTCATCCTTGGCCATGTGTATATCCTTGGGCAGAGGTACTACCTGATAGTCAACCCCAGCCACTGCTGGGCTGAAGAACAGACAGGAAAGAATCAACAAGCAATAATTCTTCATAAGTTATTATGGTTTTTAAAGGTTAATAATCAATCACGGCCTTGAATTTCTGCTGTCCGCTGAACTCGCAGCGTACTTCGCAGGAACTGTTGGGTTCCAGGCTGATATAGTTGTCGCTGAAGGTGACACCGTCAATGAGCCTGCCCTTTGGTGTGCGAAGTGACAGGTGGAGCAAATAGGCCACTTGATCGGTGGGGTTTGTGACGGTGAGCGTGACATAGGTTTTTCCGTCTGCCGTCTGGTGGGTCTCGCTGATGCGACAGTCCTTCGTGCGGCTTGCCCCAATGGCCTTGTGATCGGCCTGATGGAGCAACGGGGTGTCGTACCAGGTAGAATGGTTCCAGTCGAATCTGTCGCTGTCGGCCGAAAGAGCATAGACGTTTGAAGAGTGGGTTCCTTCTATCTCCAGGAACAAATAGCCGTTAGTTTCGCTAAGGGGCTTCAGCTGGAACACATCAGCATGACCGTTGGCGGGAATGGTCAGTTGTTTCTCCTGCTTTTCCAGCAGCTGTCCGCTGATGCCGTAGACTTTCATCCTTGCCCTCACGGTGACAGAATCGAGCCGGCTGTTCACTGCCCGCACGTGGCGATCGAGGTAGTTATAGACCAACTGCAGAGGCTCGCAGGCTTTCTTCACCGCATAGAAAGCAGCCGTGGGACGCAGGTAGTAATCGTAAAGTTGCCAATAGAGGGCTGGACGGGCACTGTTGAGCATCCATTGTATGAGTCCAGTGGCCTTGGGCGAATTGTAGCGAAAGGCTTCGAACATGGCGCGTGTGCCATCGTAGCCTACCATGGAAGCTTTGCGCAGATAGTCATCGAAGCTTACGGCCTCGCCATAACGGGCTGCTATGGTCTGGCTAAGCACGTTCAGATTGTTGAATGCCGAGGTTGAGGACGTGCAATGGTAGTTCCACACAGAATCCATGGGCCAACAGTCACGGCCAATCATCTGCTCTATAGACTCCCTGACAGGCAACTGTGCGCCTGTACAGGTTTCCGTGTTAAAGCCAAAGGCTCCACCGGGGGCCTCGGCATAATACCAGTAGGCAGGTGCCACATATTCATAGGGTCCTTCCATCTTGGCTCCAGACGCACCCGTGAGGTCGCTCTCCAGTCCTTTGGCTGAGATGATCTGCGGACGGTCGTCAATGGTTCGTTGTATCTTCAGGTACTCATGTTCCAAGTCGGGCACAGGCAGGCGGTCGCTGCCTGTGAACCAGGCAATGATGGAAGGGTGATGACGCAGATAGCGCAGCTGGTCGGCAAACTGCCGGGACACGAGCTTGATGTCATCGGCGGAAGTGATGCCACCGAAGTGCGGGTCCACAGGTTTGCCTAAGTACTCCTCCCACTCCCACTGACAGCTCCAACCGGCCAGGAGCATGATGCCCTTCTCGTCACACAGGTCGTAGAGTGCCTGGGAATTGCCCCAGAAACCTTCCAGACGTACCGTATTGAGGTTCATCTGACGCACCAGCTCCAGCTGTTGTGCATAGCGTTGAGGAGTGTCACGAAGGAAGATGTCGTCAGTCCATCCTGCTCCCAACAGCTGTATACGTTTTCCGTTGAGGGTAAAGGCACGGTAGCCGTCGTTAGTGATGAAGCTGCCGACCTCGCGGATGCCAAACCTGACAGACGCCTCATCTGACAGCGAATGGTCCTGGCTTGCCTCTAAGCGAAGGGTATAGAGTTCGGGCTTACCCAAGGTGTAGCACCACCATAGCCTTGGGTTCCTAACATGAAGTGCAGGATGATTACCAGCATCGATGTGGAGCGTTTTCGCCTCATAAGGTTTCAGCGAATAAGGCACCGAGAAGCGTTTCCCCTCCAGCTCACCTGTCAGCTGTCCACTGGATGGTTGTGCGCTGAGGTTCCTGATGCCGGTCTCTACTGTGAGCCAAGCCTCGTCCAAGGTCTGTAGGTTCAAGCGCGTCTTGACGGTGGGATGGCTGATCACGACAGCACCCGTACGCTTCACGCTGACAGGTCGCCAGATGCCCATATTCTGATCGGCAGGCCACGGATTCCAGTCTACAAAACCAATATTCGGATCGCCAGGCTGTGCGGCAAACACCTCCACCGTCAGCGTGTTCTGCTCACGGGCCTGCCGGGTGACATCTATCTCATAGGTACGGAAAGGGCCTCTCACGGTGTCGCGTGATGCCACGAGCGTTCCGTTCAGACGGATGTTCGCACTATAGCCTATTCCCTCAAAAACTATTGAGACATGCTCCTGGGCACTCAGCCCTTCAAGGGCGAAATCGCGTTCGTAGATCCAAGGTACACGGAAACGTGAGGCATCAACGTGCTTGTAGTTCATTCCCTCCAGAATATCAGGATATTCGCAGCGGGATCCTCGCTGGGTGGTAAGCACGCCCATCACGGTAGAAGGGACAGTGGCTTCATACCATGTGCCATCGGTAACAACCGACGACCGGCAGCGCCAATTGTCGGCGAGTGGGATGATTCGGCTTTGGGCTTTCAGTGGCTGATGCATCAGCAGCATGGACATAAAGAGCAAATGCTGGAACAGCATCAGCTGGACGGTTGATGTAGTCGGTCTTTTCAATAGCATAGTCAGTATGTTTTGGAGGGGGGTGCCCCTGGGACTATTGCAGATAGTCCAGCTGCTTCTTCAGGGCCTGCAGCTCATCGCGTACTCCAATAAGACGAGACAACACTTCGGCTGTGCGTTCAGATCCGTCAGGGTTGGCATTGATCATCTTCTTGGCGGCAGCCAGCTTGAAGCCGCGTACCTTCACCAAGTTGTGAATCAGCCTGATGGTGTCAATATCTTTCTCCTGATACTGGCGCACCTTGGCTGGGCCGCTGGTTTTGGGCTTCAGCATCGGGAACTCCGTCTCCCAGTAACGCAGCGTACTCTCGTTGAGTTCGAACATTTTTGCAACTTCCTTGATGGAGTAGTAAAGCTTTTGAGGTTTGTATTCATTCAGTGCCATGGCATATCGTTTATCGTTTCGTCTGCAAAGGTACGAATAAGTCAGAACAATACAAAACAAAAAAGATGTTTTTTTGGTTTTATTGTCAAACGGAAGCAACGGCAAAGGGAGTGCATAGTTCATAGTTCATAGTTCATAGTTCATAGTGCTTAGTTCATAGTGCATAGTTCATAGTGCATAGTTCATAGTTCATAGTTCATAGTTCATAGTGCATAGTTCATAGTTCTTGCAAGCGACCAGAGGTCGAGCGCATAGTTTATCCTTATTTGCCCTCGAAGGCAATAGAATGGTATTAAATCCGTTATTCTTATATGGAAAAGACACCCGACAACAGCCAACAATGCCATATCAGGGAGAAAACTGAAAAAATATTTGCCTTTTTTGTGAACGGTTTGCCTTTTGCGGTGTATGCAGTAATGTAAAACCCATAAGCGACAAAACGATGAGAACGACATTCATGGCAATCCTACTCCTGGCCGCTGCACTCCTGAACACGAGTGCGCAAGACCTGCCTACCAGTGCTGCCGAATACGAGATGCAAATAGTCAGCTCGTATGCTGACAGGGACTTGAAGAAGCTCGACAAACTGCTGAGTGGGTACTATAAAAGCGGACTATACCCCGTGGATGTGCTGATGTACAACTACAACGAACTGCAGGGCATGGAGGATTGGGGAGTCATCGTCATGTCATCGGCAGAAAGCCTGATTGGAAAGCTCATGCTCCAGCGGGTGCTCAACGTGCATCGTGACAAGGTGGTTGTATGCACAGAACTGGGAGGCCTTGACTCGCTTACCTGCGAGAGACTTGACATTCCTATGCCCCCGACGACGTGGAAGCCCGAAGAGACGTATGAGCAGACAATCAGATGGGTGGCCGGACACGCAGGGCGAAACGTCTATTTCCCCTTCACCGACTCCCCGCTCTTCAAAGAGTTTCCCGACGCCATGAAGGAACGCATCTATAACGAAGGACTGACCATGCGCTACTCGGCCACGCCCTACGACAATATAGCCGTCAAGATACGCAACCTTGAAGAACGTTACCTGACAGACTACCTGAAGCTGTCGCTCCAGCCCTACAACGAGAAAAAAGACCATCGGCTATACAGGCGATTCACACCAGGTATGCTCGCACTCAACTACTCAGCCATCTACATGGACATGCTGCCATATTACCGTGAGCACAGACCCGACAGGGTGGAATGGCTGCAAGGGCTCAATAGCGCCTGCCAACACCACTACAGCAACATCTCGATGAACAGGTTATTTAACACCGAGTAATCATGGCACTGTTCCACCTACATAAAAGAAACAGGACCGACGAGGAGTTGATGGCGCAGGTGAAAGGCGGCAGCAGCAGCGCTTTCGATGAACTCTACCGGCGCTATGCCCGAAAGCTCAACGGATTCTTCTTCTGCCAGCTGGGAGGCGACCCCGAACAGGCTGCAGATGCCGTGCAAGACGTGATGCTTCACCTCTATGAGGCACGCTCACGCTACAAGACGGGAGAAAACGTCGCCACCTGGATCTTCACCATGGCATACAACCTCTGCAAGAACCAATACCGCCATCTGGCACACGAACAGAACTATCTGGCACAACTCGATGCGGAACCCGTCACAGAGAGCCAGGTGGAAGTGCAGATAGACAGACAGCGACTCGAGGAAGCCCTCGGAGAAGTGCTCGCCTCGCTCTCACCACCTCTGCGCATGCTCTTCTCGCTGAGATATGAGGAAGACCTCACAGTGCCACAAATCGCGAAAATCCAGGAGCTGCCCGAGGGAACGGTCAAGAGCCGGTTGCACAAGACAATGAACATCATCCGAAATAAATTAAAAGAATATGAAAATAAGTAATGAAGATATCATCTCGGCAGCCAAGACGCTGAGGACAAGACAGGAGAATGAACTCAGGACTCCTGAGAACCCGCTGAAAGCCAAGCGCAGCAAGACGGGGTGGATAGCGGCAGCCGCCTGTACGGCAGGATTCATTCTCGGCTTCGGCGTTCATCCCTCAACAGTACCCTCCACCGATAGCGATGCACAACGGGCTCAGCTCGACTCACTTAGGCAAGAGGTGCTTCTGGTCAGGAATACGCAGCCGCAGGTGGTGAAAGAAACAATCCACGACACCATCTTCACGACAAAGGTCCTCACCCGCGAAATAGTCAGGGAAGTTCCCGTCGTGGCAAAGAACGAACAGGCAACAGACAACAATTCAAACAGCATTATTAACGAACAGGGCCAGTCAGCGACAGTAGGATGTTCCATGATGTGCGACAACATCAGCTACGACCTGATTGCCTCAAAAAACTAAAGAAAAAAAATGAAAAGAACATTATTGACAGCAGCCATCCTGCTCACCGCACTGATGGCACAGGCACAGAACAGCGTGAAAATCAGCCCCGTCCTGAAAGTGGGAATGCAGAAAACCTATAGCATAAAGAGTGAAGCCATGAGTCCTGGCACAGCTGCAGCAGACGTTTCGGGAGAGTTAACCTGCAAGGTGGTTGGAAAGACTGCCAACGGCTATCAGATTGACATGAAGTCGAAGGCAGACAAGATTGATGCCACCCAGATGTTACAGAATCTGACATCGGCTGACATCATGCAACTGCTCAACTCGATGAACGTTGAGATGCTCACCGACAAGGATGGTGCGCTTACCGGTATCAAGAACGCAAAGGAGCTGATGGGAAAATGCAACGCTCTCATCGATTCCACGTTCAATGTCATCCTCAACCAGAGCCCTGAAATGAAAGACAACGAAATGATGAAGAGCACCATGCAGAAAGCCACTGAAACCTTGAAAGAAATGTTCAACGACAACTATCTGCTTGAGTCGTTCACCCAGACACCCGGCGTCACCAGCCTCAACGGAAAGACCATCACTGACGGAATGGTGGAAGACGGCAACTTCGGTCAAATCTTCAATACGAAGACCACCTATTCAGTTCTAAACGGCGGCAAGACCATCGCACTGGACACCAAAGCCGACGTTGACATGAAAACCATGAAAGACTACGTGCTCAAGATGATGAAAAGCATGATGCCGGAGTCGGTGGCCAAGGAGACCAATCCAGAACAGCTGAGCGCCATGATTGACACCATGATCTCTTCTGGGAACTTCAAGATGGACATGAACAGGAAGGCTACCTATGACATCGGCGATGACGGCTGGGTGAAGAAACTCATTATGGAGATGGAGTTCAATTCGCCCACCCAGGCAACAAAGATGCGCCAGGTGACCACGTTGAAAGACTGATGAGAATGAAACCCTTTTTGACCTCGATATGCCCATGATACTCATTCTGCGCCCACTGGAATGGTTCGGTATCGTGGGAGCAGAACTAAAGCGAGTGAGTTCCCTCAGCCAGTATATGATGGTGGAGGGAACTGTCATCAGCGATCATATAGGTGCCGATCAGAAGGACTTGCACGAGCTGGCCATGCTCTGCGAACAGCTGCGTCCTGCCAGCCTCTATGCCAAATATGCCAATCAGAAGGTATTCCGGCACGAGAAAGACTTCTGGGCAACGAAAGACACGACTGTCAGGTCGCATGTGAAACGGATGGCAGACAAGTCTGTCATCAAGGCTGTCGGTCTGGCCGACCTGCTGGACATACCTATTCTCTACTGCGATGACAAGAAAACGCCCTTACGCATTTCCGAACAATTGAAGCTGGAAAGTGGCAGAGAGGTGACACCCGTCATGAACTTCCACCGCCACAGCGAGGGCACTACCTACCAGCTACAGCTCCGTATTGACGGGAGTCTGGTGGAAAAGCCCTCTGAGCATCATCTCATTGTGCTTACCCACGAACCCGGTATGTTCGTGATTGACAGGTGTATCTGTTTCCTATGCAACGGCTTCAGCGGAAAGCTGCTGTTGCCTTTTACAGGAAAACAGCAAGTAGAGATTCCCAGGAAGATGGAAAACGACTACTTCCACCGCTTCATCATGAAACATGTGGCACAGGCGGAGGTCAACGCCGAAGGGTTCGACATCACGGACATCAGCATCCAGCCACGTGCTTGCCTGACGGCAGAGACTGCCATCAACGGAAGTCACTTACTGATACTACGGTTCAGATATGGCAACTTGGAATACACACCTGATGCCATGTCCAGCGGTAAGGTCATGCTGACTGAGGAGCAGGGCAGCTTCAGATTTGTACGGCAACTGCGCAACAAGGACATAGAACGTCAACTGACTGAATGCTTGAAAGAGTTCCTGCCCAAGCAACCAAGCAGTTCCAACCTGACGGAGGGAACAAATATGATCAAATTCCCGTCACTTGGAAAGATGATAGAATGGTTGCGCGAATATGCCCCAAGACTGAAAGAACTGGGATTCGACGTTGTGCAGCCCTCTGAACACATCTATTATATAGGTCCGCTGAACGTAGAGCAGAGCGACACCTGGAACGGAGACTGGTTACAGACCGACGTAACGGTGATTGTAGAAGGCGACGGCAAGAACCAGCCGTCCGGGCAGTTGCGCATTCCCTTCCTCGACCTTCGCGACACCATATTAAGAGGTGAACAGGAGTATATGTTGCCTACTGGCGAGTTGCTGTTGATTCCACAAGAGTGGCTGAAACGCTACTCTGACCTGCTGCTGATAGGGATGAAGAAAGGCCAGGGTTTTCAACGACATAGAAGTCAGCTGCAAAAAGAAGAAGCTATTGACACACTTCAGGACAAGGGAGACACACTGCATGACTATTCTGCACCGCCCCCTCCCTCCTTACTCCGTGCCTCTCTACGCCCCTATCAGCAGACGGGGTTCCAATGGCTATGGAAGAACTTCGTGGCGCAGACAGGCTGCTGTCTGTCGGACGAGATGGGACTTGGCAAGACCCTGCAAACCATCGCACTCCTGTTACGTTACAAGGAGGTGGCCAAGCCTGGGCCGACAGCCCTCCAGCCTCTGCCGGGAATGCTCTTCTCTGACGACGAGATGCGGGGAAGCACCCAGGAGGCATGTACAGAAGGATCATTCCATCTGCCCTATTACACCTCGCTTGTAGTAGCGCCTGCCTCAGTAGTTCATAACTGGCGTAATGAATTGTCACGCTTCGCCCCCTCGCTTACGGTACTGACCTATACCGGCAACACCGCCCAAAGGAAGGACAAACGACTGGCAATCATGCGATGGGACATAGTGATCACTACCTACCGCACCTTGCTCAACGACATCGAACAGCTATCCAAGAATGAGTTCGGCATCATTGTGTTCGACGAGAGCCAAGCATTCAAGACCCCCACGTCGCTGATTCACCAGGCTGTCTGCCGGCTTCGTTCCTTACACTGTCTGGCACTCAGTGGTACGCCTGTAGAAAACAACCTGCAAGAGCTGTGGAGTCTGATGAACGTACTGAGTCCTCATCTGCTGGGTAGTGCACGGTCATTCCAGAACACCTTCATCAACCCTATAGCCAAACAGATGGAAGACAGCCGACGCGAACTGCTACGCCGTCTGATAGCCCCCTACTTCCTGAAACGTACCAAGGAAGAAGTGCTTGAAGACCTGCCAGAACGTCAGGATGAAATCATCGTCTGTCCGATGACCCATGAACAGGCAAGCCGCTATTCCGAGGAACTGTCGAAGGCCAGGAACGAATGGCTCGACCCACATGCCAATAGCAACAACAAGCAGATCCATATACTCGCTGCGCTGCAGCGACTGCGCCAAATAGCTAACGGTGAAGGAAAGCTCAACGTGGTCTTCGACCATTTGGAGAACCTGCGGCAAACCCAGCACAAAGTGCTCATCTTCAGTGAATATGTCACACTGCTGCAGCGTGTGGCCACCGGGATGACAAGCAGGGGCTGGACGTACGCCATGTTAACCGGACAGACCAAGCAACGTGAAGAGGTGATAGCACGTTTCCAAGTCCTGTCGCAGCGAGAGCAGACGCAAACGAGCTTCATCGCTGCCGAGTCGCCACAGGACTCGACCCAAGGTCAACAGTCGGCCGACTGCCAGTTCTTTCTCATCTCGCTGAAGGCGGGAGGAGTGGGACTGAATCTGACGGCTGCCGACTATGTGTTCCTGCTCGACCCATGGTGGAACCATGCTGCCGAAGAGCAGGCTATTGCCCGTGCCCACCGCATCGGTCAGAAACGCTCTATATTCGTCTATCGCTTCGTCTCATCCGGTACACTTGAAGAGCAGATTCTCACACTTCAAGACCGCAAGCAGTCGCTCATTGACAGTGTCATGCCATTTATATGCAACCCCAGCTGATGCTCATGGTATATCCATAAGCAGGACACACTATCAGTACCCCCCCCCCGACATGCCTACAATGGCATGCTGGGTTTCATCACGTCATGACCCTTCACGGTCTTCTGCCTGGAGAGGCTGAAAGGTGCTGTGACGCGGATATCCTCTACACTGGCTCCGAAGCCGATGGTATATTTGCCGGCAGCGGTCTCCCAGGCCTGAGTGGTCTCGTTATAGGAAGCCATATCGCGGAGCGATAGTCTCATGGTAAGTGTCTCACTCTGTTTGGGCTGGAGTTCACGCGTCTTGGCAAACGCCTTCAGCTCGCGGGCAGGCTTCTCCAGTCCGCCAGCGGGAGCACTGACATAAAGTTCTACGACCTCTTTTCCTGCACGGTTGCCTGTATTGGTGACGGTGACAGACGCTGTAAGGCCATCCTTGGTGGCTTTCACCACTGGCCTGCTATAAGAGAACGTGGTATAACTCAGACCGAAACCGAATGGATAAGACACCGGTTCATTGGCGGTGGTGAAGTGACGATAACCCACATTGATGCCTTCTATGTGCTTGGTGTAATCTTGAAATTCCACCTTGTCGTTACCACGTCTTCGACCAAACGTATTAGCGGCAGGACGGACATTGGGATAACTGGCACTCGACGGGAGGTCGATGAGATTGTTGGGCCATGTCATAGTGAGTTTGCCGGAAGGATAAGCCTTGCCAGTCAGTACATCGGCCACCGAATAGCCGCCCTCTTGTCCTGGCTGCCAGGCAAGGAGGATGGCATCGGGCATCGACTTCCATGAGGCAGTCTCAATGACATTACCCATATTGAGCACTACGACAACAGGCTTGCCGGCCAAGTGAAAGGCGTTGCAAACGTCCGTGATGAGCTGGCGTTCAACGTCATTGAGGGTGAAGTCACCGTCCTCCTTACGGTCAGAGCCTTCGCCAGCCTGACGACCCAAGGTAATGATGGCAAGGTCGGACTCCTGAGCCTGGGCATTGATGATGGCACGGCTGACGGCCATCTCCGGCAACAGAGGCTTGCCCCAGAACCAGCCGCCCCGGGCAGAAGCCGCGGCTGTGAGGTTCTGCTGGTAAGTCTGATAACTCCTGTAGACGTCGGCAAGTTTCTTGTTCACCTTCAGTCCCGATTCAGTGAGCCCTTGCATCAGGTCAATGGTATAGGCTTTGTTCACATCGCCAGAGCCGGTGCCGCCGGCAATGAAGTCGTATGACGTGACACCGAAGACCGAGATGGTCTTCGAGCCATCCATCGGCAACGTCTGCCCTTCGTTCTTCAGAAGTACCATTCCCTCAGTAGCGCTGCGGCGTGTTACGTCAGCATGGGCCTTCAGGTCTGGCTTGTTAGAGTATTTGTAGGCACGGAAAGCGGGTGTCTTGACGAGATACTGCAAAATGCGCTTGACGCAGATGTCAAGGTCGGACTCTTTCAAGACACCGCTCTTCACCTTGTCAATAATATCCTTGATCTGAGACTCGTTGCCTGGTTCCATCAGGTCGTTGCCTGCCTGAATCTGAGCAGCAGTATTGCGCAGGCCTGTCCAGTCGGTCATGACGATGCCGTTGAACCCCCATTCATCGCGCAGAATGGTGGTGAGCAGTTCACCGTTCTCCTGAGTGAAGGGTCCGTTGAGGCGGTTATAGGACGACATCACCGTCCAGGGAGCAGCCTCACGCACGGCAATCTCAAAGCCTTTCAGGTAAATCTCGCGCAGGGCACGCTGTGACATCACCTCGTCAACGCCCATGCGATTGGTCTCCTGAGAGTTACCGGCAAAATGCTTGACAGAGGTTCCCACACCCTGACTCTGCACTCCACGGACGTAGGCCGCAGCAATCTTTCCCGTCACAAGTGGGTCTTCGGAATAATACTCGAAGTTACGGCCGCAAAGCGGTGAACGGTGAATGTTCATGCCGGGAGCGAGCAATACGTCGCAACCATATTCCAAAACCTCGTTACCTATGCACTTTCCCACCTCCTCAACGAGTTGGGTGTTCCAAGTACAGGCGAGCGCAGTACCCACTGGGAACCCTGTGCAGAAATAGGTATTGGTGTCGTTGTCGCGTCTGGGACTGATTCTTACACCTGCAGGACCGTCAGTGAGAACCGTAGAGGGAATGCCAAGCCGGGGAATGGCCTGAGTGGCACCGGCAGCACCAGGCACACGTTGAGCATGCCCGCCAATCATACCATTGTCGCCTGCAGTTGATATCTGGCGGTTACCGCCTACGACGAGCATGGCTTTCTCCTCAAGCGTCATGGCTTTGAGAACTTCATCCACATTGTTTGCTTGTAGTTTCACTTGCGCAGTGATGGTACTGACACTCATAAAGAATAGAGCACAGATGTTTAGAATCGTTTTTTTCATAATAATGACATTTTGTTGGCAGTGCAAAGATATAAAAAGGTGTGCTATCCGCAAAGAAATACATACCTTTTTTATATAAGTTTAGTAGTTTCCTGTTAACCACACACGAATCTGCATTGATGATCATGACTCGACTTTCACAAATAAGAAACGGACTGAAAGGTCAAAAGCTTACAGCAGCTACCCCTTCAGGACGCACTTGCAAAAGTTGAATGATCATGACTGATTCTGGTGCTTTTTACACATTTCCCAGACTAGTACAAAAAAAAATCTCACAGAAAATGATGTTATTTCGATTCATTTCCTTACCTTTGCACATTGAAAAGTAGGTGACTATCGTGAAAGCTCCCCAATAGCTATAATGAACCTTACCTCGAGATATTTGTGTAACTTTTTTGCATCGGTATGAAAAAGATTGTCTATCGGATTGTATTGTTGTTCCTGCTGCTGGCAACAGGTGGTGTTGGCAGTTGGGCTAAAGAACAGTTGCCCCGGAAGCTCCAGGACCTTAGTGACGAAGTCTATCGTTACTATAGCTTGCGCAACACGGAATCCTTCTTTGACGCCGCAAGTCGGTTGAAGGATGCCACAGAGTTTTCCGACTTTAAAGAGACCTATTATCGTACCTGCAGCTACGAGGCCATCTATATGTTCGAGTATGTCGACCGCAAGAAGGGCGTACAACTGGCACATGACATTTATCATCATGCCAAATCGAACAACAGTAATGTCGGCACGTATTTCGCCACCTTCACCCTAGGCACCATCCGCGAACAGTCAGGCAATATGGGACTGGCTGAAAAGAGTTTCCTTCAGGCGCTGAAACTGAAGGAAAAGTACCTGCCCGAAGAGAGTGCTGCCCCTTGCTACTTAGGACTCTGCGAGGTTACGCTTCACAGGAAGGATTACGAGGAGGTGAAGGAGTATGCCCGCAAGGCGCTGAATGAGCCTGGCATCATGCCGATGAACCAGATTACTGCCTGGAGCTATAAGTGCCTGGCCCGTTACAACGAGGGTGACAGCCTCGGGTTTGAAAATGCCTATAAGGAACGTGCTCAGCTGATAGCCGAATATGGTGGCCAGGGAGGCTTGTTCGGAGAGCTCATCAACGTCTATCTGGCCAAGAACCGCAAGCAGTGGCAGCTGGCCCTTGAACGTACGGAAAAACTAGTACACATGCAGAACAAATGTGCACAGAAGGCTTCCATCTACGAACACATGGGAAACTGGAAAGAGGCTCTCTATTGGCAGAAACAAACGCGTGCGGTCATTGACTCCATCCAGTCATCAGAGGCGCGCTCCCAGATGAACGAGTTCGACACCGAACTGTCCATTACATACGCTGAAAACGAGGTAAAGGAACAAGAGCTGGCCAAAGAGCATCTGCTGCTTTACGGAGGTGGTGTCATCGCACTAATCGTCATCGGATTCATGGCCATTATAGGTATTCGCAGATCCAAGCACATAAAACGCCTGCAGAGCATACACCGCAAGCTGCAGGATGCCTACGACCAGCTGGAGGTGACCACCCAGGCCAAGGAGCGCATAGAGAGCGAGCTGCGCATAGCACGCGAGATACAGAAACGCATGCTGCCGCATGTATTCCCCAAACGCAGGGATGTCGACATCTATGCCATGATGACCCCTGCCAAAGAGGTCGGTGGCGACCTTTACGGCTATGCCCTGATTGGCGACCTGCTCTATTTCTGTGTGGGCGATGTGAGTGGCAAGGGTGTGCCCGCAGCCCTCTACATGGCCGAGGTGACACGTATGTTCCGCACATTGGTGGACGGCCGTCTGGCACCCAACGACATTGCCACGCGACTCAATCATGCACTGGTGGAGGACAACGACCAGGGCATGTTTGTCACCATGTTCATCGGACTCATCGACCTCAAGACGGCCGAGATGAACTTCTGTAATGCCGGTCACAATCCCCCCCTGCTCAATGGCGAGTTCATGAAGATAGAGTCCAACGCTCCTCTTGGACTGTGGTCGGAAATAAAGTTTGAAGGCGAGAAGGTGGACAACATGCACGGAAAGACGCTTTTCGTCTATACCGATGGCATCAACGAAGCAGAGAACATCCATAAGGAACAGTTTGGTGACGAGCGTCTGAAATCCTTGTTACAGAAAGACTGGGGCGATGCCCGCCAGACATCAGAGACCATTCACAAGGCCGTAGAAGACTTCGTTGGCGAAGCAGAACCCAGCGATGACCTTACGAAGATGTGTATCAAGATGAAGTAGCACCCTGAAACGGGGCTTGGCATTTTTTTAATCCTATCTGAGTAATTCGTCGTACAGTTCGGCCAACTGCCTTGCGGCAGCCATGTCATCATAACGTTCATAGGCTAATGCCAATGCATGTCTTTGACATTGTTTATATCGCTGTTCGTCTGTCAGCATCTCTTCCAAAGCATCAGCCAGGTGTTGAGCGTCATTAGGCTCATAAATCAGACCGCCATCCCCGACTATCTCGGCAAACGAGCCTGTATTGGGTTCAACGGCAGGCCTTCCTGCAGCAAAGGCCTCGCAAAGATACAGCCCTACCCCCTCCTGAAAACGCAGCGGCACGGAAAGAACCGTTATCTTGCGGTAGAAACCGGCATGTTCGTCCATGTCGTAAGTATCTTCTATGACTACATCATCGGCGTATGGTTTCAAGGTGCGTTTCACCTGCTTCACAAGTTTCCTGTCAGGGCTCATGTATCCCCCGCCAATGCGTAGCTTGAGGTTGGGAACCGTGCCACGTTGTTTCAGCAGCACGAAGGCATCAGCCAGGATGTCCAGCCCGTCGAGTTCATTCATGCGGTAGAAGAAGCCGATGGTTGGGTCAGCAGGATATTCTTCGGACTGGTACTTGGTCACATCGACGCCAGGATATATCACATTCACATGTCCTAACTGCGGCAGTCTGACATTTACAATCTGCTGATAGTAATAACTGGTGGTGATGAACCGATCCACATACTTGGCATTTGCCAAAACGCCTTGCCAGGCTTTTTCCGCAAACTCGCTCTTCAGACTGTCAATCCACACCTCTTCGTCTTGCAAGGAGCAGACAATGGGAATATTCGTTTCTTTCTTTAGCTCTTTAGCGATGCCAAGCAACAACGACGAGGATAGCTGTATCACATCGGGCTTCTCAGCCTGTCTCACCCATTCAGTCAATTGCCTTACATTCTCCTCAAATGCCACCCCCTCGCCTTCTATCATGCTGAGTGTCATACCCTCCATGCCCTCAGCAGAGGTTGTGCCAGACAACGAGGAGGCCATATCGAGCAAAACGTCAGACCCCAACATGCGTTTCATCCACGATGGCATCCTGCGATTACAGAATATTTTCTGTTCCAAAAAGTAAGTGGTGGCAGGGAAGAACAACGGCACATCGCCTTGAAACGAGGCTTGTTTCAGAGGCAGATACAGGGGCATGATGACCACGTCGTGACCAGCCTTCCGCAGCGCCGATGCCTGCAGGCTGTCACGGAAACAGTTGCCGCAATAGAACGAATCCCCCGATCCTGGTAGTATAAAAAGTATTTTCATTCCGTCTGTCTTTCTTTATTCCTACATTTAGTAATCGTCAAATGTAATCTCAGCTACTATATTCCTCTATATTCCGACGGTAGCACACCGAACATCTTCTTGAACTGGCTGGAGAAGTTGCGGGGAGTAGAGAAGCCGACGCGGACGGAAACTTCATTGATGGAGAGGCTCGGATTGTCGGCGAGCAGTTGGGCAGCACGCTTCAGCCGTACGTTACGAATGAAGTCGGCGGGCGAGATGCCAAGCATGTTGCGCAGTTTGCCATAGAGGTTGGTACGACTCAGGGCCACGTCTGTGGCCAGCTGATCCACGCAATAGTCCTCGTCGGAGATATGCGCTTCGATGGCTTTCAGCAGTTTGGCAACCAACGCTTCCTCCTCGGGGTTCACACCAATCTTCTTCGGGTCAATGTTTGTGTTGTCGGCAAACTGGTGGCGGGCATCTTCGCGCATCTCAAAAAGTTCGTTCACACGGTTGTCGTTTTCACGCACCAAGGCCGCCTTCTTTTTCTTTAGATATAGTGTAAGGGAAAAAACGACAAAAGCACAAAGCAAAAGAGCATACAGGGTTTTCGCCCACCACGTCAGCCAGAACGGGGGACGGACGGATAGTTGCACGCTCAGGGATTCACTCCACTCGCCATCTGCTGAGGCGGCCTGTGCTTCAAAGATATACTCCCCTGGCGGAAGGGCTTTGTAATCGGCTTCGGCAAGACCGATGGTTTCGCCGACAACGTGCCATTCATCCTCAAGTCCACACAAGCGGTAGCGGTAGCGGGTGTGCGAGGGATAGGCATAGTCGAGGGAAGAGAACTGGAAGGTAAGATAGTTTTTGTTATATGGGAGTGTTAATCCTACGTCTTGTGCACATATCTCATCGTGACCGTTTACTTGTAGAAGAGTGAGTACGGGAGCTTGCGGATTAGCATCGTCTCTCAACCATTCCGGACGGAACACCGTTGCTGCTGAGCTGTGATGAACAAACACCAGACGACCGTCATCCGTCAGACAGGCAGCACGATCCATCATGGAAACAGCCGGGATGCCGTCGTTCTCTCCATAATTGACTACAGTGGGTGTAATCCTTGAAATGCCGCAAGCTGTACCTGCCCAGATATTTCCTTGGGCATCCATCACCAAACTACGGATACAGTTGTTGGCAAGTCCTGTGACACGTTCTGTTTCTTCCATGTGGCTCTTAAACAGTCCATTCTGTGTTCCCACCCATAAGTTTCCTTTTGTATCACGCAAGATACAGTTATACTTGTCGGAGTATTCCCCAATGAATTCTACGGGTTTGAAAGCAGCCAGCGTGTCGGCTTTGGTGTCAAGCAGACAAGCACCGTTCTGTGTATAGAGTAACACCCACGGTTCATCCAATGCACAGGCTCCTACGATGTTTCGATAGCCATTTAACTGGGGCAGACGCTCGTTGAGAGGGTCGAAGCGGTTTACGTCAGGCAGGAAATAGCCTATCCTGTTAAGGCCACGCTTCTGCAACAGCCGTCCGTCACCAAGCCTGACGTTTAATGCTGCTGCCCCTCGGGCAATTCCTATCAAGGGATTATCTTCAAGTATTTCCGCCATCTGCCGTTGAGGCGGTGTGTATATAATGCCGTTTCCCAGCGTCCCCGTCCAAGTGCCGCCTTGCCAGTCGCAGACGGTTTCTGGTGAAAACTTAAGCTCGGCTATGCCGCTTGGATCGTCCATGAATGCCCCTAAAGAGCGAAGCCGTCCTTCTATGTCATAGCGGAATGACCGTGAGCGCATGTCGAAGAGGTAAATGCGGTAGAAGTCGCGCAACCACAGCAGCGAGTCGCCCTGCCACTGATGGCCATAGCCCGCCGAGTCGGCATAGTGCTCCAGCATGTACGTCTTCCGTCGGTCGCAGGGTACAACGGTAAAGCCCGCCCCATTGCTGATGCAGAACACTCCCTCGCAGTTCACCAGCATCTGGTGGTTGGGTAGCGCGATGATCTGCCGCACCTCGCCCGTGGGCAATCCGTCCAGAACGCCCCATTGCCGTTTCTGGGCGTCCATTGTCGCCCAGCAAAGCACCATACTTATTGCCAACAGTACCTTTATTCTCCTATCCATTACATCTTTTGACGATTCTTCTATAGCTAACCTCTGCAAGGTGTTATAAAACGTCTCTGCCTTCGGTCTGCCGATGTCTGCTGCAAAGGTACAGTTTTTTATCAAGAAAACTACCTGGAACGTGCAAATTATATGTCTGAAACGTGCTTTTTCAGTCATTTGTACGCCAGCGACAGCGTGATTAGGACGAAAGAGACATGTGTGTATGCGCTAAAATGTCTAATTTTGCAACAGCACTCCCGCCACAGGTCTCTCTTCCTTTCACCATAAACCCAAGCAAACTGGATGGACGTTGACTGTTCGGAATCATCAAAATAACAATATCCAATGAAATATTTACTAACTTTACTCTTTTCGGTTTTCGTGTGCGCCGTTCAAGCACAGATGACATATAAGATGGCTGGCCCCTACGAGGTAGTGGCACGTGATGGACAATACGCCTACACAAAAGGAGGCAGCGAACGTGACATGTGGACGGCGTGGCAGTTGGCACAGAAGGGCGACAGCCAGTCGGCAGTGGAAATCGTCAATGCCTACGCCAAGACGCTCCAGCGGTTTGACGGACACGATGCGCCACTGTGCGCTATTCAAGCCTACTGGCTGGTGAGGGCAATGATACTTGCAAAGGAACATCAAACTCCAGAATGGGTAGCAATGATTCGTCGGGCTGTTCTGCCAGTATTGGAGCAGTTCGAGGCCGACAGCCCGTTTGCCAACGGCAACTGGGGAGCCATCGTAAACCGTTGCAGGATGGCGTGCGCCATCTTCTTGGAGGACAGCGCGCTCTGTCAAGCCAGCATTGACTATTACCTGAATGCCCGTGACAACGGAGCCTTGCCACGATATGTGGGCGAGACGGGCCAGTGTCAGGAGACGGGACGTGACCAGGCACATGTGCAATTAGGACTAGGAGCACTGTGCGACATCTGCGAAATGGCATGGACAAAGGGTAAAGACCTTTGGGGTGCACTCGACAATCGACTGATGAAAGGTCTTGAATATACCGCTCGCTACAACTTGGGCTACGACGTGCCTTTTGAGACGTGGCAGGACTGCACAGGTCTCTACTGCCAATGGACGGAGCCAGGAGCTATGCAGCGCGGACACATCCGCTGTATCTATGATGCGGCCTACGAGCACTATACGACGGTGAAAGGCCAGAAGATGCCATATACGAAGAAGCTCCTCGACCTGCAACAAAAGGCGAAGCGGCGAGGAGAGATCATTCAGAACATGGAGGCTGACCAGTTTGTTGTGAAAGGCTCCCTCTCTATAGAGGAGAACGGGGGGAGAGGCTTGCATCAAGTCTTTACTTTTCCCGCTCCTGAAGGTGCACCTCTGAAGCACGACTACGATGTGTTCGTTCGTCCGCGAAGTAGTCAGGAATGGACAAGGGTGGATACGTATATGGCGAGAGTAAACGCATCTGTGGGGAACAACAGACACAGGGTCTCGGAAATCAGCTATAGCATGTTTGACTTTACGGGCGATGTTGATGTGCGGGTGGTCAGCAAGCACAAGAAGTTCAAGGCTGCGAGCATAAGACCAGACTTTCGGGGTGTGACAGCCAACGTGCAAAATGACAGCACCGTTCAGTTCATGCTCTTCCAGCCAGAGAACGTGAGCGTGGAGTTCGACGGCAACATCACCAACAACCTGCTGCTCTTCACCTCAAAGCCTGTTGTCGCCAAAGATGATGCCGAGCGGCAGGCAAAGGCCAACGGGTGCGAGTTCTTGTACTTTGCTCCAGGCTTTTACAGCCAAGACACCATCAAGGTGGCTTCAAACACAACTGTCTATCTTGCACCCGGCTCCTACTTCACAGGTACCTTCGCCATCGAGGATGCCCACAATGTCAATATCTTTGGGCGCGGCATAGCTCGGCCGAAGAGCGGCTACGAAGGCTGTCATGTGCATCGCTCGAAGAATGTGCTCATCGACGGGCTGACGGTGAACACATGTCCCGTGGGCGGTTCAGACGGCGTGACCCTGCGCAATGTGAAGAGCATCTCCCATCCCGGTTGGGGCGATGGCTTGAACGTCTTCGCCTCTCAGAATGTGCTCTACGACCGCGTGTTCTGCCGCAACTCCGATGACTGCACCACTGCCTACGCCTCGCGCAAGGGTTTCTTCGGCGACTGCCGCAACGTGACCATGCGCAACTCCACACTCTGGGCCGACGTGGCACACCCCATTTTCATCGGAATCCACGGCAATGCAGAGCGTGGCGACACCATCGAGAACCTGCACTACGAAAACATCGACATACTCGGACAGGCAGAGCCGCAGGTGGATTATCAGGGCTGCCTGGCCATCAATTGTGGAGACAACAACCTCGTACGCAACGTCACCTTCGAGAACATCCGCATCGAGCAGATTGAACAAGGAAGCATAGCGCAGGTGAAGGTGGGCTACAATCAGAAATACTGCACAGCCCCTGGACGTGGCGTAGAAAATGTCACTTTCAGGAATATCCGCTATAAGGGCGAGCGGCCTTATCTTTCCATCATCAACGGCTACAACGATGAGCGCAAGGTGAAAGGTGTCACCTTCGAGAGCATCAAGATCAACGGCCGGCTGCTACACGACAAGATGGAAGGCAAGCCTGCATGGTATGCCACTGCCGACTATATCCCTATGTACGTGGGCAACCATGTGGAAAACGTTGTCTTCAGCAAGGACGGCCGAAGCACGCTCGTCAACCAGTCGCTGGCCTATTGTTCATCACAGGTAGATCGTGCCTTGGAACGCCTTCGACCCTACGACTTCACAATGATACCGAGAAACATCCTGAATGACGAACAGACATGGAACCTGCGCAAGGCCTCACCACAAGAATGGTGCTCGGGTTTCTGGCCAGGCATCTTGTGGATGGACTTTGCTTATAATAAGAGTGAGGCCATAGAAAAAGCAGCAAAAAGTTACACCGATGCCCTGCTGCCCGTAGTCGCTCAGCCCGTCTATGACCATGACCTCGGCTTTATCACCATCAATGCCCTGCTCAAAGGCTATGAAGTAAGTAAGGATAAACGCTACCGTGATGCTGCTCTCCTTGCCGCCGACTCCCTTGCCACACTCTTCAACCCTGCCGTGGGGACTTTCCTCAGTTGGCCCCGCCATATAAAGGATTATGGTGGTCATAACACCATCATAGACAACATGATGAACCTCGAGTTGCTCTTTTGGGCAGCTGAACACGGTGGTTCTCCACATCTGAAGGATATAGCCATCCGCCATGCCGAAACTACTATGAAGCACCATTTCCGTCCTGACGGATCCTGCTATCATGTGGCGGTATATGACCAGCAGACGGGCAAATTCCTACGCGGCCAGACCCATCAAGGTTATTCGGACAATTCCATGTGGAGCCGCGGACAGGCATGGGCCATCTATGGCTACACTATGGTCTATCGCTTCACAAAAGACAAACGTTTCCTCAATCATGCCCGGAAAGTTACTGACATCTATTTGAAACGCTTGAAAGAGAAAAGTGATGACTGCATACCTCGCTGGGATATGGACGCGACCGACAGCATAAAGGATGTTTCAGCAGCTTGCATCATAGCGTCCGCCTTGCTCGAACTGTCTGATTACATTTCAGCCGACCGGGCTACCACCTACCGCGACTTTGCCATCAAGACGATCAGCCAACTCAGCAGCAACCGCTATCAAAGCCGTGACAAGAACGTCTCTTTCCTTCTTCACTCCACTGGACATCATCCTGCCGGCACAGAAATCGATGCCAGCATCATCTACGCTGACTATTATTATTTGGAAGCTCTGTCAAGAATACATGGCAGTCTTCGTTAACTTATGAAATATACTCACAAAGGCGTCCATTTCATCACCGGCTGGCAGCCCTGGGGATAAGCAGTCATCATTGGCATTTCCCTTTCAAGCATTTCAACTCATGGATCACATTCAAATCGGCAGGCAACCATCTAACGTTATCAAGTTCATCCTCCGTCAGCCATTTCGCGGCTTCGTGCTCGTTCAGATGCAGCGACTCTGTCAGTAGCGAACAGATATAACAATGCATGGTCAGATGGAACTTGGGGTAGTCGTATTCCACCGTACAAAGGTACTCATCCACACTGATTTCTGTCGACAGTTCCTCACGTATCTCCCGTTTCAGCGCTTCCTCCGGTGTTTCACCTGCCTCCATTTTCCCGCCGGGGAATTCCCACCAATCTTTCCATTCACCGTATCCTCGCTGGGTTGCAAATATCTTATCGCTTTTGCGGATAACGGCTGCTACTACTTCTATCCTTTTCATGATATACCCTTCCTGGTCATATCCTTTGTGGTGCAGGTGGATGCAGTCTAGTAGAGGTTGTACTCTTTTGTCTTCAACCTTCATCTTGCCGTATTGGGGCAACTGTGCATTATAGCGGTCAGTGCTCCCGTTTGAAATCCTTTGCTCAAAATCATCTGGCACGAAAAACGAGGATCTGGTTCCCAAGTGGCAGTAATATTCACGCTCATAAATGGCGACGCCTGCCAAGTCCAAGTCTCCGAAATGGACGTATTGATTGGGTATGGACTGTAGCCATTTGATGAAATCTTTGTTTTGGTCTTGAGGATAACGGGACACGAAAAGTACGCGTCCAAACCTTGCAAAAAGATATTCCTGCAACGCAGCATAACGGAAGTTCTCTGCGTTCTCCACACCAACTACGACAACATCTCGAGGAATGGTGAAATGCTGATAGTCGGCAATAAACATGAAACTGCCTTCTGAGGGGAAAATCGTTATCTCTTGACCATTGAGTACAGCTGCAACAGGCTGGTAGCTATTCACAAGAAACCCCTGGAAAGTTCTACGAGAAAGGAACTTACTGTTGCCTGTGGCAGCGACCAAAGAGGCTCTGCTGACATCTTCGTCAGCAAAGGCACTCCGTGCTTGTTCCAGATTGCGGATGTCGAACTGACTGGCAACATACTCACGAAGAAGCGCTCCATCTGATGCTCTCAGGCTCTTGCGGCTACCGTGGGCTGTAGCCAGAAGGATGCCGTCTTCCTGCATCTGCTCAAACCATTTGCCCTTCAGACTGCTGGCAGGCAGAGCATCGCCATTGGCAAGGCGAATCAATTTTTCTATGAGTGCGACAGAATGCTTGGTGTTCAGTTCGGCAGCAAATTCCGTGTAGTCGGCATCGGTATTGAACTCCGTCCTGAAAAAGAACGTGTTCTGGGGTGTCAGTTCTTTTATCGACCTAAATGTTGCCATAGACTATTCTTGGTTTACGATCTCCCAATGGCCGGTTTTGTCAGATCCAACCCATAGTATGAGATTCCTCTCTAACAGTTGTGCTATATCTCGCTGAATGGTTTTTCTGTTTACATTCAGTTTTTCCGAAAGATATTTTGTGTTTACTGCGACATTTTGTGCTGCATCATCTGCGACACCTTTTTCTATCAGCGTCACGATAATTCGCTGTCTATCAGTTAGTTTTTCTGCGACATTATCTGCGACATTTTCCTGGGCAGTTTCTTTTCTCCCTTCACGATCTCTCTCTTCTGTCGTCTTAAGGAATTTGTCAATATCATTACGCAAGTGCTCAATATGCAACCGCGTCATGCTTTCAACAAAGATGCTGATATCTTCATTATTTCTTGAATCAACAAGTGCCTGAATATAATCCATCTTGTCCCCTTTGAGCACTCTCACGGGCAATAGATCATATTCCATTTGCAGCAAGTTCATCAACAAGCGACTGGTACGTCCATTGCCATCTGCCCATGGATGAATGGTCACCAATTCGTAGTGAGCCCAAAAACTGAGCTCGTAGAGTGCATAGGGGTCTGTCTTGTCGACCGATATGCGACGTTTGTTCAGTTCTTCGCAAAAAGCGGCAAGACGTGAAGGCACTTTCTGGTACGATATATACGAAGGGCCTCCAGGTCCAGCACTTACATTCAATTTGCGCAACTCACCTCGTGCAGCAGAGAAACTACCGGTCATGGTATTATATTCGCTGCCAGTATGTTTCATTACTTTTGCAGCCAACGAGATAAGCCAATCTACAGTGACAGGCTCGTGTCGTTGAATCCATTTCATCCCATATTCGTATGCAGTTTTAAGATCGAGGTTCATCATCTGCTCCTGTATCGTACGTTTACTACTGGTGATACCCTCGTCGAAGAGCAGTTGTGCCTCCACCTCAGTCACGGTGCTGCCTTCGATGGCTGTAGAATGAGCAATAATGGAGTAGAGATAGTATTTTGGGAAGTCTATCTGTTCCGAAATGCCTAAATCTTTATACTGATTCAACTGTTCAATCAGTTCTTCCTTGTCTTGCCGCGTCATAATCCTTCCTTCTTTCTGATATATGTCATAACCCGTCCCTAGGTCTATTTTTCTATCAGCCAATATTCCATGTGCTTCATGGTGCGCTTGCTCTTGAAGTTGAACTGGACGTCGTTCAGGGCATTGCCGATTTTACGGAAGGGGGTCTCAGGGTCGAAGTTCGCATAGCGCTGTGATAGCAGGGTGCTGATGTCACCCAGGCTCCACCACTTGCCCTGCTCTGTGTCCTTGGGGCGACGGAAGGTCTCGCCGATCATCTCCACCAGATCGTTCAGCTTCTGGAAAGGCTCGTTCTCGGCTATCAGCGTCTGTATCTCATCGTCTTCCAGCCAGAAGCGTTCCTTCTGGTTGAACAGGTGGAGCGCCTGGGCGTAAAGCTGCTCATGGTTGAGGGTGTCCTCAAAATTGATGTTACCCGTTACGCCTACACACACAAAACGGCGTGAGCCCGTAGGATCGACCAGCGGTTTCAGCTGGTTGGTGGTGCCAATGAAGGAGGTGTAGCGGCGATAGAACTTGATGGTCTTGCCATAAGGCGGACGGAATTTCACGTCGCTCGACGACAAGAGGTATTTCAGCACTATCTGCTGCGAGTTGGTGGTCTTGTCAAACTCGTCGATGTTGATCAGCGCAAAGCTCGTCAGGGCGATGTTCAGGTCAAACTCGTTCTTGAAGTTCAGCTTGTCGTTGTAATAGTCACGCAGTTCCTGAGGCAGCAGGATTTTGCAGAACCGTGTCTTTCCGCAGCCCTGCCTGCCTATCAGCAGCGGTGTCAATGCGTTGCCTGTCAGCTGTTTGTCACTCTCACGCCATTGTGCTACCATTCCCACAAGCCACATCCTGAGATACTTCTCCCAATGGGGCTGGTCTGTTGGCACCCTCTTGGCCAGTTCCTTGATGTAGTCATGCCCGTCCCACTTCGGCAGCTTGTCAAGCCAGGTGTTCACGGGGTCGTATTGCTCGATGCGTGTGGAGTCGATGAAGCGGTTCACATCCCTGTCCCACGATTTCAGCCCTAACTCCGTGGCCCTCATCGTCATGTCGTTGCGCACCTCGTCTGTCAGCGGTTGGAAACGCTGGTCGTCGCTGAACTTCTCGCGGTATTCGGCCACACCCGTCAGAAGATTCTTGCGCATGTCATAGTTCGAGTTCAGGAAAATCTCCGTCTTCATCATCTGGATTGTTTCCTCCGGCACACTCTTCAGCGGATGAATCTTGTGTTTCTTTCTGTACTCCTCCTGCTCTGCCACGCTGTAGACCGTCTGGAAAATCTTCTCCACCAGCAACTTGTCGTTTTTAAACACTGGATGGAGCATGGTCAATCCCTGAGCATGAGCCTTGGGAATGCCCTCGTCCAGGCACATCGAGGCAATCTGCATCAGCAGCGTCGCTTCCTGGTCCTCATCGGGCAGGTCAAAGTAATGTCCCATCACCGTCTCCACAACGAACGTCCAGTTCAGATGATACGTGCGGGTGACGGTGCGTCCAGGCATCAGATGGTCTTCCTCGCGGCTGATTGCTACGGGCTGAGGCTGCTCGTGGCTTTCTGTGTCGGCATAGAAAGGACGAGCCTCTGCATTAAATTCCATCTCGGGATCGGCGCTCATATACACCGTCCTGTCGAGACGAGGTTCCAGGAACTCGATGTCGAAGCCAAACTGATTTTGGTATGCCCTTCGTGCCGTGTTATACAGATTGAGGTGGAACTGCTGGATGTCAGCCTCTTTCTCTGGCAGGCCTCCACCAAACAGTTCACCACGGCACACAATCTTCACGCTCCTGCCCGATCCGCCCAGGAAACAAAGCATCGTCTCAGGCAGTTTCTTGGCTAGTTCCCTTATTTCAACAGCCTCCTCATAGGTCTGCAAGTTATTCACCTCCAGCACTATGAGACCATTGTAGGCCATCATCTTCCATTCGCCCTTCCGTTTTATGTAGTCAGCGGCAAAGCAGATACGCGGCAGCTTGATGCCACCCTCCCAGTCAGTGGTCACTTCTCCGTTCTCCAGTCGATGAATCTTCATCAGATGATACACCAATCTGGTGTTCTGGACCGTTGTCTTGATCAGTCCTTTTTTGATGGCATTCGCCAAGTCAGCAAGCTTCACGCGGTTGATGACTTCTTTCCTGCCATCTTTTTTCAGTAATGTTACGTTCATGATTTGCTCGTTATTGATTTTTTAGCTCAAACAATTCTTATCTATCTTATTTTCCCGGCAAAATTACAAAAAAATCATCAAATACAATAGTTTTTCTATCACTATTTTTTCTAATTTTACCTACATAACTACATAAATATGATGTACCTCGCTCTATTTCAATAGGTTATTATGATTGCCGACCTACATATTATATACATATTACCTACATAGGAACTACATACATCAAGCAGGCAGTAAGCAAATGGTTTAACCCCATTCCGCTCCAATCGCAACTGGCATTTAAATCGGCTTACCCTTAATGCAAGCACAATTTTCTCTAGAGAATTTTGTGCTTTAATGCCGATTAAACAAGCGCAACTACCTGTTGCATCGGAAAAATCTCTAGAGAATTCATTAACCACTCACCTCTTCAATTGTTACGAAGTAGTATCTTTCATCGTGCCAGAGCCCATTAAAACCATAAGAAGCTGCTGTTCTGTCAAGAATCTCATGAATGGAAGTCCTGCTTCCAAAAGGAGCGTTTCTCTGCAAGCAGTCGTACGTGACAATCCAAGCAAGAGAGCCGCAACATCCAAGCAAGAGAAACATCGGTGCCAAAGAGAGTATTCACTTCATGGTCTTTCAGACTCAGACTGGCGTTCCCAGAGTGTTCAGGCTCTTTGCTGGGAATTTTCGAAACCTCAATCATTAATTCTGTATAGTTTTATGTAGACGTCAATGTAGTTTTATGTAGTTAATATGTAGTTATTATGTAGGTGGAACTGATTGCCAAATAGCTAAATATCAGGACGTTATTATCAAACTATGTAGATATGTAGGTGACTTTATGATTTTTCTCTGTCATTATTTTGAACGATTCAAACAAACAGAGTAACAAATTCTCAAATTCTTGATTGAAAAGTGACGAATTGGCTTGATGATTACTCCCAATTATTTCGCCAATTCAACTCATTGGCCATTACGGTTCATCATGGCTGATTTTACGATTGCCTATGAATAATTCCTTGATTTGTTTGGATGTTTGCTCACAAAATCGTACCTTTGTTCCCAAATCAGCAAACGTATGAAATACAGAATCAAGAAAGAGACCAAGCCCACCCTGAAGAACTATGGTAAGTACAAGGCGGTAGCCGTTCATAACCAGACAATAGACAGCCGCAGCCTCTTTGAAGAGGCAGCCAGAGGGACGAGCCTCAGCGGAGGCGTACTCGAAGGCTTGATGATGAGCGTGTCTAACACCGTATGGCGTCATCTTCGTCGTGGTGACAAGGTGCGACTGAAGGGGTTTGGCCTGATGAAACTCGAAATCGAGAGCGACAAGGTCGACGACCCCAAGTCCTTCCGTTCCAGGAAGCACATCCGTGGTGTCCGCCTCCACTTCCTGCCCGAGAGCTACGAAGGCACCCAGGCCCTCTACGATGGCATCACCTTCGAAAAGGACAAGAACTTCAATGATGAATAACGTGGTGGGACGAGGCTTGTCATTTCTCGCAGTAAACTATCCCATATTCGCGTTTTAACCAAAGCTCAAACAACGGATCCACGAAAGAGAATGCATCTCTGGTTTTCTCAACCAAATCCTTTTCGACAAGAGTCTTTTTGTTCCTCGTGATGGTCTGAGATTGGCCAAGACGATATTTTTCCACTACATCTTTCGCATTAAAATGCGTTTCCCCTGACGCAATTGCCTTCAGCAAGGCAATCTGTGAGGGAACCATTTCATCGAGTTCATTTTGGAATGTTTCCGCATTGGTATCGATCACCATATCCAGCTGCCGATCAAGATCCTCATCAGAAACGATACTTTCTGTATGCGACCAAACAAAGAAACAATATTGCTGGACATACCATGAATTATATTTCACCTTTTCGCACAACTTCTCTGCCTGCTCTTCGGTGATATGTTTACCTGTAGCTTCGAAGTTGTTGATTATGTAGGGCAACCAGTATTCTTTGGATATTCGCTTCAATTGCATCATCTGACCGAACTTATAAAAGGGACTCCTGGAATTGTTGAAGATTTTCTTCATCATGTGCATCTTACTCCCATACAGACAATAGGTCGTATGGTGCTGCAACTGCCATTCTGAACGCAACATTGACTCCAGTCTTTCCCAATGAGGAATAATGGCCAATTGCTGAAACTCGTCAATACATACTATGACACGGATTCCTTTCTCTATTGCAATCTTCTCAGGGAGCTGAAGAATCGTTTCCGGATTCTCTTTCACAGGGTTTATCCTCAAGTCCACCTCAATAGAGTTCATTGGATAAGCAATTATACGCATGCGTATAATACAACTGCGTATATTTTTATTCTTTTTTAAGATAAATCTTGATTTTCACCTGATTCTGAACCACAGCAAAGAGCACATGGGGCTGCAAAACAGGAAGAATGCACTTGAGGGAAAGTGTTGCTTAGTGACACCACAGAGGCCAAGAACTAGCAGCCCGAGAGCTACGAAGGCACCCAGGCCCTCTACAATGGCATCACCTTCGAAAAGGACAAGAATTTCAATGATGAATGACGGGGTGAGAATTCAAACGAAGCGACAGCAGCCTCTGAAGGGGTTGGTCTGACGGCCTCAAAATCATCAAATAAAATGATTCAAAAATAATGTAAGACACGCAGAGTATTATTGGTATTATTCTTCAAACACATATCCGAAGCCTGTGCGGCTGACAATGTTCTGAGCGTAGGGACCCAGCTTCTTTCTCAGGCGGGTGATGTTGACATTCACGGTCCGGTCTGTCACGATGACATCAGACCATACGCTATCCATCAGATGCTGGCGTGACAGCACCTTCCCGCGGTTGGCCAGAAGTTGGTGAAGCAGTTCAAACTCTGTAGGGGTTAGGTTTGCGGGATTACCGTCAACAGTTGCCACCTTCTTGTCGAGGTTCAGGCACAGACCATTGTAGCTGAGCAGATGCTTACCCAGACGGGCTTCAACAATGTTCATGACATAGTCGCCTATTTTCTCGCAGTCAGCCACTATGTCGTTATAGAGCGTGCCGAGCACATGGGAATACTGATGAGAGTTGACACCCGTAACGGTCTCTCCCCTGAGCTGGTTGCGCAGTTCATTGATGTCTTTTTCAATGGAGAGGGAGTCAGCCAGCGAGAGGTCTTTGCGACGGCCGCTCACCACGACAATCATCTGAACCACAGCCTCGTTCACCAATCGAAGCATGTCATGCAGACTGGCGTATTGCTCGGCAGAGAACTCCTCTTTGTTCTCACGCAGATGGTTGACAGTACGTGCCATCTTGTAGCAGGCATCACCGATGGACTCCAGCTCGCCAATCTGTCGGAGCATCACACGTGTCTTCTCCTTCGTGTCGTCCGACAGGTGTTCGTTGCCTACCTGTTCCAGATAGTTCGCTATCTCAATCTCCATGTTGTCGGCAATGGTCTCATAGCGTTCAATGCGGGCAAACTGGCTTTCAAACTCTTTCTTGTCCCTCTCATCGATCAGCACGCACACCATTCCAAACATACGGTGCATACGTTCAGCAAAGTGCACCACTTCCTTCTGCGCCTGCAGCACAGCTATTTCCGGAGTCTGTATCACACCGCTGCTGATGAAGTGCAGCGTATTGGGATGCATGGCCTCCTCAGTGCTTTCAGGCAGAATCCGGCAAACTATCCGTTCCATCTGTGGAATCAGCCCTATGAGCAAGGCAGTGTTCAGCACATTGAAACAGGTGTGGAACATGGCAAGTACAACGGGGATCCGCTCTGCCTGCCCCGACATAGTAGGGTCATAGCCAATGAGGCTGCACACCATATTGACAAAGGGATAGAACACCACGAGCACCCAGATGACGCCAAACACGTTGAACAGCAGGTGAGCCAGTGCGGCACGTCGCGCCTCAGTGCCAGCACCAAGAGCCGCCAGGTTGGCCGTTGCCGTCGTGCCGATATTCTCGCCCATCACCAATGCAATACCCATATAGATAGGTAGCACCCCAGTGGAGCAGAGCAAAATGGTGATGGCCATCACTGCAGCCGACGACTGCACCACACAGGTAATGACAGTTCCGGCTGCCAGGAAGGCCAGAATGGTGAGATAGCTGCCCGTGTCGAACGAGGCAAAGAAACTGACCACATCGGCATTATGAGCCAGGTCCATATCGCGCCCCACGCTGCTCAGCATGACCAGCGACCAGAACAGGAATGCCATTCCAAACAGGAAATCTCCAGCTACCCGATGACGTTTCTTGTAGATGAGCACCATGCCGATGAGGAAGGCAGGAAACACCACAACGGTCAAGTCGAGGTTATAGCCCAGCGACATGATCCAAGCAGTAAGTGTTGTGCCGATGTTCGCCCCCATGATGACCGAGATGGCTTGTGCCAGCGTGAGCAGTCCAGCAGAGACGAACGAGACGGTCATGACCGTTGTTGCCGACGATGACTGTACGGCACAGGTCACCATCGTGCCTGTCAGCATGCCGCTCAGCCTGTTGCCGGTCATCCGTGCCAATATGTGTCGCAGACTTGGTCCTGCCATCTTCTGCAGGGCATCGCTCATCGTCTTCATGCCGTAGATGAGCAATGCCAGCGAGCCGAGCAGTCTTAGGAATAATTCAATTGTCATATCTATGTTTGCTTTCAATTTCAGGTGCAAAGTTACAGAAAAATGAGCAAAACCAGTAGAAAAAGTCGGTTACAATTCGGTTACAATTGATAATTGAACCTATTCTGAGCGTAATGCGACAGAAAGGCTTTTCTTCATAGAGTGGGTTCTTTGGAGCCTTCAAACGTTGGGCTATGTCAATATGTTCAATCGGGGTGTAGGACATGTCCAGACTGTCTTGAAGAAGAATGGCAACCTACCCGCAGAGTTCAACGTTAATCTTATCACGGCATTCAAGGTTGAGGGGTATGTTGCCCCAAGCTATGCAACAGATAATGGCGGTAAAATTGGCGGTAATGTTGGCGGTAAAAATGGCGGTGATGTCCCCAGCTTGTCCCTAGCTTGTCCCCAGTTTGTCCCCAGTTTATCCCCAGCTTTGTCACAAGTCTTGTCACAAGACGAAGAAAAGGATGCAAGTATTGATGCAAAAGATGCAACCTCCAGTTCAAAGGTTGCAACCTTGGATGAAAAGGCTGCAAGTTTGGCGGACAGTAGACGAAATAGCGCAATTCGCAAACAGAGACAAGAACTATATAAGGAACCCCATTGATAGTCAAAAGGACTTCAATAGTTACGTATAATTGCTCATTTATGGATGCAAAAGTGAAGAAAAAGGCATAAAAGTGATTGAATTTTGCAAAAAAGATGATTTTTCTTCGTTATTTTGTAGGAATTTGGCTAATTTTGTACGCGTATATAATTATAATAAGGTACAACCTCGTCAAAATAGAAAGTATATTAAAGAATCGGCATTATGTCATACTCAAAGATTAAGGAAATTAAGACCCGTCTCTGGGACAAGTACGATGTGAGTATTATCGCCAACAAAGACGTAAATATCATCGTTGGTATCAATGGCAGTGGCAAAACCACCTTGCTGAATGAGATTTATAAGCTTGCACTGGGAAATCTTGAAGATAAAAATCAAGTTATATATGTGCCGTCTATCGATAATATAGCCATGCGTGACAAGCGCAAAACATCCAATGCGCTGACGCAGGATTTAGAGTTCTATATGTTCGATATGAAAACAGGGCCATCTATGATGTACTATCGTATGTCAATGATAGATGCTTCCGCTGAGAAACAGGCTGAGATGAAAGCACGAATTGAGGATTTCCGCTCTGTCATCAATGGGCTGTTTCAAGAGACAGAAAAACATATTGAAATTGAAGGGAACAAATTCAATATTGTTTCCAAGGGTCAGATACTACCTTTAGACGCCCTGTCTTCTGGCGAAAAACAGATTCTGCTGATTATGCTTCGTGTGTTTCTTCTGGAAGGAAAGGAGTCTTATGTATTACTTGATGAGCCCGAGAACTCCCTCGACATCAGTTGGCAGTATAAACTGATTGATACGCTTACCAAACTCAATCCCAATGCCCAGTTCTTTATCACCACACATTCCCCAAGTATATTTGGTGCAGGATGGGGTGACAAGATTATATATATGGAAGATGTTACAACCCCAGTTAAGTAATGGATATGAATAGAATCGAAGAACAAGCACGATACTATCAAAATCTTCCATTGCGTGACAGGAGTGTAAAGGCAGTTGTGCATCTGGAGGATGCTGAAGATGAACTTTTTTGGAATCATCAACTCCAAAAAGCATCACCTGCTGCCTACCATTTTCTGGTACAGAAGGATATGCCGAAATTGATAATGTACAATCAGATCTCGTTAAAATAACCTCAGCATAATAAGAATGGAAAATAGAATCAAAGTAGTTCTCGCGGATAAGAAGAGAACAAACAAGTGGCTATCCGAGCAGTTGGAGTGTGCACCGACTACCGTGAGTAAATGGTGTACCAATGCCAGCCAGCCACCTATGGAGACATTCGTCAAGATTGCAGAACTCCTCGATGTCGATATAAACGAATTGTTGAGGATAGAAAAGAAGTAACTGTCTTAGAAGCTACGTTTTAACTTATAACAATCATCCCCGGCAGAGATACAGAACCATAGCAAAGGAGTAGCGTAGGCCGAGGATAGAGGTGGCTGAGAGCAGAACGAAATAAATGTTTAGTCCTTCAGCAAGTTACCAGCAAGTTACCGGCAAGTTAAACTTATTTATAATTATTGCTGATTATCAGCATGTTAGCAAGACGTGGTTCTATTATTTTGTTCGTCTCAGCAAGTTACCAGCAAATTACCAGCAAATTAAACTAGGCCCATATCGGTATATACCTCATGTAACGCTTTGCCGTTTCTGAATCCAATGCTGTAATCCTTCCCTGAGATACTGCCTCCTTTATCAATCGTGATATACTTCCAGCGGATGTTTCACCCACATTGAACCTATCTCTCAGCGACTTGTTTGTCAAGGCATCACCTTATATATATATTAGGCAGGCATGAAGATAGCATGACCAGAGTTTATCCATTTTCTCCAGATCCTTACGGTTTATCCTTGTGAGTCTGGCCCCAATGTTGATACTTGGTATCTTACCCCGGCGAACCATCAGATACAGCGTATCACGTTCAACACCATAGATGGCTACAGCTTCCCTAATGGAGATTTACACTTCCTTTTGATTTCTAATCCTAACTTTGGCATCTTTTTGTTACTTTTTTAGTTAATATGAGTATGCATCCTAAATGTTATACTTGCATTTTGTCAGTAAACCATCCTGTACCTCATCTACTTTTAAGTAGGAATAAGTATGGGGATAAGTCGTAATTAGTCGAACTTTGTCGACATTTTTGTCGTGCTACACACATGTAACAAAAAAGCCGTAAAAAAAGGGGGAATAAGCACATAGAAAACATGAGCCCATAAAAAGCAAATGGCGTGTAACTCTTTGAGCTACACGCCATTTGATAGTGTTTTGTTATGTCTTTACTTATGCGTCTCATTTGACCTCCTCGAAGCTAACATGTACTGATAATCAGTAAGTCTTGGTACAAATTTGGAACACCATAAGCATCTTGGATGTTGTCCCTCAATAACTATTATAAATCCAGACTGTTCTCTTTGAGTAAGAAGTCGAAAAGACCGATTGTGAGTATTCCCTCCTCGTTTCGACGAGGCATAATGTGGTCTTTCACAATGATCACCTTCTTGAAAGAATCATTGATGTTTGTAAATGGGCGAGATTCCTGTATCTCTTTCTCCCTGTCTGGGATGGACAAGGCTGACTGCACATAATATTTCTTACTTCCGAGGCTGGCAATAAAGTCCACTTCAAGTTGGATACGAACCCACTTGCCATTCTTGTCCTGCTTCTTAATCTCCACCATTCCAACGTCTACGCTATAGCCGCGTGTGATCAGTTCGTTGTAAATGATGTTCTCCATGATGTGCGTTTCCTCTTGTTGGCGCATATCTAAGATGGCATTTCTCAGACCTATATCAGAGAAATAGTATTTGGATAGCGTGTTGATGTATTTCTTACCTTTTATATCGTAACGTATAGCTCTGTTCAGCAGGAACGATTCGGACAGGAAGGTGAGGTAATTAGAAATGGTCTGACTGCCAATACTCACATTCTTAACGCTCTTGAAAGTATTCGATAATTTTGTAGGATTGCATGGAGCACCTATAGATGATGCCAAAATAAGCACCAACTCACGCAGTTCATTGTCATTCTTGATTTTATGCCTCTCAATAATGTCTGCGAGATATACAGTTTCAAACAAGTCCTTCAGATAGTTTATCTTTTTTTCTTCGGTCTCAAAAGATTGGATGAGCGGCAGACCACCATAGGTGTAATATTCACGCCATGCATCTAATTTGTCACCGCCTTTGGCAGAATAAAACTCTGCGAATGAGAGTGGATTTATATGGATGGTCTCTCCTCGACCACGAAACTCCGTTGGAATATCTGATGACAGGAAGTGAGAGTTGCTGCCTGTTACGTAAGTGTCGGCATTATCAATATGCCGGAAACTATTCAGTACATCAACAAATTCATCCATCAACTGAACTTCGTCTATAATGATGTAGTATAGCTCCTTGTCCTTGATTTTGTCATGAACATAATGGAGCATCGTGTCTGGATTTCTCAGTTCTTTGTTCATGCGGTCTTCAAGGTCAATGCGGATGATGTGGTCATCAGCCACCCCATTATCTAATAAGTAGTGATAGAACAAGACGTTCAGCAGATACGACTTGCCACATCTACGAATTCCTGTTACCACTTTGATAAAGCCATTTTGACGGCTTTCAATTAATTGTTTTAGATATCGATCTCTGTTAATCTCCATACCTATGTTAAATTTTTGCCAATCTTGGCAACTTTTTTCGGTGCAAAGGTAATGATTTAAATCCTATTGCACAAGGTTTACATTAAAAATCTGCCAATTATGGCATTTTTTTAATAAGCCAACACGAATTTTGGCTTGCTATCACATATGTAAGATTAAGCTATAAGTCAAAAGAATTGAGTTACAGCTCAATTTTGCCATGCACCTAATCCTTTATAACCCATATACCTTCTTTTTCGACCACCTTCACGAGAAAGAATACTCATCTTCTTTATTTAAGCCAAATCACCTTCTATTGTTCTATCTGTCATTTTAACCTTTTCCGACATCTTTTCCGACATTGCATTTGCAAAAAGTGCGAATTCTCAGCAATAAAAATCCAATATAATCCTCTGACGTTCTGACATTTCTTTTACGACACCTTTTACGACATCTTTTACGACATCTTTTGGGGCATTTATCTTTTTAAGAGTGTATTACTCATATTACTGGTATTACTTATATTGATAAAATCTGAGCTAAAAGTCTAAAAAATCATGAATTATAGCCCAGCATTTGCCACTCATCTACCATAAGTGTATAAAGAGATAATTGAGAACCTTTGTGCTTGACCGAGTTCACGCCACATTTGTAAACGAATATGGTATCGAAACGGCACTCCCTTTCGGACGAAAGTCACTGCATTTACGTAAAAAGTGCTAAAAAGTAGAATGATTTCTACATAATGTTGGGATGTTTAACAAATTATGTTTATCTTTGCGCATGAAAAGCAGTTAATAACAATATAGATGATGAAGAAAGATTGTCAAAACAGAATCAGAGTGGTGTTGGCTGACAAGCAAATCACTAATCGATGGCTTGCTGAGCAGATGGGAGTGACCGACATGACTGTCTCTCGATGGAAGACGAACAAGATACAACCATCTATGGCGCAATTTGTGGAGATTGCCCGTTTGCTTCAGGTTGACATAAAGGATTTGCTGGAAGTGAAGTTTGACAGATGATCATATTCTTGCCCCCAAAGGGTGCTTGAATTCTATATCAAATAAAATCGACTCGGTTACAACAGGTCAAGTAAAAAAAATAAACAAAGAATTAATGGCAGACATAAATACAACAGATGACATACAATATGATAAGATTTACTATGGCAATTGTGAAGAGGTAATGAGGGGATTTCCCGACAAGAGCATAGATCTTATCGTGACTTCTCCTCCCTACGCTAATCAAAGGTCATATGGCGAAGAAGTTAATATTTCCACGCCTAGCAACTATGTAGATTGGTTCAAACCTATGGCCAAGCAGATAAGAAGGGTTCTTAAAGACACGGGTAGCTTCGTTCTCAACATTAATGACAAGGTTGTTGATGGTGAACAATCTTTATATGTGTTCAAACTCGTCATCTATTTGTGTGAGGAATTGGGATTCAGGTTTGTTCGTGATTATATTTGGTATAACCCGGCAACAGCTCCTAATATTTATTCAACAGGCAAATATGGGCGTACAAAGAAGTCTCACGAATATTGCTTTTGGTTTAGTGTGGGAGAAGAGTGGACTTTCAACCTTGACCCAATAAGGAGACCTTACGGGCATGACATGCTGAAATATCTTGAAGGAAAAGGAAAGGGAAACCGCAGAACAAACACAAGACCAAGTACACACAATTTCAATTGTGAAAAGGTTTGGAATGATAATGGTGGTTCTGATCCTGGAAGTGTTATAGAATTAGCAAATACAAACAGCAATGATACATTCTTCAAGCAGTGCAGGGAATTGGGGATAACTCATCCAGCACGTTTCCCCATAAAATTGGCCGAATTCTTTATCAAAGCTGGTTCTAACGAAGGTGATGTCGTATTAGACCCTTTTTCAGGATCGGGTACTACTTGTGTGGCCGCCGATGGGTTAGGGAGACACTGGATAGGGATTGATGCAAATAAAGACTATTGCCAATTATCTCGTTTAAGAATCGAGGCAGAGAGGAAAGACAGAGAATAATATGAGAAAGAATCTTCCATATAGCTTACGACACATGGATGGTGCCAAAGGTCTGATGAGTCTCCCTGACAAGTCAGTGAAGCTTATCTACGGCTCACCCCCGTACCCCAATGCAACTCGCAACTATGGGACGTGGAACTCTTCAGAATACATCGAGAAAATATCACCATTCATTAACGCTGCCAGGAAGAAGCTTCGCGATGATGGTTTTTTGGTTATTAACGTTAAAGCAAACAGGGAGAAGCCGTCAGACGGGACGAACTCTCGCAGGTCGCTTGTAATAGAGAAATTAGCGGTAATGCTCGAAGAGAAGTGGCATCTGTACTGTGTTGACATCGAAATCTGGATAAAGGACAATCCTGTTCCGACAGGACTTCGAGTTGCTTGCCAGGATGCATATGAGCAGAACCTTTGGTTCGCCGTTAGCCCAAACTGGACTATAAACATTGATGACATCAGAAGGGAGTATGAGCAAACATCATTAAAACATTATGCCAATAACGAGTATCATCCAAGACAAAACGGTGTTGGTTATGTCAAGAAGAGCAAGAAAATAGACCCAAATCCGATGGGAGCATTGCCGCTGAATGTAATAAAAGGAGCGGTTTCGGCGAAAATAGGCAAACATCAAGCCGTCCAACCGAACTACCTCCCTAATAAGTATATTAAGGCTACCACTCAGGAAGGAGATTTGGTTGTTGATCCTTGGATGGGTACTGGTACGACTGGTGTAGAATGTATGCGACTGGGACGCAGATTCATCGGCTTCGACATTATGTCAGAATATGTTGCACAAGCAAGAGAGAATATAAAAAGAGCTTACAAAGAAAAAGATGAAAATGGTTAATGTTGCTGCACGAAAAACAAAGCTGTACGAAAAGATGATAAGGTCTTTAGGCGATGCTTTGTGGACTTGCTCAGACATGAGCAAGAGACCGCTTGTGCTGCAACTAATCAAACCATATAAAATTGAGGTAACTGTTTACTTGTTCCTCGGAACAAACCCTCCTGGAGGCAGGCGTGATGGAGAATATAAGATAACGCTCACTTCCCCCGGACAGCAACGACGGACACGAGGAAATTTTGAGAGCGGTTCTGGAATACCTCTCATATTAGCATATATAGAGGATTATGATGTCTATGTATTCTTCAACAACCGCTTTCACACTAATTTTGGATACAACACTAACGTACAATTCAAACAGGAACTCGTCTTCAATGCTGTTCGTGATGGTGTGTCAAGAATGACAAAAGAAAATGGTGAAACCATTATTGGTGCGAGAGGGAGAAATATTGTTGACGGCTTTAAAGAATGGTTCAAGGTCCTATGCAGCTAAACGAATTGGTTATAAAATCCTCATATAGGAAAATCTCCGACGACATTGCCGAAGATTTTTACATTCCTTGCATGAAGGCCTCTTCACGCTACGATCGTATCTCCGGCTATTTCGGGAGCACTATATACATCGTGGCATGGAAGGGGTTGAAGTCGTTTGTCTGTAATAATCACGGAGTGATGCGAATCATCTGTTCACCCTATTTGTCACCAGAAGATTATGATGCTATCCGACGAGGGACAATTGCCAAAGAGGACCCAACTTTGGCCAACATCTTATTCAGTGAGACGAAGGCCATGTTTGCGAAAGAAACGTTATCCAACCCAGAAAAGGTTTTAGCCAGCCTCATCTGCAATGGCAATCTTGAAATAAAAATTGCCGTTGGTAGCGACTCTAACCGATTATTTCACGACAAAGTTGGCGTTTTCCATGATAATGCAGGCAACTCCATAGCTTTCAGGGGAACTATAAACGAGACGTTCAAAGGTCTTTCCAACGATGGTAATTTTGAATCTCTCGATGCGTTTACGAGTTGGGAGGAAGGAAAAGACCGGTCACGTTTGTGTGACATTGAAAATGATTTTGAATTGTTGTGGCATAACAAGATTGAGAGCATAAGGGTCTATAGTGTTCCCGAATCAATAAAAGAGGAGATCAGAAAGCATTACAAACAAGAGTCGCATCATTGGCTTGAACTTATTGACCAGATAGAAGTGACAATTGATAAGTCCACTCAATGGTCAGCAGACAAGGATAAAGGTGGACGCAAACCTAGAAAGCACCAGCTTGATGCTTTGGAAAAATGGGTCTCTAACGGGAAAAGAGGCATCTTTGAGCATGCCACAGGAAGTGGGAAAACTTTTACTGCCATGTGTGCAATTAGGAAAGAACTTGAAGAGGGCAATCCTGTAATAGTGCTTGTTCCCTCCATCGGGTTACTTGAACAATGGCGTGACGAGTTGAAAGCAACACTAAAGGGGATGGATATTCAATATCTCCTCTGTGGCAGCAATTATTCCAACTGGAAGCATGGTACAAATCTCAATAGTTGGACTAAAACTGGATTGCCACAAAAAAGAGTGACTATTGCTGTCATGGATACCGCTTGTAACGGAGAATTCCTTTCAAAAGTTGCATGGTCTGACAAATTATTTGTAGTTGCTGATGAAGTTCATCGTATGGGTAGCCCCAGCAGAAGACAGTTTATGACTACAGCCGTATGCGGCGCCCGTTTAGGCCTTTCAGCAACACCAAAAAGATTTGGGGATTCTATTGGAACACAGGCTATCATTACTTTCTTCGGGGAAATCATCCAGCCCCCATATACCTTGAAGAATGCCATTGATGATGGAGTTTTGACCCGATATTTCTATCACCCCCGTGAGGTTAACTTGACAGAGACCGAGCAGCAGGAATGGGATGAAATCACGAAGCAAATAAAAATACAATACATCCGCATGTCAGCAAATGAACGCGAAAACTCCATGTCGAACACCCGCTTCAAGATGCTTCTTCTTAGAAGAGCACGCATTATGAAGCAAGCAACTAATAAAATACAAATAGCCAAAGACATCATAGCCAATCATTATGAAAACGGCCAGAGATGGATTGTCTATTGTGAAGACAAGACACAGCTTGACCAAGTGGCATTGGCCATTCAGTCGGCTGGTGTTTCGAATGTAATCCGTTATTATTCCGATATGCCTGGCGACAGGATCAAAGCCCTTGAATATTTCGACTCGATCGGAGGTATCGTTGTGTCTATCAAGTGTTTGGATGAGGGTATTGATATCCCCTCAACGACACATGCTTTGATATTGGCCTCATCAAAAAATCCACGTGAGTTTATTCAGAGACGAGGGCGCATCCTGCGACGGCACTACGGTAAGAACTATGCGTCACTTTACGATACTATAGTTGTGCCAGAGAATATCAATTCAAATATTGCCCATGACACGATAGTTGAAGGCGAACTAGCAAGAGCCATTCAGTTTGGCGATTGGGCAGAAAACAAGACTGGAACGGCCATTCTTAAAATGATTGCTCAAGAAAACGACATAAATTATAATTCACTCGTAGAAGAAGGAGGCGAATATGATGAATAATAACAACAAAATTGACGAGATTAAGAAAGTGCTGGAACGAATAAGAGCCGAGAAATACTCAGCTGTTCCTGCCAGCATCGTTGAGAAAATCGTAGATGTTCAGGTGAACCACAATGAGGACTCTGAACATACAGAAGCTTATAATGAGATTAAAAGTATAGTCAACAACCACCTAAGCAAGATAGACGAAGATGCTTAAATTCAAACAACTGGAAATAACCAACTATGGCCCGTATTATGGAAGCCATAAGCTTACTTTCTCCCAAAAGAATGGTGTAACAATTGTATGGGGAGACAACGGATTTGGCAAGACCTCTTTGCTCAATTGCTTCCGTTATGTGATGTGGGGAACTATTATGGGACGTGAAGGCACCATTAGTTCTGACATCTGCAGCCATGTGAATGATAAAGCTGTTAGCGAAGGTAATGGTATGCAGATAAGTCTTGACATGGAGTATGACAACAAAACTTATACACTAACGAGAAAGTACGAAAGGAAGGGAGGTGACGGAAAGTTAGACAAGGATTACGAAGAGCATATTTTCTTAAAGTGCGGATTTGATATCCTTACCGACGACCAACGTATTCACTTTCTCAACACTACATTCCCAGAAAGAATTTCCCGTTTCTACCTTTTTGATGCGGAACTTCTGAGTGAATATGAGAACCTACTAATTGTGGATGACGCGAACAACAAGATAAAGAAATCCATTGAGGATATTTTAGGTTTGCCCGTTCTTGAGCGAGGGGCTAACATGCTGAATGCCATCCAAAAGGGATTAGTTGAGGATGCTGTAAAGAATTCCAAAACTGAAGAAAAGACCAAGCAGGATGCTATTCTCTTAGAGTCACTTAGCGACAAAGTAGATGAATTGAATAAGAGTCTTCTGGAACTGCAAGACAAGGTTGATGCTGATGAGAAAAAACTCGGAGAAATCAAGGAGAAACAAAAGCAAAATGAATCTCTTCAAAGCATCAACACCCAGCAAGATAACATTCGGACTGAATTAAAGGGAAAGGAAGATAACTTGGATGAAACAAAGCTTGATATAAACCGCAGCATGGAATCGTTATGGAAAACGGTAATAAGTCCTGTAGTTTCACGTCAAGTGGAAGAAGCACGTAAAAGAATAAAGGATCTTGACACCAAGAACACTATAGCTAGCGTAGGGCAAAACACATATGAACATATTGATGACATTTTCAGTACGCCTCTGTCTTGCCCTGATTGCGGTCATATCATAACAAAATTTGTCAAAGATACTGTGTTGGAAAACATTCAAAAGTTATCTTCATCCCCACTGACAGAGGAAGAGATTTCAGAACGTAGTTCTCTTAATGCAATCGTGTCAAGGTTCACTAATTTCAAAGAAGGTGACACAAAAGAACGCATCTCCGATTTACTAAAACGCAAATCAGAAATACAAGGAAGTATTGATTTACTCAACGTAAAGCTAACAGAACTGGACAAACAAAGAAAATCTTTGAAGACAACGATTACAGACGAGGAACTTCGTGGACTCATAGATGATCAAGTTAAACTGGTTGCGGCTATTGATATTGGAAAGAAGTCAATTGAAGATGCAAAAAATGAAATTGATGAGATCGAAGGCCAGATTGATTCTCTGAAACTTAAGATTGCTCAAAACTCCAGTAAAATCAACAAGAAAGTATTTAAGGATGCGGAGTTTGCCAAAAATCTGCACAGCCTCTTTGTTGATGCTATGGCTGAATATAGTCTGAAAATGAAGGACGCTGTTGAAAAAGATGCAACAGACTTGTTTGTTCGAATAGCTCACAACTCAAACTATAAAGAACTTGAAATCAACGAAAATTATGGATTGAGAATTGTAAGGAAAGATGGAACATACGTTCCCCATCGCTCCACTGGCTATGAACAAGTTGTTGCTATTTCTCTTATTGGAGCTCTGCATAAGAACACGCCTATCTCTGGCCCAATCGTTATGGACTCCACATTCCAGAAAATAGACCTGCGTCACAAGAGTAAAGTGATTGACGCACTACCTTCACTTAGTGACCAAGTAATAGTGCTTGCTTATGACGGCGAACTTGATAGGAAGTACGCGAAGCAATCTCTGGGAGAAAAACTCATAAATGAAAAACGTATCAATAATGATGACGTGAAATCATGGATTGACAATACTGATACTAAATAACAACGTAAGATATGGAAGATTTACAACAGATTAGATTTCCCCTGGAAGTCATCAATATAGCCGAAAGATTCAAGGAGGAGTATGGCCTGACACAAAACTTGCCAATACTAAAATTTGCTTTTGCGTATGCTATAAATCAATTCAAAGATCAAATCAACTTTGAAACAGATGATCCACTATACAAAAAAAACGATGGAAGTAATTATGGTATAAACTCTTTTGAGAATGATAGTAATCTGCGAGTAGCTGATTTGATAAAAGCCCTTTATCCTCAGTGCGAAACACCTTATCGTTATATGCGTATTGCCATAATCTATGGTATCCTAAAACTTGACAAAGCTAAAAAATACGACCCTGATTTTCGTATTATTGATGTGATGCAAGATGTACAATAAAAACTGAAACCGTTTATATAGAGGTGTGGAGGCTGCTCTGCCATAAACATATTATCCCGATGGGAACTAACAGTTATAAGATTCATCCCCAAATTGCGTAACTTGGTCATCATTAGCAAACAAATATTTTCTCTGAAAGAGATGTTAACGGAATAATATGATAAGCCGATTGATATTACGGAGAGGTTTCAAGGATACTCAGAGCCCCGAGACGATAATAACAGGATGGCATAGTATCACCATTTGGGAATGTGAGTTGAAGCCAGCCCAAAGAGAAATCGCTTGCCATCACACTCAACAAGATATTTCTGATAGACTACTGTCAAACAATATAAGATACCTGAGGATAAGACAATGATAGTTGCAGAGCATAGTTTTGGTAGGTGAACCCCGTTTAATCGATTAACGCAAACCTTATGAATAGACTCGTTATCATAGGAAATGGTTTTGACATGGCACACGGCCTAAAAACCAGTTATAAGGACTTCATTAACTGGTATTGGTCGTATAAAGTAAAAGAATTGCATGGCATCAATGGAAAGCTTTCAGAAGATCCTTTGTGTAAAATAGAATTAGTTAATGGGGATTCATGGGTAGAATCCCTACGCAAAGATATTATATTCTCTAAAGAAGAATGGTGGCCTTCCATTTATAAGGATAGGAAAAAATTTGAACAGGGTTACAGAATAGTACCAACGCCTTTCTTTGACTCAATTCTACAGTCCATTGAAACGCGAGGCTGGGTTGATATAGAGAATGACTACTATCAACTATTGAAAAGGAGTACAGAAAATCCAAACTGTGGCTATACAGTCAAAGAACTGAATGACCAGTTAGCGTTTCTGCAAGACAAGCTCATAGAATATCTCCGTACAATCAGCACAAACCGACACAAAAAAAATCTGCATAATGCCATGATTGAGTTCTTTGACCCTGCTGATTTCTCAACAGAAGGGAAAAAGAAGGCATTAGAAAATATGGGGCTTGAGAATACAAACCTTGAAGAAATACAAAATAATTTTGAGGAGCAAAAAAAACTGAGGCCTGAACGTATATTGTTGTTGAGCTTCAATTACACAGCGACGGCCAAGATGTACAATATTTTTAACCTTGAACACAACTATATCCATGGTGAGTTGGAGCATCCTGAAAATATAATATTTGGCTATGGTGATGATCTTGACAAGGATTACAAGGACATTCTTGACAAAAATGACAAGGAACTATTGAAGAACAACAAGTCTTCAAAATATCTGGAAACGAGGCATTACCACGAAATGCTGGAGTTCCTGATGTCAGCACCTTTTCAAGCACTGATAATGGGGCATTCCTGTGGGAATTCCGACAGGACTCTGCTCAACACCGTCTTTGAGCATGAGAACTGCGTTTCAATAAAACCCTTCTATCATAAATGGGAAGGCGGTGGTGACAACTATTTGGAACTTGTGCAGAATATTTCACGCAACTTCACCAACATGAAGTTATTCAGAGATAGAGTCGTGAACAAAGAGCAATGTAAAACAATGTAACAGACATTAAACTCAAACTATGATGCTCGCATCGTGAAAACAGACAAACTGAAATAGAAATAAAGTAACAGATAATTCGTTATAAATATATGGCACTTACAATAGATGATCTGAAAAAAATGATTCAGAGTGATGAGCATCGTCAGCTGGAGTTGAAGAAGACTACAGGTGAGCTGAAGGATGGTATGCATACAGCCTGTGCTTTCTTGAATACCGAAGGTGGATGGCTTATCTTTGGCGTTGCTCCAACATCGCTGAAGATTCTGGGCCAGCAGGTTACTGACAATACCCAACGAGAGATTGCCCAGGCTCTGAGTTACATGGAGCCGCAGGTTGATGTACGGGTAGAGTATATTGACATTCCTGGTCGGCCAGACCACAAAGTGATTGCCATGCACTTTGAAGGATGGGCGTGGGGGATGGTGCCTTATACTTATCATGGTTGTCCTTACTTTGATTCACGGGACGGTTCTTTGATCCGCAGAAGATGGGTGATGTGATAATAATGACAGAATAAAAACGCTAAAGAAATAAAGTAAGGCGAGATATGAGCGAGAAAAACGATAAGGAGCTATACTTGAACTTTGACGAGTATATCCGTCAGGGAGAACCGTCACAACGTGAAGCTGCATACGCCTGGAGCACTGCTATTGGACTTCAGGCGGTGGATGGGCTGAAAACGTCAGAGTATCTGAACGACTTGGCGCGCAGGAATATCGAGGGTGAAATCACCATCGATGAGGTGGAACAGTTGCTCAATAGTTATTACGAGAATAAAACGACTCGTGAGGCTGACGATGATGACAAACAGGAGGCTGACAAAGCCTCGAAGAACATCAAGCGCATACTCTCGGTAAAGACATGCGACTTCTCGACAAATGGCTACATATCCTTGCATCGCAGAATCTTCGAAGGCG
>JAEEGG010001458.1_pt1 | contig 64376 bp, 52 predicted proteins | sample 9134161 | NCBI WGS metagenome assembly JAEEGG01 (sample SAMN16246543, study PRJNA631951) | gut metagenome | biome: gut microbiome; feature: rumen; material: CR-attached | host: Bos | place: Iran: Karaj | collected 2018-10
GTTTGATTGGCCTTTCACTCCTACACACACCTCATCCAGAAGCTTTTCAACGCTTATTGGTGCGGGCCTCCATCCCGTGTTACCGGGACTTCACCCTGGACATGTGTAGATCACTCGGTTTCGCGTCCACCCCAACGTACTAAACGCGCTGTTCACGCTCGCTTTCACTGCGGTTGCGCCACAGAGTGGCTTAACCTCGCACGTCATGGTGACTCGTAGGTTCATTATGCAAAAGGCACGCCGTCACTGCTAAAAGCAGCTCCGACCGCTTGTAGGCGACTGGTTTCAGGTACTGTTTCACTCCCCTCGTCGGGGTGCTTTTCACCTTTCCCTCACGGTACTGGTTCGCTATCGGTCTCCCGGGAGTATTTAGCCTTGCCGGATGGTCCCGGCGGATTCGCGCAGAATTTCTCGTGCTCCGCGTTACTCAGGATACCACTAAGCCACATCAAGCTTCGTCTACCGGACTATCACCGTCTATGGTTGAACTTTCCAGAACATTCTACTCACTCTTTGTGTACTATGGCGTGGTCCTACAACCCCGAAGATGCATTGCTACACCTTCGGTTTGGGCTCTTCCCCGTTCGCTCGCCACTACTGGGGGAATCATTCGTTTATTTTCTCTTCCTCTAGGTACTAAGATGTTTCAGTTCCCTAGGTTCGCCTCCATACTCAGGTATGGATAATTACCCTTCAGGTAATTGGGTTGTCCCATTCGGAAATTCATGGATCAAAGGTTATTTGCACCTACCCATGACTTATCGCAGCTTATCACGTCCTTCTTCGCCTCCGAGAGCCAAGGCATCCACCAGACGCCCTAACTTGCTTTCGCCGTTTGCCGACTGCAGATGGATGACTATAGACTACAGATTATAGAATATAGCACCAGGCAGACGGCATGATTGCTCATACTTTCAGCTGTAAATTGAGAGTTATTTATACTTTACTCAGTTTCTTAACTTAAAGTCTTTACTTACAGTCTTGTGTGTCAATATGTCAAAGATCACGTTCCGAATTAGTAATTAGGAATTAGAAATTAGGAATTATGATTTCCTGAATCCTATCCTAAACCGTCGGAAAAGTGGAGAATAACGGATTCGAACCGTTGACCCCCTGCTTGCAAAGCAGGTGCTCTAGCCAGCTGAGCTAATCCCCCGAAAGAGAATCATCAATTGTCAATTATCAATTGTCAATTAACCAGAGGTAGTCCCAGGCAGACTTGAACTGCCGACCTCCACATTATCAGTGTGGCGCTCTAACCAACTGAGCTATAGGACTCTGTCGTCGGTCAGAGGGGGTGCCTCTGCCCAGCCTCATACATTCTCTATATTATAAACAGCGTGTAGACAAGAAGCACAGGGATCCAAGATCCAAACCTTCAGTGCTCAACCTGAGGAACCAGGTAATCATAATTCCTAATTTCTAATTCCTAATTCCTAATTTGACAATAGTCATTCTCTCCAGAAAGGAGGTGTTCCAGCCGCACCTTCCGGTACGGCTACCTTGTTACGACTTAGCCCCAATCACCGGTTTCACCCTAGGCCGACCCTCGCGGTCACGGACTTCAGGCGCCCCCGGCTTTCATGGCTTGACGGGCGGTGTGTACAAGGCCCGGGAACGTATTCACCGCGCCATGGCTGATGCGCGATTACTAGCGAATCCAGCTTCATGGGGTCGGGTTGCAGACCCCAATCCGAACTGAGGAGAGCTTTATTGATTAAGGCGGTGTTGCCAACGCCTGACTCTCTGTACTCCCCATTGTAACACGTGTGTAGCCCCGGACGTAAGGGCCGTGCTGATTTGACGTCATCCCCACCTTCCTCACACCTTGCGGTGGCAGTGTCGCCGGAGTGCCCAGCATCACCTGATGGCAACTGGCGAAAGGGGTTGCGCTCGTTATGGCACTTAAGCCGACACCTCACGGCACGAGCTGACGACAACCATGCAGCACCTCCACAGCAGCCCCGAAGGGCCTCAAGATCTCTCTATCGTTCTGCTGCAGTTCAAGCCCGGGTAAGGTTCCTCGCGTATCATCGAATTAAACCACATGTTCCTCCGCTTGTGCGGGCCCCCGTCAATTCCTTTGAGTTTCACCGTTGCCGGCGTACTCCCCAGGTGGGATGCTTAACGCTTTCGCTTGGCCACTGGCTGTATATCGCCAACAGCGGGCATCCATCGTTTACCGTGCGGACTACCAGGGTATCTAATCCTGTTCGATACCCGCACCTTCGAGCTTTAGCGTCAGTAAAGGGCTCGTCAGCTGCCTTCGCAATCGGGGTTCTTCGTGATATCTAAGCATTTCACCGCTACACCACGAATTCCGCTGACGTCGCACTCACTCAAGAAACCCAGTTCGCGACGCAACTCAGCCGTTGAGCGGCTACATTTCACGTCACGCTTAAGCCTCCGCCTGCGCTCCCTTTAAACCCAATAAATCCGGATAACGCCCGGACCTTCCGTATTACCGCGGCTGCTGGCACGGAATTAGCCGGTCCTTATTCATGCGGTACCTACAAAACGCCACACGTGGCGCACTTTATCCCCGCATAAAAGCAGTTTACAACCCATAGGGCCGTCATCCTGCACGCTACTTGGCTGGTTCAGACTCACGTCCATTGACCAATATTCCTCACTGCTGCCTCCCGTAGGAGTTTGGACCGTGTCTCAGTTCCAATGTGGGGGACCTTCCTCTCAGAACCCCTACTGATCGTGGGCCAGGTGGGCCGTTACCCCGCCTGCTGCCTAATCAGACGCATCCCCATCCCTTAGCGGTAAACCTTTGCTTCACTTCAGATGCCATCGACGAAGAACATAGGGTATTAATCCGCATTTCTACGGGCTATGCCCTACTAAGGGGAAGGTTGGATACGCGTTACTCACCCGTGCGCCGGTCGCCGGCAGTCTTAGCAAGCTAAGACCCCGCTGCCCCTCGACTTGCATGTGTTAAGCCTGTAGCTAGCGTTCATCCTGAGCCAGGATCAAACTCTTCATTGTATAAAATATCTTTGCCAACGCAGAACTATTATGCATTATGCATTATTAATCATGCATCGGATCATCTCTGTCCCAGAACGACTATCCAGTATCAAGTTAAAAGCACCATTCTCATTCAGCAAAGGCTGCTTGCGCGGCCTCTGCGAATTGACGGTTCGTTTCTTCTACCCAACATACTCACAAAAAAGTATGTCGCTTCTTGTACTACTTCTGTCTATGTAAATCTTTCAAAGAACTCTTTAATGCCTTTCGGCCTTGACTTCTTTCACGACTCGGAAAACCAAGTGAACTTGTTTTTCTCTCGCTGCTCTAGAAGTTCTTTTTTGCCCCCGATTTCTCGAAAGCGGGTGCAAAGGTACTGCTTTTTTCCGAACCGCCAAAACTTTTTCGGGAAAATTTTCATATTCTATGCAAAATTTCATCCACTCTTGACCAATATCAAGAGCAGAAAAGGCCTACACATTATTAATATATATAAAGGGAGGGCGATTCGGGGCGCCAGGACGGTTTGGACAATCAGGGGATTTAGAACAATTATTTGCCCGGGGATTTGGCCGTTTCGAAAAATTGTCGTACCTTTGCACCCAATATAATGAATGACGATTATCACTATGTCGACGATATTACATATAGAGACAAGTACGGACGTCTGCTCAGTAGCCGTGTCTGAGGACTCTCACGTCATCTTCCAGCAGGAAGACCAATCGGGTTCTAACCACGCAGAACGACTGGGCACAATGGTAGACGAGGCCCTCTCGTTTACCGACAACCATGCCATCCCCTTTGATGCTGTGGCCGTCAGTTGCGGGCCCGGCTCTTACACAGGTCTTCGCATCGGCGTCTCGATGGCAAAGGGTATCTGTTATGCCCGCAATTTGAAGCTGATAGCCGTGCCGACGCTTGAGCTCCTCTGTGTGCCAGTACTGCTACGGGAGATGGTTGAAGACGACGCCCTGCTCTGTCCAATGCTCGACGCACGACGGATGGAAGTCTATGCGGGCATTTACACCCGTGCCCTGAAACCCGTGAGAGAGGTCTGTGCAGACATTGTGACGACCGAGACATACAAGGAATATCTTGACGCCCACCCCGTGTATTTCTTCGGCAATGGTGCCAAGAAATGCATGGACGTCATCAACCACCCGAACGCCCATCTGATAGAAGGCATACAGCCTCAGGCAAAGTGGATGCAGCCCCTGGCAGAGCGCAGACTACTCAATGAGCAATTCGAGGATGTGGCCTACTTCACGCCCTTCTATCTGAAGGACTTTGTGGCGAAAATGCCCAAGAAACTGATTTAAAGGCGAAAAAGTGAAAAGATAAAAAGTAAACGAATAAAGACATGAACATCAAAGGATTAGACTACAACACCCATCGTGACCAACTTCTGATGCCAGAATACGGTCGGGAGATTCAGAAGATGGTGGATTACGCTGTCAGCCTGACGGACAAGGCTGAGCGCCAGAGTTGCGCTCAGGAGATTATCCGCATGATGGAGACAAAGGTTCCTGAGCTCCATGACAATGTCGACTTTGAGCAGACACTGTGGGACCATCTCTACCTAATGAGCCATAAACAACTCGATATCGATTGGCCCTTTGACGTGACAGTGACCGAGAAGCTCCAGGAAAAGCCTAAAGCCATCCCCCTTCCCCAGGAAAGTATTCGCCTGCGCCACTATGGCAAACTGCTTGAACAGTTGTTTGAGAAACTCAAATCCATGCCAGAAGGTGAGGAGCGCGACGCCCTGGCCTACTATACGGCCAATCAGATGAAACGAAACCTGACAACTTGGGGCCACGGCTCAATGAGTGACGAGAAGGTGGCTGACGATCTGGCACGCTTTACCGACGGCGTCATCCAAATCGACCTGTCGACAATGAAGTTGGAGAAGGTCACTGCTGTTGAGGAACCAAAAGCGAAGAAGAAAAAGAAATAACCCCCGACGCCTATGGCATCATTCATTATCGAGGGAGGTCATCCTCTACGCGGTACGATCCGTCCACAGGGCGCCAAAAACGAGGCCCTGCAGGTGATTTGTGCCACCCTGCTGACCAGTGAGACGGTAACTATCCACAACATTCCCGACATTCGTGACGTGAACAACCTCATGCGGCTGCTCCAGGATATTGGGGTGAAAGTTGAGAGGAAAGAGGAGAACACCTACACCTTTCAGGCCGACACGCTCAACCTCGACTACTTGGAGAGCGACGAGTTCGTCAACAAGTGCGCTGAACTCAGAGGTAGCGTACTGATGATCGGTCCGTTACTCGCCCGCATGGGCAAGGCTGTCATCACGAAACCTGGTGGTGACAAGATAGGGCGCAGACGTCTCGACACCCATTTCCTCGGATTTCAAAAACTCGGTGCGAAATTCAACCACGTGCTAGGACGCGATGTCTATGAGATCTCTGTCACCCGTCTGAGGGGCGCCTATATGCTGCTCGACGAAGCTTCGGTGACAGGTACCGCCAACATCGTGATGGCAGCCGTCTTTGCCAAAGGCAAAACCACCATTTACAATGCGGCCTGCGAGCCCTACCTGCAACAGCTCTGTCAACTCCTGAATAAGATGGGGGCGAAGATCAGCGGCATCGCCTCCAACCTCCTGACCATCGAGGGTGTCGCCGAATTGCACGGAACCGAACACACCATCCTGCCCGACATGATCGAGGTAGGTTCCTTCATCGGCATGGCAGCAATGTGCGGTGACGGCATCCGCATCCAAAACGCCTCTGTAGAAAACCTCGGCATCATTCCCGATGCCTTCCGTCGATTAGGTGTGAAAGTCAAGGTGGAGGGAGATGACCTATATATCCCCCGTCAGCGTCATTATGAGATCCAGTCGTTCATCGACGGCACCATTATGACACTGGCAGATGCCCCCTGGCCAGGTTTGACGCCCGACCTTCTCTCAGTGCTCATCGTCGTGGCGACACAGGCCAGAGGCTCGGTTCTTTTCCACCAAAAGATGTTCGAGAGCCGTCTGTTCTTCGTCGACAAGCTCATCGACATGGGTGCCCAGATTATCCTTTGCGACCCTCACAGGGCAGTTGTCGTAGGTCACGACCGGAAAGTCTGTCTGCGCGGTGGCCGTATGACCAGCCCTGACATCCGAGCAGGTATCGCTCTGCTCATCGCAGCGATGAGTGCCAGTGGTACCAGCCGTATCGACAACATAGAACAGATAGACCGCGGCTATGAAAACATCGAGGCCCGCCTCAATGCCCTGGGCGCCAGCATCAGACGAAATGATTAAGCAGGAAGAAGTATATAAGATAGGCCGGTTAGGCAAGAGCCACGGTGTCAAGGGAGAGGTCTCATTCCTCTTCGATGACGACGTCTTCGACCGCACCGATACCGACCACCTCATCCTCGACATTGATGGCATCCTCGTGCCTTTCTTCATTGAGGAGTATCGTTTCCGAAGTGACGCCAACGCCATCATGAAATTCGAAGGCATCGACAGCCAGGAACGTGCCCGAGAACTCACGGGCTGTGACGTTTACTTCCCCCGCGACCTTGCCGTCAAAGACGATGACACGATCTCATGGTCAGCCATCGTGGGTTTTGACATCATTGACGCCAACACGAATAAATCCGTTGGTTGCATCGCCTCTGTTGATGACTCAACGCTAAATATTCTTTTCTGTCTCGAAGACGGACATCTCATCCCCGCCTCAGAAGATCTTATCACAAAGATTGACCAACAGGCACGTACCATTACCATGCACCTGCCTGCAGGCCTACTCGACCTTTGATTTTTATTTGCTGTATATTGCCTTCGATGCTATAAAGCGACGATGACATCGAGGGTAGTTCCAGATGTGCCAAAGGCAATACTATTCTTCTGCCGAGGAAACACTTTGTCCGAAAGCCACCACGTGAGTTCTGTGACGCCGAACCCAAGCGCTGCACCGGCAGCTACATCATACCAGTGATGGCGGTCTTTGGCAACGCGATCCACCACTACGAACGTCGCTACACCATAACCCACCACCGAAATCCATGGCGACACCTTCCCAAACTCCTTATGTAGTGCCGTTGCACCAGCAAAGGCAATCATCGAATGGCCAGAAGGAAACGACTTCTGGTCACTGTCGTCAGGTCTCCATTCCTTAATCGAGTGTTTCAGTATCCACCCGACACCAGCTGTAGCGGCCCACGAAACAGTTGTCGTGACTGCAAGTTTCTTCCATTCATCCCGACTCTCCACCCCACAGGCCTTCAAGGCAAACACCGAAGCATAGGGCACGTACTGCATCACGTCATCCAGTCCATCGGAATATCGTTGTTGCGCCCCCACTCTCATCGAGACCACCAATATAATAACTAATAAATATATCCTTTTTATCATATACAAACTGCTTTCGAGCGCGAAGGTAGTGAAATAATCCGGAATAACCAAACATTGTTTGATAAAAATTTATATTCATAATAAATAATATCCTATACCAATTCTTTTTACACAGAATAGATCAATAATATTTACCTATTTGAATTTTATACAAAATTCAAATAGGTTATAAATATTATAAATATTTTTCTTTAGCGATTTTATTTGAATTGCGTTTATTTAAAGTGTATTTGATACAATTATTGTAAATTCTATTAAATGTATAAAAAACGTTAAGTATTATCATTTTCTCAGATAAATATGCTTGAATTTGAAAATAATTTCATAATTTTGCAACGTCATTTACAGATGACAGCCAAACATTGTTAACCCCAAACCAAACCTTATTTAATACTATGACGAGGGAGAGGTGCTTCAGTAACCTCTCCCTTTTTTGCACTTTATCGAATAAAAATTTGGCGTTTTCAGATAATTACCGTAACTTTGCGGTCAAAACAACATCTCCTACTACGTATGAAAGAGTTTCAGTATCATATCTTTGCGCCGTATAGGGTTTGCCCGTTAGGCGCTCATGTAGATCACCAGCACGGCCTGGTGACAGGTTTTGCGATCGATAAGGGCGTAGATTTATGGTTCTCCCCAGCCGACAGTTCTCATGTCCATTTGGAATCGAGGACTTTTGAAGGGGTGACGGATTTCGAGATTGACGCTCCGAGTCAGGTAAAGGAAAGCCATTGGGGCGACTATGCCCGCGGAGCCAAGTACGCACTAAAAAAGCGCTTCGAACTTAAGAGAGGTATTACGGGTGTCATCCAAGGTTCATTGCCCGTAGGCGGTTTGAGTTCTTCGGCCGCTGTGCTGATTGCATACGTTATGGCATTTGCGAAAGCGAACGACATCATCCTGCAACCTTTCGAGGTGGTAAAGATTGCCTCGGAGGCAGAGCGCGAATACATCGGCCTGAACAACGGCCTGCTCGACCAAGCATGTATTGCCTTAGGGCGAAAGGACGGTCTCCTGTTTCTTGACTGCGATTCGAACGACTGGCGCATCATCAAACGAAACAAGGAGATGGAAGATTTCGAAATCGGCATCTTCTTCTCGGGCCTGACTCGTTCTCTCGTGAACAGCGACTACAATCTGCGTGTGTACGAATGTAAAACCGCAGCATGGAACATGCTGGCCTACACAGACCAACCGCTGAGGACGTTTGACAAGACGTTCCTGCGGGACATCCCCAAAACGACATTTGAGAAGACGCGCATCGCCATGCCTGCGAGGTTCGCACGTCGCGCAGAACACTTCTATTCGGAATACCGTCGTGTGCGACAAGGAGTCACCGCGTGGGAGACTGGGAATCTCAAACTCTTCGGCAAACTGTCGTTCGACTCTTGTGAAAGTTCAATCCATAATTACGAATGCGGCTCGCCTGAACTGATTGCGATCTATGACATCATGAAGGGACTTCCAGGGGTTTACGGAGGGCGATTCTCGGGCGCAGGATTCAAGGGTGCATGTATCGCACTCGTTGATCCTGCCTATAAAACGGAGATAGAGAAGACGCTCACGGAACGGTATCTTGAACAGTTCCCAGAGTACGAAAAGACCTTCCAAGTCTTTTGGGTCCGCCCTGATGACGGAGCCCGCTTCATTTAGAGACAGAAGAACATTTTTAGAACATAAGAACAAATACAAATATGCAGAAAGTAGAATTGGATCATAAGACAATCTTGGTGACAGGCTCTGCCGGTTTCATCGGTTCGAACCTGGTGAAGCGTTTATTCAAAGATCTGACAAACGCGACAATCATCGGTATTGACAATGTGAACGACTATTACGACGTTCGTCTGAAAGAGTACCGTCTGGACGAACTTAACAATCTGGTGTCCGAAGGCATTACCTACACCTTTGTCAAAGGGGATATTGCTGACAAACCGACGATCGACAGGATTTTCGAACAGCATCAGCCTGCCGTGGTGGTGAATCTCGCAGCACAGGCAGGCGTGAGGTACTCGATAACCAATCCCGACGCATATATCCAAAGTAATCTGATAGGTTTTTATAATATACTTGAAGCATGTCGGCATTGGCCAGTGGAGCATCTGGTCTATGCATCGTCATCGAGTGTGTATGGCGGTAATAAGAAGGTGCCGTTCTCAACGGATGACCGCGTTGACAACCCCGTAAGCCTCTATGCTGCAACAAAGAAATCGAACGAACTGATGGCGCACTGTTATTCGAAACTTTATGACATCCCTTCGACAGGATTGAGATTCTTTACCGTCTATGGGCCTGCCGGACGCCCAGACATGGCGTATTTCGGTTTTACAAACAAACTGCTGAAGGGCGAGACCATCCAGATATTCAACTACGGCAATTGCCGACGTGACTTCACCTATGTCGACGACATCATAGAAGGTATTGTACGTGTGATGCAAGGGGCTCCCGAGCGAAAGAAAGGTGACGACGGTCTGCCTATTCCACCTTATGCCGTTTATAACATCGGCGGTGGTCAGCCAGAGAGCCTGTTGGACTTTGTCCAGATCCTGCAAGAGGAACTCATACGGGCAGACGTACTGCCTCATGACTTTGATTTTGAGTCTCATAAGCAGTTGGTTCCCATGCAACCGGGTGATGTACCTACAACCTACGCCGATGCTACAGCATTGGAACGTGACTACGGCTTCACGCCGAAGATTACCCTACGTGAGGGCCTCCGGCATTTCGCAGAATGGTATAAAGGATACTATCAATAGGTTATGAAAAATATTGTGATTGCCGCTGGCTATGCCACGAGATTAGGGGAGCTCACGAAGAATTTCCCGAAGCCTTTGCTGAAAATCGGAGAGAAGTCGATCCTGGACCGGATGCTCGAGGATATCGACCATATTCCCGAAATTGACGAGCACATCATCATCACGAACCACAAGTTCGCCCCCATCTTCGAGAAATGGAAAAAAGAAGATGGAAGATGGAAGAAGCCTATTACCATCGTCGATGACGGGACGGAAACGAACGAGACAAGATTGGGCGCAGTTTGCGATTTGCTGTTCGCTATGAAGAAACTCCAAATCGACGACGATATGCTCGTGGTGGCTGCGGATAACCTTTTGTTCTTTTCTTTCCGAGAGTTCGTGGATTTCGCGAAGGAGAAGGGCACGAGTTGTATCATGTGCCATGAGCAGCCGAGCATTGAGAAACTCCAACGCACTGGCGTTGTTGAACTTGATGAGCATATGCGTGTCTTAGGCATGGAGGAGAAGCCTCAGGTGCCTAAAAGCCATTGGGCAGTACCTCCATTCTATATCTATCTGAAGAAGGATCTCAACCTCGTACGGCACGCCGTCGAAAACGGCTGTGGCAAGGACGCACCCGGCAATCTCGCCCATTACATGGTGGAGCATACCACGATGCACGCCTGGCCAATGTCGGCCGGTCGTTTCGACATCGGTTCCATCGACACTTATCACGAAGCAGTTAAGCGATTCGGTTAGCTATACCACCGGCAAGGAGATTCCGCTAATCTTCTGGTATTCGTCAAGGGCATAGACATCAGTCATGCCACTGACATAGTCTATGACGGCCATGAGGCGGGTTTCAAGGTCAGGAGCGTTGATATGATACTGGCTGCTGACACGTCCGATGAGCTGACGGGAATAGAATCGTTCTGGATGAACTGTTGCCGCGATAAACTTTTCCATGAGTGTCTGGATGATCTGATAACCAGAAAGTTCCACATCGAGTACGGGTTTGCTGCGATAGATGCGCGCCACAGAGAGCTTACTACACTGACGATAAGCCTCATGAGGCAACTCACTGATATGATCTATCAGGCTGCCTTCGAACGTGCCAGAGAGAATCTCGTCCTCATGATCGACAAACACTCTCACACACTCGTTTTCAAGCAATCCGATAACACAAGCACGCAGATACACCACCCTCTCATTGGGATCTGTGACACTCTCCTCGACAATACGATTCTCGATATGTTGGCGTGTCTCGTCATTGAAGAAACCGAGCAACATACGCGACGTATCTTCGTATGAAATTATTTTAAGTTTGTGAGCATCCTCGATATCCATAATTTCATAACAGATATCGTCGGCAGCCTCGACCAAATATACCAATGGATGCCGGGCAAAGCGAAGAGGCTCCCCTTCGGCGGACTTACGTATCAGGCCAAGTTCGTCCGCAATACGCACAAACAGTTCTTTCTCGGAATCGAAGAAGCCGAACTTACCTTTCTTTCCTGCTGCCAGCGATGAAAATGGATACTTGACGATGCTTGCAAGGGTTGAATAAGTCATGACAAATCCGCCAACTCTCCTTCCTTGGAACTGATGCGTCAGCAGACGGAAAGCATTGGCATTTCCCTCAAAATGGGTGATGTCGCTCCAGAACTGTGGCGATACCTCCGTCTTCAAGTCCATACCTAATCCTTCGGTGAAGAACGACTGGATGGCCTTCTCGCCACTATGCCCAAAGGGCGGATTACCCATGTCGTGCGCCAGACAAGCTGCGGCCACTATCTGTCCTATCTCTCCCAAAAGGCTGTCAGAGAGTTCCTGATGGCGCTTGAGAAGCTGTTGGGCCACGTCGTTACCGAGAGACATGCCCACACTGGACACTTCTAGCGAGTGAGTAAGGCGGTTATGCACGAAAATACTGCCCGGAAGGGGGAACACCTGGGTCTTGTTCTGCAGCCTCCGAAAGGGGGCCGAAAAAATCAGTCGGTCATAGTCACGCTTGAACTCCGTCCGGTCATCATGACGTTCTGGATGACGGTGTTCCTGACCGAGTCGCTTGTTGGATATCAGTTGTTGCCAATTCATCATAATTGTTTGCAAAGGTACGAAAATAAACCACAGATGATGCAGATTTCGAAGAAATTAACGTAAAAATGAAAAAAATTTTGCCTTGAAACATGGGAATATGCCACAAAAGCATTACCTTTGCACGATGATTAAAATGAAATTTTAAAAGTATGCTTCAAATAAAAGTCGTAAACAAGGGACATCAGTCACTGCCGCAGTATGCCACTGAGCAGAGTGCAGGCATGGATTTGAGAGCCAACCTTGATGCTCCAGTCGTGCTGAAACCCATGGAACGGAGACTGATTCCTACGGGATTGCATATCGCCCTGCCCGTGGGCTACGAGGCTCAGGTAAGACCCCGCAGCGGACTGGCCTTAAAGAAAGGTATCACGGTACTGAACTCTCCGGGAACGGTAGATGCTGACTACCGTGGAGAAGTTGGCGTACTGCTCATCAACCTGTCGCAGGAAGACTTCATCGTGAACGACGGAGAGCGCATCGCCCAAATGGTCATCGCCAAGCATGAACAGGGACAGTTCTTGGCTGTGGAGGTGCTCGACGAGACAGAAAGAGGCGAAGGAGGCTATGGACATACGGGAGTGAAGTGACAAAAACAACGAATTACACGAATTTAACGAATTAATAAATGAATGCAATAAAAGTGATTAAAACAATGCAGACAAGCGGAAGTCAATGGTTTTTGCGTTTGTTTGTATGTGCTGTAATTGCTTTTCATTCGTCGTTGATCACTGTTTTCGCGCAAACAAATGACAGCGCCTTTGACCACTTCTTCCTTGAAGCAATGGTGCAGCGGCAGAAAGGTCATCACGATGCAGCATTCGACCTGCTGAGACATTGTCGCGACCTGAATCCCAATGCCCCAGAGGTCTATTTCTTCCTTGGCCAGTATTACGCGGCACTAAAACAGCAAGACGAGTCGATGGCCTGTGTAAAGAAGGCTGCGGAACTCGCCCCGGAGAACACCACCTATATGGAGACTCTTGCCCAGGCCTATATCAGCCAACAAGACTATGCCAGCGCTATCCCGGTGATCAAGGGAATCTACGACCGTGACAAGAGTCAGGAGGAGATGTTGGAGATGCTTTTCCAACTCTACCAACAGGTGGAGGACTACGACAATGCTATCGGTGTGCTGGATCAGATGGAGCAAAACGACGGCAAGAACGAGCGGATCTCCTTGGCCAAGAGTGCCCTCTACAACCGTCAGGGCAAGAAGAAAGAGGCTGTGGCAGAGATGGCCGACCTTGCCAAACAATACCCCAACGACCTGAACTACAAGGCGATGTATGGTGAGGCTCTCCAAATAAATGAACAGACCGACGAGGCTGTGGATGTCTATCATCAGGTACTCGCCGAAGACCCCGATAATACCCGCGTACTCCTTTCTTTACGAAACCTCTATCAGAGTCTCAGTCAGCAGGAAGTATCCGACTCACTGACAAGACGTATCTTATTGGGCAGTCATGCCTCTACCGAAGACAAACTCCGTCTGATGCGACAGGAGATCCAGACCTCTGAGTCTGCCGACGGAGACAGTACCCGCGTGCTGGGACTCTTCCGAGAGGTGCTCGCCCAACCACAGTCAGATGCGGAGATGGCACTGCTCTGTGCCTCGTATATGAACGTAAAGAAGATGCCACGTGACAGTATCACGCCCATCCTTGAGCAGGCCGTCGCCATTTCACCAGACTATGCCCCGGCACGTATGCAGCTCGTGGCCTATGCCTGGGAGGCAGACGACATGGACCACGTCATCGCCCTCTGTCAGGAGGCCCGTCAATACACCCCCGACGAGATGCTATTCTATTATTATCAAGGCATCGCGTATTATCGGCGTGACTCTCTCGACCGTGCCCTCAGCGCCTTCCAGAATGGCATCGGTGTCATCTCCAACGAGAGCGATCCCGCCATCGTGTCAGACTTCTATGCTGTCATGGGTGACATCCTGCACCAGAAAGGAAAGGCCCTCGAAGCCTTTGCCGCCTACGACTCCTGTCTAGTGTGGAAGGATGATAATATCGGCTGTCTGAACAATTACGCCTACTACCTCAGTGAACGGGGAGAACGTCTCAATCAGGCCGAGGAGATGAGTTTCAAGACGGTCAAAGCCGAACCCAAGAACGCCACCTATCTCGACACCTATGCGTGGATCCTCTTCATGCAGGGACGCTATGCCGAGGCGAAGGTCTATATCGACCAGGCGTTGCAGCACATGGAGGACAAAAACGAAAATGCTGTCATCATCGAACATGCGGGTGATATCTATGCCCAGAACAATGATATCACCAAGGCTCTCTCCTTCTGGCAAGACGCCAAAGAGAAACAGCCCGACAATACACTACTTGCAAGAAAAATCAAACTTAAAAAATATTTGAAAGAATGAAAACGACCAGTATCCTGAAAATTGCCGTTTTGGCATTACCGTTAGTGTTCACGGCTTGTAAATCACACAAGAAAGTCGCCGCTCCCCCCGTTGTCTTGACGCAGGAGATGAAAGACAAGCAAGACTTCATCAACAGCGTAAGGGAAAACGCCCAGACTATCAAGTTCATCACCTCCAAGGTGAAGTTCTCCGTTGAGGTGGGTCAGCAGAAGCTCACCCTCACCGGTGACCTGAAGATGAAGCGCGACGATGTCATCCGCCTGCAGCTCATGGCCTTCGGCTTCGTGGAGGCAGGTCGCATCGAGATGACCAAGGACTACGTGCTCATCATGGACCGTATCAACAAACAGTACCTGAAGGCGCCCTGGATGTCTGTCGACTTCCTCCGCAACAGTGGCCTGAACTTCCAGGTCATTCAGGCTCTCTTCTGGAACGAGCTCTTCCGTCCGAACCAGACTGCCCTCGTGAAGACCAATGACAAGCAGATTGTAGACTCCATCGCCAACTACTCCATCCTCGACAGTGGCGACGACATGATCATCGGCCTTGAAGAGGGTAAGATGGAATATAGCTGGCTCGCCAGTCGTGCTGGTGCCATTCTCCGCATGGCGAACGTCCTCTACAAAGACCGCTTCAACGGTAACACCCAGCTGAACTGGGACTACGATGAGTTCACGAGCCTCAACAAGAAGGCGTTCCCTCAGAAGTCAGCCATCACCCTCACCACCCCCGAGAAGGAAGTGAAGCTCGGCATGACGCTGAAATATATCAAACATGATTCGGAATGGGAAACCCGCACAGAGATTTCCAACAAGTATCGTGAAGTTTCTGTCGACGAGATTCTTCGCCGTTTCATGTCACTCTAAGACAACTTTAGTAACGCCGTGAAGCGACTCCTACTGCTATTCTGGCTCATGGTCGGTCTGGTGGTGGTTGTCCCTGCCCAGCAGTCCAAGAAGAAGACTGCTCAGAAGCGGACAACCACCACCCGTGTATCCACCTCCCAAAAGAAAGCCCCTGCAAAGAAGGGCCAAGCCAAAAAGACGCCAACGAAGAAGAAGACGCCTGCCCCTACGGTCAAATCCCTGAAGAATGAGCAGGCCCAGGTGCGCAAGCAGATTCAGGAACAGGAGCGCAAGCTTCAGGCCAATGAGCTCGACGTGAAGAAGCGCCTACAGAACCTCTTGGTCATCAACAATGAGATTGCAGACAAGCGTCGCACCATAGACACCATCCGACAGGACATCACCCGACTCGACGGGGATATCCACGTTCTCGACAACCAACTCCACACCCTTCAGGCAGAACTTGAGGAACGCAAGCAACGTTACATGAAGTCGATGCGCTACATGCATCGCAATCGGAACATCCAGTCTCAGCTGATGTTCGTTTTCAGCGCAGACCATTTCTCACAGATGTACCGTCGTATGCGGTTTGTACGCGAATATGCAGCTTACCAACAGGCTCAGGGTGAGGCTGTGCAGACCATGCAGGCTCAGGTCAAAGAGGCCTATGATGAATTGAAAAATGCCAAACGCCTGAAGAACGACCTGCTCTACCGTGGTGAGCGGGAGAAGAAGTCACTCGAGTCAAAACAGGAGGAACAGCAACAGGTGGTCACCATTCTGAAGAAAGAGCAGAAGGCCATCCAGGGCATCATCGCCCAACAGAAGAAACGGGATGCCGAACTCAATGCCCGTATCGACAAGCTCATTGCAGAGGAGATAGCCAGAGCCAAGGCGAAGGCTGAGGCAGAAGCCAGACGTAAGGCCGAGGCAGCAGCAGCCAAGAAGCGTGCAGAAGAACTGGCCCGCAAGAAAGCTGCTGCAGAGGCTGCCGCCCGTGAGAATGCCCGTCGTATTGCCGAGGCCAAGGCCAGGGAAGAGAAAGCCAAGGCCGAAGCCCGTGCTGCAGCCAAGCGCAGTGCTGAGGAGAAGGCCCGCGCTGATCGTGCTGCCCGTGAGGCCGAGAAAGCCAGAAAGGAGGCGGAGCGCCGTGCCAACGAGGAGGCAAAGGCCCACAAGCGCGAGATGGATGCCGAGAAGAAAAAGGCAGATACAGGATACACCGTCCCTGCTGAGGATCTCCGTCTGAGTTCCACTTTCGAGGGGAACCGCGGTCGTCTGCCCATGCCCATCGTCGGTGGCTACAAGATCGTGCATCGCTTTGGCACCAACACGGTCACAGACGTGAAGGGACATGTCACCCTCGATAAGAAAGGTATTGATATCAAGGGGCAAGCCGGCGCACAGGTGAGGGCCATCTTCAACGGTGTGGTCACAGCCGTCTTTGGCTATGGCGGTACGTCTGTGGTCATCATCAAACATGGCAGTTATCTGTCTGTATATTGCGACCTCGCCTCCGTCAGTGTCAGCCGTGGACAGCGTGTCAACACAAAACAAGCCATCGGACGGGTAGGTGCCGATGGCTTGATGCAGTTCCAGCTACGTCATGGTACCGCCAAGCTCAACCCCGAGGGGTGGTTAGCGAGGTAGTAACTATTTCTCCCCCAGGGGGAGCCAGAGAGGGTCTGAGCAAGTGCTATAGATGAAGTCCTTCTAATAAACCCACGTAGGTATTAATCGCCTGTTCTATCTCAGAAATCTGGATAAACTCATCCGCAGTATGGGATCTGGCAGAGTCGCCAGGCCCTAACTTCATCGATGGCCAGGGCATCAGTGCCTGATCACTCAGCGTAGGAGAGCCAAATGGCTGCATACCACGTTCCAGACAGCGCCTCACCAAGGGGTGGTCTGCTGCAATGGAAGACGAGTGCAAACGGAAAGAGCGAGCCTGCAGCTCACATTTCTTCATCTTCTTCTTCAGGAACTCAAACACGTATTCATTCTGGTAGAACTCATTTGTCCGGACATCTATCACGAAATGCAGATTATCAGGAATTACATTGTGCTGGGTGCCGCTCTCCACGACAGTCACTGTCAGCTTCGTCGCTCCCAACAGCTCACTCTCCTTCCTGAACCGGTAGTCGCGCAGCCATACCAGATCATCGAGGGCTTCGTAGATGGCATTCACACCCTCTTCCCGTGCAGCGTGTCCGCTGACACCATGGGCATAGCCGTCGATAACCATCAGCCCCCTCTCTGCCGTAGCGGGTTGCATGCCAGTGGGCTCTCCCACGATGGCCACGTCGATAGGTGGCATCAAGGGCATCACACGCCTCAGGCCATTCTCGCCAGACACCTCTTCCTCGGCTGTCGCCAACCAGAGGATATTGAAGTTCCTGTTGCGGTTCAACAAGATACGGTAGGCCTGGAGTGTTGCCACCAGCCCACCGCCGCAGTCGTTGGAACCTAAGCCGTAGATCCTGTCGCCGTCGAGCATCGGCAGGAAGGGATCGCGCTGCCAGGAATCGGTGGGTTTCACCGTATCGATGTGCGCATTCAGCATCACCGTCTTGCGGCTGTTGTCCCAGTCCTGACAACCCACCCAGAGGTTGTTGCCTTCACGACCGTAGGGCAGATTCCATCGGTTCAGATACTCGCCGAGTTTGTCGGCAGCTTTGTCCTCACTCCTGCTGACGGAAGGAATAGCAATCAGCTCCTTCAGCAGCTCCACAGCGTCACTTGTGTAATTTCCCATATGATAATGCCATTGATAGTACAAGTATGCCAAAGATAAAGGCCAGCGAGAGGGGCGTGGACACCTTGATGTCCCAGAACACCTCGAGCAGCATCTTCAAACCCACGAAGCTCAGGATGATGCCCAGGCCATATTTCAGATATATGAAGTATTTCGCGATGGCAGCCAGGGCAAAGTACATCGCCCGAAGGCCGAGGATAGCGAAGATATTCGACGTCAGCACGATAAACGGATCCCGCGATACGGAGAACACTGCCGGTATCGAATCCACGGCAAACGCCACATCGGTCGTCTCAATCACAATCAGCGCAATGAACAAAGGAGTGGCCTTCAGCCTCGGTTTTCTTTTTGCATCGGACTGACTCGGATTTTCTCGGACTTTTTCCGTCAGAGTATCCTCTCTCCGTGTGAGTCCGTGTGAGTCCGATGCAAAGAATTTATCCTCATGCATCTGGTCTGTCACTGGGAAAAACCGCTTGAACACCTTCACGAAGATATTTTTCGACGGATCCACCTGCTCATCATCATTATGCCCGAACATCTTGATGCCCGTATAGATGAGGAAGACGCCGAAGATGGCGAGTATCCACTCAAACCGCTGCACCATCGCGGCACCTGCGAAGATGAAGACACTTCTCAGCACCAGTGCCCCGAAGATACCCCAGAAGAGCACTTCATGCTGGTACTTCCTCGGGATGCCGAAGAACGTAAAGAGCATCAGGAACACGAAGAGGTTGTCCATCGAAAGCGACTTCTCAATCAGATAACCCGCCAGAAACTCTACCGCCTTCTCATGTGAATCCACGGGATACAGCCAGTAGATGCCCGCACAGAACAGCAACGATACGGCGATCCAAACCGCCGTCATCGTCAGCGCTTCGCGGATACTCACCTCGTGCTGACCCTTACGCCCGAACGACTTCAGGTCGACGTAAAGCATCAAGACAACCAGCACGTAAAACACGATCCAAGCCCACAAGGGCATTACCATACTTTCCATTTCGCGTACAAAGGTACGAATTTCTTTTGAATTATGCAGTTTATTCAAAAGAAATTCGTACCTTTGCACCGTTAACGTTAAGTGATATGAAGAACAAACCGTTTGGAGAAGCCCCATTGTTGCGTCTGGCCGTCTGTCTCATGGCAGGGATTGTCGTGGGAGATAACATAGGGAATTGTGATTGGTTGCTACCAGCCTTCGTGGTAATGGTTGTTGGAGCCATGTTGTTGTGGAGGTATGCTGTCGTGCAGTCGGCGGCCATTGCGGCGTGCTTCGTGCTGTTGGGCTGGCTGTTAGTCCAGAGGCAGGAAGCGTCTTTGCGAGTAACATGGCCAGAACAGGAGGTGGTTTATGAGGCAGTGGTGCTGAGTGAGCCCGTGGAGAAGGCAAAGACGATGGCTGTGGATATCCTGCTGGCGGAGAGCGGAAGGAAGCTGAAGTGCTATTTTTATAAGGAGAGAAGGAGGGAAGGAGTAAGGAGAGAAGGAGTAAGGAGGGAAGGAGACAGGAGTGGGACTTTGAGGATTGGGGACGGGCTGAGAATCCAGTCCCGCATCAGGCCAAACAGCGAATGGCGAAAGGGGAGCTTTGACTTTAAGCGGTATCTGGAGGTGCATGGGTTCTCTGGGCAGACGTTTGTATCTGGCAGAAAGTGGCAGAAGGCACAAGTGTCGCTGAGAAGCCTCTCACGCCTGGAGCGTACCAAACTGTATTTCCTAAAACTCCGCAGTCGACTACTTGCCCGCATCATGACTGAAGGAGCTGACGGTGATGCCGTTGCCGTTGTGGCAGCAATGGCACTGGGCGACAAGTCGGCCCTCTCGCAGGATCTCCGGGAGGTCTATTCCGTTACGGGAGCCTCGCACGTCCTGGCCCTAAGTGGTTTGCATCTCGGCATCATCTACATGCTCCTGACCTTCCTTTTCGGCGGCAAAAAGCTTTTCACCTTTTCACTTTTTCACCTTTTCACCCTTACCTCCATTTGGGCATTTGTTTTCTTAGTGGGCATGCCCGTGAGTGTGGTCCGTTCAGCGGTGATGCTGACGGCCTATGCCTTACTGTCGTTAGGCCATCGCGACCGGATGTCAGTCAACACGCTGGCCTTTACTGCCTTGCTGGTATTGCTCGTAAGTCCGCTGTCGCTCTACGACATAGGCTTCCAGATGTCTTACTTGGCCGTGTTCTCCATCCTTCTGCTCGTACCGTTGTCAGAACGTCTGTTCCCGCCGAATTATCTGATGGAGCACCGCATCGTGAAGTGGTTGTGGGGGATAATGAGTGTCTCTTGTGCGGCGCAGATAGGAGTAGCGCCGTTGATAGCCTATTACTTCGGGCGCTTCTCTACATTATTCCTGCTGACGAATCTGATTGTCATTCCTGGCGTCACGCTAATCCTGTATCTTTCGATGATTGTTTTTGTGATGCCAAGCCTCGCGTACCTATTATTATATATAGTCAGCTTGCTGAACTATGTATTGACTCGCATCGCAGCCATCCCTGGAGCGAACATCGATGGACTACACCCTACGATACTACAAACCACGATGACGTATGTGGTCATCGTGGCTTGTTATCTATTCAGACTCTCCCAGAGGAGACAGAACTACATATAGCCCAGCCAGCGCAGGATATCGTTGAGGTTCGCCACCACCATCAGTAGGATAAGGATGCCGAAGCCCACGTACTCTGCCCGGATCATAAAGGTCTCAGAGGGTTTGCGGCGCGTGACCATCTCGTAGATGAGGAACAGCACGTGACCACCGTCAAGGGCTGGGATGGGCAGAATGTTCATGAAAGCGAGGATAATCGACAGGAAGGCCGTCATCTTCCAGAAGAGGTACCAGTCCCACATCGGCGGGAACAGACTGCCGATGGCTCCAAAGCCTCCCAAGGACTTCGCACCGTCAGCCGTGAAGACATACTTCATGTCGCCCACATAACCGGCCAGCACGTTCCAACCGTATTTGATTCCGGCAGGAATACTCTCGAAGAAACCATACTCACGGGTATATGGCTCATAGATGCCTGCCAGACTCTGTACAAAGAATCCGAGTTTCAACTCCGGCGTCAATGTGACAGTGGCTGTGTCTAAGGCCTCGTTGTGTTCAAAGACAATTGTGGCCGTACGCACTTTCAGACTGTCATCCCTGGTCTTGGCGGCAGTCATCATATCCTCAAGGATGCCGAGTTGGTCTGTAAACTCATTATAGCTGTCAATGGGTTTGCTGTTGATGGCGACAATCTTGTCACCCTTCTGCAATCCGATGGAGGCAGCGGGGGTGCCTGGCATCACGCTATCGATCTCTGCAGGAATCAGCGGACGTACAAACGAAGGCTCGGCCTTGAGCATGCCCAGGAGGTTCAGGTCGCCGGGCAGATTCAATGACATCTTCTTGCCATCGCGAATCAGGTCTACACGCTGGGCTTCGCTGATATCACGATAGAGGTCGGCAGAGAAATCCTTGAACTCGCCCTTGTCAGTGCCGATGAGGATGTCGCCGTCCATAAAGCCTAAGGCCTTCGCCTCTGTGTTGAACTTCATACCCAGCGTCATGTCCTTCACGGGGATATACGTATCGCCCCAGTGGAAAAGGATCATGGAATAGATAAAGAGAGCGAGGAGGAAGTTCACCAGCACACCGCCTATCATAATCAGCAGTCGCTGCCAAGCAGGCTTCGCACGGAACTCCCACGGTTGTTCGGGCTGCTTCATCTGTTCCGTATCGAAACTCTCGTCAATCATACCGGCAATCTTACAATAGCCGCCGAGGGGCAACCAGCCCACACCATACTGCGTATCGCTGCCTTTGGGCTTGAATTTAAATAGGCTGCCGTCCCACTTCCAGATGGAAGGGTCGAAGAACAAATAGAACTTATCTACTCGTACGCCGAAGAGTTTGGCGAAGAAGAAGTGTCCGCCCTCATGGAGCAGCACCAGCAGGCCAATGGCCAGCATGAATTGTAACAGTCGAATCAGAAATATTTCCATTATACAAATATCTTTTTTCTACAACGAATTACACGAATTTCACGAATTAATTATATGCGCAGCTTAATTAGTGTAATTAGTGTAATTCGTTGTGTTTATTAATTTTTAATCATCAGTTCAGTTGCGATGCGGCGGGCCTCATGGTCTGTACGGATGAGGTCGTCATACGACGGATTAGTGATGATGGTCGTGCGCTCGATGGTCTCGGCAATGATGTCCGCCATCTGGAGGAAACCACACTTGTCCTCAAGGAAGCCACGGTTTACGATCTCGTTGGCAGCGTTGAGGATACAGGGCACGTTGCCACCACGCTCAATGGCCTCAAAGGCGAGGGCCAGACAACGGAACTTCTCAAGGTCGGGCTCGAAGAACTCCAGTGGGTGGTGGAACAGGTCGAGACGCTCACCGGAAAGTGTCAGGCGCTTCGGATATGAGAAGGCGTACTGGATGGGCAGACGCATGTCGGGCACACCCAACTGGGCCTTAACTGAGCCGTCCTCAAACTGCACAGCGGAATGCACGACACTCTGCGGATGCACCAATACCTGTATCTGACTGGCTTCGACGCCGAAGAGCCACTTGGCCTCGATGACCTCGAAACCCTTGTTCATCATCGACGCCGAGTCGATGGTGATCTTCGCACCCATGTTCCACGTCGGATGTTTCAGGGCATCAGCCTTCGTCACGTGGGCAATCTCATCCATCGTCTTCAGACGGAAGGGGCCTCCACTGGCTGTTAGCAGGATCTTCTCTATGCGGTTATGATCCTCACCGACAAGACTCTGGAAGATGGCCGAATGCTCGCTGTCGACAGGAAGTATCTGTGCACGATAGCCCAGCGCGAGGTCGCAGATCAGCTTTCCGGCCACGACAAGTGTCTCCTTATTGGCCAGGCAGATGGTCTTGCGGGCCTTGATGGCATGGATGGTGGGCGAGAGGCCTGCAAATCCCACCATGGCAGTCAGCACCATATTGATGGGGCCGGCCTCAACAATCTCATCAAGCGCCTTGGCACCAGCATACACCTTCACCTCAGGCAGGTCGCTCATCAGGCGTTTCAGTTCGTCGTAGCGCTGTTCGTTGGCAATCACTATGGCTGCGGGCTTGAACTCATGGGCCTGCTGAGCCAGCAGTTCCACCTTGTTATTGGCGGTCAGACAATAGACCTCGTAAAGGTCCGAATGTTCCCTGATAACCTCCAAGGCCTGTGTTCCAATCGACCCCGTAGAGCCGAGAATGGCTATTTGCTTTTTCATTTATTCTGTTTTAAAATTGGGTGCAAAGGTACAAATAAATACGGAGAGAAACAAATAATAACAGAGTTTTTTCTTTTTTCCAAAATAATTTGGATATCTCCGATAATATGCGTACCTTTGTCGCCACTAAAAGAAATCAAACTTCAAAAATAGGAATCATATGACAACAGGAAACGTACGTCCGGCCGACATGGAGCGCATCACGACGCCCGCACTGGCCCAGAAATTCATCGACGAACAGATCAAGGAGCTCCGTGCTCAGATTGGTGACAAGAAAGTGCTGCTGGCCCTCTCCGGCGGTGTCGACTCGTCCGTAGTGGCTGCACTGCTCATCAAGGCCGTAGGCCAGCAGTTGGTATCGGTCCATGTGAACCATGGTCTCTTACGCAAGGGTGAGCCCGAACAAGTTGTCAAAGTTTTCCGCGACGAACTTAATGCCAACCTCGTATATGTCGACGCCACCGACCGTTTTCTCGACAAGCTGGCCGGTGTAGCCGACCCTGAGCAGAAGCGCAAGATCATCGGTGCCGAGTTCATCCGTGTGTTTGAGGAAGAGGCCCGCAAGCTAGAGGGAATCAGTTTCCTGGCTCAGGGCACCATCTATCCCGACATTGTCGAGTCTGGTCCCGTCAAGTCCCACCACAACGTAGGCGGTCTGCCCGAAGACCTGCAGTTCGAGCTCGTCGAGCCTATCAAACTGCTCTTCAAGGATGAGGTCCGCGTGGTTGGTAAGGAGCTTGGCCTGCCCGATAACATGGTGTTCCGTCAGCCCTTCCCCGGTCCCGGCTTAGGTGTGCGTTGCACAGGTGCCATCACCCGTGATCGCCTGGAGGCCCTGCGTGAGTCAGACGCCATCTTGCGCGAGGAATTTGCCAAGAACGGACTTGAGGGCAAGGTCTGGCAGTACTTCACCATCGTACCCGACTACAAATCCACTGGCGTCAAGGACAACAAGCGCTCATGGGACTGGCCCGTCATCATCCGTGCCGTGAACACCCGTGATGCCATGACCGCCACCATCGAGGAGATTCCCTATGCCCTACTCCATCACATCACCCAGCGCATCATCACCGAGGTTCCCGGCGTGAATCGTGTCCTCTACGACCTCACCCCGAAACCCACCGGAACTATTGAATGGGAATAGTAACTAATGAAGAAACTATATATCGAGACATACGGCTGCCAGATGAACGTGGCAGACTCGGAGGTCGTGGCCAGCGTAATGCAGATGGCCGGATATGAGACTACGGATGAGCTGAGTGAGGCTGATGCCGTATTTCTGAACACATGTAGTGTGAGAGAGAATGCCGAGAACAAGATCTATCACCGCCTGATGGCCCTTGCTGCTGAACGCACCAAGGGCCATCGGATGATCATAGGGGTGCTGGGATGCATGGCGGAAAGGGTGAAGGATGAACTGATGGAGAAATGGCACTGCAACCTGGTGGCTGGTCCCGATGCCTATCTGAGTCTGCCAGATCTTGTGGCTCAGGCGGAACTGGGCCACAAGGCGATGAATATCGAGCTCTCGACCACGGAAACTTATCGGGATGTTGTGCCTCAGAGGATTGGACTGGGACATAAGATCGGAGGGTTCGTAAGCATCATGAGGGGATGTAACAATTTCTGTCATTACTGCATCGTTCCGTATACGCGAGGAAGAGAGAGAAGCAGGGACTTGGAGAGTATCCTCAATGAGGTTCGCGATCTTAAGGAGCGTGGTTATAAGGAAATCACACTTTTAGGACAAAACGTCAATTCGTATCAATTGACCATTGACGACGGACAATGTACAATTGGCTTCCCGCAACTCTTGCGGAGAGTGGCAGAGGAGGCTGGAGAGATGAGAGTGAGGTTCACGACAAGTCATCCGAAGGATATGAGCGACGAGACACTGAGGGTAATTGCAGAGGTACCGAATGTGTGCAAGCATATCCATCTGCCCGTACAGAGCGGGAGTGACAGGATTCTGAAGCTGATGAACCGGAAGTATACGAGAGAGTGGTACTTAGACAGGGTGGCAGCCATCAGGAGGATTGTGCCGGATTGTGGACTGTCTACTGATATCTTCGTGGGATATCATTCGGAGACGGAGGAGGACCACCAAATGAGTTTACAATTGATGCGTGAGGTGGGATATGACTCGGCATTTATGTTCAAGTACTCGGAGCGACCAGGGACGTATGCATCGAAGCACCTGCCGGACGACGTGCCGGAGGAGGTAAAGATCAGGAGGCTGAATGAGTTGATTGCGCTGCAGACGGAGATCTCAGCAACCCAGAACAAGAAGGACGAAGGAAAAGTGTTCGAAGTGCTCGTAGAGGGCTTCTCAAAGCGTTCGAGAGAACAGCTCTGCGGCAGGACAGAACAGAACAAGATGGTTGTATTCCCTAAGGGAGGACATCATATCGGCGAGAAGGTCATGGTCAAGATTACTGGTAGTACAAGTGCTACGCTGCTCGGAGAAACAACGAATTAAACGAATTTATGAAGGAGTTCCTGAACGTACTGAGGCGGTTTGTGTGGCCGTATAAGAAGTTTGTGGCATTGTCGGTAGTGTTTAATGTGCTGTCGGCACTGCTGAATATTTTTTCGTTTGCGGCACTGATACCAATCCTGCAGATATTGTTCAAGACCGGAGACCATGTGGAGGTGAAGGAACTGATGGCGTGGGGCAGCGGAAGCTTTAAGGATGTGGCCATCAACAACATCTACTACTACATCAACCAGTTTATCGGGGAGATGGGCTCCACGACGACGCTGCTGTTCATCGGTCTGTTCCTGATTTTTGCGACGCTGCTGAAGACCGCGGCCTACTTCCTGGCATCAGCGGTGGTAGTACCTATCCGAACAGGTGTGGTGCGAGACATACGCAACCAGTTGTACCATAAGATCACCACCCTGCCACTGGGTTTCTTCTCTGACGAACGGAAGGGTGACATCATCGCAAGGATGACGGGCGACGTGCAGGAGGTGGAGACGAGTATCATGTCGAGTCTGGACCTGATGTTCAAGAATCCTATCCTCATCATCTCCTATTTCACCACACTGGTGGTCATCTCATGGGAGCTGACACTGTTCTCGGTGGTCATCATCCCCATCATCGGATGGTTCATGGGATGGATAGGCCGCAAGCTGAAGGCTCAGAGTGTGAGGGCCCAGGCGTTGTGGAGTGACACGATGAGCGTGGTGGAGGAAACCTTAGGGGGTCTCCGTATCATTAAGGCCTTCTGCGCAGAGGACAAGATGCGGGATAAGTTCGACCGTATCAACTCGACCTACCGCCATGACGTCATGTGGGTGAATATCCGTCAGAATATCGGACATCCGCTGAGTGAGTTCTTGGGTACTTGTATGATAGTGGTTGTGCTGTGGTTCGGTGGTGTGCTGGTACTGAACAACCAGAGTCTGTCAGGTCCTACATTCATTTATTACATGGTCATCCTGTATTCGATCATCAACCCTTTAAAGGAGGTGTCGAAAGTAGGTTATAACATCCCGAAGGGTCTGGCCTCGATGGAGCGTATCGACCGAATCCTGATGGCGGAGAATAAAATCAAGGAACCGGAGAACCCGAAGCAGTTGAAGAGCTTTGAGCATCAGATAGAGTTCAGGCATGTGTGGTTTGGGTATAGGAAAGAAGGAGTTAAAGAAGTTAAGGAAGTTAAAGAAGTTCTTGGCGATGCCAAGCGGCAAAGCCGAGCGAAAGGACGATACCAGGAGGCGGAAGGAATTCATTATGTCTTAAAGGATATCAATCTAGTGATACCGAAGGGGAAGACGGTGGCGATCGTGGGACAGAGTGGTTCCGGGAAGTCGACACTGGTAGACCTGATACCGAGGTATTATGACGTGCAAGAGGGTGAGGTGCTGATCGACGGGATCAACGTGAAGGACTTAGGGATTCATGACCTGAGACAGCTGATCGGTAATGTGAACCAGGAGGCAATCCTGTTTAATGACTCCTTCCGGAATAATATCGCCTTCGGCGTGGAAGGCAGTGTGCTGAAGACTGATGATACGGAGAGTCAGGAGGATCCTGAACTGGAAAAGCGGATTGAGGAGGCTGCAAAGATCGCGAATGCGTATGACTTTATCATGCAGAGTGAACACGGGTTTGATACGAATATCGGAGACCGGGGCGGTAGACTGAGTGGTGGTCAGCGACAGCGCGTGAGCATCGCCAGAGCCATCCTGAAGAACCCGCCGATACTGATTTTGGACGAGGCGACGTCGGCTTTGGATACAGAAAGCGAACGACTGGTGCAGGATGCCTTGGAGAGGCTGATGAAGACAAGGACGACCGTGGCGATTGCACACAGGCTGAGCACGATTAAGAATGCTGACGAGATCTGCGTGCTGCATGAGGGTAGGATCGTGGAGAGAGGTAGCCAGGAAGAGCTGTTGGCTAAGGACGGGTACTTCAAGAAACTGCATGACATGCAAAGATAAATGAAAAAGAGATTGATATATCTCATAAAGATTTACCTCATAACAATCATCATATTTGTGATGGCGAAGGTGGTGTTCATGGTGGCGAACTATGAGGGACACCCATTCGGTATGGGAGATACGTGGGACGTGGTGAGGCATGGACTGGGCCTGGATCTGTCTACGGGTATCTATATTGTCTTCATTCCCTTCCTCGTGACGGTGGTGAGTGTGTGGTGGAGACCGAAAGGATCAGAAATCTTCCTAAAAATATATTACGGTGTGATTGCGGCAGCGATGATGCTGGCGTTCACGGCAGATACGAGTCTGTATCCGTTTTGGGGATTTAAGCTGGATGCGAGTTGCCTGCAGTATCTTGGGACACCCACAGAGGCCACGGCCAGTGTGTCGGGGTGGTATATGGCAGTGAGAGTGATCGTGGTGGTTGCGGGAGCGTGGATGCTGTATAAGATATATGTGGGAGTTAAAGAAGTTAAAGAAGTTAAAGAAGTTAAAGGAGTTAAAGGACAATACTCTGTGGCAGGGAAGGTGAAGGAGACGGTGTTCTATGCCGTTTGTATACCGCTATTGGTGATTGGCGTCAGGGGAGGACTGGATGAGTCTACGACGAATATCGGACAGGTGTATTTCTCGGAGAACCAGTTCTTGAATCATTCGGCGGTGAACCCCGTGTTCAGTTTCTTTGCCTCGATGGAGAAGACAGCCAGCAACCATATCACGTACCATTTCATGGACGACAAGCAGTGTGAGCAGTTGATAGCGACATGGTTTGACACAAGGAGCATAGGCTGTGACACACTGCTGAACACCCAGAGGCCGAACATCATTATCATCCTATTAGAAGGTTGTGGCGGTGAATTTACGGAGATCGGTGGACGGACAGACATCACACCGAACTTGAACCGCCTGGCGCACGAGGGGGTGTATTTCACGAACTGTTATGGAAATACGTGGCGCACAGACCGAGGGACCGTCTGCACCTGGAGCGGATTCCCCTCATTCCCCACCATGTCGGTGATGAAGATGCCCTCAAAGACACGCCGCCTGCCGAATATCGCCAAGACACTGAGACAGGAACGGGGCTATCAGACGAGTTATCTATATGGTGGCGATATCAACTTCACCAATATGCGGAGTTATCTGATGAGCGGTGGTTTCCAGACATTAGTGTGGAAGAAGGACTATTCACGGGAGGAACAGAACTCGGCACAGTGGGGCGTGAGGGATGACATCACGTGTAAGACCCTCTTGGAGATGACGCAGAAGGCCAAGGAGCCTTTCTTGATTGGATATAGCACGTTGAGTAGTCATGAGCCATGGGACGTTCCTGTCCGAAAGTTTGAGGACGAAAAGCTAAATGCGTTCCACTACTTAGATGCGTGTATTGGAGATTTTGTGGAGGCGCTGAAGAAGACGGAGGTGTGGGAGCGGACGCTGGTGGTGATGCTGCCAGACCATGGTATTCCCTATAACGGACTCGACGAGACCACGCCCCTGAAGAACCACATCCCAATGATATGGGTGGGTGGAGCCGTGAAAGCGCCTATAGAAATAGATAAGGTGTGCAACCAGACAGACCTGGCTGCGACACTCTTGGGGCAGTTGGGACTGAAACATGACAACTTCCGATTCAGCCGTGATGTGCTGAGTGAGACCTATCGCGAACCTTTCGCCATCAACACGTATGACGACGGGTACTCAGTGTATGACTCTACGGGGTTCGTAAACTATGACTTCATCGGAGAGAAGATCGTGAAGAGCGAGGGCGGACAGGTTCCACAACTCATGGAGAAGGCCAAGGCTGTGCTTCAGGCAGCATCGGAAGAATTAGCCACAGATTACACAGATGGACACTGATGAAGAGATTAACACTGAAAAGATGAGGAGATATATAGGAGCAGTGATGTGGAACCTGGCGATGGTGTTCGTGATGTACCAGGTGGCGAGAGCAGGGTACTGGGCAGAGAACGCCAGTGAACTGCATTACACCCAGGAGGTGTTCTGGGGAGGACTGGTTTTCGACACATCGGCCATCCTGTATACCAACGTGCTATGGGTGCTGATGATGCTGTTTCCGTGGTATCGCAAGGAGAATCCCACCTATCACCGAGTGTGCAAATGGGTGTATCTCGTGGTGAACGGTATCGCCTTCGCCATGAACCTTGCCGACGCAGCGTATTTCCCGTTTACGATGAGAAGAACCACCACGACGGTATTCGGAGAGTTTTCCAATGAGGGTAATTTAGGCAGGATCTTCGGTCTGGAACTGATCAACCACTGGTATCTGGTGGTGCTTTTCATAGTGGTGATGGCCTTGATGTGGTGGGGATACAAGACGCCACAGCTGGACTATCGGAAGATGACGAGTAAAGTGAAATATCACGTGGTGAGCATAGTGGCGCTCTTGGTGTTCCTGCCATTGTGCGTGGCAGGGATGAGGGGCGGCTTTACCACCGCCGTAAGACCCATCACCATCTCGAATGCGAACCAATATACAGACAGTCCCAAGGATGTCGCGCTGGTGCTGAACACCCCGTTTGCGATGATTCGCACCATCGGGAAGAGCGTGTTTGTGGTGCCAAGGTATTTTGAAAGCGAGGATGAATTAGAGAAGATTTATAGCCCCGTGCATACAGGAAGGGGAAACGCCTGTGACACATGCGTATACAACAAGAGGAACGTGGTGATACTGATCGTGGAGAGTTTCGGCAGGGAGTATATCGGAGCGCTGAACAAGGAACTGGAAGGCGGGAAGTATCAAGGATATACGCCATACGTAGACCAGCTGATTGGGAAGAGCACGACCTTCAAGTATAGTTATTGCAACGGTCGGAAGAGCATCGACGGGATGCCATCCATCCTGTGTAGCATCCCGATGTTCGTAGAGCCGTTTATCCTGACCCCTGCGTCGATGAACGACTTTACAGGTCTGGCCGGTCTTTTAGGCGAGGAGGGCTATGAGACCGCCTTCTTCCATGGAGCCCAAAACGGCTCGATGGGTTTCCAAGCCTTTGCGAGGAAGACAGGTTTCCAGAAGTATTATGGGCGGACAGAATATGAGGCTGCGAAGGGCACTGAAGACTTCGACGGCACCTGGGCCATCTGGGACGAGCCTTTCCTGCAGTATTATGCCGAGGAGATGAGCCGGATGAAGGAACCCTTCATGACGGCAGTGTTCACGGCGTCGAGCCATCATCCCTTTGAGATTCCGGAGAAATACAAAACCATATTCCCCGAGGGACCTTTGGAGATTCACAAGTGCATCCGCTATACGGATATGGCCATCGGAAAGTTCTTTGAGACGGCGAGACGACAGAAATGGTTTGAGAATACCATCTTCGTACTGACCAGTGACCACACGAACATGAGTGATCACAAGGAGTACCAGACGGACTTGGGCGGATTCTGTTCCCCCATCATTATCTATGATCCCCAGAAGCCCGAGGGGGAGATACAGGACAAGATTGCCCAACAGATTGACATCATGCCTACGGTATTAGGACTCTTAGGCTACCAGAAGCCATATCTGGCCTTCGGCATCGACGTACTGAACACACCCGCAGAAGACACTTGGGCAGTGAACTATCTGAATGGGGTGTACCAGTATGTGAAGCACGGGGAGGTGATACAGTTTGACGGGAAGACTATTAAAGGTGAAAAGGTGAAAGGAGAGATGGAGCAGGAACTGAAGGCGATCATCCAGCAGTATATGGAGCGAATGACGCAAGACAGACTAAAGCCGTAATTTTTTAAACAACGAATTTCACGAATTTTTCTTGGCGATGACTTTGCCATCGATGACCTCGAAATTCGCATTGAACTCCTCTCGGGTACGTGACCATCGGTTATGACTCCAGAGCCACATGGCAGGTTCACGACGGATGGTCGTCTCCAGTAGACGGTAGTAGATATCGGTAATCCCGTAGTCAGGCACGGATTTGGGATTATCGGTCATCAGTTGTACGGTCGTCTCGTAATAGCCCCTTCGGATACGTCGCATGTCTCCATAGAAGACCGCTGTACCAAGTTTCTTGGCGATGCGTTCCGTACCTGTAAGCACAGGCGTATCGTGGTTGAGGAAGTCCACCCAGTGGTGGATATTCACCCACATCGGCTTCTGGTCTGCGACAAATCCTACCACCGTAGCCTTGCCTGCATTCCTGTATTCGAGCATTTTCCGAAGCGTTTCCTGCATGGGTATGCTGACGGATCCGAAGCGTTGGCGTACGTCGAGGAAGAGACGGTCGAAGGCTTTGTTCTCAATGGGGTGATAGATCTGGGCCACCACCGCCTTGGGTGACAGCCAGAGGGTCCATGAGGCAATCCACTCCCAGGAGCCATAGTGACCTACATAAAACACACACGACTGCCCCTTTTCGAGACACTCGTTCATGAGTTCAATGTTCTTGAAGACCATGCGCCGCCTGATATTCGCCTCACTGATGGAGAGCATCTTTACACTCTCCACCAGATAGTCGCAGAACCAATGGTAGAACCCGCGTTCTATCTGTCTGATCTCTTCTGCGGACTTCTCTGGGAACGACGAGGTGAGATTGCTGCGCACCACCTTCCGACGATAACCTACCACGTAATAAATCAACACATAGAGGCCGTCGGAGATGCAGTAATGAACCCGCATCGGCAGGAGCGACAGCAGGTACAGGACGGAGTATATAAAATAGTACAACAGTTTCATTTCTTCCGAATATCGCCTACAAAGATACAAAGAAAAGTGAAAAGAGACCGCTTTTTTAATAAAAAATCGCATTATTCCCACTTTTTTTGTATTTTTGCAACATGATTGTCACGATTATCACTGTGTGTCGCAACCACGCCCAGGAACTGGAAAGGACCATCCGCAGCGTGGAGAGCCAGACCTGGCAGGAGAAGGAATACCTTGTCATTGACGGGGCCTCAACAGATGACACCTTGGATGTCATCAAGGCCCACGAGGCGAGTATCACCCGTTGGGTATCCGAGCCAGACCAGGGCATCTACGACGCGATGAACAAAGGGGTGAGGATGGCACGAGGTGAGTGGGTGATCTTCATGAATGCCGGAGATACCTTTGCTTCTGACGATACCCTCCAAAGGGTGTTTGGGAGTCCACAGAATGCCGATGTCATCTATGGGGATGTCATCAAGGGGGAACTGGTGAAGAAGGCCGAGGCCCCGAGAAACGCCCACAGGATGTTCTACTGCCATCAGAGTGCGTTTGTGAGAACCCGTTGTCTGAGGGAATTCCCTTTTGACATCAGGCACAGGATGTCGGCAGACTTCAAACAGGTGAAGCAGTTATATCTGAGCGGGAAGACATTCCTGCAGCTGGACTTCCCCGTGGCGAATTTTGATACCCAAGGTGTGTCGAACAAGAACCGTTCTGCGGGATTGTATGATAATATCCAGGTCATCCGGGAGACGGACAGTCTCTGGGAGCAGATGAAATTGCTGCCGAGGCTGTATTTCACCTATTTACTCTGCAAAATAAGAGGGAAGTGATGAAAAGGCTGGAATATATGCTGCATAGCGGGAAGAACAGTAAGCTGAGCTACTATGTGGAGAGCTATCTGCGACTGTGGACACCGAGATGGGTCACACAGCGGCAGTTGCCCGGACTTCTGAAGGCGTTGGAACGAAGGTCTGACCAAGAGGAGATACAGAGAAGAGTCGATTATTACAACAGATTGACCGCAGAGAGTCCCATAGACAGGAAGTTGTGGGACGAACAGGCGGTGAGGCTCTGCGACCAGCCCATGACCAAACAGAAAACCTACTATCTGGATGCGATGGAATATGCGAGATATTTCGACCAGGAACTGAAATGGCTGCTGCTGTATGGGGATATCACGTATGTGCCAGAATCACCTACGATCCTGAAGAGCCGTCCCTTGGGTGAGGACGTCCAGAATTCCGTGTTGCTGAATCTTGACAAGGTGAGGCATTTCCTTTTCGTGAACGACCAGAAGCCTTGGCGGGAGAAGAAGGATGCCGCCATCTTCAGAGGAGACCTGGGCATCCTGAAAGAGAACAGGAATATCTTCATGCGCCGATTTGGCAACGGGCAGAGCCCATTGGTGGATGCCGCCTCAACCAATCTGTGGGAGGAGCATCCTGAATGGCAACAGGAGAAGCTGACCATCGGTGAACATCTGGACTATAAGTTCATTATGTCATTAGAAGGCAATGACGTCGCCTCGAATCTGAAGTGGGTGATGTCATCGAATTCTATTGCCGTCACCCCCAGACTGACGTGCGAGACCTGGTTTATGGAGGGGACGCTGAAGCCCAACTACCACTATATCGAAGTGAAGGACGACTTCTCCGACCTGGAGGAACGTCTCACCTATTATATCGCGCATCCCGAGGAGGCCGAGGCCATCATCGAGCATGCACATCAGTATGTGAACCAGTTCAGGGATGAGGAGAGAGAACGGCTCGTCTCGTTGATGGTTCTGAAGAAGTACTTTGAGATTACCAACTATGATCTTTGCAAGGGATAAGAGTCAGATGTGCAACAACTTGTTGCAGTACGCCCATGTCTATGCGTGGGGCAGGGCACACGGACGGAAGGTCATCAGCATGCGGTTCAGCTACAAGTACCAGTATTTCAAGATCTGTCACACGAACCTGACGGGCTTCGGGTGGTATCTCTTAGCAAAATATGCCGCTGCGCTGAGACTGTTGCCCACGGCAAGTTTCAAGGATGCAGACTGTGACCAGAAAGCGTTGGAACAGAAGATGCTGAAGCACCGTCATATCGTGGTGAGCGGGTGGAACGTCAGGTTCTATGACCACTTCCTGAAGTATCGTGATGAAATCTGCGATCTGTTCAGGATCGACGAGCAGTACACCCTGCCTGTGGATGAAGCGATGAAAGCTGCAGAGGCAGGTGAGAAGGGCGTGAGACTGGGAGTGCATATCCGAAGGGGCGACTATGCCCAGTGGCAATATGGAAAGTACTGTTTCAGCGATGAGGTTTATGCCAGGCATATCAACTGGTTCGCGACACTGCACCCAGAAGAGACCATTCACGTGTATCTCTCGACCAACGATCCTGAGGTCAGTGCAGAGACGTATCAGCAGCTTTGTCCGAAGGTGAAGATCCATTTGTTGCAGGGCAGTGCGCCTGAGGATCTGTATATGTTATCAGCCTGTGACTATGTGATGGGGCCTCCCAGCACGTTCTCCTTAGTGGCTGCGATGTACAGGGATATCCCGCTGTATCGGATGGACGGTGAGGATGAGAAGCTGATGACAGCAGAGGGATTCAGGAAATTTGACTATTGGTTCAGGAGGATTATATAACTATGTCGCAGTTGAGGAAGATCAGGTATAGATTGTTTGCGTGGAAGAAGTTTCCGAAGTTGGAGGCTTCGGAAGAAGCCATCGACGTGGTGATTCCGATTATCCGGAAGGATCTGAAGATATTACCGTTGTGCTTGGAGGGCGTGAGGCGCTGTGTGGCCCACCCTATGGCAGCCATCTATATTGTCGCCCCTGCTGAGGAGGAGATCATCCGGTTCTGCGAGGCGAACCAACTGGTGTTTGTCGATGAGACCAGTGTGTTCGGATTCAGTCCCAAGGACCTGAAGTTGGAGATTCACACACCTGACGGACAAACATTGAACCGCAGCGGGTGGCTGTTCCAGCAGTTTCTGAAGCTCAGCGGACGTGTGGGAACGAGCCGTTATTACCTATGTATCGATGCCGACCACGTACTCATCAGACCCCATGTGTTCCTGACGCCTCATGGCGAGACCGTGTTCTATATGAGCTATGAGGAGCATCAGCCATATTATGAGAACATCCATCGGCTGTTGCCAGGACTGGCACTCGACAAGCTGTCGTATGTAGACCATAAGATGCTGTTCGACAAGGAGCAGTTAAAGACCTTGCACGAGCAGTTGGAGCGATCAGGGCATCCGTGGACAGAGACCATCCTGCAGAGTTATGACCGTAGTTGCCACGCAGGTTTCTCGGAGTTTGAACTGTATGGGAACTTCGTGAAACGGAAGGTGCAGAGGCCGTGGCTTCAGAAACGGCTGTCATATCAGAAGCTGAGGGACTATGAGACGCTCAGGAAGATCTGGGGAAGAAGCCGATGGAGCGTCACATTCCCAGATTATATGAACAAATAGTCACTAAAGCGCCAGGCGGAAGCCGACGTATTTGAAGCGCCGGCGCTGGTCGTACATATAACGGTTGGTGACTCGGCAGTAGCGTGAATCGTTCTCGTAACCTCCTCCGCGGATGACGTGGAAGTTCGTGGATGGAGAAACGGAAGGCGCACGCTGATACCAGTCGGAACAGAACTCCCATACATTCCCTGACATATCATAGATGCCCAGTTCGTTGGGCGCCAGGAGACCTACAGGCTGGTGGCCCCCCTCAGGGGTCTTGTCGTTGGCATGGGCGACCTTGTCAGGATCGTTACTGCCAGCATAGAGATAACCCTTCGAGGCCCTGCCGCCACGCGCAGCATACTCCCACTCCGCCTCAGTAGGCAGACGGAACTGAAGACCAGAGAGACGATTCACCTCAGCAATGAACTCGAGGCACATGTCGTAGGTCACGAAGTCCACAGGCATCTTCGGCCCCTTCTGTTTCGAACGGTTCTTCCCCATCACAGCCTCCCAGAGATCCTGTGTCACCTCAGTCTCTCCGATGTAATAGTCTGGTAGCGTCACCTGACGATGGAACTCATCCTCATCAGCGAGTGTATCTCCAGGCAGAGCACCCATCTGGAAGGTGCCGCCCTGTACGAGTTTCATGCGAAAAGTGATACCCTTATATATAAAGGTACGCGTAGCAGGCTTGGCTTTCGGCTGTGCCTGGATGCCGAGTGACAGCATCAGGAGCAGGATAGTAACAGTCGCTCTGGACGACACAAAGGTTCCTGACCCCTTTGTGTCGTTTTCGTCTGGGCCGATGGCGAACCAGATGATGCGCAGCCAGCAGAGGAAGAACGTGTAGACATCGAGCCAGAATGTCTCGTGGATATAGTTATGCAGCCAGGCAGGACAGAGCACATCGGTGGGGAGGATGCAGAAGTTCACCACGAGCAGCCAGAAGAGTGTCCAGTCGTACCATGTGCGCTTGTTCTGGAGCCAGAACGACATTGCATAGAACGGGAAGGTGATGATATACGTATGCGTCTCAGGGCAGTCGCTGAAAAGGATCATGAAGCCCGTCAAGGCAGCCAGGGCACGCACCCTGAACTTGAAGTCACCCCAGCGTTTGTAACGCCAGAAGAAGGCGATGGCCAACAGACACATCACTGTGATCTGCACCAGGCGGTAGTTAGGCAGGAGGAAGGGTTTCAGTCCCCGTGCGAAGAGGATGCCTGGGAAATCGGCGTGGTTGTGGTGAGCGCTGATCATATCAAACACCTGTCCGTAGAGTGTGAAGGCATTGTCGAACGACGTGTTCAGGGCTGGCAGCAAAAAGAGGACTGCACCACAGAGGACGGCATAGCCGATGTTGCGCCAGAATTTCGGATAACAGAGCAGGATGCCCAGTTCTGCCACCCCATACACCTTCGTCATAGCCGAAATCATTATCAGCAGCACCGCCCAGAAGGGTTTGTCCCGTTCCAGCAGGACGAAGGCAAAGAGGTAGATATAGGCTACGACAATGTTATACTGGTAACAGAAGATGGTCTGAAGCAGCACGGACAGCAGGAAGGCGAAGATCCACAGGCGCCGGCCGTCAAGCGGCTTGGGCAAAGACTTGATGGCGAGGGTGAAAAGGCAGTAGTTGCCGATATTCCAGACAAAGGGCCCCAGCCACCAGGGGAGCATGAAGACAGGTGCGAAAAGCACAAAGAACACGGGCAGGTAAAGGATATAGAGACCGTGCATCTGGCCGTACTCGAGCGTATAGGGACTGAGACCCTCCCAGAACATACGCGTAGAGTCCTGATAGTCGAAATAGTTGGTGTTACGTCCCCTTACCACCTCGACGGTTGTGGCAGCGATGGCCACGAACAGTCCCAGATAAAACCAGAAATACTTATCGTGCAGAAGCTTCTTCATCATATATGCCTTTATTTTGGTTGCAAAGTTACGATTTTTTTTTCATGCATGAAAATTTTTTTGTACTTTTGCAGCCAAAAGGACTAATAGGATGATGAAACGCGAGACTTACGGTGAGATATTGCGGTTTGCTATCGTGGGTACGATATCAACCGTGCTGAACTATGTCATCTACTGGATCCTGCAGCACTGGATCAACGTGAACGTGGCCTATACCATCGGCTACGTGCTCAGTTTCTTTGTGAACTACTGGCTCACGGCCCACTTCACCTTCCACGAGCAGACCTCCACGAAAAACGGCATCGGCTTCGGCGGTGCCCACCTCTTCAACTATTTCCTGCACATGGCGCTGCTCAACTTCTTCCTGTGGATAGGCCTCAGCAAGGAGCTCGCCCCTCTTGGCGTGTATGCCATCGCCGTGCCCACGAACTTCGTCCTCGTCAGGTTTGTCTTTAAACATTTCAACCGCTCATGAACGACTCCATCACCATCGGTTTCGACGCCAAGCGTATCGTGCGCAACAATACAGGCTTAGGCAGTTACGGACGCACTTTGGTGCGTGATCTGTCCTATCTGCCAGGCAGTCTGAGACTGCGTCTCTATGCCCCCGACAAGGGGCGCGATGACCTGCGCCGCCAGATTGAGGGCCTGCCCCGGATCAGCTTCTGTTACCCCAAGGAGAGTGTTTTCCCGTTCGACAAGGCATTATGGCGAGACCACGGCATCGTGAAAGACCTAACGAAAGACAAGGTACAGGTGTATCACGGTCTGAGTGGAGAGTTGCCAAGGGGCATCCGTCGCAGTGGGATCAAGAGCGTGGTGACCATCCACGACCTGATCTTCATCCGCCATCCGGAGTTCTATCCTTGGATCGACGCGAAGATCTACGCCTGGAAGTTCCGCCGCACTATCAAGGAGGCTGACCATATCATCGCCATCAGTGAGTGTACCAAACGGGATGTATTGGAGCTGGGACAGGTAGACCCCAGTCGTGTGAGTGTGGTGTATCAGAGTTGTGCGCCACGCTTCACGAAGGTGCCCACGCCTGTGGAAGAAGAACAGGTGAGACTGAAATACGGACTGCCCAGGCGCTTCATCCTGAATGTCGGCACCATCGAACAGCGGAAGAACATCCTGTTGGGGGTGAAGGCGCTGGAGTCGCTGCCTTCCGACCTGTCGTTAGTCATCGTGGGACGCCATACGTCGTATACGAACCAGGTGATGGAATATATCTCTGCACACGGACTGAATCGGAGGGTGTTTATCCTTCACGATGTGCCTGACAAGGATCTGCCGGCGTTGTATTCCCAGGCCGAGACGTTCGTCTATCCATCTGTATATGAAGGCTTCGGCATCCCCATCATCGAGGCCATCAGCTGCGGACTGCCTGTGGTGGGCTGTACGGGCTCCTGTCTCGAGGAGGCAGGTGGACCAGACAGTCTCTATGTCGCCCCCGACGATCCAGAGGCGCTGGCAGCCGCCGTCCGTCAGGTGCTGAAGGGAGCCCCTGGCCGTGAGGAACGCATCCAGCGCAGCCGTCAATACATCCGTCGCTTCGAGGGCAACGACGTCGCCACCCAGGTGCTCGAGATTTATCACAGCTTACTTTAGAATTTCCAGCGGAGCTGGAGGTCGAGGTCTGAGAGCGACGAGCCGTCGACCTGCTGGTAACTGCTGCCGATGGTGGTGCGGTCGAAGTAGTCCGTCACCCCTATCTTGGCCGTCAGCGTCAGGCGTTTTCCGACGTTGGCCCTTGCCATCAGCCAGTAACGGATGCCCTCGCCATAGAACTGCTGCGACGTATACGTATACAACGGGCCCAGTTCGTAGAGATATACCCTGCTGTTGTAGCTGTCTGTATGGAAATAGCCTGCGCCACCGTTCAGCCTCAGCCAGCGGTGAGTATAGCCGAGACTTCCGCTCACCATCCCACCCCACTCGCCTGTGGTCCATCCGCCGTCTATCTGCATACGGCCACTAAAGCCTGTGACTGCCGAATAGTCGGCACTCAGCCTTCCACGATGCTCCCATCTGTTGATGAGCGTCTTCTTGCTCTCATCGTCTTTTTGTCGCAGCCTGAGTCGGTATCGGCCCGTGAGTGTCCAACGCTGCTTCTGCCAGGTGGCCTGCAACAGGTTGTCCCACGAGTGCGACGACTGTGACACCTGATACCTGGCCCAGGCGAAATAGGCATAGTCTGTATAGGCAGAGAGCCGGAGGCTCAGGACTGGCTGCCACGTGAGTCCGAGGTAGACGCCGCTCTCGTTCTGTACCCTGCCCCCATCGCTGTAGCTTTGGGCGTCTGGGGCGCTGTAGGCATAGGAATAGAACCGCTGCAGCACCATCAGGCTGGCGGCATCCGACACACGGAGGCTGGCCGTATTGATGGTGGCCAGATGGCCCATACGGTCTGTGGCCGTCTCTCCGCTGATCGCCAAACGAGGAGAGGCATAGCCGTAGTCGAGACTCAGGTTCAGGAAGTCGCTGCCCTGGGGATAGTGCTGACGGTAGAGCGCAGAAGTGTTGGGCTTCAGCGTCCTGTCGAGGTGGGTGTAGAGGGCGTTCATGCCCAGACGGAAGCCGTGGGCGTTATAGCGCAGGTTGCCGCCCGTCTTGAAAGGATGCAGGTTGTGCTTCTTCCCCATCTCCGTCTCCGTACGGTGGTAGTCGGTATCGAGGATGGTCGACACCGTGCCGTCCTTGTTCAGCGTGGCATCGGCAGGACTCTGCGAGACAAAGGCCGTCAGTTTCAGGTGCCGCCCTACGTCGACGGTCGCAGCCGCCCCTAAGAGTGAACCTGCCGAGCGTGAGGAGTGGGCACGGATGGTGTAGGTCGCACGCCCTAAGTTCTGCAACATGGCTATCTTGCCCAAGCTGAAGCTGTTGTTCATCACCAGTCCCATACCCATCGACACACGGTAGTTGCCCAAGACCAGCGTCTCAATGCGTCCCATGTTGCGCAGCTGCAGATAGAACGAATAGTAGTCGTAGCCCGTCTTGTTGCGGTTGGCGAAGAACGGCTCGCCGGCATCCTGTGCACCCACGACACCTGCCTTCACCTGGTCGCCGTACGTGAACTGATAGCGCAGCCAGTGACGGTATTTCGGTCCTAAGTAGCCCACTCTGTCGCCCTTGCGCTCATAGAAAGGGATGCGTCCCGTCGCTATCAGCTCATGATTGCCGTACTTGGCTATGTCCCTGAGGCTCGGCGTCTGCTGGCGGTCATTCTCTGCCTCCTTCTCGTCAACATATATAAAATAGGTGAGCAGGCGCCTCTGCTGATAGTCGAGCTGCCTCACCATCGCCAGTTCACCCAACGACTCCATCCGTCCGTATCGCCACAGGTATTCCATGATGCCCTCCACCTGCTGGGCGGAGAGAAACGGCAGCTGCTCCAACTGCTCCCTGCTCACACGGTTGATGTCCATCGGATGCTGTTCCAGTTCGCACAGCATCTCATACGTCTCCTCCCACGCCGCCGATCCGGCATCCTCCACCGTCATCACCTCGTTCAGATACTGCTCCCACGGTCTTTGCTCCTGGGCCATCAGGCCAGTCGCCAGCCACAACAATAACCATACGATTCGTGTCCTCATAATCCTTCGCATTTAAGTTTAACACTGCAAAGGTAGTAAAAAAATTAAGAATTAAGCGTTAAGAATTAAGAAAAAATGTTTGGCGGCAGCAAAATTTCTTAACTCTTAACTCTTAACTCTCAATTAATTTGTATTTTTGTAGCCGATATGCGTAGACTCGTGACGATGATATTGGCTGTGGCGCTGTGTCAGCAGGTACTGGCACAGGAGGAACAGAGGCTGACCGCTGAGCAGGTGCTGGCGGAGATGGACTCGCCCACGTTTGTGCCGACGGTGAAGGTGGGCAAGGTGCTCCACGAGGGCGACAGCATCCAATATATGGAGATGAACAATGTGTACGTCTATCCCCAGCTGACGTTCAAGAACAAGCGCCAGGCCGAGTCGTACATGCGTCTGGTGAAGAACGTGAAGAAAGTGCTGCCCATCGCCAAGGAGGCCCGCCAGATGCTCATCGAGACGACGGAATACTTAGAGACGCTGCCCAACAACAAGGCCAAGGAAGAGCACATCAAGCGCGTGGAGGAAGACATCTTCCGAACCTACAAGCCCAAGATGAAGAAGCTCAGCTATTCGCAGGGCAAGCTGCTCATCAAACTCATCGACCGCGAGTGTCACTCCACGGGCTACGATATGATCAAGGCCTTCATGGGGCCTCTGCGTGCAGGCTTCTGGCAGGTATTCGCCTGGGGCTTCGGCGCCTCACTGAAGAAGGAGTACGATGCCAAGGGTGTAGACCGCCTCACCGAGCGCGTAGTCCTCATGGTCGAAGCCGGACAAATTTAATTTTTTTGTTTTGCCTCTACTAAATTGGCGTAATCTTTTCCACAAAATCCTGATTTTAAATGGCTTAGGCTAATATTCACTTAACTATCTCCTTCTACTTTGCCCCTACTTTCCTTCTACTTTGCCCCTACCTTGCTTCTACCAAGCCATCCTATCACGACAAACCGAAAACCATAGGCTCACAATAGATTCCCAGGGTGGGAATGTCACGTTCCCAGGCTGGGAATGTGATGTTCCCAGCCTGGGAACATTTTTTCCGCCTAATGGTATTTCTAAATCATGACGTCACATAAGGACAGCACTACGCCTTCATCCTGTTTGCAGATAAGCAGTAGGGGCAAGGTAGGAGCAAAGTAGTGGCAAAGTAGAAGCAAAGTAGAGGCAGATTTTTACCTAAATTACTCACAAACAATAATATACACGCATTTCAGTAGAGGCAAATATAGAATTCAACTTTTATGCAACTTTACCAACTCCAGATGGTCGTATTGCTGTTGTTGCTACGCTGTTCTGTATTGCGATTTCCAAAATAATCCGTCGACGAGGTTGATGTTCCTATTGAATTGCCATAAGAATCCTGATATGTTGTCGTCGTGTTACCGAAGTAATCAGTGGAAGTCGTAGAAGAACCTCTTGAATTGCCATAAGAGTCTGAGTAAGTGGTATTGGTATTTCCAAAGTAATCTGTACTCGATTTGTCAGTACCCATCGCATTTCCATATTTGTCACGATGGGTAGTCGTCGTGTTACCGAAATAGTCTGTTGATGTTGTTGATATGATACCATTCCTCATGGAGATGGGTAAGGGTTTTGCCTTTGTTGACAGGCAGAAACACATTCATACAGAGAAGGAAGATTATTATATTGATCTTGTGTTCTATAATTATTTTCTTCATTGCTTTGTTCTTGTAGACTTGAAGACTACAAAATTGAGGTATCAGGATGTTGGGCAGATGGATATGTATGTAAAGATATACGACGACTTGATGAGACCAGAAGGGCATAATCCCACCATCGGTATATTGCTCTGTGCAGAAACTGATGAAGATGTAGCGCACTATTCTGTACTCAACGGCAACGATCAGCTCTATGCTGCTAAATATCTTACCTATATGCCTACACAGGAAGAGCTACGTCGTGAGATTGAGCAACAGAAAGAATTCTTCAGACTTCAAAACGAGAAATAAGGAGGACGAGGCGTAATGGATAAAAGCAAGTGGGAATATAAGAAATCCAGTGAATCCATATAGCTCGACGGTGAACCAATTCATAATTTTTTTAGTAGGTGGTCGTTGAGTCCCATTTGGATTGGTAAGCGACTTGTTAATGCGGAGTTTCTTTTATGTTAAAAGGAGGGGCAAAGATTAAGTTGAGTCATTGAAATGCTAAATAATTCGCGATTTATTTTGCATTTTGCTTTCTTTATCGTATCTTTGCAGCCATACAATGCATTTTCAGCATGGAGGATAGACGCGGTAACTGTTATTGGGCTATTGTAGATGTTGAAGTCAGCATGAGCGACCATAAGATCCATGATATCGGGGCTTTACGATATGATGGGGCTATATACCATGGTTGCAAAAAGGAAGAATTAGAGTATTTCCTTCGTGATGTAGATTACCTTTGTGGGCATAATATTATTAACCATGATGCTAAATATCTTTTTGGCAATGATCCATGCAAATGGGTATTGGTTGATACGCTATATGTTTCACCACTGCTTTTCCCAGAACGCCCTTATCATAGACTTCTGAAAGATGATAAGTTGATAAGTGAGCAGATGAATAACCCTGTGAACGACTGTGAGAAAGCACACGATTTACTGATGGATGAGACAGCTCGCTGGAATGAATTGTCAGAAAGGAAACGTAGAATTATATCAGCATTACTCAAAGGGAAAAAAGAGTTTAACGGCTTTTTGAGTATGGTTGGTGCAGATACTGCAGCTGCCAACTTACCCGCTCTAATATGGAATGAGTACAAAGGGCGCATTTGCCAATATGCTGATATCGTTGCTATTGTCGAGCAATACCCTTGTGAGCTGGCTTATGCATTATCATTAATTGACACATCTGATGAACGCTCCATCACCCCAGGGTGGGTACTACACAATTATCCTGGGGTAGAATATGTAATGGGAGTTTTAAGGCAGCGACATTGTAATGAGCCAGACTGTGAATACTGTAATAGTTTCTTAGACCTTCATAATAATTTGAAAGCATTTTTCGGTTATGATGATTTTAGAACATACGAAGGAGAACCTTTACAAGAAAGAGCTGCTAGAGCAGCTGTAGACGGGAAGTCGTTATTGGCAATATTTCCTACAGGAGGTGGCAAATCGCTTACCTTCCAATTACCAGCATTAATGGCTGGTCGGACAGTTCATGGATTAACTGTCGTAATATCTCCCTTACAATCGTTGATGAAAGATCAGGTGGATAATCTTAAGGATCGAGGTATCACGGATGCTGTCACTATAAATGGACTACTTGATCCTATTACACGCTCTCTGGCTATTCAACGAGTACAGGACGGTGAGGCTTCACTATTATATATTGCCCCTGAGATGCTCCGTTCGAAAACCATTGAAAAGATTCTTTTAGCACGCCATGTGGTACGCTTTGTTATAGATGAGGCACACTGTTTTTCTGCATGGGGACAGGATTTCCGCGTAGATTACCTTTATATTGGCAAGTTTATTAGTGAATATCAAAAGAAAAAGGGCTGCAAGCAAGCTATTCCTGTATCATGCTTTACTGCTACTGCCAAGCAGAAAGTGATTCAAGATATATGTGACTATTTCAAGCAAACTCTTTGGCTAAATCTGGATATATATGCTTCAAAAGCCACACGAACAAATCTGCGCTATTCTGTTGTTCATGCTGATACTGATGAAGAGAAATACCAAAAGCTAAGGGCTTTATTGTCAGAATATGATTGTCCTACCATTGTCTATGTAGCAAGAACCCGTCGTACAAAGGAATTGTCTGCTAGACTAACTAGAGATGGGTATCGAGCCTTGCCATTCAATGGTAAGATGGATAAAGATGAAAAGGTTGCCAATCAGGACGAGTTCATGTCTGGTCGTGTTCGTATCATTGTAGCCACATCTGCTTTCGGTATGGGAGTAGATAAAAGTGATGTGGGCTTGGTGGTACATTACAACATATCTGATTCTTTAGAGAATTATGTCCAAGAGGCAGGCAGAGCGGGAAGAGACCCACATCTGAACGCCCGTTGCTATGTTCTGTATAGCGATGGCGATCTTGACAAGCACTTTGTACTATTAAACCAGACAAAACTCAGTATCAGTGAAATACAGCAGGTGTGGATGGCCGTTAAGAAAATGACTAAACTTCGTCCACAAATGAGCAGCTCATCATTGGAGATTGCCAGGATGGCAGGATGGAATGATACAGGAGCTGACATAGAAACACGCGTGCGGACTGCCATTGCTGCATTAGAGCAAGCAGGATATCTGGAACGAGGGACTAATATGCCTCGCGTTTTTGCTACAGGTATTACCGTTAAAAATATGGACGAGGCTCGTCAGCGTATTACAGAATCCCTGCTATTTGATAATGAGGATCGCCAGAAGGCTATCAGAATTATTAAGTCACTTATTTCACAAAAGCATGTCGCTAAAGCACAGGATGCTGAGGCAGAGTCACGGGTGGATTATCTTGCAGATATCTTGGGATTGACTAGAAGTGAGGTGGTTTCTGCTGTTACTAGAATGAAACAGGAGGGTATCTTGGCGGATAGTAAGGATATCTCGGCATATATGGAAGATTCTACAGAACGTAAATCCACTTTGTTGCTTGAACGTTTTGCTAAACTTGAGAAATATATCCTTGAGCGTATTCCTGATGGTGGCGTTTTGATTTCTTGTAAGCAACTTAACGACGATGCGGTGAATAGCGGCATTACATCTTCCAATGAGAAAAACATTCGAACTCTGCTCTATTTCCTCACAGTAAAAGGATATATCCGCAAACAAGAAGATCCAGCAAGAAATATTAAGATGACTCGTCAGGCTGACATGGATATAACCATCAGGCGTAGTGAGAAAAGGTGGGAGATTTGTCGATTTGCTTTGGAATGGTTGTATGACCAGATGGCAAAATCTTCTACTGATAATTCTACAAGCAAGTTGTTGCAATTCTCTATTGTAGACTTGTTGGGGCAGATTAAGGCTAAAGGACAGTCTCTATTTGGTACACTCAAGAATGTTCAAATAGAAGATGTAGAGGAGTCACTCCTATACCTTTCGAATATTGAGGCTCTAAAATTGGATGGTGGTTTCATGGTTCTCTACAATGCTTTGTCTATACGTCGTTTGAAGGATATGAAACTGCGCTACAAGCTGGAAGACTATCGTATGCTTGATGAATTCTATAAGCAGAAGATTCAGCAGGTTCATATTGTAGGCGAGTATGCGAACTTAATGGTACGGAACTATGCTGCTGCTCAACAATACGTACAGGACTATTTCCAATTGGAATATAAACGATTCATTTCTAAATATTTCAAGGGAGAAAGAATCAATGAGATTCAACGGAATATTACTCCAAAGAAGTATCAAAAACTCTTTGCACAATTGTCAGATAGACAAAAAGAAATTATCTCTGACAAGGAGTCGCGCTGTATTGTTGTAGCTGCAGGACCTGGCAGTGGGAAAACGCGAGTATTAGTTCACAAATTAGCTTCCTTGTTATTGCTCGAAGACGTCAAACACGAACAACTACTGATGCTCACTTTCTCAAGAGCTGCTGCAACAGAATTCAAACAACGATTAATAGAATTAATAGGTGAAGCTGCTCATTATGTAGAGATTAAAACTTTCCATTCATATAGTTTCGATCTTCTGGGACGAATAGGCAATCTTGAAGATGTAAAGGATGTAGTTGCAAGAGCCGCAGACATGATCAATCAAGGAGAAGTTGAGCCCAATAAGATTGGAAAGACTGTTCTCGTCATAGATGAAGCGCAGGATATGAGTGCAGAAGAGTATGCACTGGTAAAGGCTCTAATGGACAACAATGAAGAAATGCGAGTGATCGCTGTGGGTGATGATGATCAGAATATCTTCGAATTTCGTGGTTCTGATTCACAGTATCTTTATCAATTGACAAAAGAGCCCAATAGACGTTTCATTGAGATGACAGAGAATTATCGTAGTTCAGGACATGTGGTTCATTTTGCTAATACTTTTGCAAATATCATTAGCAGAAGGATGAAATCTACGCCCATCGTTCCTGTACGTAAGGAAGAAGGCAGAGTTGAACTCTATCACCACGCCTCGAAGTATATGTACCAACCATTGGTTGAAAACCTTATTGCTCATAAAGAAGGCCATACATCATGTGTACTTACCCAGACAAATGAAGAGGCTGTTATAATTGTAGCCCTTCTGAGAAAACATGGCATACAGAGCAAATTAGTTCAATCAATGGAGGGCTTTCGCTTCTCAAATCTTGCTGAGGTAAAATATCTATTGAACTATCTTACGAAAAGGGTTACGACTCCGCTCATCCCTGATGATATTTGGGAAGAGGCAAAACGTGCCACCTTCGGGATGTATGATAGTAGTCAATGCCTTCCCTATATAAGACGCTGTATTGAATTGTTTGAACAAACATATCGTGCCAAGTATTGTACAGATCTTTGGGAGTTTGTTTTCGAGTCATCTGTGGAGGACTTTTGCGATGTATCCAATGCAGAGGTTGTCGTTTCTACTATTCACAAAGCAAAAGGACGTGAATTTGACGATGTTTATTTGCTTATTTCAGATACCCCATATAAAGACGAGAAATTATTCCGTCAATACTATGTCGGCATAACACGAGCAAAGAATCGCATGTTTATACATACTAATGGTGACATGTTCTCAAATTTGCCTGTTGATTATATATATAATGATAACAACCAATATCCTATACCAGAAGAAATCGTATTACAATTATCACACAAAGATGTATTCTTGGATTTCTTCAAAAACATCAAACAAGAAGTTTTGGCATTAAGGAGTGGCGATCCTTTGATTATAGAAGATTCCTATTTGTTAGTTCCTTCTACCCATAGGGCTGTGGCAAAGTTATCAACCAAGATGCAGACCAATATCAATTCTTGGAAGGAAAAAGGATATATTGTTCATTCTGCCTCTGTGCGTTTTGTTGTTGCATGGAAACCTAAGGATGCCTCCAAAGATGAACCTGAAAGTGCAGTTCTTTTAATTGACATGACACTTGTTCAATTAAATTAATCAAGTATTTTGAATAACAGCCTATGATGAAAGAGAAGAATATTGAGAAAGTAAGGGAATTTGCCATTGGACATGCAAGGACAGGAGAAGAATCTATTCATGGCATAGATCATTGGGATCGGGTTGCCAAGAATGGGGAGGCGCTTCATGTTCCAGATGCTGACATGGAGGTGGTGTTATGCTTTGCTTATCTGCATGATGTAGAGAGGCAAACTGATGCTTACGATTTGGAGCATGGTCCTAAGGCTGCAGAACTGATTGATCAAATACGGGAGTCTGTGCTTGGCTTTCTCGACGACAATCAAATCGGTTTGCTGAAAGACGCCTGCACTTTTCACACCACAGTCCCAAGAACAGGCAATCCTACCATCGATACCTGCTTTGATGCAGACCGTTTGGATCTACCAAGAGCATATATTATTCCTGACCCCGATAAAATGGCTACCAAAGAAGGGGCTGAGAAAGCAAAAGAGATGAAATTATCTTTTTCTCCACAAGCCTTGTGAAATTACTTTTTTTCTTAAAATCTGCTTTTATTCAGATTATTATTGTATCTTTGCAGCATCCAATGAATAAAGGCTTATGAACTATCCGCTCATATCTGAATATATCGAGGCTATTAAGTCGGCAGAAGACAACTTCCAGGAGTTGACTAATCTTCGACCTGTGCTTGGTGATGATGGACAACCAGTGATGACAAGTGGTAATTTTGCTGTGGTGTTCAAGATGAAGGATATTGAAACGGGGAAGTTCTATGCTTTGAAATGTTTTACAAAGGAGCAGGTAGGAAGAGCGGAGGCATACCACCAGATTGCTGATACGCTGAAGGATGTGGATTCACCTTATCTTGTTTCTCTCCGCTATCTAGATAAAGAATTGTTTGTGGATACTGATCAGACTTCAGAAACGGAGTTTCCTGTATTGTTGATGGACTGGGTGGAGGGCAAGACGCTTGATAAGTATCTACGAGAGAACATTGATGATAAATATGCTTTGGAGATGCTGGCCTATCGTTTCAGCCAGTTGGCTCAGTGGCTCATTCCTCAGCCCTTTGCTCATGGAGACTTAAAACCAGACAATATCTTAGTTCGTGAAGACGGAAATCTTGTTTTGGTTGATTATGATGGTATGTTTGTTCCGGCTATGAGAGGACAAATGGCTCGCGAATTAGGGTCTCCAGACTTCCGGCATCCGCAAAGAAATGCTTTTGATCAGCGAATTGATGATTTCCCGATAATGACTATTTTAGTTTCACTACTTGGAATCTCAATATCGCCAGACCTTTGGGAGAAATACGGTGCTCCTGACAGGCTGTTATTTTCAAAAAAGGATTATGTTAATATTGATAATCAAATAGTCATTAAAGAATTATTCTTAATCGATGATGAAACTTTAAGAACACTTACAAGTCTTTTTGTGTCCTTTTGTCATCATCGCTTCCCAATAACGATACCCACCCTTGAGAAACCATATAAAATAGGGGAAATTAAAGGTTATATTTTACCTGGTGCCAATATCTTAAATAATTGTTCAAGCCTTAATTCAAAAAGCCCTTTATCTATTAATAACATATTAGATGGTCTAATGGAATTAAACGACTTAATGAGAGCAAATGGTATTGATTACGTGCTTACAGGTTCTCTTGGTCTTTACATGCATAGTTTGGTTCCTGCATCATATATTCCACACGATATTGATATTATTATTTCAAACAATAAGAATAAACATCCCTTTCTGACGAACCAGATGATTTTAGATTTGTTTGTTCAATATTGTGGAGAAATTAGATTGGATTATTCATTTTATGACGCATCTGATTTGTTTGTTTTTTATATTGGAAGAAATAGGATTGAAATAAATGCATTGGTTGATAGAAATAACGTGTTTTCGCGCTCTGATTATTGCATAATGAACATTATGGGGCAGGAAATAAAAGTTCATAGTGCTTTATCTATTTTCAGGGAGAAATATAAAATGCGTCGTATGAAGGATTTTAAATTCAACAATGATATTCAGTATACTCTAAATCAGTTCCTAAGTCCGGAAGATCCACCAGAATTTGATTATGAGGAATTTTATTATAGACATTTGATAAGTGAAAAAATAAGGTATTTTTACAAAGGAATATCAAAATCATATATTTTATATTATTCAGTAGAGGCAAAAGTTCTTTCTACCCTATTTGAAAAAGACATTAAGACGAGATGGATCCCTAAGCAGATTAGAAATAGTCTATTTATTTTCATTACTTCATCGGACGAAGATACCAATAAACAAGATACAATTGTGTTTGGAATAAAAGGCGAGTTCTCAAAAATGGTAACATTAGATCCGAGAAGGCTATATAATGATTGGTTGAATCATGATGATAGTTACATGGTAAACATACTATATTACATCCTATCAGAAATGAAAATTGCTGTTTATTTTTCAAAACATGTTGACAAGCTTATTAAAATTATAAATGACAAACAAAAGCCAAAGATTAGTGATGAAGAATTACCATTCTAAAGAAGAAATATGAACTACCCACTGATTTCAGAATATATAGAGGCCATTAAGTCGGCAGAAGACAACTTCGAGGAGTTGACGAACCTTCGAGCTGTGCTTGGCGATGATGGGCAGCCTGTGATGACAAGCGGTAACTTTGCTGTGGTGTTCAAGATGGAGGATAAGGAGTCAGGGAAGTTCTATGCTTTGAAGTGTTTTACAAAGGAGCAGGAAGGGAGAGCGGAGGCTTATCACCAAATAACAGAAGAGTTGAAAGATGTTGATTCACCGTATTTGATTTCTATTCAATATCTGGATAAAGAATTGTTTGTGGATACAAAGCAGACCACAGAAACAGATTTTCCTGTGCTTCTGATGGACTGGGTGGAAGGCAAAACGCTTGACAAGTATTTGCGTGAGAATCTTGATGATAAATATGCTTTGGATATGCTGGCCTATCGTTTCAGCCAATTGGCTCAGTGGCTCATACCTCAGCCGTTTGCTCATGGTGACTTGAAACCTGATAACATCTTAGTGTGTGAAGACGGGACTCTAGTCCTTGTCGATTACGACGGAATGTATGTTCCAGCAATGGAAGGACAAAATACACGTGAACTCGGCTCTCCAGATTTCCGTCATCCACTAAGAACTGAGAATGATTTTGATGATCGTATTGATGATTTTCCACTAATTTGCATGTCTTTATCGCTGAAAGCAATTACAATAAATACTAATTTGTTGTTAGAAGCTAACAATGATAATGGATTATTATTTACCACAAGTGATTATTTAGATATTGCAAATTCTAAGATAGTAAAAGTATTATGTAATATGGCAGGTGATACAGATTATTATAGATTGTTGGGCAGTTTCTTAATCTGTATTTCTAATAAATCATTCTCTGATATATCACACAAATTGTTCGATATTCAAGAACCGAAATATTATAATAGTAATTATGGTTATTTTACAGACCCAAGGGATGGGTATACATATAAAACCATAAAAATAGGTAATCAAACTTGGTTGGCAGAAAATCTTCGATATCTGCCACGGATAGGAAAAGGCTATTATGTGTATGATTATCTAGGAAATGATGTTAGTGAAGCAAAAAAAACTCAAAACTATAAGGATTTTGGAGTGTTATACAATATGTCTGCCGCTCAAAAAGCTTGTCCTGTTGGTTGGCATATTCCTAGCGATGTTGAATGGAAGGAACTTGATAAATATTTAGGACTGCCTGATTTCTCAGAAGAAGGTATGCCTTTGGATGTTGGCTTTTACTATTATAGGGGGGATCCTGGTTCACATAATATAGCAACAGAACCATGTAATCTAATTAATATAACTGAAGATTATGGATTCAATGCGTCTCTTGGTGGATGGAGATATGAACACGGGGGATTTGATCGACTGAACATAGCCACAAAGTGGTGGTCTACCTCAGAGCAATTTCTTCGTGATGATTATTACTATGGTAGATACTATATTAATCGAACTATGTGTTATGACGAATATGGAATCGAATATAGATTGTGTTCTGAAGAATTTTGTCTAAGTCTAAGATGCATTAAAGACGATTCATTGCCTTTGCCAGAGATGCCCCATAAGGGAACGACCTCTATTCCATGTTCAGAGTCTGAAGAATCAATAAAAAGCAAGATAAAGGAACTGGTTATGCAAGTAGTGAAAGATCCATATTATCCATATCTTGCAATAATTAACTATATTATTTGTAAAGATAGTGCTGTTGGTGATATAATAAGGCCTATATGGATTCCTTCTGAAATAAATAGTAACATACAAGTTAATATAGTGGTGAAGAGACCATATGTAGAATGTACTTATTCCAAAGATGGGATAGTCTATTCATTTATTTCTGAATGTAATACAAGGAATATTGATGACGTTGTTGAATTGTCATATGAAATATTTAATAGGTTAGGGATAGTTGGTTATTTTTTATCAAATGGATTAAAAGCGATAGAATTTATTAACAAGCATAATATATTAAATGATAGAAAAGTTGATTTACCTTTTTAATAAGAAGATATGAAAAAGAAAACTATTAGGGTTAAAGCAGAAGTAAAAGGCAACATTTACAAAAGTGAAGTGAGCAAAGATGTAAAATGTGATGAGTCCGAGTTAATCGCCTCTTGCAAAAGACATATTAGAACGTTGCTTGACGAGGATGGCCTTTCAGATGTTAGTCCTGAATATATAATAGAAAAATGAGTGAAATAAGAAATCCGCACGGTGGTTATATCAAGGTCAATAACCTCTTCCCATTCCGAACAGAGAAGTTAAATGCCCGTGAGCCGATGGTACTGCAAAGAAATGTGGGAGAGTAGGTTGCCGCTAAAGGCGTCTGCAAAGTGTCTGTGTGGACGATAAAAGGTACAGGCACACTAAGTTAAACAATAAACAAAGATAATTATGTTTAAACAAAATGTAACTATCAATGTTTAGGTTGTACTTGGTAATTCAGAGCCAAGTCAATCTAATGAAGCAAAAAAGCCGAATATGACAAGATATGAAATCATATCTTTGGGGCTGATAATATTATAGACGATTGCAACCATTGCAATAGGATTATTATCAATAGCCTAATGGCTGGCTTTGGGGCAGAGTGCCCTGCATTCTGCCCTTTTAGAGAAAAGAGAAAACATCAATAATATTGCGTATGATTGACGAAAGTGAAATATTGAAGCACAATATGGAAATGGCTGAGCATGCAAATGGTGCGGCCCAGTTTCTTGGCTCACTGATAGGCGGACAATATGTGACAAAAGAACAGACTCGTGAGGCAATGGACTTCCTTCTTGCATCAACGAAACGAAACATTGAAAGTTATCCTTATGCGACTCGACAGGAAAAGGATGCTGAGATACGCCAGAAAGAGTTCCTGATGAATTTACTTAAACAACAAATGGGGCTATTATAATTTCATGAAAGAATTTAGACTTTATATATTCAGATTGCTATTTATTGCATGTTCCATCATGATGATGGCATCATGCAACAAGAGTAAACCATTTGACGGATACTTATATCCTATTCGAGAGAATGGGCTTTATGGTTATATAGATTCTGTAGGGAATAGAATTATTGAGCCTGAATTCTTGTGGGTGTCAACTTTTCATAATGGGCTGGCAATGGCCGTTGTTGATACAATATACCGGGTAGTTCCTGACTCAATGGCCTATGAGGTCGGTGAAAGGGATACTATTATCAACGTGTATCGAATGTATGCCAAATATGGGTATATTGACAAGTCTGGAGAATTTGCAATTGCGCCAAAGTTTGTCAGTTATGTAAACATGAATGAAATTGGGGATGTAACCAATGACATAGACGATTGTAGCAATGCACTATATCGGCATTCGTTCAGAAATGGGAGGGCTATGTTTTGCGATACCATTACATGGAAAGATGGATATATTGACACAAAAGGGAATATAGCGATAGAAGCTAAGTACTATTATTCTGAACCTTTCAGTGAGGGTTTGGCTGTTGTTTGGGATGCTGTTGGTGAACCTCTTTACACAAATAAAGTATGTATTGATACTTCAAAACTTAGGTGTGCTTATTTGGATACATTAGGTAATGCTGTAACTGAGTTCGAATATGAATCTTTAACAAGATTTGGTTCAGGACGAGGTATAGGTAATTATAGGAGAATTATCAAAGATACGGTTGCTATAAAAGAGGACACAGCTTTTATATATGAAAGTTCTAGTCGCTACCATTTTTTACTAGATAGAAATGGTAAAGTAATTAAAGAACTAAAGGGAAATCAGGACTATTATGGATATAGTCGAGATGGAATTTGCGTGACTTCTGACAATTATCTATGGAGGTTGTTTGTTGGGACTGAAAAAAAATCGTTTAGCTTTATTGGAGAAGATGGTGATTTCTTAGAACCATTAAAGGGATTGTCTGAATATCAAATAGATTCGTTGGATAAATGCAATGACATTATAGAAGTCCTACCAGATAATGCAACAATATCAGATGCTACATATTATAGTGATGGCCTCGCTGGTATTTCGCCTGATGGCAAACACTGGTTTGTAATTGATAAATATCTTATCATCCATGGATATGGTAAGGAATCCATTTTTGATGGTTTCCGAGCATTCAACAATGGATTGGCTGCCGTTAAGAAGAATGGGAAGTGGGGCTTCATCAACAGGAAAATCAAGGAACAGATTCCATGTAAGTATGACTCTTGCGGTGCCGTCTATCCATATTTAGAAGAGGTTTTTGAATATGACATACAAGGGGAAGTAAAGAAGAAAGCATATATCAATAGGAAAGACAGCCTTGTATGGGAAAGCCCCTTGTATAAGTCAGAAAAGATAGACAATCGTTATTCGATTAAGGAAAGCAAGGATTATGGGAAATGGACATACGAGTATAATCCACTAAATAAGCATCTTTTATACTTAATTATCATAACTGTTATTGTCTTGCTAATTACTATCTGTGTTATTTGGAATTCAGTATCCTCCAGATCATCAAAAGGTAAAAAACTTGAGGAACTGGTTATTCAAAATGAGCCAGAGAACGAGGTGGTTGTAGATATTAAACTAAGCAATGTTAACGATGATGATATAGATGAGATTCTAACATATCCAACGGTTGGCCAATACACAGAAACTATCAGGGAGTCAGCAAAAGCGCCCGATGAATATTTTGACAAGCTTAAACATCTGCGTCCTGTACTTGATGGCAATGGCGATCCAATAATGAGTGGTGGTAATTTTGCCGTTGTCTTTAAGATAAAAGATGAGTATGGGAAACAATATGCAGTAAGATGTTTTCACAGGGCACAACAGGGAAGAGAAAAGAACTATAAATTGATATGTGATGAACTGGCAAAGGTGTCTTCGCCATATTTATCTCCAATAAGATACTATGACAAGGAACTGTTTGTCGAATCAGACGAATATCCTGTATTGTTGATGGACTGGGTAGATGGTATGACCTTAGATAAGTATATCCGACAGGTAATAGATGACAAAAAGGCCTTATGCCAATTGACTACAAATTTCAAAAAACTTGCTGTATGGTTATTAGATCAACCATTTGCACATGGTGACTTAAAACCAGATAACATATTGGTGAAAAATGACGGCTCACTTGTTTTGGTTGATTATGACGGCATGTTTGTGCCAACTATGCAAGGGCAGAAGGCAAGAGAGATTGGCAGTCCTGATTTTAGGAATCCGTCGAGAACGGAAGAGGATTTCAACAAAGATATTGATAATTTCCCAATAGTTTCTATTCTGTTATCTTTGGAATTGATATCAGAGAAAAGCGAATATTTGGAAAGGTTTGGCAAAGAGGATAGATTGTTGTTCTCGCATGATGATTATTTAGATCTTAGAGGTAGCGGTATTTTCAAAAGAGCTCTTACGTCGTATGCCGATGATATTCCCGAACTTGCAGTTATGTTAGAAAGAATGGTTAATGGAGAACCATGCAATGTAGACAACGTTAAGAAACTTTTGCTTACAAATAATTGGCATGAGCGGCTTCGACCAAATAAGGAAATAGAAAGGAAAGCATCCTGGTTTGTTGGAGGTTGGTTCATTTTGGTATTATTCTTACCATTATATTTGAGATCAGTAATCCGTTGGCACATAGTGATGTTATATGTGACAATATTATTCCTGATAGCTTTGATGTTCCTTATTCTAGTTTTTGTGGATAGGTTAAGGCCCAATAAAAAAGAACATATTGGTACAATTGGTAACGAAGGACCAGCGGGATTTTTTGGGTGGATAAATTTCATCCCACTATTATTGATGGCAGACTTTTTTACGGATTGGTTTAACAGTAATGTTCCTTTCTTAAGTCAACCATTTTATAAAGGCGAATGGTATATTACAGCTTTGATGTGGGGCGTATGGTGGTATTCAAATATGGTAATCGTTTCCATGCCAGAATATCTGTCGGGATGGAGGCTAAAACATTTTAAAACCCAAGAAGAAGCTATCGTAGAACAGGCAGAACAAGAACTTTCCACTATAAGGGCAGAAGTTGAAAAAGAAGATAAACAACGAGAAAAAGAATTGACAGAAAGACAAAGAAGGTATGGTTATTTTGATGACTTGCCTTTCTAAAAATAGTGATTATGATTATAATAGAATCAAAGCGAAAGAAACCTGCAACGATATTAAAGAAATATCCAGATGCTATACTGGCGGATGTAACGAGTGGGGCTAAGGATGGATTAAGGAAACTGAGTCCGTTCTATCCACATGGTGGAATACCAGTACCATTTAGCGAGGGATATACTGCAACTTGCGTGGAGGCTATTTGGCAGGGGTTGAAAGTGTTTGAAGGAAGTGATGTAGATACTTCGCTTTTCCAAAATGACACCATGAAAGGTCTAAAACGGACAGTTCGACGATTTGGTAAGCCATTAGGACATCGAAAAGGCGTACATGGTAAAGAATTGCTAAGTTATATTGAGGCTCGCAAGCAGATTTATATTCCGACTTACAAATGGATGTTGGAAAATAAAGTATATGATATCATAGAGCGACTACGAGAAGCAAGTAAAACGAAGACAATCATACTTTTGGATTACGATACGAATGCGGATGTGGAGAATGAGAAGAAACCGCTTTCGCATGCTTCACTAATTAAGGCATACGCAGAAGGTGTTTATCCTTATGGAGATTACAAATCCCCTCAAACTGAGGCTGGGGATAAAAGGGCTTCCAAAACAAAAAGAAAGAAAAAAGCGAAGAAAGAAGACAATAATATGCAGTTGGAATTGTTTAATGAATAAAGGAGTGCGGATATGGAAAAGAAAAGTAATTGGCTGGAGTTCAAGGCAATCCTTGACCAGCATAAGATTATGAAACTCTATCATTTTACAGATAGAGACAACTTGGAGTCAATCATTAAGAATGGAGGACTGTATTCGTGGATGGATTGTGATCGTAAAGGTATCAAGATTAATAAACCTGGTGGCAGTTCCGCTTCGAGACAATTGGATAGTAGTAGAAATCTGGAAGACTATGTGAGAGTAAGCTTTACTACACAACATCCTATGATGTATGTGGCCATGAAAGATGGACGAATCTCTAATCCAGTCATCTTAGAGATAGACCCAGAAGTCATCTATTGGAATGAGAGCCTATATGCCAATCTTAATGCAGCAAGATATACCCTCAAACCGAATATAGGCCCGACGATTTCGGATTTTAAGCAGATTCATTTCCAATCGGTGAAAGCCCGCACACACTTTGACTTGCCTGAGGAGGAACAACCATATTTCCAAGCAGAAGTATTGGTAAAGAACTTCATACCACTGGAGTATATTAAGAATATAGGGAACTTTGGTATTCCTATCCCGTCGAAGCCAAAGACTCTGCAAATCAAGAATCCATATACGGCTCAGATTACGAGGAATACGCCTACGGCATTTATTTTTATGATAGACCAGTCGATTTCTATGAGTCGCAAATTAAATTATCGTGGAAATTATATTACTCTTGCAGAAGCTGTTGCTAGAATTGTAAATGACCAAATCTATGATCTTGTTTTGAGATGTATAAAAATGGAAGATGTGCGTCATTATTATGATATAGCAGTGATAGGATATGGTGATGATGCCTGTTTTGGCTGGAACGGGGCATTAGCTGGTCGTGATTTTGTTTCTCCAGAGGAACTGAGAAATAATCCATTTAAAAGGACTATTGTAAAAGAAGAAAAACGGACTAAAAAAGGAATGGTTTTAAAAGACGTTGTGAAATATCAATGGGTGGAACCTGTTGCTGCAGGCAAATACACAAGGGCGCATAAAGCATTCGCAATGGTTAAAGACCTTCTCGACAAGTGGATGATGGATCATCATGAAAAGGACTGCTATCCTCCAACCATCATTAATATCACAGACGGTGCCTTTAATGGTATCGCAAATCCTCGTGAGGTGAACACACAACTTGCAAACGAACTGAAAGCCCTGTTTACAAACGATGGTAACGTCTTGTTATGGAATATTCATGTCACACCAGACAACCAAGAACAAATACTTCTGCCTATCAGCAAGACAGAACTGAATGAAGATAAGTATTCCGAGTGGCTTTATGATATGTCAAGTCTACTGCCATCAAGGTATAATCAACCTATTGGAGATTTGCGTGGTGATGCAGAGAATACCAGACACGTCGCAATGGCTACCAATACAGATCTCTCTACTTTGATACAACTGATGGATATTGGTACACCAACAAATAACATAAATCCGAACAAATGAGAGCGATAACATTAGCAAAGTTTGAAGAGGGCATCATCAATGAAGATGCTGCTATCGCCAAGAAAGAGGTGATCGCAGTATCTGATGGTGCTGGCGGTGGAGGCGTGTTCGCAGATTTATGGTCTAAGTATCTGGTAGAACACTTGCCAGATAAACCTATAAAGAACTATAAGACTTTTGATAAATGGATAGACGGGATATGGGAGCCTTTCTATAACGATTGCGAAGAAAAGGCAAAGGCAGAAGGTGGCATGTTCCTTAATAAGTTTTACGATGAAGGATCGTTCGCTACATTGGTTGCTGTTTGGAAAAACGGACAATGGGTTAGTTATGGTGATAGCGTGGCTTTCTGCTATAATCGCAAGACTGGTATTTTGCAACACTCATTTACGAAGTTGGCAGATTTCAATAAGCCTCCTTATTTAATCAACTGCAAGGATCCACTGGCTCCTGATGGTTTTAGGCATGGGAAATTTGTGATAGACGATGACAGCATGGTGTTTGCTGCCAGTGATACATTGGCTCATTATATATTAATGATGTATGAGTTGGCTCATGAGGATCAATACAAAGATGAACTGCAAGAGGCCATTGATGCCCAGACAAGAAACAGCAATTTCATCAATTCTGCCATACGTCTAAGGAAAAGGGATTTTGCCAAGGATGTGATACAGAAACTGGAGAATTGCAAATACCCTCAATTGTTGAAGTTGCATATTGGACGCCTGAAAAGATGGGGATTAATAGGTCATGATGATTATTCAATAGCAATATTATAAGCGATGGAAGAGAAAGAATATTTGGGATATACCCCTGACTACATCGACAGACTGTTGCCAAATCAAATATTTGTCTTTGGTAGTAATGCCTTAGGGTATCATACTGGAGGAGCTTCTGGAACAGCCAGAAAGAAATTTGGAGCTGTATGGGGTAAACCAGAGGGAATACAAGGTCAGAGTTATGCAATTCCTGTAGATTTTGGCAAAGGCAACGTGGCTCCTGATATTCAACCCTATGTTGACAGGTTTATAGCCTATGCCAAGACCCATCCAGAGAATCATTTCTTTGTAACTCGTGTAGGTTGTGGCATAGCAGGATTCACTGATCAGGAGATGGCTGAACACTTCCGAGATGCCTTGACGATGAATAATGTCAGCCTGCCTCGTAGTTTTGTGAATGCTTTGCAGAATGGTGGCAATCAAGATTTTGATTTGGAGAGGTTCATTAAAGCACAGGATGATGTATATGGCTCTTATCAAGATGCGTTAGCAGAAATCATATCTAGACGCAAGCAAGGGCATTGGATTTGGTATATCTTTCCACAGATAAAAGGGCTGGGCTTTAGCTATAACTCAGAATATTATGGTATTAGTGGTGAGGATGAGGCCCGTGCTTTTTTGAATCACCCTATACTTGGGAAAAGGCTCAGAGAGATAACAAAAGCATTCTTAAGTCTTGATAGTCATTCTGCATACGCCATATTGGGGAGGCCTGATGACATTAAAGTCCAGTCATGCATGACACTATTCGATATTGTATCTCCTAATGACATCTTTGCAGAAGTGCTTGATAAGTATTATGACGGTCTTCGTTGTCAGAAGACAACAATGAGGATAAGCATCAGGCAGGCAAAGCCATCATTAAAGAAAATAACCATCGCAAAAGACTTCCGTGTTCTATTGGGAGATAAAGAAATCAAGATGGAACCTATTGTCAAATCTGTGTATCTGCTGTTCTTGAAGCATCCTGAAGGAATAGCCTTTAAATGCTTACCTGATTATCGCAAGGAGTTGTCTGTCATATACAGTAATATAAAACCTATGGGATTGAATGACAGGGTGATTCAAAGTATTGAGGATGTAACAAATCCTTTGCTTAATTCCATCAATGAGAAATGTTCAAGAATAAAAAGCGTATTCGCAAATGAGGTTGATGAGGCTCTTCTTAACAACTATATTATAATAGGTAAGAGCGGAGAGGAAAAGAAAATCTTGCTTCCTCGAGACTTGGTGATCTGGGAAAAATAAAAATTGCAATTCCACAAGCCTTGTGGAGCAAAATTGCTTGGTGGCAAAGATATAAGTACGTATCTTTGCCATCAAATTCAATTTATACGGTTATGACAGATTACGAGTACATTATTAAGCAATTAAGGAAGTGTCATTTCACAGGTTGGGATGACAAAGTGATGAGGGAGTGCATAGATAAGTTACCAAACTTGTCGCGTCAAGAATTGACTTCGCTTTCATTAAGTAAATGGGCGAAAGACCATGCTACGTTTAGGGAGTCTATCTTCAATATCTTGTTTGCTGACAAGATAGGTCAAAGAGAGCAACGTATTAAGGAACTTGATACACAGGCTCTTATTGGGGAGTTCAAGGATAAGAAAAATGGGAATGTATCGCTGATACGAATTGAGATGCAGAATAGATATAAGAAGGGCCGTGACTGCGAAATCATAGCCGAAGCTTTTAACTCTTCTTGCGTAAAAGATCAGCAGTGGGTTAAAACTCAGGAAAAGGCGAGAGAGAATGTCAATAACAAAGAATTATGCCAGAACAAAGAAACAATAACAGGCGAGAACAACCTATAGATTTCTCCTTGGGGCATGTAATGCCTCAGGCAACAGAGATGGAGAAGGCTGTGTTGGGAGCGCTGATGATAGATAAGGATGCCTATTTGGAGGTGTGCGACTTGTTGAGGCCTGAGAGTTTCTATGAACCAAGGAACCAAATGGTGTATGAAGCAATCATGAAACTCAGCATGGAGGAAAGTCCTGTGGATGTGCTGACAGTGGCGGACATGCTTGGTAAGATGGGAAAACTCGAGGAGGTCGGAGGGCCTGGCTATATTGCTGATCTCAGTTCAAGGGTGGCCACCTCTGCCAATATCGAGTATCATGCCAATGTGGTGGCAGAGAAATATCTGTCGCGCCAGATGATACAATATGTGAATGTGATTGGGAAAAAGACATTCGATGAGACTTACGACATCAAGGCTGTCATTCAAGAAGCAGAGAGTACCCTTTTCGAACTGTCGCAGAAAAACATGAAGAAGGACTATTCCGTGCTGTCTCCTTTAGTAGACAAGGCATTGAAAATGGTCAAAATGGCTCATTCCAATACAGGGGGTATTACTGGCATATCATCAGGGATTAGTAAACTCGACGACACGACATGCGGATGGCAGAACTCTGACCTTGTGATTATTGCAGGAAGACCCGCCATGGGGAAGACGGCCTTTGCCCTTTCACTGGCGAAGAATATAGCAGCTGACCAGAAGATACCTATGGCTTTCTTCTCGCTGGAGATGTCGGATGTGCAATTGACAAACCGATTGGTGTCAAATGCATGTATGATAGAAGGAAAGAAACTGATGAGCGGACAGTTAGACAGGGCAGACTGGCTAAGGCTTGATAAGAAAATCGACAAATTAAAGGATGCCCCTTTATATATAGATGATACGGAGGGTCTGTCTATGATGGATCTGAGGTCGAAGGCCCGTCGTTTGGTGAAGGAACATGGCATAAGACTGATCATGATAGACTATCTGCAGCTAATGACTGCCAGCGGTATGAGATATAACAGCCGCCAAGAGGAGGTGTCGCTCATTTCCCGATCACTCAAAGGCTTGGCTAAGGAATTAAACATACCTGTTTTGGCCCTGAGTCAATTGAATCGTGGCGTGGAGTCGCGTGATGGTGCAGAGGGTAAGCGTCCTCATCTGTCAGACCTTCGAGAGTCTGGAGCCATCGAGCAGGATGCTGATATGGTGATATTCTTACATCGTCCGGAATATTATGGTCTCTTAGTGAGTTCTGATGGTCTCATTGATTATAAAGGCAAGGCAGAGATTATTATCTCCAAGCACAGAAAGGGTGCGACAGGCATCATCCTTACGAACTTTATGGGCGAATATACCCGCTTTGACAATTGTGATGACCAGTCTATGGGGAATTGCCCACCAACAGAAGGAGGAGAAATCAGGGGTTTTCTTGTTAACGGAGAGAATAACGACATGCTTTTCTCGCAAGAGGATTATGATCCTTTCAAATTAGTCAAGATGGATGGCAATCGAGGAGGTGATTGACAGGGCTGTACAACTGAGACAGACGATAGAGATTGAGTATTGTACTCGGAATGGCAAGGTGTTCACGTGTCGAATCTCTGACATCATATACTCTCGCTATTATGGAGGTCAGTACATCCTGGCTTATCGTTTGGACATTAAGGAGGAACGTACATTCAAGATCAGCAGGATCCTGAAAGTGAACGGTCATTCGTTCTCACGGATATTCTGGAATCAAATAGGTGATAATTTTAATCGGATATGAGAATATGAAAGAGACTCTGGAATATGGAGGTTTAATTACGTTCGTAATTAGAGAGGCGTACTGGTTTTGCTATTCGGAGTTTGCAAAATCAGGGGTACGTTTATAAGGGTATAGACTTAACGGTTGTTCTGATATCTTCCACAACAGTAAGGGATGCTTAGTACGACTGTTAGTAAAGCCTTGTATACCCCCATAACAGGCATCTCCAACACCTTGACTTGGCGTCGTAACGATCCTTAATAGGCCGTACGTGCCGTGAAATGAAGATGATGAACGAAGCAACGAAGGCGTTTGTAAGCACTTGTGCCAGCGAATTCCCGTTTTTTTCATCATCGAGACTTAACATTTTGGGTCTTTTGTATACTTCATTTCTTTCATTTTGGCCTTCAGAGCGACCTGTGCTGATGCTGCTTCTGGGCAATTATCTTTCTTTCCAGCCTTATAGTCAATGAGGACGAACTGTTTTTCGCCCTCAGATGTCATCAGATGGCCAAGACTATGCATGCACCAAAGTATAGGCTCAGGAGATAACAGAACTAATGTAGCTATCGAATTCAGGATCAGATGTCTTTGGATGTTGGGAGAATAATAATAGGGATTTTTAGAGTATATTTGTTTGGGAATTAAATCATAAAATCAGCCCCCTAATAATCAGATGGTTACGTTTAAAATGTGCATTAATTTGAGAAATAATTCCAAGAATCTTGCCCAATTCAAAAAATAGTTGTATC
>JAEEGG010001462.1_pt1 | contig 64353 bp, 55 predicted proteins | sample 9134161 | NCBI WGS metagenome assembly JAEEGG01 (sample SAMN16246543, study PRJNA631951) | gut metagenome | biome: gut microbiome; feature: rumen; material: CR-attached | host: Bos | place: Iran: Karaj | collected 2018-10
TCACTTATCTTGCACCCAACTTTGGCGGAATTAACCTCGAAGATATTTCCGCTCCCAGATGTTTCGAGATAGAAGAAAGACTTAAAGCAACACTTGATATTCCTGTTTTCCATGACGATCAGCACGGAACCGCAATCGTTGTTCTGGCAGGTCTTATCAATGCTTTAAAGGTTACAAACAAGAACAAAGAAGAGTGTAAAGTGGTTGTTAACGGTGCAGGAAGTGCAGGTATTGCAATCACAAAACTTCTTTTAAGATACGGATTTAAAAATGTAACCATGTGTGATAAATTGGGTATCATTTCAAAGGACTATCCCAACCTTAACTGGATGCAGGAGAAGATGGCTGAGGTTACCAATCTTGAAGGCGCAAACGGTACTCTGGCAGATGCATTAAAGGGTGCGGATGTTTTCGTAGGCGTGTCTGCTCCGAATATAGTTTCCGCAGAGATGGTAAAATCCATGAACAAGGATGCAATCATTTTTGCAATGGCAAATCCCGTTCCCGAAATTATGCCCGATGTGGCAAAAGCGGCGGGAGCAAAGGTAGTCGGTACGGGAAGATCGGATTTCCCTAACCAGGTTAACAATGTTATTGCTTTTCCGGGCATTTTTAAGGGTGCTCTTGAAGGCAGGGCAAAACAGATAACCGAGGAAATGAAACTTGCCGCAGCAACTGCTATCGCAAGCCTTATACCCGATGATGAATTAAACGAAGACAATATTATCGTTCCGCCTTTCCATCCTACAGTTGCAAGTGTAGTATGCGAGGCAGTAAAGAACAACATTTAATACAGGGGATTATATGAATTACAATTCCGATACATTATACAAACTGATGATTTTGTATATGTTAAAATCGGCGGCAGAACCTTTGACCTTATTACAGATAAGCACGTTTTTCGTCGAAAAGGAATACACGGATTTTCTGAAGATTCAGGGACATGTAAAAGCACTGGAAGATCAGAATTTCCTGGCCGTCAAAGAAAATCACAATAAAACACTTATCTCCATTACCGAAGAGGGAATGGAGTCTCTTCAGTATTTTTTAGGAGATATAAGTTCCGAGATTAAATGTGACATTCAGGAATATCTGAAAGTCAATTCTACGGAATTAAGAAGAGAAGCATCCATAGTTTCGGACTATTACAAGAATCAGTACGGCGAGTATGAGGCAATTCTCTGGGCAAAAGACAGAGATACCGAACTTTGTACGATTAAGATGACGGTACCGAGCGAAAAAATGGCTGCTGCAATCTGCGATAACTGGCAGGAAAAAAATCAGGAGATTTATCAGTTCTTGACTGAAAATCTTTTCTAAAATAATTATGGACGGGGAATAGAAATGGCCGACAGGAGAAGAAAAAGAAAAAAGAAAAAATCCAATTCCGTATACAAGGTCGTAGCCGCAGCCGTAGGTGTCTGCATGGTAGCGTTAATAGGTCTTCTTGCTGCTTATTTTATCAGCAATATTGACTTTAATTTCAATGAAAAGACACCCGGTACAATTGCCGAAGTCAAGATACTTCCGACATACGAAGCAGCCGTAACACCGACAGAATGGGCAGAACTTGAAAAAAATGTGCCTGTGGAAATAAGCCAGAACCTTCAGATAATGATGGTCGGCGATATGCTTATGCACCTTAATGTTACGCAGTCAGGTTTTAAGGATGACGGAACAAAGAATTACGATCATCTTTTTGAAAGAATTTTGCCCGATATTCAGGCGGCTGATATCAGAATCGTTAACGAAGAGATTGTATTTGCCGGCGAAGATATGGGCTTTTCAGGTTATCCTATGTTTAATACCGCAGAGGAAGTAGGCGATGCCGAAGCAAAGGCAGGCTTTAACGTAATTCTTCATGCGACCAACCATACCATGGATAAATGGAAACAGGGTCTTTTAAACACCATCAATTTCTGGAAGAAATATCCGGATATTATGGTTCTCGGCGTAAATGAAACCAAGGAGCAGCAGGATGAAATTACCGTTTTTGAAAAGAACGGAATGAAGATTGCGCTTCTTAACTATACATACGGACTTAACGGAATGCCTCAGCCCGACGATATGCCTTTTGCGGTTAATTTAATTGATGCCGATTTAATGGACAGGAATATCAAAAAGGCTCATGAAGTTGCAGATTTCGTTGTTGTTTTAATCCACTGGGGCAACGAGTACCAGCTTTATGCATCAAACGATCAGAAATACTGGTGCAACTGGTTTCTTGAAAGAGACGTAGATTTGATAATCGGTGCGCATCCCCATGTTATTCAGCCCATCGAATGGTATACCGACCCTAACGACGGCGACGAAATGCTTGTTTATTACTCGCTCGGCAATTATGTTACCGGTACGAGAGCGGCCAGAGCAGGTGTATATGAGCAGGCTGTAGGCGGTATGGCAAAGGTTGAACTTACCAAGAATGCTCAGGGTGAAGTCGTTATTTCAAGATACGGCGTGGAACCTCTTGTTGCCAATATCGGTAAGGGCGGATATCAGAGTATTTACACATGTCCTTTAAGTGAATATACTGAAGAGGAGAGGAAGAATACTATTCTTGCTTCAAACGACCCCACTTTTACGATAGAGAACTGCGAAGACCTTTGTGAAAAAGTGTGGGGAGATTTGTATAACAAGGGTGAGAAGGAAACCTGGATAACAAAAGAGTATTAGGAGGGTTAAAAAATGAGTGGTGAGAAAAAATCATCAAGGTCACCGTATTTACTGATTTCCGCAATAGTTTTTATTGCACTCGGAATTGCAGTAATCTGGTTCAGAGCTCCCATCGCAGGTATGGTAAACAATATCTTCAAATGGGTTGCGGCAGGAATTCTCGGCGTATTTGCGATAGTTAATATTATTGCATTTGCAAAGAATACCAAAGAGAAGATAAAAGAACTGATAATCGGAGCACTGGCTTTAATTGCCGCTGTTGTTCTTCTTTTATCCGATGTTGCTTTTAAGATTGAAAATCTTTTGCTGATTGTTGTGGGCGTTATGTTCGGACTTTACTTAATCGTTGAAGGTTTTTACAAACTTAAAGCTTCATTTGCCAGCAAAAAGAAATCAACCAAGGCATGGTTTGTTCCTTTAATCCTCGGAATCTTAAGCATAGTACTCGGTGTTCTGCTTATTTATCTTGCAATTCTTGCAAAGATCAGCACGGTTGTATTCGTGGTTATCTTCGGTGCGATTTTGATTTATGCCGGAATTCAGAATATCGTAAATATGTTTTTTAATACAAATGATTAAAATATCGCTTGAAAAATAAATGAAACAGTGATAAATTAACTGATGACAACAGGGGAGCTTGTGAAGGCAGGCTGAGAACGAGAGATACAGCTCGGACCCATAACCTGATTTGGATAATGCCAACGTAGGGATAGAGATTGCTTGAATGTGTTTATTATAAGCAGATGTATCAAGAAGTTGGTATATCTGCTTTTTTAATGCATACATAATATAAAGCAGATAAACCCAAACGAAAAAAACAAAGGAGCTTTTATTATGTTAGGAAACTGTTTGGAAAATGTACGTAAAAATGTACCTCTGGTACACAATATCACCAATTATGTGACGGTTAACGACGTTGCGAATGTACTGCTTGCATGCGGCGGAAGCCCGATTATGTCGGATGAGCCTTTAGATGTGGAGGATATTACATCCATCTGCGGTGGTTTAAACATCAATATCGGAACGCTTAATCAAAGCAGCATTAAAGGAATGTTTCTTGCCGGCAAAAAGGCAAACGAACTTAATCACCCGGTGCTTTTGGATCCCGTAGGAGCAGGCGCCTCGAAATTAAGAACCGATACGGCCGTTAATCTGATAAAAGAAATTAAATTTACGGTAATAAGAGGCAATATTTCCGAGATTAAAACCCTGGCTTTGGGAAGCGGAACAACCAAGGGCGTTGATGCCGATGTGGCAGACGCCGTGACAGAAGAAAACCTCGATTCGGCTGTTAAATTCGTAAAAGATTTTGCCAAAAAGAGCGGTACAATCGTAGCAATTACAGGTGCCATCGATTTGGTAAGCGATGCAGATACATGTTACATAATAAGAAACGGACGTCCCGAAATGGGTAAGATAACAGGAACAGGATGTCAGCTTTCGGGCCTTATGACAGCATATATTGTTGCCAATCCCGACAATCTTTTGGAGGCGGCAGCAGCATCCGTTTGCGTAATGGGACTTGCGGGAGAAATCGGCTGGAAGAATATGAAGAGTGAAGACGGCAATTCAACATACAGAAACCGCATTATCGATGCGATTTACAATATGGATGCGGACACCTTAAATAAGGGGGCAAAATATGAAGTGCGATAAAAAAGATTTACTTTTATACGCTGTAACAGACCGCCACTGGCTTGACAAAAGGAGCCTTAAAGAAGTTGTAAAAGAAAGCCTCGACGGAGGAGTAACTTTTGTACAGCTTCGTGAAAAAACACTTGAAGACGACAAGTTTTTGGAGGAAGCGAAAGAATTAAAACAACTCTGTAAAGAATACAATGTGCCTTTTGTAATTAATGACAATGTGGATATTGCGATTGCCATGGATGCGGACGGAGTTCATGTAGGCCAGAGCGATATGGAAGCCGGAAATGTAAGAGAGAAGTTAGGCCCCGATAAAATCATAGGTGTATCCGCTCAGACCGTTGAACAGGCGGTTTTAGCCGAACAAAGAGGCGCGGATTATCTGGGTGTCGGAGCGGTATTTCCCACAGGCTCAAAAGACGATGCGGTTGAGGTATCGCATGAAACACTTAAAGCCATCTGCGAAGCGGTTTCGATTCCGGTTATTGCCATAGGCGGAATAAGTGTCGGAAACGTAAAAGAACTTGCGGGTAGCGGTATAGTGGGAATTGCCGTTATCAGTGCGATTTATGCGGCTGAAGATATTAAAAAAGCCGCAGAGGAATTAAAGGCCGAAACCGCACGTGTTGTAGGTTAAGAGTATTTATTTGACCGGAAATTTTAGGAGTACGGAATGATTAAAGGAGCCATTTTTGACATAGACGGAGTATTGCTTGATTCCATGGGAATCTGGGACGATCTGGGCGCAAGGTATTTGCGAAGCCTTGAGAAAATACCCGAAGAAGGATTAAATAAAATCCTTTTTTCGATGAGCATGGAACAGGGCGCTGAGTATCTAAATGAGCATTACGGATTAAACAAAAGCGTAAAAGAAACAGTCGACGGAATAGGCAGGATGCTCGAAGATTATTACTTTTATGAGGTCCTTTTAAAACAGGGCGCAAAAGAAGTTTTGGAATTTTTAAAATCAAAAAATATAAAGATGGCTGCCGCGACATCAAGTCCGAGAACGCATATAGAAAAAGCACTTTCAAGGAACGGACTGCTTGGATATATCGACAAAATTTATACGACAGGCGAAGTCGGAGTGAGCAAACATTCACCCGATATTTACAATCTCGCGTCGGATTTTCTTAAGACGAAAAGCGAAGAAACACTTGTTTTCGAAGATTCTCTGTATGCTTTAAAAACAGCCAAGGAAGCGGGGTTTGTTACCGTCGGAGTCTTTGACGAAAAAGGAGAGAGCAATCAGGCGGAACTTGAAAATCAGGCTGATTTATATTTAAAAAAACTTGATGATTTTATCGTTATGTCAGAGAAAATATTAAATTAAAAAATATGTATTAAACGTACATAATAAGCGGCACACCGGGGGCACCACCTTGCGCCGCTATAAAAAATTAATGCTAAAAGAAAGAAGGTAAAGAGTATGAACACAGCATTAACAATCGCCGGAAGCGATTCCAGCGGAGGCGCCGGTATACAGGCAGATATCAAGACAATGACGGCTAACGGCGTATATGCCATGTCGGCTATCACTGCTTTAACTGCACAGAATACTACCGGCGTTACAGGAATAATGGAGGTGACGCCGGAATTTTTATCCCTCCAGCTTGAAGCGATATTCACGGATATTTATCCCGATGCAGTCAAAACCGGAATGGTTTCATCCGGCGACCTTATCAAAACTATTTCATCAACGCTTAAGAAGTACAACGCCCAAAACATCGTTGTCGATCCCGTAATGGTAGCAACAAGCGGAGCAAAACTTATTAGCGACGAAGCCATTGAAATTTTAAAGGCAGAGCTTCTTCCACTTGCAACCGTTATTACACCCAATATTCCCGAGGCCGAAGTTTTATCAGGGATGACGATTAAAAACGAAGAAGACATGATAGCAGCAGCCAAGGCAATATATGAAAAGTTTAACTGCAATGTGCTTTTAAAAGGCGGTCATCAGATAAATGATGCAAACGATCTTTTATACCGGGACGGCGGATACGTTTGGTTTAAGGGTAAAAGAATCGACAATCCGAATACACACGGCACGGGCTGCACACTTTCGTCTGCGATTGCCTCCAATCTGGCAAAGGGTGAAAACCTTGACGATGCGGTAAAACATGCAAAGGAATATATTTCAGGTGCATTGGCCGCAATGCTTGATTTGGGCAAAGGCAGTGGTCCCCTGGCTCACTGCTACACATTATTATGACTTGATAAGGAGAACTGAAAATGGAAAAACAGAAATGTGACTGATGCGGAGGATATGTTGCAATAATAGCCGAGAAGTAAAAAGGAGTAATTTCATGAAAATATCAGATATTCTTTTATCAAACATAAAACCGCTTTGGGATGAAGCGGCAGATAAAAATTTTGTGATTCAAATGGCTGAAGGCACGCTTGATATTAATTCTTTTAAAAAGTATATGATTCAGGATTATCTTTATTTGTTTGATTATATTGAGATCCTAAAAGATATAAAAGCATTATCAAAGAATGACGATATATCGGAATTTCTGGAAGCGACCATCCGCGAAGTCGAAGAAGAGTTAAAAAGAGTGCATATTCCCAATATGGAAAAGCTGGGAATAAAGGTCGTCGATATACAAAAGTCCGTGCAAAACGAAGTATTTAAAGAATATGTTTCTTATATGAAATCATGTGCGGAAGAATACGGAATGATTGCAGGTCTTATATCACTTTTGCAGTGTTCGTGGTGCTATGCATATATCGCAAAAAAAGTATGTGAAAAGTATTCAGAGGAGATTGAAAAATCATCTTATAAGAACTGGTTTGAAGCATACACATGTAAAGCTTATATCGACGCCAATCAGACATGGATTGATGTCGTCGACAGGGAATGCATGAATATCGATAAAACCGATAGTGACAAAATGATTGAAATATTCAAAGAATGTGCCGTATATGAGAATAAAATCTGGGATTCTTTATTATAAGGGCGAAAAATAGTGGGAGCCGTGAGCTGTTCCATAGGCTCCCAAGTTTAATCTTGACATTTGGGATAGCATACGATACAATATCTTTTGCGTTTAAAAATGTGCATTTAGCTCAGCTGGATAGAGCGTTTGGCTACGGACCAAAAGGTCGGGGGTTCGAATCCTCTAATGCACGGATTAAGGAAAAACAGCAGGATGTTAAATCCTGCTGTTTTTTCTTGAGCCGTGCATTATTTCCCAAAGAGAAAGAGTGATGCCAGGGGAGCATCACTCTTTTTGGAAAGGGGAACGATTGTCGTTCGTATATAATCACAGTCGAAGCAGGAGATTAAAGGTTTACTTTGTCGACGAGAGTGGCGAATTCACGGCGATACTCGTCTTTTAAGGGGATTGTGTTAAGTTCTTCGACTATGTGATCTAAACTGCCGTCAGCGACAAATTCGCTGTTTCTTGCAACCATTGCAAATTCTGCCACAGCTGCTGAGAAGATGAAATCTTCCGAAGGCTTGTCGGTGTAGTATTTTGAACCGATTTCGTATTCAAGGAGCTTGGATTCGTCTTCATCGGGCTCTTTGTAACGAACGGAAAGTGTAAGCCAGTCGTTTGATTTTAATGCTTCTTCGGTAAGGTTGCTATTTTGGTATTTAAGGTCTTTGCCGTTGTCTGTGTTTTCTTCTGTTGTGGGAACGATTTCGTAAAGGACTGTTACAGAATGTCCTGCACCGATTTCGCCCGCATCCTTTGTATCATCATCAAAATCTTCGTTGTTAAGTGCACGGTTTTCGTAGCCGATAAGTCTGTATTCTGAAACGTACTTGGGGTTGAATTCAACCTGGAACTTAACGTCCTTTGCTACTGTAAGCATGTTGGCTCCGAGTTCTTCAACGAGTACTTTCTTTGCTTCGTGTAATGTGTCGATATATGCGTAATTTCCGTTGCCGTCATCTGCAAGAGTTTCCATTCTTGTGTCTGAATAGTTGTACATACCGTATCCTAAAACTGAAAGGTAGATACCCTTTTTAGCCTTTTCCTGAATCTGCTTTGAAAGGTCACTTGCAGAAGATTTTCCTACGTTGAAATCGCCGTCTGATGCGATGATGACTCTGTTGTTTCCGTTCTTAATGAAGTTGGCTTCGGCAACTCTGTAGGCTTCGTCAATACCGCCTGTACCGTTCGTGGAACCGCCTGCTCTTAAGGAATCAAGTGCGTCTAAGATTTTATCTTTTCTGTCGCCGCTTACACCTTCAAGTACAACATCGACACCGCTAGCGTAAGTTACGATTGATACGGTATCTTTTTCGGATAAATTGTCAATTAAGAGTGAGAATGATTCCTTTACCAGAGGAAGCTTGTTTTCGTCGCTCATTGATCCGGAAACATCTACAAGAAGTACGATATTTGAATCGGGTGTTTCCGAAAAATCAATTGCTTCAGTCTGAAGTCCGAGGTGTAAAAGCTTATGTTCGCTGTTCCAGGGACAGGTTGATATTTCAGCGTTTACTCCGAAAGGATCGTTTCCTTCGGGACCGTCGTAATTATATGTAAAATAATTAATCATTTCTTCGGCTCTTACCGCGCCTGCGGGAATTTCTTTAAGAGTATAGCCGTTATTGATAAGTCTTCTTAAATTCGAATATGAAGCTGAGTCAACATCTGCCGCAAAAGTGGATAAAGGAGAAGTTGAAACATCTTTAAAAACGTTTTCTCTTATGCTGTCATATTCTTCCGTATTCCAGTTAATTCCGTCTTCGGGTACTCCCCAGAATTCGTCTGCAGCGACAAGTCCGTCATAATTTTCTGCTTCTACCGCATATGAAAGAGTTGCGTTAGCGGTTTTGGAATAGCTGTTGGTATAATCGATATATTCCATGGGTGCTGTGTCAACTGCGGTTGTTGCGGGCTCCGATGCAACGGTGGTATAGTCTTCAGTAGTCGTTGTTGCAACATTAGCCGGACCACATGCTGCAAGAGATAAAAGAGTAGTTGAAGCGATAATACTTCTTAAAACAGTTTTTCTTTTCATAATCATTCCTCCGTTTTTTGCTATTGTTAATTTGTTTTTCAGATCTTTTTTTCCATTGTTTTTCATCGTTTACATTTCATATACGGATTCACCGTAAAAGATTTATGGGGATTTTTTAAAAAATTTTTTAAGAGACTTGAGGAAATTTGAATTTTGTCTGATAATTAGGGAAGAATTAAGAAAAATAAACAGGTAAAAATATATGGAAAACTCATATAAATTTTTTAAGAATACGGCATGTGAATATTATCCCTGTCATAAGGGAATAGATGAAATAAACTGTCTTTTCTGCTACTGTCCGCTGTACAGACTTAAAGACTGTCCCGGAAACCCGGAGTTTAAGCAGAAAGGCGATAAGACCATAAAGGTTTGTACGAACTGTACTTTCCCTCACCGGGCCGAAAATTATGCGAAAATAAATGATATTTTAAAGAATATGTAAGTGCCTCTAAAAAATGTTTTAAGAAGCCCTGCAAATCTTGTGCCTTTGCCCCTAAAATGATATAATTTATGGGTTAAGGGCATTTTTATTTTTTATATGAAAAATGCATAAATAATCAGATGGATATTTAATATATTAATCATATGCAAGAGGGAGAATTCAATATGATTTCAGGCAATTCAAAAAAGGGATTTAAAAGCTTTGCGGCTAAAGGTATTGCAACACTTTCCATGGTTACGCTTTTGTTTACTTCCGGATGTACTTTAGGCGGTTCAAATTTTTCCGCAATCGATAAAGATGTCAATACCAATTATCAGGCAAAACTGGTCCCTTCAACAGATAAGGAAACCATCGATAACGGTACGGATTCACAGATAACATTTCCGGATGGCACAGACAACCAGAACTTAAATATCGACAACGGTACGGATACAACAGACAGCGGAAACGTCATTGGGGGCGGTAAACCCATTATTCCGGGCGGATTTTTATGCGTTGATAACTGTGGATTTGAAGTATACAATTCAAATTCGTTTGCAAACCGTGCCCAGGGTGTTTACAAAATAGTTTCCGACGGCAGAGTAGAAGAATATATTGAGTTCTACAATGTAAACGACAATCTTTATGCTTTTTATTCGGGCAACGGATACGGCGGTATGGAATTCTTTACCGACGATCGTTCGGGATTTGCTTCCGAATACGCCAACAGCATGAGAGTTAAGATACTTTCTTTCTCAGGTTTGACGAATAACGGAAATTATATTTCGAACGGCAAACCCGCAGAAATGGATATGACATTTACCGAAGACGGTATTGAATTTACCAATTATGATACATCTTCGGGTGATACATTATTTGCTCCTTCAGAAGTTAAGCTTGAAAGAATCACCGGCGAAATGGGTTACCTGGACGGATTTGCTTATATGGATGACGAATATTCGGCCAAGCTTCTCTGCGAAGATCTTGATATTGAGACAACCGATATTCCCGAAGAAATTTTAGGCGGCTGGATTCTTTTAGGAGATCTCGAGAGCGGAATAGCTTTTGAGTTTACCGAAGAGGGTTATGTTCAGGCATATCTTAAAAACTACAATACCGAAGTTTCATTCTTAAGAGGTACTTATGCAGTCGGCAAGGAAAAGGTTAACGGCGGAACAAATATCTACATGAATATTGTTTATTTCGGTATGGGACAGGGACTTCCCTTCAACCTCTGTTACGAAATGGAAGACGGTAACCTTACGCTCGTAAAAGGCAATTCAAAATACGGCGAAGATGTTGCATGGGAAGGCGCCATGTTTATTCCTTACGAAATGAGTAATATTCAGAGACAGAATTTTGACGGTGTGGCTGCGATTTCTCAGGGTTCGGTTTACGGAACCTATGTTTCCGATGACGGACAGATGCTTCTTTTGACCGAAGGAGATTATTTCTACCTTTATAAAACCATAGATCTTGATGTCGTTTCGGATTTTGTGGAAGGTCATTTTGAATCAACTCCCGGAAGTCTTGAACTCTACGAACTTGACTATGTGGACGGAAATGACATTTATTACGGATTTATAGCTTTGATGGATCAGGACAATCTGTCTTTGACCATAAAAGAAACAGGTGAAACAATAGATTTCACACGTTATTGATACGGAGTAATCATGGAATCAACTTTAAGAAGAACGTGGTCTGAGATTAATCTTGACTCGTTAAAATTCAACTACAACATTATACGTAAAAAAATCGGCGACAACGTAAAATTCTTAGGCGTGGTTAAGGCTGATGCCTACGGACACGGCTCAATCAACGTAGCCAAAACGCTTGAAGAAATCGGTGCGGATTATCTGGCTGTCAGCAGTATCGACGAGGCAATGGAGTTAAGGGTAAACGGCATTAAAATGCCTATACTTATTTTAGGACATACTCCGAGAGAGCAGGTAGACAGGCTTATCGAATACGATATCACTCAGGCTGTAACCTGCAGAGCCAAAGCTGTTGAATATTCCGAAGAAGCTGTTAAGCTTGGCAAGACTTTAAAGATACATATAAAAGTCGACACCGGAATGTCCAGACTCGGTTATCTCTGCGAGGGCAATTATTTTGACAACGGCATAAAAGGAATCTGCGAAGCTCTTAATATGCAGGGACTTTATGCTGAAGGCATCTTTACACACTTTGCTGTATCTGATGAGCCGGGCGATGAAGCTTATGAATACACCATGCATCAGTTTAAGCTTTTTAAGGATGTATGCGCTGAAGTAGAAAGAAGAGCGGGCAGACGTTTTGAAATTAAGCACTGTGCCAATACAGGCGCTGTCGCAAGATACCCCGAGACATATCTTGATATGGTTCGCCCCGGACTTCTTTTATACGGTTACGGTGAATTTGCAAAAGAAATGGGTCTTAAGCCCGTTATGACTTTAAAGACCACGGTTTCAACGATTAAGATTTATCCCGAAGGAACTAAGATAAGCTACGGCGGTATTTATACTACGGATAAGACCACGCGAATCGGCGTGCTTCCTTACGGATATGCAGATGGTTTCTTCAGATGTCTTTCAAATAAGTGCAAGCTCTACACCGTGGACGGACCTGCGTGCGTCAGAGGAAAAATATGCATGGATATGTGTATGCTTGACATCACGGACATGATGAATGTTGAGGTCGGAAGCGAAGTCGAAATTTTCGGCGAGAAAAATCCGATTGAGGATCTCTGCGAAATTGCAAACACAATTCCGTATGAATTGACCTGTGCTGTAAGCAAGAGAGTTCCGAGAAAATATATCAAGGACGGCGAAGTCTTTGAGCAGGAACTGATGCTCAGAATGTAGATTTTTCTCATAAAAGAAAGGAACTAAAATGTTTAGAATAAACGAAAACACCAGAATAGGCGAACTTCTTCGTGCGTGTCCCGAGGCAGCAGGAATCTTACAGGAGATGGGTATGCATTGCCCCGGCTGTCCTTCGGCACAAAATGAGACTTTAGAAGAAGCATGCATGGTTCACGATATGGATGTGGACAGTCTCATAGAAGATCTTAAGGGATTTTTGGAAAACATGTAATTACAAATCTGTATATGCAGATTTAGTGAGGACGGGTTATGAAAACATTATTAAAGAATGCAAAAGTCGTAAATGTATTTACCGAGAAAATCGATTTTACAAATGTCTTAATCGAAGATGACAGAATAACAGGTATCGGCGATTACTACAAGGATGAAGATGCGGACGTAGTTGAAGACCTTGAAGGCAGATTCCTCTGTCCCGGATTTATAGACGGACACATTCATATCGAAAGTACGATGATGGTTCCTCCGTCACTTGCGCAGGCGGTCCTTCCTCACGGTACAACTGCAGTTGTGACTGACCCTCATGAGATTGCAAATGTATGCGGTGTCGACGGCATCAAATACATGCTTGAAATGAGCGAGAATATTCCTCTTCATGTATTCGTAATGATTCCTTCATGCGTGCCTGCAACATGCTTTGATGAAGCAGGAGCCATTCTAAATGCAGAGGATATCGAAGATTTATACAAAGAAGAGAGAATACTCGGTCTTGCTGAAATGATGAATTATCCCGGAGTTATTTACAATGATGCTCCGACAATGGATAAAATAAATGCCTGCGTGGAAAAAGGCAAACCTGTGGACGGACATGCACCTCTTTTATCAGGAAAAGATCTTGATAAATATATCTCTGCGGGAATTAATTCGGACCATGAATGCTCTGATGCGACAGAAGCCATGGAAAAGCTTTCAAAAGGCCAGTGGATAATGATTCGTGAAGGCTCTGCAGCCAAGAATCTTGAGAAGCTCCTTCCTTTGTTTGAAAGCCCTTACTATCAGAGATGCATACTTGCAACGGACGACAGAAATCCTGCGGACATCATAGCAGAAGGTCATATAGACAATATCGTAAGACTGGCAATTAAGGCGGGAAAAGACCCCATACGCGCCATTAAGATGGCTACGCTTAATCCCACACTCTGCTTCGGTATTAAAAGAATGGGTGCGATAGCATGCGGCTACAAGGCAAATCTTTTGGTTCTTGACAATCTTGAAAACATTGATATCAAGGATGTTTATTCAAACGGCGTAAAGGTCGTAAAAGACAAAGAAATCTCAGGCTTTTCGATTCCAAAAGCCGAGGATATCATTACAGGCAGCGTGCTTAATTCGTTCCATATGCCCGACCTTAAAAACGATGATTTTTATATTGATCCCAAGGGTACAAAGTGCAGGGTAATCGAAGTGATTCCCGGCGAAATACTTACGAACGAATGTATACTTGATATCGATTTTTCAAAGAATAACGGAATCGATATTGAAAAAGATATTTTGAAACTTGCCGTAATAGAGCGACACAAAAACACAGGGCATAAAGGTGTCGGTTTTATTAAGGGCATAGGCATTAAAAACGGTGCTTTGGCAGGAAGCGTTTCACACGATTCTCATAACTTAATCGTTATCGGAACCAGTGAGGAAGATATGGTTATCGCGGCCAATCATATCAAGAAAATCGGCGGAGGTCTCTGTGTCGTAAGCGAAGGCAGGGTTTTATCCGAACTTCGTCTTCCCGTAGCGGGTCTTATGAGCACAAACTCTGCGGCTGAGATTGCCAAAGCAAATGTTGAATTAAGAGAGAGTGCCGAGAGGATTGGAATAAACGAAGGCATTGAACCTTTTATGAACATGGCTTTCGTATCTCTTCCCGTCATTCCGGTATTAAAGATGACTACACAGGGGCTTGTAAACGTCAACGATTTCAAACGTGTTGATTTATTCGTCGACTAAGCCCGACAGGAGAATTAAATGATTTACAGATCGCTTGCACTTGTAAGCATGGCGACATTCTATATTATTTATTTTGCCAAACTTTTCCTTCAGAAAAAACGAGGGATAAAGGTATATAAACTCGCGCAAAACGAGAAAAACAAAAAGAATATTACAGAGATACTTTTAAAAATCGTATCGTTTACACTTCCGGTGCTTGAACTTGTAAGCATCATAATCGGAAGGTCTTTCTTGCCTATTATGGGCAAGGTAATCGGAGTTTATTTCGCATTCTTTGCGGACTTCCTTTTCCTTAATGCCATTATATCCATGAAAGATTCATGGCGCGTCGGAGTCGCAGAGGACGAAAAAGACAGGAAACTTATTACCGGCGGAATATATAAGTTTTCAAGAAATCCCGCATTTCTTGCATTTGACTTACTCTATATCGGTATAGTGCTGATGTATTGCAATATTCCTTTAATTGTATGCACGGTTGCTGCGATAGTTGTATTCCATCTTCAGATTTTAAGCGAAGAAAAGTTTTTGGAAGAGACCCTAAAAGAAGAATACGTCGAATACAAAAAGAGGGTCGGAAGGTATCTCGGATACGGAAAGTTTTCATTTCTTTCCGTCAGAATGTACGCTTATTTTATACTGTTTATCTGGTGCATATTTTATATTATTACGCTTCTTTTATACGCGGGACCTTTGCTTTCGTGGATATGGATCTGGATTATAATCGGAGCCTTTGCATTCTTAAGATTTATGATGCTTAAGTTTGCGATAGACAAAGACAAGAGACTAAAGATTCCCAAGGCGATAAAAATAATTTATTATGTTTTATTTGCCTTTGCACTGACTGTATTTTGCGTGGTTGAGTTCAATGTATTCAGGGCAATGAATGCTGAACCCGAAAAGAATCTTGACTATGTAATTGTGCTTGGTGCGGGCGTAAACGGTACCACACCTTCAAAGCCGCTTGCTAAGAGAATAGAAGAAGCATACTACTATATGTCCGATAATCCGGACACACTGCTTATAGCTTCGGGCGGTAAAGGACCTTACGAAAGTATCAGCGAAGCCGAATGCATTAAGAACGAGCTTGTAAAACTCGGTGTCGACGAATCAAGAATAATTCTTGAAGATAAGTCTACAAGCACGATAGAGAATTTAAGATTTTCCAAGGAAATAATAAATGACGACAGCAAACATGTCGGCATTATAACGAACAGTTTTCACGAATACCGTGCGGGACTTATAGCAAGGGAAGCAGGTTATGACAAGGTTTATTCTGTTCCTGCGGTTACGCTGTTTCCTGTGGGAATTCATTACATGTTAAGAGAATTTTTCGGAGTTGTGAGACTCTGGATGGAATACGGAAAGGTTATTTTATGAGCCAAATAAAAAAAATACTTCTCACAAAAGCAGAATGTGCCATTGATTTGGGCGACGGCAGTGAGAGAGGAGAATACGTAAGTCAGGATTATATTTTAAATGTTCTCGGACGTCCGATGAGAGCGATATCTTTAATGACTGCATATTATCCTTTAGACGAAACCTTCCCCACACGTGCTCATGATGCGTTCTCGGATAAGGAAATTTCTTTTCAGTGGGACTATCCTTACGACGATTACGAGACATACAAGGGCGGACTCGTAGGACAGCTTGACAAAGAGCCTTTCAACTGGATGAGAGACGTTCGTAAGCATGGTCAGGACGTATGCCTTACAGTCACAATGGATACGAATATTTCCGACGATCACATTAAGGCTATGGCAAAAGACCTCTCCACTTTCGGAAGAGTAATGCTTCGTGTGAATCATGAAGCAGGCGGCGACTGGTTTTCTTTTACGAAGAGAGCATCCTATGAAGACATTGCGTTATTCTTTGCTCATGTATGTGATATTTTCCACGAGGAAGCAAAGAACGTAAAATTAATTCTCTGTTTAAACGGTCTCGGACCCGACGGCGAGAAGATTGAAATGGAAGATACATTTGCTCCCGCAATCAAAGCCTGCGACATCTTTTCAATGGACCGTTATATGTCACTTCACTGGGGCTGGCCTTACGACATTGCAAAGAAGGATACAAAGAATTATTATAGGGAAACTGTTGCAAATATTTACGATATGGGCAAGCGTACCGCAAAGAGATTTGAGGCTGTAGCCGGTGAAAAGCGACCGATGGTTTTATCGGAAATGAATGCCGACGGCGACGTAACCGGACCTTACGAGCAGTGCTATATGCTAAAAGAATTCTGCGACAGATTAAAGGCTGATCCCGAAAAATGGCTCGAGGGCTTTACCTTTTATCAGTTCAGAGACAGAGGCCGCCTGGGACTTGAGTGGGAAGATCCAAACAATTCCGAAGTCGGTATAAAACTTCCTCTGATGGATACTTTTAAGGAAATCATCAACGACGAATTTTTTATGCCGAAGATTTCCGAAAAGTGCGAAATAACCCTTCCCGTAAAATTAAGATGGGGAAGCGCCGAAGACAGTGAAGGAGTTGCAATTCCTTTATCATTTGAAAAAGAACCGGTATTCTGTGAAGCATATTTTGAAGACGAGCTTAAAGACGCAAATCTTATGATGGAATTAAACGGAAGATGGTTTTACAAAGCACCGGGAACTACTTTTGTTGATTTTATGCCTGCATTTTTCGAAGGCAAAAAGGCAGCAGGCAAAGATTTAACTCTTAAAATTTTTGCTCCTCCCGCAACAGGTGAAAACGACAGCTCACAGGGAGACGACTGGACTATAAACTGGTACTACACATTAAACAAATTACCTGATATCAGGATTGAATATGAAGCAGTAATTTAATTTAGAGAGGTTTGAAATGGAAAGAATTATCACAAGTTTACTTGAAACCGATGCTTACAAGTTTTCGATGGGACAGGCGATTTACCATCAGTTCTCGGACTACAAGACCACATGGGATTTTAAATGTCGTAATACCGACGTTAAATTCACTCCCGAAATGGTTGAAGAGATTAAGAATCAGATCAGACTCTATTGTGATTTAAGATTCAAGGAAGACGAGCTTGAATATCTTCACAATATCAAATGGATTAAGGGTTCCTACGTTGACTTTTTAAGACTCTGGAAACCCAGATATGAAGATTTTGTAATCACAACCGATGCAGAGTGCGGACTTGCAATCGAAACCAAGGGAACATGGCTTAACACATCCATGTACGAAATCCCGACACTTGCCATCGTAAACGAAGTTTATTTCAGAATGGCATACAATTACGATGAACTTTTCGAGAGCTTTAAGGAAAGACTTGCGGCCAAAGTTGCAAAACTTGAAAGCGGCGAATATGAGATCAGTTCTTTCTCTGAGTTCGGTATGAGAAGAAGATTATCCGCAGAGGCACAGGAACTTGCTGTTAAGACTCTTCATGAAAGCAATATTAAGAATTCGACATTTGTAGGTACTTCGAATGTTTACCTTGCAAAGAAATACAATATCACACCTGTCGGAACCATGGCTCATGAGTGGATTATGTGCGTAGGTCAGGGTAACCACAAGCACAATCCCGCTTATTCAAACTGGTATGCGCTTGATGCGTGGGTAAAGGAATACGGCGTGTTAAACGGAACCGCACTTACCGATGCAATCACCACAAAGTGCTTCCTTAAGGACTTCCAGTTAACCTATTCCACACTTTTCTCAGGATGCCGCCACGACTCGGGCGATCCTTATGAGTGGGGCGATATGATGATTGAGCATTATAAGAATTTAGGCATCGATCCGATGACCAAGATGCTTCTTTTCTCAGACAGCCTTGATTTTGACAGAGCAACTGCAATCAACAAATATTTCAAAGGCCGCGTAAAAGTAGCCTTCGGTATCGGCACATATATTGCAAACGACACCAAGGTACCTGCGCTTAACATTATTATGAAGACCACCGCATGTAACGGAATGGATGTCGCCAAGATTTCCGACGTTGAAGGCAAAGGTATGTGCAAGAGTCCCGAATACATCCATTACCTTAAAAGATGCATAGAGTGGAGATTAAATCATCCCGATGATTTATTACGATAAGGAGATTTTATGAGATACAATTTCAGAACACAGAATGTCTGTGCAGTTCAGATAAGTTTTGACCTTGAAGGAGATAAGGTTTCAAACATCCAGTTTTTGGGAGGATGCAACGGCAATTTGAAAGCCATTTCAAAACTTGTCGACGGTATGAGCGTTGATTATATCGAAGAAAAACTTAAAGGCAATACCTGCGGCATGAAAAACACATCATGTGCGGATCAGCTTGCAATTGCGGTAAGACAGGCTTACGAGGAGAGTAAGAAGAAATTTTATTCGGGGGAGAGGGCAATGAACGGATATTTTTACGGATGGTATATGAAATGTCAGTCGAAGGATTCGACGGTGGCATTTATATCGGCAAGACATAAAAACGGAACGAGTGAAACCAGTTCATTACAGGTTATTACCGAAGACGGCGCATGGAATATCGATATGCCGGGAACTGCTTTTAAGAAGGACTGTAAAAACATTTTCCTTGGCAAAAACAGATTCGGTAAAAACGGCATCAGGGTAAATATTGATAATCCCGATGCAAGGATTAAAGGCAAACTTGATTTCGGTCAGATAACTCCGATTAAATATGACATTATGGGACCGTTTGCGCTAATACCTTTTATGGAATGCAGGCATTATGTTTTCAGCATGCGTCATTCGGTAAACGGCAAAGTTGTAATTAACGGAAAGCCCTATGTATTTGAAAATGCCGTAGGATACTGGGAAGGCGATTCTGGAAGATCTTTTCCGAAGGATTATCTCTGGACGCAGACCTGCTTTAGCGGAGGCTCATTAATGCTTTCTGTTGCGGACATTCCTTTCGGACCGCTTCATTTTACGGGAATAATCGGTGTTATCTATTACAACAAAAAAGAATACAGATTTGCCACTTATCTCGGAGCTCATATCCAGGAACTTCGCGACGGAAAAGTGCGTATTAAGCAGGGTAATATGGTATTTGAAGCAGGGCTTATAGAATCTTCGGGCAAGGCTTTAAATGCACCCGTGGGAGGTTCGATGATTCGTACAATTCACGAATCCGAATCCTGCAAGGCATATTACAAATTCAGAATAAAAGGCAAAACCGTATTCTCGTTTAAAACAACAAAAGCATCATTTGAATATGAATATCCTTCATAAAAGACTAAAAATTTACAACCTGGGAGAGACATGAAAAAATGGGCGTTATGATTATTGCCGATTCGGCAAGCGAAGTATCGCAGGAGACTGCAAAGGAGTGGGGGATAAAAATACTTCCGTTAAAGATAAGATTCGGTGAAGATGAATACCTTGACGGAGTTACTCTATCAAACAGAAAATTTTATGAGAAATTAATCGAATCCGATGAACTTCCGAAAACCAGCCAGATATCTCCGGCAGATTATGAAGAATGTTTTCAGTCTGCTGTCGATGCGGGAGACGAAGTTGTATGCCTTACAATTTCCTCGGGAGTCTCCGGATGCGTACAGAGTGCCAATATAGCCGCAGGAGAGTTTGACGGAAAAGTACATGTGGTTGATACAATGCAGTTTTGCATTTCCTACTATGTGCTCGTTGAATATGCTGTAAGACTTCGCGATGAAGGAAAGAGTGCGAAAGAAATAGCGGACGAAATTACAAGAGTCCGTGAAAAAGCAATAGTACTTGCCGTATTTGATACGCTTGAATATTTAAAGGCCGGCGGAAGACTTTCTTCAACCGCTGCATTTGTAGGAGAGATTCTTTCCATCAAACCGGTCATTACGATTACAAACGGAATCGTGGATGTTATCGGCAAAGCAAGAGGTTCCAAAAAAGGAAACAATATGCTTATTGAAAAGGTGAAGGAAATAGGCGGAATAGATTTTACGATGCCTGTTGTTACCGGATACACGGGCCTTTCCGATGAGTACTTACAGAAATACCTTGAAGACAGTAAAGATTTGTACGAAGGTAAAATTTCGGATATAAGAAAGATAAGCGTCGGTGCCACGGTCGGAACATACGCCGGACCCGGAGCAATAGCAGTTGCATTTTATCCCAAAGGAATTTAAGGACAAAGAAATGGATTTTGACAAATTAACTTATTATCTTGATTCGCTTGTAATAAAAGATGATTTTCCGTCGGTTGACTGTATCATTTACAAAGACCACGAAATGATTTACAGACATATGTACGGAACCTGCGACAAGGCAAAAAGCATTCCCGTCAGAGACAATCAGCAGTATCTTATGTTTTCGATGACAAAGGTTCAGACTATGGTTGCTCTGATGCAGTTAGTCGAACAGGGAAAGGTATCGCTTGAAGACGATGTTGCAAAATATCTTCCCGCATACGGCAATCTTTTATATGAAAAAAGAGAAGGCAATAAAATTGATGTCGTAAAATGCGACAAGCCTTTAAAGATTAAACATCTGGTTTCAATGCAGTCGGGACTTGATTACGATCTTGGGCGTGCGGGTATTTTACGAGTTTTAAGTGAAAAGGGCATGAATGCCACCACAAGGGAACTCGTAGATTCTTTTGTGGAAACGCCTCTTAAATTTAAACCGGGCACCGGATTTTTATACAGCTTAAGCCATGATGTTGTTGCTGCGATAATCGAAGTTGTGTCAGGCAAGTCCTTCGGGGAATATTTAAAAGAAAACATCTGGGACCGTCTCGGCATGAAAGACACCATGTTCGCAAAGCCCGAAAACTATTTAAACAATCTGGCTGTACAGTTTCAGTGTGATGAGAAAGGCAATATCAATCCTATTGAGCCCGTGTGCCAGTATCAGCTGTCCGAAAAGTATGAAAGCGGCGGAGCGGGACTTATTTCCACCACTGAGGATTATGCAAAATTTGCCGACACAATTGCCTGCGGCGGTGTAAGCAAAGACGGTAAAAGAATCATAAAAGCAAAAACAATCGATATTATAAAAACCAATCTTTTATGTCCGCAGGGCTTAAAGGATATCGAAGAAAATATGGGCAGAAAAGGCTACGGTTACGGTGTCGGAATGCAGATTCTGATGAAGCCGAGAGCAGCCAAAGCCAAGGCTCCCAAGGGAGTGTTCGGATGGGACGGCGCTGCGGGAAGCTGCATCATAATGGATACCGAAAACAAACTCTCGCTTGTTTATACCATGCATGTAAGAAACTGCGGTATGGCATACGGAGAAGTGCATCCGAGGTTAAGAGATTTTCTTTATGAATAAGAAAGGATTAAGATGAAAGATTTTATAAGGGAACTTCAATCATATCCGGGAATCGGAACGAAACTTTTAACTTATAAAAGAGAGATTAAACCCACAAAGGTAAGCCTTCAGGACAGCAAGGAAGTGTATTTCCTGCATTTTGCTCCCGAGGTTAAAAAGCACTCCGAGATTATTATCTATATTCACGGAGGCGGATGGAACAGCAAATCTCCCAGAGACTTTGAATTCATCGGCCAGAGAATGGCCAAGGAAGGCTATGAATGTATCCTTATGGGTTACAGAAAGGTTCCGAGAGTCCATTACAATCAGATAATCGATGATGTGTGTATAGAATACAAGGCGATTTTAAAATACCTTAAGGGTAAGGAAATCGAAGCAAACCGCGTGATAATAATGGGTTCTTCCGCAGGTGCGCATTTAGGTTCTCTTCTTGTGTATGATAAGAGCCTTCATAAAAAATATAAAATCGGCGCCAAGAGATTTGTCGGTTTTATAGGTCTTGCAGGCCCTTACTGCTTCGAAGGAAAACTTCCCTGGGCGCTCAATCAGCTTGTAAGCGATCTTTTCGAAAAGGATCAGGACTGGAAGGAAGGCGAGCCTTATTCGAAGCTTGATTTACTTACACCGGGCGATTATGAACTTACAATTCCGATGTATTTAATTCAGAGTGACCATGACGGCGTGCTTGATTTAAAACATACGCTTGTATTTGCCAGAAAGGCTATGGAGATGAACATGCCTGTGACATTCTACAAGGTTCTTGATTCAAAGAATACGCATTCATATTATTCGACGGCGATTTTCTTTGACGATCTGACAAAGAGCAGAACACTTCAGACGGTATTTAATTATATCGGCCAGCTGACAGAAGACTGATCGATGCATGAATAAATGAAAATTATAATTGAGGAGGGTGTATGGATTATTCACACAGAAAAGTAAGCAAAGTATTAAAGATTACCGATCAGAACAATGAGCCTCTTAAAAACGAAAAGGTTCATATCGCGCTAAAGAAGCATGAGTTTCTTTTCGGTTGCGGCGCTTTTGATACCATGCCTTACATGATGGCAAAAGATCCTGCTCTTGCAGGAAGACTCCCTTCGGGTATTTTTCTTAATAACGAACTGATAGAAAAAGCTGAAGACGGAATGAAAAAGTGGCTTGACCTTTTCAACTACGGAACACTTCCTTTTTACTGGGGAAATTATGAAAGGGAAGAAGGCAAAACCGACGAAGAACTTCTTTTAAGCGCAGCCAAGTTTTTACAGAGCAAGGGTGTAACGGTCAAAGGCCATCCTTTATGCTGGCACACGGTATGCGCACCATGGCTTATGGATTACGACAATGCCACAATCATGAAAAAACAGCTTGATCGTATTGAGAGAGAAATCAATGCTTTCAAGGGCGTCATCGATATGTGGGACGTAATAAACGAAGTGGTTATCATGCCCATCTTCGACAAATATGACAATGCGATAACCCGTATCTGCAAGGAAAAGGGCAGAGTAGGGCTCATAAAAGAAGTATTTGACAAAGCATATTCCTGCAATCCGAACGCAACATTCCTTATAAACGATTTCAACACATCGATTTCCTACGAAATCCTTATTGACGGATGCTTATCGGCAGGCGTGCCCATCTCAGCCATCGGTATTCAGTCTCATCAGCATCAGGGCTACTGGGGCAAAGAAAAGGTTGAAGAAGTACTCGAGCGATTCTCGCATTTCGGACTGCCCATTCATTTTACGGAAAACACCTTTGTTTCCGGTGACCTTATTCCCGAATACATCGAGGACTTAAACGACTGGCAGGTTGAAGAATGGCCTTCAACTCCCGAAGGAGAGGAAAGACAGGCTAATGAAGTTAAAGAGATGTACAGCCTCCTTTTTGCACATCCTCTGGTAAAAGCAATCACAACCTGGGACTTCAGGGACGGCGCATGGCTCGGCGCCCCGAGCGGTTTTTTAAGAAAAGACGGCTCACTTAAACCCGCGTACGAAACCCTTTACAACCTTGTCAAAAAAGATTGGAGCACCGACGAAACGCTTACCACCGATGAAAACGGTTTTGTTAAAATCGATGCTTTTAAGGGCGATTACATTATCGAAGCTAACGGAAAGAGCGTTAAGGCTAAATTTACGGCCGACGGCGAAGAGCAGATTACAATTTAACCATTTGGGGACGGTTCTGTTTTGGCTTTTTTGACCACTTGGGGACGGTTCTGTTTTGGCTTTTTTGACCACTTGGGGACGGTTCTGTTTTGGCTTTTTTGACCATTTTAGAACCGTCCCCGAATGGTTCTTTTTTATTTTATGAGAAAATATAGAAAAAACCTGGACAAATATAGGTTTTTTCTTTTTTATGATTGAAGTTTTAACGGCAAATTTGATATAATTCTGCTATATGTGAAAATATATTTTCACCAGGGAGTAAGGAGGAAAAAAATGAGCAGAAAAATCATGGCTTTTGTGATGGCAGCTCTTTTGTTTGTCGGTTCATTCGCAATGTTTATACCGATGACGGCAAAGGCAGCACCTGAAGAAAAGACGTACACTTTCTCGGATCTGAAATCCACAATGGAGTATGGATTGACGTCCAAAGTTAACGGAGACGGTGAACTGGAAATTGCCTTCCAGGATCAGTACAAGTCTCAGTTTTACGCAATCCCTTCGGATATCGACCCCGATACAATCACCAAGGTTGTATTTGATGTAACAAGCGGTAATGCGGGAGATCTTGCATTCAAACTTCATACACAGGCCGATTACGATTCCGACAACAAGGGCGGCACCCCCGTATCTTACGGCAGTCCTACGATTGTTCCCGATACAAAGGGATGCAAATATTTTTCAATTATGTCTATGAATACAGGCACAACCGAAGCAACTGTTGCTTCAGTTACATTTACCGTATCGGGTGAAGGCAATCCTCCCGGGGATGAGCCCGCAGAACTCGAAGCACCCAGCGTTGAAGGCGAGAACCTTCTTAAAAACCCCAACTTCGCAGATTCGGACGTATCAATGTGGGGCGCTGAAATCGAAAGTGCCAAAATTACAACAGCTGTAAGCGATACACCCATCGTTGGCGATATTACCACATACGGTGTTATCGATGAGAGAACCAGACCTTATGACTGCTTTGGTTACGATGTAACCGATATCGTTGAAAACGGAGCAACATATGCATACTGCTTCTACGTAATGCTTACCGATGATTATAACGGAGCACCCGCTACACAGCGTCAGGTTGATTTTGCTCCCTATATCACATCAGGCGGAAGCACCAGCTATCTCGGTTCATATTCACCTGAAATTTCAGGTTCTTCAAGCCAGCAGCTTGAGCCTAATGTTTGGACCAAATTCGAAGGTACATTCAAAGTATCCGCTGCAGGCAATCTTGACAAAGTTGTATTAAGATTCCTTGAGCAGGGCGAGAACTATGGTGAAGGCGACTGCGTTAAGGGCAGATATTACCTTACAGGCGTACAGTTTGTTAACCTTAATCTTGAAACTAAAAAAATAGAGGGAAATATTCCCAACCTTAAAGATGCATTTACCAAGGACTTCGGTGATGACATGATTTGCGGTACATCACTTTCCGGTTCCGAAATTAACGACAAGGTACTTATGCAGCTTGCACTTAAGCATTTCAATGCAGTTACACTCGGCAACGAGTTAAAGCCAGATTCACATTTAGGCAATTCCATCAGAGGAACAGAGACTGCCACAATCGACGGACAGACAATCGAAGTTCCCGTTTTAAGCTATGACAATGCAGAGAGATATCTCGATTATTTCCTTGCATGGAACGAAGAACATCCCGATCAGAAGATTAAAATCAGAGGACATGTTCTCGTATGGCATTCACAGACACCCGAATGGTTCTTCCATGAGGATTATGATGCAAGCAAGCCTTACGTAACTCCCGAAGTTATGACACTTCGTCAGGAATGGTACATTAAGAGCATTCTTGAACATTACGTAGGTGCAGACAGCAAATACAAAGATCTCTTCTACGGATGGGACGTAGTTAACGAAGCTGTATCCGACGGAACAGGAACATACAGAAGTGATTCCGAAGGCTCCAGCTGGTGGGCAGTATACAAGAGCAACGAATTCATCGTTAACGCATTTAAGTTTGCGAACAAGTATGCTCCCGCAAATGTAGAACTTTATTACAACGATTACAATGACTGTACACCCGGCAAGGTTGAAGGTATCGTAAAACTCCTTGAAGATGTCAAGGCAGGCGAAGGTACCAGAATCGACGGTATGGGTATGCAGGGTCATTACGACAGCGAATATCCCACTACGGATCAGTTTGTTGATGCAGCTACAAAGTACGGCGCAGTAGTTGGCAAGATTATGCTCACCGAAGTTGACTTTAAGTCAAGCAAGGCATATGACGGCACGGCTGCTACACTTAAGGGTGAGTACGGCAGACAGGCATACAGATACAAAGCAATTTATGATGCAATGAAGAAAGTTGACCAGAACGGCCTCGCAGATGTTACGGGCTTCACCGTTTGGGGCGTTATCGACGGCAACTCATGGCTTCAGGCGTACACAGGCGTAGGCGGCGGTGTAACCGATGGCAGCCCTCAGTGTCCTCTTCTTTTTGACGATGACTTAAAGGCTAAGCCTGCATTCTGGGCAATCGTAGATCCTACGAAACTTGAACCCGAGACCAAGAGCGCATCCGTATCACAGGCTATGGTCGATGATTTTGCACTTGCAAATAAGAATTCATTCTCGGGAGAGAAAGCAAACGTTGATTTCTATCCTATCTGGAATGAAGGTCAGCTTCAGTTCAGGGTAGATGTTTGGGACGTTGAACAGGATGAAAGAGATTCGGTAAAGGTTTACGTTGATAAATACAATTCAAAATCCAAAGGCATTAAGACCAAGATGGTTGAAGCCTTCAGAAAAGATGTTCCTTCAACCGATGACGGAAAATATACTGTTATAATTAATGTTCCGGTTGATACAGCCGAAGCTAATGCAGTAGTGGGATTTGATATTGTTGTTACCGATGGCGATGAAGTATTTGCTTTCAACGACAATACAATGTCTCAGGAAACATCCAGCCAGTATTATGCGGAAGGTATGTTAAAGCCTTTCATGTTTATTCCTAAGGGAACCGCAACAATCGACGGCGAGATGGAAGATGCATGGAACAATGCAGTAGAAGTCAAACTCGGCAACAAGACTGACAATCCCAAGGCAACTGCAACAGTTAAGCTTCTCTGGGACGAGCAGTACTTATATGCTTATGCAACCGTAGTTGATGACGATCTTAACAAAGATTCTGATCAGGTACATGAGCAGGATTCATTCGAAATCTTTATCGATGAAACCAACTCAAAGGCTGCAGAATACAATGATGCTACAAAGCAGTACAGAATTAACTATGAAAATGCTCATTCGTTTAACGGTGAGAAGTGTACCGAAGAAAACGAGAGCACATTTGCTAAGACAACCGACAACGGTTACATCGTAGAAGGTGCTTTCAAGTGGACAGAGATTTCACCCAAGGCAGGCGATTATATCGGCATCGAACTTCAGATTAACGATGCAGATTCAAGCGCTGTAAGAATCGGTACTGTTACATGGAACGATATTACCAACCAGTGCTGGTCATCACCCGCATGCTTCGGTTCAGGTATGCTTGTAGATTCTCTCGGCTCAGGCCAGACTATCGGTGCAGGCACCGGAAATAATGAAACTTCAGATGAAGGCAACGGCAACTCAAAGAGCAAAGTAGGCTTGTTCGCAGGTATCGCAGCAGCAGCTGTTCTTGCCGGCGCAGCAGCATTTATCTCTCTTAAGAAGCAGCCCGAAGAGGAAGAAAACTCAGGCGAAGCAGAAGCTCCCGGAGAAAACTTCGATGAAGGCGAAATAAAGAGTGAAGAAGCTCCTGCAGAAGAAGCAGAGGAAGCAACTGAAGAGGAGGCTCCCGCCGAAGAGGCAGAGGAAGCAGCCGAAGAGGAAGCTCCCGCTGAAGAAGCAGTTGAAGAAGAAGCTCCTGCTGAAGAAGAAGCCGAAGAAGAAAAGCCCGAAGAATAATCATTTAGAAAATATTTGATATTTCGATAAAGGTGATTGAAAGACCACGCAGAATATGTAACAATGTTTTGCGTGGTCTAATTATTTTACGTTAAAAGGTGCGACATGAAAAAAGAAAAAAATCACGTTATCAAAAATAATTTATATGCCGTGAAGATGCTTTTTAAAATCTGCCCTGCTCTTGTTATAAACAAGGGTTTTGTAAAGATGGCGGATTATGTTGAATGGCTCTTTTACAGTGGCTTTTACATGAGATTTATCGTATACGGACTGGAAAACGGTAAATCCTATAATTTCTTCCTTATTTACCTTGGTGTATGTGCTTTGGTTTACATGACCATCGAACTTTATTTCTTAATTAACCAGGGTTATGTAGATCCCGTATTTATCAATAAGGTTAACAATTCACTCGGAAAACTTTTGTTTAATAAGGCTCAGAATGTTGAATTAAGATGTTTTGAGGATACCGAGTTTTATAACAAATACACTCTTGCAATGGATAAAGCCGATTCGAGATTAATCGAAACGGTAGATACATTCTGGGGTGTGATTTTCGGTTTCATTGCGGCAATTGTATCATTCGTATTCTTATTCCAGATTGATAAATTTGCGGTTCTCTTTGTAATCTTCCCGATTATCGGAAACTTTGTTTTCAACAGAAAACTCGGCGTAATTGACTACGAAAGAAACAAGGAAATGGCTCTGCACAACCGTAAAAACGCATATGTAAACAGAGTCATGTATATGCCTGAATACTCAAAGGAAATGAGACTTACCAATGTATTTAACCTCATGAAGAAAAGATTCAATGAATCCATGCAGGGAATAAGCAAGGTAGCTGAAAAGTATAAAGGCAGAGGAGCGATTAATCATATTTTACGATGCAGCTTTACCTTCAGCTTTATTTTTGAAGGCATGCTTATTTACGGTTCGTACAGAACACTGGTAAGCAAAACCATGATTGCCTCGGAACTTGCTGTTATAACGAGCATGATGGTCGCTTCAACATGGATTTTAATTGAATTTACCGATTCCTGCATGAAGTCCTATCAGAACGGTCTCTACATGGATAATTTAAGAAATTTCCTCGAGTACGAAGAAGTGATCCCCGAGGATTATGCGGGAGACAAACCCGGTGAAGAAATCGAGTCCATCGAGTTTAAAAACGTATGCTTCTCCTACGACGGAAAAGAAAATATTATCGAGAATCTGTCGCTTAAGATGGAAGGCAGCAAAACATATGCTCTCGTAGGCTATAACGGTGCCGGCAAATCAACGCTCATAAAACTTCTTTTACGATTTTATGATCCGACGAGCGGCGAAATTCTTTTAAACGGAAGAAACATAAAAGAATATGAATTAAAAGAATACAGAAAGCTCTTTGCGTGTGCTTTCCAGGACCATATGCTTTTCTCTGCTTCCATAAAAGAAAACGTGCTTATGAGAGAGTGCACGAAAGACGATGACGAAAAGGTTATAAAGGCCTTAAAGAATGCCGGTGTATACGATAAAGTATCCGAACTTCCCGAAGGCATTGAGACGATAATGACCAAGGAATTCGACGAAAACGGAGCCGTGCTTTCCGGCGGCGAGTCACAGAAGATTGTTGTGGCAAGAGCATTTGCTTCCGATGCTTCGGTGAATGTATTTGACGAGCCTTCAAGCGCACTCGATCCTATCGCGGAATATGAGCTTTTCGACAACATCATAAGAAACAAAGAAAAGAAAACGATGCTTTTCATTTCTCACAGACTCTCATCCGTCAAGGATGCCGACAGGGTATTCCTTCTGTCGGATAAAAATATACTTGAAGCCGGTACTCATGAGGAACTCATGAAACTAAACGGCAAATATGCGAATATGTACAGAAAACAGGCTGAGAACTATCTGGCTATCAGCATGGGAGAGGAGGAAGCGGTATGAAAAGAACCATAGCTAACCACATCTTCCTCTGGAAAGTCCTCTTTAAGGAAGCTCCCGTGTATATGATTTATGTGCTCTACAATGCATTCAGATATCAGTTTATGATTTTTATTGAGCATACGCTCGGCATCAGATACGTTTTACGCTGTGCTGAGTATAATGAGCCGTTTATTAAGGCGTTCATTGTGGTTGTAATCATTCTGATACTGACCATCATTACATTTACGCCCGACGGATTTTACCAGCAGTGCTGGATACAGAAGTTCAAACCCAGATTGTACAAGGCTCTGAAAGATAAAATGTACGCCAAAGCGGCAGAACTTGATTTATCCTGCTATGACAATCCCGAATATTACAACGAATTCGTTTTGTCGGTGGCAGAGTGCGAGAGCACCGTGGACAGATTCCTTGAACTATTGGATTTCAGCGTTCAGGGTCTCACGATTTTAATATCAAGCGGTATCTTTTATCTGCTTACTGACTGGACCGGAATCGTGTTTGTTGCGGTATCGTTCTTTATCTCGCTGATATTCAACAAACTTCTTAATAAGCTTAATTTCAACTTAAGACTTAAGGTCAATCCGCTTGAGAGAAAGAGAAATTATGTTGCGAGAGTAATGTATTTAAGGGACTTTGCCAAGGAATTGAGACTTCATCCCGACATGAAGGATAAGCTCCTAAAAGAATTCTGTGAGGCAAACGATGTCATCATAAAAGACCAGAAAAAGGTATCTTTTGCGAGAGTTCTTTTACTGTTTATTTTACGATTTGTTTTAAACACCCTTATTACGGATACGATTTACATGGCTTTCCTTCTTTACAAGGTTGCCATCCTTCATAAGCTTGGCTACTCCGACGCAATCGTTCTCGCAGGCAGAACCGGAGACTTAAGAAGAAGTATGAGATACATCTCCGATATTCCGGCTAAGGCAAAAGAGAACAGCATGTATATAGACAAAATTCGTTCGTTCCTTGCATATGAACCCGTAATCGTAAAAGATACGGGCGAGGACGTGGAAAAAGGCTGCAAGAGTTTCGAACTTAAAAACGTATCCTTCAGATATACACCCGAGTCCGAAGAAATCCTTCACAATATCTCGCTTAAGGTTAAGCCCGGCGAAAAGATAGCGATAGTCGGATACAACGGTTCGGGTAAGACCACGCTCATAAAACTGTTAATGAGACTCTACGATCCGAGCGAGGGTACTATTCTTTACGACGGCAAAGACATAAAGGATTACAACTTAAACAAGTATCACGACAGAATGGGCGTTGTATTCCAGGATTTCAATATGTACGGCGCATCTCTGGCAGAAAATGTATGCCTTGACGATATCGAGATAAAAGACAATGACGAATTAAAAGAGAATATAAAGAAGGCGCTTAAGCGAAGCGGTTTCTCGGAGAGATTAAATGCTCTTGAGAACGGACTTGAAACAAGTGTCACAACAGAATTCGATGAGGCCGGAGTTGATTTCTCGGGCGGTGAAAGTCAGAAGGTTGCCATTGCGAGAGCATTCTTTAAAGATGCAGACATTCTTATAATGGATGAGCCTTCAAGTGCACTCGATCCGATTGCCGAGTACAATTTAAACAAGGCAATGCATGAAGCAGCGGGAGACAAGACCGTATTTTACATATCACACCGTCTTTCTACCACAAGAGATGCGGACCGAATTATTATGCTTGAAAAGGGCAGAATAATAGAGGAAGGTTCCCATGACGAACTCTTAAAAAAGAACGGAAAATACGCCGAAATGTGGCATGTTCAGGCATCAAGATACGAGGCCGAAGCCGTATAAAAGCCCAAAAATTTGACATCAGTTAACATAATGTGATAAAATATCATTTACCCGTCGAAAGGGCGGGAGTGTTAAGTATAATCATTTCAGGGATTTTAAAGGAAAATTTTTATGTTCAAGAAGACCATGAAGTTCGTAGCGGCCACTGCGATTCTTGGTATATGTGTATTTACTCTTTCCTACATCTACGTCCTTCGTACTACGATTAATACGCTTGAGACGGATGCTAATATGGAAAAGATGCGTTCAAGAAAATACACGGATATCATAGTTGGCGGCAGCGATAACAGATTGGAATCCGATGTCCTGACGAAGGGCGCACTTTACAATGTAAACTACACGGTTTACGATTTGCCCAAGTATGCTCCTTATTACGGACAAAAGGCTTACGAGAACTATTCGGCCATCACCTCTCGTCCGAGCTTACAGTACAAACTGCAGGAAGTAGCTCATACGGACGAATACGGATTCAGACTTTACGAAGACAGATACCTTATAGCGGTAGGCACTTATTTTAATGCACCGGTAGGTACTTATATTGATGTTGAGCTTGCAAACGGAGTTATTATTCCCTGCATCGTCGGAGACATCAAATCGGACAGAGATACAGAAGAAAACAATGTTTACAGTTTATCCTGTGCCTGTGCGACAGAGTTTATTGTTGACGGTCGAATCATTGACCCTTATACAAGAGGCGACGTATCCTACATAATTGAGGGCTGGGACAGTGAAGTAGTTCACATTATTGTTTACGAACATAATTTTTTTGATACTTGATTTTTTCGACAATTTGAAGTAGAGTAAAACAAGTCAGGGGCGGTTTTTTAACTGCCCCTTTTTTATGCAAATTTATTGTGAATTTTCTAAATTTATAGTGCCAAATGCTGCAAAAAATGGTACAATAATAATCGACTGGGAAAAGGAGAGCGGATATGAAAAACTGCGCTTTTAAAACAGCGGTTGTGGCCCTTGCATTTTCGATTTTTGCTACTTTAGGTTGTGAGACCGTGGTTACAGACGTTAATGCGGAACTGGCGGCCATTTATCCCGAAGAAGATCTGGGAATACCCGTTAAATTAAACGAAAATTATATAGAAGTAGCGTACAACCCTTCAGCAGGAACAGCAGAGGATACCGAAGAAGAGATTTCCGAAAAGAAAGAAGAAAGAACTTCTGAAAACACGGAAGCTGTTACGGAAGATGATACAAATAATGACGAAGAGGCGGAAATTGCTTCAGAAGAGGATGGCGATTCCGAAGATACAGAAGCAGAAGGCGATGATGTATCAGACGAAGAAGGTGATGAGTCTGAAGAAGATTCAGAGACTGACGGCGAAGTTGCCGAAGAGGATGACAGCGATTCCGATTTAAATTCATCAATGGCTGAAGAGAATTTCGACGCAGAATTTTATGCAAGGACCTATCCCGATGTCGTAGCGGTATTCGGAGATTCGGCCGAAGCACTTTACAAGCATTATCAGGATTATGGCAAAGCTGAAGGCAGAAGCTGCAACGAAGAAGAGTTTGCACTTTTGAATGAAGCTGTCAATTAGAGACAAGAATTAAGGAAATGAAGAATAAAGAAGAAAAAAAGAAAGTTAAGAAAGTGAAACTTTCGGCTTACGGACGAAAGATGGCAAGAAAAGAGAGAAGAAAAGATTCGCTCTTTTTAATGCCCTCTTTTTTAGGTGTTTCTGTCTTTTATCTCGTGCCTTTTGCGGTTGTTCTGTTTTATTCCATAGTGGATAACCCCGTCACTTTAAACTATGTGGGCATACAGAATTATGTCAGAATTTTAAATAACGATGCTTTTAAAACAGCTGCCGCAAATACATTCAAGTTTTCGCTTATGGCAGTGCCTCTTGCTGTGGTTATTTCTTTACTCATGGCAGTTTTGCTCGATCAGAGCATACCTCTTGCATCACAGTTTCGTACTATTTTTCTTTCACCCATGATGGTTCCCGTTGCATCGGTCATTCTGGTTTTCAGAGTGCTCTTTGATTACAACGGTGCAATAAATGAGATAGTCAGGTTTTTCGGCGGAAGCAATATAGACTGGATAAAAAGTATATATGCACCGTTTGTTATTCTTGCGCTTTTCTTATGGAAAAATTTAGGATACAACATGATTCTTTTCCTGGCGGCACTCGGTACAATACCCAGAGAAATGATGGAAGTTGCATACCTTGATTCTTCCAATTCGTTAAAACTCTTTTTTATAGTTAAAATCAGATATCTTTCCCCGACAATTCTTTTTGTTACTATTATGTCTTTAATCAACTCTTTTAAGATATTCAGGGAAGTATATCTTTTATCAGGCAATTATCCGACGGATTCTGTATACACGCTTCAGCATTTTATGAACAATATGTTCACTTCGCTGGATTATCAGAAGCTTTCGTCCGGAGCCATCATCATGTGCTTCGTGATGGTTATCATTATCGGAATCCTTTATATTCTGGAAAGCCGTTTCGGAAAGGATATGGAGGATTAATATGGATCAGAACAAAAGAGACAAAAGATTACGTTTCAGAAAACATTTTAAAAGAATTATAAGAACTCTGATTCTTTTCATCATAGCTCTCGGATTTGCAATTATTTTCCTGCTTCCGACGGTTTTGACGATTACCAATTCTTTTATGAACGAAACGGAAATAAACGCAAACTACGGAAAGATTTTCGCGACGACGGAAAAAGGCGGAAAAGTTTTTGTAAGCGATACGGTTTACATCAAGTTTATTCCGAACAAGGTAAGCTTTGAACAGTATTCGTCGGTACTTTTTAAAAGCCCCGATTATCTGTACAAATTCTGGAACTCGGTTATTTATACGGTGCCGATCATGATATTCCAGTTAGTCATAGCGCTGCTGGCATCGTACGGTTTTATGAGGCTTAAAGGGCGATTAAAAGAAATACTGTTTTTCGTTTACATTATCATATGTCTTATGCCTTATCAGGTTACGCTGGTTCCTAACTTCCTCGTATCAAAGTGGTTAAACCTAATTGATACAAGATGGGCAATATGGCTTCCCGGAATGTTTTCTCCGTTTGCGGTTTATCTTCTTACCAAATACATGAAGAGAATTCCGACCTCAATCATCGAAGCCGCCAAAGTGGACGGTGCGAGCGAGTGGAAGATATTCCTTAAAATCTGTCTTCCTCTCTGCAAAGGAGCGATTTACTCGGTAGCGATACTGATATTTATAGATTTCTGGAACATGGTCGAACAGCCGCTCATACTTTTAGCAGACGAGTATCTGCACCCGTTAAGTATTTTCCTAAGCAAGATTAACTCGGGTGAAATAGGACTTGCATTCGCGGTTGCGTGCGTATATATGGTACCAAGCCTTTTGATTTTCCTGTACGGCGAAGATTATCTCGTGGAAGGAATTTCGTATCAGGGCGGAGTCAAAGGTTAGGCTAAGGAGGATTTTATGAAAAGTTTGAAGAAGAGAGAAATCATTAAAAATATTGCAATTGTTTTTCTTGTGATAATGTTAATTCTCACATTTTTTTCCAATACCATTATGAACAGAACGCTTCCCGAAGTTAGTACGCAGTCTGTAACAAGCGGACCGGTAACTACACAGGTAAGAGGAGACGGTGTCGTTGAGGCAGAAGATCCTTACAATCTTATTATCGATGAGACCAGAAAAGTTAAAAGCTGCCCCGTTCGCGTGGGAGATCATGTTGAGGAAGGCGATATCATTTATTATCTTTTAGGAGAAACAAGTGAAGAACTTACCACGGCGAAAAACGAACTTGATAGTTTAAAGGGTGACTATGAACTTACTATCCTTGAAAGCGGTCTGACACAGGCAGAGGTTGCAAGTGTTGAGGCAGGCGTTAAGAATGCCACGGGAACAATTTTAAGTACTCTTGAAAGCAAGGATGCTGAAATCAATTCGTTAAAGTCCCAGCTTGAAGAAAAAGAAAAGAAGCATTCCGAAGTTGAACATCAGATTTCTGTAACCGATCCTTCAGGTTCTTCGACAACAGTTGATTATTCCGCAGAGGAAAAGGCTGTGGAAGATGCTCAGACTGCGCTTGACAGTGCAAAGAGCATTTTGAACAGTTTAAACGAAGCAAAATCCCAGGCAGTACAGATTGCAAAGGCAAAGAGTGATGCACTTGCAAATTACAACGCTGAGAAAGACAATTTCTACGGAACAGACAGCAAGAAGGGTGTAAAAACATTATTTGACGAAGCAGAGGCCGATTATGAAACCAAGAAGTCGGACTATGCAAACAAATATAATGATTATCAGACCAAAACAACCGATTATAACAATGCGAAGACGGCATACCAGACTGCTGAAAATGAATATAATGCAGATCAAAATGATGATGCAAAAAAACAGGCATGGATTGATGCTCAGGCAGCAATGAACAAAGCCGAGACGGCAATGAACTCTGCAAAAGATGCAATGGATGCTGCTCTTACAGCAAAGGATGACGCAGAAAAGAATTACAATACCTGCAAGAAAAACAAAGAGGATGCGGAAGCTGCTTTAAATACAGCCAAGACAGCAATGGACGAAGCAAACGCACTTTCCGCCAACGCTCCTACCGATGAGCAGATTTCCAATGCTCAGGCAGATGTTAACGCAAAGCAGGCTGCACTTAATCAGGCAAATACAAATCTTACAAACAAAAAGAATTCTGCAAATTCTTCAAACAACCAGAATAATCAGAATTATCAGAACCTCAAGAAACAGGAATATGATATGTCTGTTGAAATCGGCGATCTTAAATCAAAGATTGAGAAACTTGAAGCTTCCAGAGCAGATTACCTTTCAACAGAAAAGACCAAGATGGGTCTTGAATCAAAATATCAGGAAATTCTTAAGAAGGAAAAAGAGATTAAGGATCTTGAAGCCAAAGCACTCGGCGGAGAGATTAAAAGCCCCGTTACCGGTGAAATTACTTCACTGGCATATTCAGGCGGCGAAAAGATTGAAGCAGGCAGCACTGCGGCAGTTATTCAGATAGACGGTAAGGGCTACAAACTTTCTTTCCCTGTCAATGCTAAGCAGGCTAAGGCTGTTAAAGTCGGAGATCCCGTATCAGTTGAAAACTCCTGGTACTACGGTGACTTAAATGTCAATCTCGTTGCCATTCAGCCCGACAAAAACAATTCAAGAGACGGAAAGCTTCTTGTATTTTCACTTTCCGGCGAATCGGTTAATCCCGGACAGAATCTTACACTTTCTGTCGGAGAGAAGAGTTCCAATTATGACTTAATAGTTCCGAATGCCGCAGTTCATGAAGACAACAGCGGTCATTTCGTTTTGATTGTTGATACCAAGAGCACACCTTTCGGCTCAAGATACATAGCAAAAAGAGTGGATGTAACCGTACTTGCTCAGGATGATAAAGTCACAGCTGTAGATGCTGAGCTTTTCGGTTATGAATATGTTATTACAAATTCTTCAAAGTATATCGAAAACAAGGATCAGGTTAAACTTGCCGATTAAACTATGGAAAAAATAAAAAGATTTCTTTCCAAAATAAAATATTACAGAGCGGTCTGCCTGGCTATTTCCTTAGTCACTCTGATAATCGGTATCGTTATGAGCATTATCATATCCATAGGTGCCAACAAATATCAGGATCAGACGGTTGCGAAGAGATGGGATAAATCCGGTAATTCTTCTCATGTATCTGTTTTCATAAAAGATACGGCTTTTTTCACCAAAACCGATGTCGACGGATTTGAATATGAGTTGAACGAAAAACTGGATTTCAATTCTGTTTTTGCCGAGAGCGAGGAATCAAGAAGATTTATCGACTGTTATGTTTCCAAAACAACCATAACGCTTGAAGGTCCCTGCAAAACCATGGGTGTAAACTGTATGGCTGTAGGCGGTGATTTCTTCAAATTCCATCCTGTAAAACTTTTGTCCGGAACATATTTTTCCGGAAACGATCTGATGCAGGACGGCGTTATACTGGATGAAGAAACCGCATGGCAGCTTTTCGGTTCAAGCAATGTGGAAGGACAGAAAGTTCTCTTCGGCGACAGAGTGCTTTATGTAAAGGGCGTTTACAAGAAAAGCGAAGGAAAGATTTACAATTACGCCAGAGGGGATAAACCCGAGATTTTTGTGCCTTTTGAACTCCTCAATTCAGAAGAAGCGCCATTATACATCACAAGTCTTGAAGTCTGCATGCCCAATCCGATTAAAAACTTTGCGGCAAATATCATGACAGATCTGATCACGATGGACAGTTCCACATATGAAATAGTCGATAATTCCTCGCGTTACAGTGTGGAAAATCTCTGGATGATTTACAAGAACAAAAAATACCGTTCAATGCAGAATCACGACATCATTTATCCCTACTGGGAAAAGATAGCCAGATACGAGGAAGACCTCCTTGCTCCTAAGGCTGTAGTGAAGGTTGTTTCGTTTGTAACTTCAGGCACGGTTTTTATAGGACTTCTGCTTTATGAAATCTCGAAATTAACGAAGTTAAAAAAGAGAAATGATGATTGATTTATACATTAAAATGGAATATGATGTAATCTGAAAAAAATTTGTCCTAAGGAGGATGAGATGAAGCCCATAAAAGAAGGAAAAGTAAGAGAGATTTATGACAACGGCGATACGTTAATCATGGTAGCAACTGACAGAATCAGTTGCTTTGATGTGATTTTAAACAACATTGTCACCAAGAAAGGAACCGTTTTAACTCAGATGAGCAAGTTCTGGTTCGACATGACAAAGGACATTGTTCCCAATCACATGATTTCCGTAGACGTAAACGATATGCCCGAATTTTTCAGACAGGAAAAGTTTGACGGCAACAGTATGCTTTGCAAGAAGCTCACAATGCTTCCCGTTGAGTGTATCGTAAGAGGATACATTACAGGCAGCGGATGGGCAAGTTATCAGAAGGACGGTACCGTTTGCGGTATCAAGCTTCCCGAAGGATTAAAAGAATCAGACAAACTCCCTGAGCCTATTTACACACCTTCCACTAAGGCAGAGATAGGCGATCATGATGAGAATATAAGCTACGAGCAGAGCGTTGTTTATCTTGAGAAGCGCTTCCCCGGAAAAGGAGAAGAATATGCTTCTAAGCTTCGCGACCTCACAATTGCTTTATATAAGAAATGTGCTGATTATGCACTTACAAAAGGTATCATTATTGCTGATACCAAATTTGAGTTCGGTCTCGATGAGAACGGCGAAATCGTAATCGGTGATGAAATGTTAACACCCGATTCATCCAGATTCTGGCCCCTCGAGGGATATGAACCCGGTCATTCACAGCCTTCATACGACAAGCAGTTTGCAAGAGACTGGTTAAAGAACCCCGCAAACGAGGGTCACAACTGGACACTTCCAAAAGAAGTAGTTGATAAGACCATCGCTATATATCTTGAAGGATACGAAAAATTAACAGGTAAGAAATTATAAGTTTTCATACAGAAAGAAGGATACTTCATGAGTAAGAAAAGGATAGTAATCTCCGCTGCAATATTTGTAGTGCTGATTGCCTGCCTGATTGCAGGAATAATCCTGACGAACGATCCGAACAGGGTACAGGAAGAAACCATCAAGGAAGTAATGAAGGACGCAGTTCTTCACGAAAACGTCAAGGTTTCGTTATTCGGACTAAAAGATGTAAATCCCGGACTTATAGCCGCATTCTGGACTACCGGAATTGTACTCTTTGTTTCATTATTAATCCGAATCTTTGCAGTACCCAAATTTAAGCTTATCCCCGGCAAGTTCCAGATAGCCGTGGAAAGTGTAGTCGGAATATTCGACGGTACGGCGAGAAGCAACAGCCCTCATAAATACAGGCTCCTGCAATATTACATGTTTGCCGCGGGTACTTACATATTTACGGGAACCATGTTTGAACTCATTGGTGTGCAGGCAATATCCACTCACGGAACGCCGATAACCCTTGGTGCTCCGCTCTCGGATATAAATGGTGCCATAATGATGGGCTGTACGACATATTTGTTCATATTGGTTAACGGCTTTATTACAAACGGACCTATGGGAGCGCTTAAGACTCTAAAAGATTTCTCGCTTCCCATCTCGATGAGTTTTCGTTTGTTCGGTGCTCTTATATCAGGTGCGCTTGTTACCGAACTCGTATATTACTACATGGCTACGAGTTTTATTATCCCCGTATTTGTCGGTGTGCTCTTTACCGCACTGCATGCACTGATTCAGGCATACGTCCTTACAATGCTTGCAAGTATATTCTACGGTGAAGTAACCGAGAAACCTGAAAAGAAAGAAAAAGAGAAAAAAATAAAAGTTAAAAAACAGAAAACAGTTAGTTCGGAGGTTTAACAATGAAAAATTCCATTAAGGCTCTTATCTTGACATTATTCCTTGCATTATCTTTAGGAATCGCATTTGCACCCGTAAAGGTATATGCGGCAGGAAGCGATGATGCAGCTATCGTAAAGGCAGAAACAAACGATAACGACGTTGTAGTTGCAAAGGCTGTTACAGCTGCAGTTGTTGTATCTGTAGTAGCAGGTTTGGGTGCCGTATCAATGTGTCTTGCAATTATGAAGGTAGCAGATTCAACAGCACGTCAGCCCGAAGTAGCAGGCAGACTTTTCACCATGATGATGCTTGGCCTTGTATTTATAGAGACAGCTATTATTTACGGTTTGATCGTAGCAATTTTCATCGTATTCATTTTGTAAATTTAAGAAGAGGCAGGAATTATGAAATTACCGCTTAACATAGATGTTCAGCAGATTCTTTTGCATCTTTTGAATTTCACGATTCTTTTCGGCGGATTGTATTTTATCCTTTACAAGCCCGTCAGAAAGATCATGGACGAGAGAGAAGAACATTTTAAGAAACTCGAAGAAGAGGCTAACGGCAAAATCGAAGAGAGTGAAAAGAACAGAGTTGAGTATGAAAACAAGTTAAAGAATGCCGACTCCGAGATTAACGCTCAGAAAGAAGCAGCCGGAAAAGAAACCTTTGCCGACAGGGAAAGGATTATTACCGCTGCCAATGATGAAGCTGCGAAGATTCTTAAAAAAGCAAGAGAAAAAGCCAACGCAGAACATGACAGAATTATAAGTGAAGCTCAGAAAGAAATCGCTGAGATAGTAAATGAGGCTACCGAAAAAATCGTACTGGATTCAAATCTGGATACTTACGATGAGTTTTTAAATGCCGCAAATAAGGACGAAAGCAATGTATAACGATTCGGTTTTCAGTGTGCTTTATGCGGCAAAAGAGCCAACGGAAGCACAGTTAAACAAACTAAAGAGTTTCCTTGCCGGAAAATATGACAAAGAAGTTTTCATTGAATGGGTTGAGGACGAGAACGTAACAGACGGTTTCCGTCTCGAAGTCGGTACTGATGTATACGACTGGACTAATACAGGAAGACTCGAACAGTTCAAGGAAATGATAAAGAATGTCGGCAAAAAGGCAAGTTCGGATTCGAATATCATTCCTCTAATCAAAGAGAACATAAAAGACTGGACACCGAGCGGTGCACCCGTTGAATTCGGTGTGGTTACAAGTATCGGTGACGGTATTGCAACCGTTTCGGGACTTAAGACTGCAACCTACGGAGAGATTCTTTTATTCTCCGAAGGCATCAGAGGAATGGTTCTTGATTTAAGAGCTGATGAAATCGGCTGTATTCTTTTTGACGATACCGATTCCATCTGTGAGGGCAGCAGGGTAAAAAGAACAGGCAGAAGTGCCGGTGTTCCCGTAGGAAACGCATTTCTGGGAAGAGTAATAAATCCCTTGGGAATGCCCATTGACGGTTTGGGAGATATCGATGCGGACGATTACAGAGCCATCGAATCACCCGCACCCGGAATCATTGAAAGACAGCCTGTCGACAAACCCATGGAAACAGGTATCCTCTGTATCGACTCGATGTTCCCCATCGGAAGAGGTCAGAGAGAGCTTATCATCGGCGACAGACAGACAGGTAAAACCGCTATTGCACTTGATACAATCGTTAACCAGAAGGGTAAGGATGTTATCTGTATCTATGTAGCCATAGGACAGAAAGCCAGCCTTATTTCACAGATGGTTACCAATCTTAAAAAGCACGGAGCAATGGATTATACAATCATCGTAAACTCATCCGCTTCAGATGCAGCTCCTTTCCAGTATATAGCACCTTATTCAGGCTGCTCGCTGGCAGAGTATTTTATGCATCAGGGTAAGGATGTTCTTATCGTATACGATGATTTGTCAAAGCATGCTATTGCATACAGATCACTTAGTCTTTTGCTTGACAGATCTCCCGGACGTGAGGCTTATCCCGGAGACGTATTTTATCTGCATTCAAGACTTCTTGAGAGATCGGCACATTTAAGTGACGAACTCGGCGGAGGTTCAATTACCGCACTTCCCATCGTCGAAACACAGGCGGGCGACGTTGCGGCATATATTCCGACTAACATTATTTCAATTACGGACGGACAGATTTTCCTTGAAAGCGAACTGTTCTTTGAAGGTCAGAGACCTGCGGTTAATGTCGGTCTTTCTGTTTCGCGTGTCGGCGGCGACGCACAGACGAAGGCCATGAAAAAATCTTCGGGTTCATTAAGACTTGATCTGGCACAGTACAGGGAAATGGAAGTGTTCACACAGTTCTCGTCCGATCTTGACGAAGCTACGCAGAAACAGCTTACTTACGGCCACGGTCTTATGTATCTTTTAAGACAGCCGCAATACAAGCCTTATTCACAGCATGAACAGGTAATTCTTTTGACGGTTGCACTCAACAAGTATTTTATGGATGTTCCCGTAAAAGAAATACAGGATGAAATGGTTAAACTTCTTAAATACTTTGAAATTTCACATCCCGATATCTGTTCGAGAATTGACTCGACGGGTCGTATCGAGGATGACGACAAACAGGCGATTATCAATTACGCCAAAGAGTTTAAGGAACAGGGCCGCGAATAAGAGGTATTTTATATGTCGAATATGAAGGAGATAAAAGGTCATATTCAGAGTGTTCGTGATACTCAGAAAATCACCAACGCGATGTACCTTATATCCTCCAACAAAATGAGAAAGATAAAAAAAGAACTCGACAAGACCAAACCGTACTTCGAAGAAGTGGCCTTAAGTATCAGGCGAATTTTCAAGACGGTTAAAAACGTTCAGAGTGAATATTTTTATCCTGCCGGCAATACGTACGAAATAGAGGGTACGTATGCATATCTTGTTATTACGGCGGATAAAGGTCTTGCGGGTGCTTATAATCTGAATGTCATAAAAGAAGCAAGTAAACTGATGACCAAAAAGCATGACAAGCTTCTTTTTGTTGTGGGTGAATACGGAAGAAGATATTTTTCTTCCAAAAACATTCCCATTGAAAAGACATTTCTTTATACGGCTCAGAATCCTACATTAGCTAGAGCGAGAGAGATTTCAAATCTTCTGCTTGGTTTATACGACGATAAAAAAATCTCGAAGATTTATATTATCTTTACCGATTACGAATCCGGAATGGAAGCCAAGGTTAAAGTAATGCGTCTCCTTCCTTTCAACAGATCGGATTTTAAGATGAGCAAAAAAGAGCTCGAGGAAGAGCAGAAATCCACAAGAGGCTTTGTATGGCCTCAGGGTGATATAGAGTTTTATCCGAATGCGAGAGAAGCGCTGGATAACATGATTTCAAGCTATGTAACGGGAATTATTTACGGTGCGCTTGTAGACAGTTTCTGTTCGGAGCAGAGTGCACGTATGAATGCGATGGAATCTGCCAACAGAAATGCGGAAGAACTCATTGAAAAACTTACAGTTCAGTACAACCACACCAGACAGGCGGCAATCACTCAGGAGATAACCGAGGTATCCGCAGGTGCGCGTGCCAAAAAGAAAAAGAAGGAAAAAGCACTGGCAAGAAGGCAGTAATTTTTCCATAAACGGAGGAAGAAATGACCGGCAGAATAATTCAGGTATCGGGATCGGTAGTTGATGTTCGATTTGATGATCATTTACCTAAAATAAGAGAAGCGTTAACAGTAAATGTTGATGGCGAAAAGAAAGTAATGGAAGTTGCTTCACATATTGGCAATTCCATGGTTCGCTGTATTATGCTTTCCGGAAGTGAAGGTCTTGCGAGAGACATGGTGGTTGAAGCCGACGGCAACAACATTATGGTTCCCGTAGGAGAGTGTACTCTCGGAAGAATGTTTAATGTACTCGGAGATCCCATAGACGGTAAGGGAGAACTTCCCGAAGATACTGAAAAGTGGGGCATTCACAGAAAAGCACCTTCATTTGAAGATCAGAGCCCTGCTATTGAAATTCTCGAGACAGGTATTAAGGTTATCGATTTGCTTGAGCCCTATCCCAAGGGAGGAAAGATCGGTCTTTTCGGCGGTGCCGGTGTAGGTAAGACTGTACTTATTCAGGAGCTTATTCACAACGTTGCCACAGAGCACGGCGGATATTCAATATTTACCGGTGTAGGAGAGCGTTCCAGAGAGGGTAACGATTTATGGCGTGAAATGAATGAAAGCGGTGTAGCAGCCAAAACAGCGCTTGTATTCGGACAGATGAACGAGGCTCCCGGTGTTCGAATGAGAGTACCTCTTTCAGGTCTTACAATGGCTGAGTATTTCAGAGACACGCAGAACAAAGACGTGCTTTTATTCATCGACAATATATTCAGATTTGTACAGGCCGGTTCGGAAGTATCAACTCTTTTAGGACGTATGCCTTCAGCGGTTGGTTATCAGCCTACATTAGCAGAGGAAATGGGTGCTCTTCAGGAGCGAATCGCTTCCACCAAGAGAGGTTCCGTAACATCCGTACAGGCCGTATACGTTCCTGCGGACGACTTGACAGACCCTGCACCCGCAACAACATTCTCACACCTTGATTCTACGACCGTTCTTTCAAGAAAGATTGCAGAACAGGGTATTTATCCCGCAGTTGATCCTCTTGAATCCTCATCGAGAATTCTCGAGCCTTCAATAGTCGGAGAAGAGCATTACAATATTGCAAGAAAGGTTCAGGAAATACTTCAGAAGTATGCCGAACTTCAGGATATTATCGCAATCTTAGGTATGGATGAACTTGCTGAAGAAGACAAGCTTACCGTTCTTCGTGCAAGAAAGATTCAGAGATTCTTGTCACAGCCCATGCATGTTGCCGAAAAATATACGGGCAATGCCGGTGTATTCGTGCCCTTGGGTGAAACCATCAGAGGATTTAAAGCAATTGTTAACGGCGAGGTTGACGATCTTCCCGAGGCTGCTTTCTTCAATGTAGGCACAATAGAAGAGTGCAAGCTTAAAGCCGAGAAGATTAAAAACGGAGAAATTTAAAGTATGAACAGTTTTTCGCTTCATATTCTTGCCGCAGAGAGGAATTTTTACGAGGGTGACTGTTTAAGTCTCGTAGTTCCGATTACGGACGGCTCATATGGTATCATGGCTCATCATAAAAACATGGTTGCAGCCATAGTTCCGGGCATAATGGAATATACGCTTCCCGAAGGGGAGAGAGTTGTCACCTGCGTTTCCCAGGGAATTCTTGTTGTGGCAGACAATGATGTTAAGGTTCTGGTCGATACGGTCGAGACTCCCGAAGAAATTGATGAGAACAGGGCAAAAGCTGCAGCAGAACAGGCCAAAGAGGCATTGCTTCAGAAGCAGAGTATTCAGGAATACAAATCCGCTCAGTTAAGAATTGCCAGAGAAATGAACAGACTGAAACTTAAAAACAGAAATCAGACCTAAATACATAAAAAAAGAGACATCATAACGATGTCTCTTTTTACATATAAACTTAAAGGTGATTAATCTTCTTTAGTTTCTTCAACTGCATCTTCAACAGCGTCCTTGATATCTTCAACAACTTCTTCTGCTACCGAATCATCGCCTTTTTTCTTCTTTAATTCGTCAATTTTACCCTGTGCTTTTTTCCAGGTATTCTGAGCAGTTTCTTTTGTCTTTGATACAGCTTCGTTTGTTTTTTCCTTAATGTTGTCAAGGTCAACATATGAACGTTTTTTGGTTACTGTTCCGTCTTCATTTATAATTTCTTCGGTTTTAAAAATCTTGTCTCTGTTCTGATAAACATAATATGCGCCAACACATGCTGCTGCGGCTGTTAAACCTAAAAGAAATCCCTTCGTAGTTTTCTTCATTTTGAATAACCTCCTTTGTGTTACATATACGGATATTTTACTCTTAATACGCGCAAAAGTAAATAGAAAAGCATTGAAGTTGAATATCAATTATGATAAGATATTTTCGACTGATTTAGTCAATTATTTGCAAGGGAAATCTACGGCATGAACGATAAATTTTTTGATCTTAAAAAAGAGAAACAGGATAAAATGATAAATGGTGCAATGCAGGTTTTTGCTTCAAAAGGTTACAAGCTTGCCAGCACCGACGATATGGTTAAGGTCGCAGGAGTATCAAAAGGGCTTTGGTTTCATTATTTCGTGAACAAAGCAGGTCTTTACACTTTTGTGGCCGATTATTGTGTTAAGTATCTGAATATGGAACTTGCAGTCAATCTTTCTTCGTCAAAGACTGACTATTTTGACATTCTTTATACCATCGAGGAAACAAAGGCAGGCATATCCAAAATCTATCCTTATGCACCTTTGATGATTCAGGCAATGGAAGACGAGAACGATGAGGAAATCGCGGAAGTTACACGCACAAAAATCGAGCCCTATCTTGAAAAGGTAAATGAAGCACTTTCCGCATTTGATGAAGGAAAGCTTTCAAAGCATGTCAAAAGAAGCATGCTCGACATGACTGTCGGATATACGATTAAGGGAATCAGGGAAAAAGCATATTCAAAGGGTGAATTTGATGCCGACAAATATCTTTCGGAAATTAAAGAATACTTTGAAATGATGAAAAATACAGTTTATGTGGACGGGGAATAAATTATATGGGAAACAGGCTAAACAATAAAAACGTCGGAACGGCTTGCGTAATACTCGGCGGACTCTTTTTACTTGGCGGAATAGTACTTTTCATATTGTACAATTCGGTCAATCTCTATGCGCAGAAAGTCGATGCTACTATCGTTTCAAAATATAAGGTAGAGTCCGAAGAGGATCCTCACACTGTACTTGAACTTGCTTACAGAGTCGGCGACGATATGGTATATGCGACGCATTCGTACTACGGCGATATAGATGATGAAACACTTAACCTCGACGTATATTATAACGTCAAGGACCCCAAAAAGATTGTTGACGGCGGCTGGCATTTTGAACCGGTTATTCCTGCGGTTTTCGGTGTGGTTATTCTTTTGACCGGCCTTTACTATATGGGACTTATATCATTCGGATTCGAACCTGCCAAGAAGCCCGGAGAGGATTCATCGGAATGGGATAAAAAATATTATGCCGCCAAAGAAAAAGCGGAGAATGCTCTTATACCTCTTTTAGGAGTTTTAAGTTTCGTGGTTTTCGGTGTATTCTTAGTTGTCAAAAAGAGCGGCTGGTGGGCATGGATTTTTGTCGGAGTAGGAGCCATCGGCATTATTTATCTTTTAACAGATCTTGTCCCCGCAGCCAGTGAATTAAATGCTTTAAGAAGACTCAAAAAGATTAAGGGCAAAACCGTTTCTGTGGACGATGATTTCGAAAACTTTGAAAAGGCTCAGAAGGAAAAGGCTAAAGGCGGCAAAGCCAAAGTCAAAACAGAGCCTGTTAAGGAAGAAATCATAAAAGAAGAACCCAGGGAAGAGGCTGTCGAAATTCCCGAGGAATATGAAGTGGAAGACACTTATGAAATAAAATCTTTGGATACAAAGAAAAATAAAAAGAAGAAATAGGTGTAAATATGTATTGTGTCAGATGTGGCGATATTATAGATAAAAACGAGCTTATCTGCGATAAATGCGGACTTCGCTTTACAGTTGTAAGAGCGGACGGAACAACCGTCTATATCAATCAGTCCCCAACACCCGTTAAGGGGGCAAAAAAGAAAAAGCAGTTCAGATTCGGATGGATTATAGCACTCGTATCTGTTATTTCTGTTGTAACCGCATTATTATTCGGCGGTATTCTTTTAAGTTCGGGTATTTTAATGGGTATACTGATTTTCACACCCGATACGACTTCAAACCAGGTAGTTGTAAACAATCCCGTTAACAATCCCGATCCTGTCATTTCAACTCCCACGGTAACATATCAGAATACGGATACCGAAGAACAGAGTCAGTATTTTTCGAACGCAATCAGAGACCCGTTTGTAACCCTTAAGGGCGACGGAACAGATACCGTTACGGTCATGGTTTACATGAACGGTTCCGATCTTGAAAGCGAATACGGATATGCCACTGAAGATTTAAGAGAGATGTTAAATGCTACACTTTCGGATAACGTCAATGTCGTTATTCAGACGGGCGGTACCAAAAAGTGGAAGACAGATGGCATATCAAACAAGCATGCACAGAGATTTCTTGTTACAGACAAAGCTCTTGAACTTATAGATGATTCTTTGGGACAGCTTGATATTACAGACGAACAGACATTAAGAGATTTTATTGTTTTTGCATCAACCAATTATCCCGCAAACAGAAATATACTTATTTTCTGGGATCACGGCGGAGGAGTTGTATACGGATACGGTGTAGACGAGAACTTAAACGATCCTTATGCGGCACTTACACTTGATGAAATCCAGAGAGCCGTAAGTGATGCGGGTGTTAAATTTGAAATGATCGGTTTTGATTCCTGTCTTATGGGCGGACTTGAAACCGCATGTGCACTTTGCGATTATTCCGATTACTTAATTGTTTCCGAAGATTTCGAATCCGGCTCGGGATGGGAATATCAGAACTGGTTAAGTTTACTCGGATACAATTCATCCACACCCATGACGGATGTTGCAAAGGTAGTTGTAAATGATTTTATTCAGGAAAGTATTTTTGCAGAATCCGAAGGTGTTCTTGCACTGATTGATTTAAGATACACAAGACTCCTTTATTCAGCATGGACCGATTTTGCATATGCTAACGAAGACGAGCTTCTTTCATACGACTACACAATGAGTATGCAGAGATCCGAACGTGCTCCGGAAAGTATGTTTGTAAAGTACGGCAAGAAGGATATCTGGGACTGGTTTTCAACCGATTCATATACCATGGAAACATACTGCTATGCGGTTGATATAATGGCACTTGCTTCCACAATGAATACGAACGAATCAAATGCACTTGCATCCGTAATGAAATCAGCAGTTCTTTACTGTTCATCCACTGCAGGCGATTCGTACATGACCGGACTTTCCGTAACACTTCCTTACGGCGATTACGACTTTTATGATGAATTAAAAGACGTATTTACCAAGGTCGGATTTGACAACAATTATCTTTCATTCCTTGCCAAGTTCGCAGATACCGATGATTCCATCACAAGCTATGACTGGAATTCAAGCGGATTCGAAGGCTGGGATACATACGATGATTCGTATTATGACTGGGACGATTATAACTGGGATGATTTTGACTGGGACAGCTACTTTGATTCGTACTACGAATTTGATGACGATTACTATGACAGTTATGATTTTAACAGTTATGACCGCGATTATGATTACTGGGACGAGGACTGGATATATTAAATGAACAACAGCGAAATACATGAAATAAAAAAGAGACTTAAATTCAGCGACGAGGCTTCTTTTAAGATCGAAACCTGTTATGTGATCGGTTCCGAAAAAAGAATCCGCAGCAGAATGAATTCATATCTTACAAACTTGGACGAAAGTGAGAGACACAAGTATATTGAAATACTCAAAAAAGGTCTTTCAGGTGTTTTAAACAGAAACCTTTTAAATCTTTCGTTTGAAAGAAGCATGGACGGAGACGATGCACAGAAGTTTCTTTTATCATTAAGAGACAGCGAACTTGCCGACCAGGCGATAACGGATAAGTATTACGAAAAAATCATTAATGCATATTCGACGGTCGGCAATTATCTGATAATTACGATTTACGATGCATACGATGTTCCGAGAGAGGGAACCGACGGATTTTCACAGGGTGAGTCTGAGGAAGTATTCAGATATTTTTTCTCATGCATCTGTCCGGTCAATCTTGACAAGGGTGCGCTTTCATACAGAGAAGAAGAGAATGATTTTGCAGCCAGAATCCGTGACTGGGTTGTTGAAATGCCCGATGTGGGATTTTTATTCCCTGCATTCAATGACAGAAGCAGTGATATAAACTCACTTCTTTATTACTGCAAGGATCCGCTTTTAATTCATCCCGAGATAATAAGTGACTGCCTCGGATGCGTTGAAGAAATGACCAGCGTGGTCGAGAACAGAATCTTTAAGAACGTGCTCGAAGATGTAATCAACGAAGCACCCGGATACGATACATTCGAGGTTGTAAGAAACGTTCAGGACAATATAAACGAAATGCTTGAGAATAAAGTCTTTACCATGGAGCCCACAATTGACAAAAAGGGTGTGGCTGAGCTTTTAAAGAATTCGGGCATAAAAGAAGAGCACCTTCCGATAGTTGAGAAGAAATTCGAAAAGGAACTCGGCGAAGACGGTGAACTTCACATTGACAGGATAAAAGAAAAAGGCAGAATCGAAGTAAAGGGCGAAAATGTAAAAATATCCGTTAAACCCGAGGCTTCATCCCTTGTTGAAATAAGAATGATTGACGGCAGAAAATGCCTGGTTATTCCGATGGACTCCGATATGGAAGTAAACGGAATAATAAAGAAGATTACCGAAAAATTAAAGGAGGAAGAATAAAATGGGCGGAATACTGATAATTTTATTCGGAATAATCGGAATACCCGTTATTGTTGCCATTATTGCGGCAATTGCATCCGTTATATCTGCTGTGGCTTTTGTGGCAGGTGCAAGAGAGGACGAGGAATAAATGTTAAACAAAGAAGATTATGAAGAACCCAGGTGTGTCCTTTGTATGAATCCAAAGAGCCGTATTCCCATAGACAGGGTTATAGAGAAATACGACTCGTATATTGAAGAAAAAGCATACGAGAGAGCCGAGAGCCATTTAAGATACTGGCTTGAAGAAGCGAAAACCGGCGGCGATGAAGCCGGAGAACTTACAATGCTCGGAGAACTGATGGGGCATTTAAGGAAGAACGGTAAGATTGATGAAGCTGTTTCCGTTGCGGCATCTGCGATAGCCAGAGTAGAAAAGTACGGCTTCTCAGACACGATAACAGGCGCTACGGCCATTCTTAATGCAGGCACGGTATACAGAGCCGCAGGAAGAAACGAAGAGAGTGCTGCATGTTATGAGAGAGCCGAAAAGGTATATGAGGCGGAACTTAAAGACAAAGACGCCAGACTCGGCGGTCTTTACAACAATTTCGCATCTGCCTTGACCGAATTAGGCGAACACGATAAGGCTGAAAAGAGATTTAAGAAAGCCCTTGCCATTATGGAGGGGACTAAAAACGGTAAACTTGAATGTGCCATAACATATCTTAATCTCGCAGATCTTTACGAGAAGAGAGACGGCAGTGAGAAGGCTGAGAGCCTCACAGATGAAATGCTTACAAAAGCATTTGAACTTTTAACCGATGAATCGGTTGAGAAAAACGCATATTATGAGTTTGTTCTTGATAAATGTATTCCTGCGTATGACCATTTTGGTCAATTCTTAAGGGGCGCTGAATTAAAAACAAGAATTGGAAGACAGTAAGTTTAAAGGAAATAAAGCATGAAAGGTTTGGAACTTTCAAAACAGTTTTACGATACATACGGAAAAGAAATGCTGGAAGGTAGTTTTTCGGACTATCTTCCTTTTATTTCTGTCGGACTCGTCGGTTCGGGTTCGGAAGTGCTCGGATTTGACGATGAAGTAAGTACGGATCATGATTTTGAACCTGGCTTTTGTATCTTTCTTCCGGGAGAAGATGTAATTGACAGAAAAGTCGCTTTTCAGATGGAAAGAGCCTACGCAAAGCTTCCCGACGAATTCATGGGTTATAAAAGACAGAAGCTTTCTCCCGTGGGCGGAGCCAGACACGGAGTTATAAGGCTCGAAGATTTCCTTATTCAGAAGACCGGTAAAAAGGACGGAAACTTAAGCACTTATGAATGGCTTAAGATTCCCACACAGTATCTTTTGGAAGTGACAAAGGGAGAGCTTTTCTTTGACGGAAGCGGAGATTTTACGAAGATAAGAGAAAGCCTCGCTTTAATGCCGAGGGATGTGCGTCTTAAAAGACTTGCTGGCCACCTTCTTTTAATGAGTCAGGCGGGACAGTACAATTTTATGAGAATGGTAAAAAGAAAAGATATGCCTGCAGCAGGAGTCTGTGCTTACGAATACGTAAAAAACGCAATAGCGGCAATCTATCTTTTAAATAACGAATACATGCCTTATTACAAATGGCAGTTCAGGGGTCTAAAGGAACTTGATATTTTATCCCACCTTGCCCTTCCTTTGGAATTTTTGGTGACGGCTCCTAACGACGATTCTTATGTAAACGAAAAATACGACAGAATTGAACTTATCGCCACAGAGGTAATCGGCGAATTGATAAGCCAGGGCATAACAAGTGCCATTTGCGGGGATCTTGAAAAGCATGCATATTCGGTAAACGATTATGTAAACGACGGCGATTTGCGTAACTTAAATATACTGTCGGGAACTTAAAATTTTGTCGAAAACCGATTGACATTTATAAGTAAAAATAAGTATAATCTTTCGGGATAAAACGATATAAGAGGTGAAATATGGGCGGATTTTTTGGCGTAACATCAAAATCAAACTGTGTCTTCGATTTGTTTTTCGGTGTGGACTATCACTCACATTTGGGAACCAGACGCGGCGGCATGTGTTTATATTCTGAAAACAAAGGATTCGATCGTGCCATACATAATATAGAAAATTCACCTTTCAGGACCAAGTTTGAACGTGATTTTGAAGAGATGGAAGGAACTCTCGGCATCGGATGTATTTCCGACAACGAACCCCAGCCTCTGATTGTTCGTTCTCATCTTGGTACTTTTTCTATTACGACGGTAGGAAAAGTTAACAATACGGATGAACTTGTATCTAAGCTCTTTCATGACGGAATGTCTCACTTTCTCGAGATGAGTGGCGGCAGTATCAACCAGACCGAACTGGTGGCAGCCATTATCAATCAGAAAGATTCCATTGTGGAGGGCTTATCTTATGTCCAGGAGCTGGTTGACGGTTCCATGTCGGTTCTCTTAATGACTCAGGACGGAATCTACGCATCGAGAGACAAATACGGCAGAACACCGATTCATATCGGCAGAAAGTCAGGCTCTCAGTGTGCATCTTTTGAGAATTTCGCATATCTTCATTTAGGATATAAAGACATAAAAGATTTAGGCCCCGGAGAAATCGTATACATTACTCCGGATAAGCTTGAAGTAAAGAAAGAAGCAGGCAAGGAAAGAAAAGTCTGTTCATTCCTCTGGGTATACTACGGATACCCCACTTCATGCTACGAAGGCATTAACGTAGAAGAGATGAGATATAGAAACGGTGCCAATATGGCCAAGAGAGACAATGCAAAGGTCGATCTTGTAGCAGGTGTTCCCGATTCAGGTACGGCTCATGCAATAGGCTATGCAAACGAATCAGGTTCTCCCTTCTCAAGACCTTTCATTAAATACACACCTACCTGGCCCAGAAGCTTTATGCCCGTTAAGCAGTCTCAGAGAAACTTAATCGCCAAGATGAAGTTAATTCCCGTAGAACCCCTCATAAAAGATAAGTCAATGCTTATGATAGATGACTCTATCGTACGCGGAACACAGCTTCGCGAAACAACAGATTTCCTTTTCCAGGCAGGAGCCAAGGAAGTTCACGTTCGTCCCGCATGCCCTCCGATTATGTACGGCTGCAAGTACTTAAACTTCTCAAGATCCAATTCCGATATGGATTTAATCGCAAGAAGAGTTATATGGGAGCTTGAGGAAGGAAATGTAACGGAAGAGGTATTAAAGGAATATACCGATCCCGAGAGCGAGAGATATAAAAAGATGGAAGCTAAGATTTGTGAGATAATGCATTTCACAACTCTTAAATTCAACAGACTCGATGACATGATTGATGCAATCGGTCTGCCCAAGTGTGATGTTTGTACATACTGTTTCGACGGTGTGGAGTAAGATATATTTAGGAGGTCCTTTATGGCAAAGAGAGAAGACATTCATAAAGTTCTGATTATCGGTTCCGGCCCGATTATTATCGGTCAGGCATGCGAATTTGACTATTCGGGAACCCAGGCGTGCAAGGCGCTCAAAAAACTCGGTTACGAAATCGTGCTGGTTAACTCAAACCCCGCAACGATTATGACCGACCCTACCACGGCTGATGTTACCTATATCGAACCGCTTAATCTTGAAAGAGTTACACAGATAATCGAAAAGGAACGCCCCGATGCGTTACTTCCCAACTTAGGCGGTCAGTCAGGTCTTAACCTCTGTTCCGAACTTTCCGAAGCAGGTGTGCTTGAAAAGTACAATGTAAAGGTTATCGGTGTTCAGGTAGACGCAATCGAAAAAGGTGAAGACCGTATCGAATTTAAGAACACAATGAATGCACTTGGAATAGAAATGGCCCGTTCTCAGGTTGCATATTCCGTTGAAGAAGGACTTGAAATAGCAAAAGAAATCGGTTTCCCCGTAGTACTTCGTCCCGCATATACAATGGGCGGTGCAGGCGGCGGACTTGTTTATAACGTAGAAGAGTTCAAGACAGTAATGGCAAGAGGTCTTCAGGCTTCACTCGTAGGACAGGTTCTTGTAGAAGAATCCATCTTAGGCTGGGAAGAACTCGAACTTGAAGTTGTAAGAGATGCAAAGGGTAACATGATTACCGTCTGCTTCATCGAGAACATCGACCCCGTCGGAGTTCATACAGGCGATTCATTCTGCTCGGCTCCCATGCTTACAATTTCTGAAGACGTTCAGAAAGTACTTCAGGAACAGGCATACAAGATTGTAGATTCAATCGAAGTTATCGGCGGATGTAACGTACAGTTCGCACACGATCCCGTAAGCGGAAGAATAGTAGTTATCGAAATCAACCCCAGAACATCACGTTCTTCGGCTCTTGCTTCAAAAGCAACAGGTTTCCCTATCGCACTTGTATCCGCAATGCTTGCATCAGGTCTTACACTTGATGAAATCCCCTGCGGTAAGTACGGCACACTCGATAAATATTATCCCGACGGCGAATATGTAGTTATCAAATTCGCAAGATGGGCATTTGAGAAATTCAAAGGCGTAGAAGACAAACTCGGTACCCAGATGAGAGCCGTAGGCGAAGTAATGAGTATCGGTAAGACATACAAGGAAGCTTTCCAGAAAGCCATCAGATCTCTTGAAACCGGACGTTACGGTCTCGGATTTGCAAAGGATTTCAATGAGCTTACAAAGGGCGAGCTTCTTGCAAGACTTGTAGTTCCCACATCAGAAAGACAGTTCATCATGTACGAAGCATTAAGAAAAGGTGCTACGGTTGACGAACTCTTTGAACTTACAAAGATTAAACATTACTTCATCGAGCAGATGAAGGAACTCGTTGAGGAAGAAGAAGCACTCCTTCGCATGAAGGGCTCCGTTCCCGATGAGAAGAGCTTAAGACAGGCTAAGAAAGACGGTTTCTCCGATAAGTACTTAAGCCAGATTTTAGGAGTTAAGGAAGACGATATCAGAAACGCAAGAAAGGCAATCGGTGTAACTGAAAGCTGGGAAGGCGTTCACGTATCAGGTACAGAGAACAGCGCTTATTACTATTCAACATACAATGCTCCCGATAAGAGCACAATCAATACAGACAAGCCCAAGGTAATGATCTTAGGCGGCGGTCCTAACAGAATCGGTCAGGGTATCGAATTCGACTACTGCTGTGTACATGCTGCATTTGCTCTTCGTGAGCTCGGATTTGAGACCATCATCGTTAACTGTAACCCTGAGACTGTATCTACAGACTACGATACATCCGACAAGCTTTACTTCGAGCCTCTTACGCTTGAGGATGTATTAAGTATATACGAAAAAGAAAAACCCGTAGGCGTTATCGCTCAGTTTGGCGGACAGACACCTCTTAACCTCGCAGATTCACTTCAGGCTAACGGCGTTAAGATTTTAGGAACACCTCCCGAAGTAATCGATATGGCAGAAGACAGAGATCTCTTCCGTGCAATGATGAAGAAACTCGACATTCCGATGCCCGAAGCAGGTATGGCTGTTACAATCGACGATGCAATCGAAATTGCAGAGAAGATCGGTTATCCCGTAATGGTTCGTCCTTCCTTCGTATTAGGCGGCCGTGGAATGGAAGTTGTATACGACAGAGAGAGCTTAAAGGACTATATGGCAGCAGCTGTAGGTGTTACACCTGACAGACCCATCCTTATCGACAGATTCTTAAAGAATGCTATGGAATGCGAAGCAGATGCCATTTCTGACGGCGAGCATGCATTTGTTCCCGCAGTTATGGAGCATATCGAACTTGCAGGTATTCACTCAGGTGACTCCGCATGTATCCTTCCTTCCATGCATATCTCTCCCGAGAATCTTGCAACAATCAAGGATTACACAAAGAAGATTGCCGTAGAAATGAATGTACGCGGTCTTATGAATATGCAGTACGCAATAGAAGACGGAGTGGTATATGTAATCGAAGCCAACCCCAGAGCATCGAGAACCGTTCCCCTTGTATCAAAGGTCTGCGGTATCAACATGGTTAAACTTGCTACAGAAATCATTACAAGCGAAATCACAGGCAAGCCTTCACCCGTACCCGCACTTAAGGACAGTCACTACGATTACTACGGCGTAAAAGAAGCGGTATTCCCGTTCAATATGTTCCAGGAAGTTGACCCTCTCCTTGGACCCGAAATGAGATCAACCGGTGAAGTACTCGGTATCGCTCCCGATTTCGGCGAAGCATATTACAAGGCTCAGGAAGCTACAAAGAATCCTCTGCCTCTTGAAGGAACCGTACTTATATCGGTTAACAAGAACGACAAGAAGGAACTTCCCGAAGTTGCAAAGGCATTCCATGAATGCGGATTCAAGATTCTTGCAACCGGAACCACATATGACTTAATCGTTTCTCTCGGAATTCCCGCTGAGAAAATTAAGAAGATGCAGGAAGGCAGACCCAATATTGTCGATGCAATAACAAATAAAGATATTCAGTTAATTATCAATACACCTGCAGGTAAGGACAAGATTTTTGATGATTCCTACATCAGAAAGAACGCTATCAAGCACAGAGTTCCTTACATTACCACAATGGCAGCAGCAAAGGCATCCGCAGCAGGCATCAAGGCCTTAAAAGAACAGGGCCAGATCGGTGTTAAGAGCCTTCAGGATATTCACAAAGGCATCAGCTACAACTAATTGATTTAGGTCATTACCCTAAATTGTTAGTTCGTGCGAATATATTGGACTGCTTGCACGAAGGTATTGCAATTTTATCGGAAATTTTTTAAAATAAAATTCGGAAGGTGCAATATTATTACTGGAGGAGTCGGTATGATTTATACTTATGAATTATCCGTACAGGTTAAGAAGTTTTTAAAAGGCGAAACGGAAGCTTTCGAAAAGATTTTTGTAATGACCGCTGATGATGTCTATTTCCATGTATCCATGGTTATAACAGATCCCGAAGAAGCGGAGAGAATGGTCATTAAAATTTATAAAGACATGTATATGCAGTTCGGCAGACTTGACAAGGTCGAGAATGTTATTTCATGGTATAACGAAATCATTTATCATGAACTTGACAACTGGATCGGCAAGCATTATATGGAACTGCTCGTTACCGAGACAAAGGGTAAATTCGATCACCCGGTAAGCAACATTGACGTTCTCTACGGCGAGAAGCTTTATAACGAATCGGAGACAGCTCTTATAGCAATCGATTATATTTATGAGCTTAATCCTATTCATCAGTTAACATCATTAGCATATTTCTTTGATAAACTGGCTGTAAACGAGATAGCAAATCTGTTACAGGTGGATGACGACAGAATAAACAAGAGAGTTAAGTACATCACTCTTACGATTGAAGATTTCTGCAAACAGTATGCAAAATCACATGAAGTAAGAATTGCGACTGTAGACGCTCACATGATTCTGCTCGCATATGTTCAGCTGTTCAAATCGGTTGAACTTCCTCATCCCAATAAAGTGTACAAGAAGATTATAGAGGCATTACAGTAATGTACAAATACCTGTTATTTGATCTGGACGGTACTTTGACGGATTCTCAAGAAGGCATAACTAAGTCAGTTAGTTATGCCTTAATTAATTTAGGCGTCGAAGACCTTCCGGAAGATATAAAATTACGTTTTATCGGACCGCCCTTAAAAGATTCATTTAGGGAGTACTGCGGCTTCGATGAAGAGACAATTAAAAAAGCAATAGCGCTTTACCGCGAACGATATTCGAAGGTCGGCAAATTCGAAAATCGTCCTTATGAGGGAATTCCCGAACTTTTAAAAAAGCTTAAGGACGATAACAGGGTGCTTGTAATCGCATCCAGCAAGCCGACCGGTTTTGTAGAGGATATTTTAAATAAGTTTGATTTAAGACAGTACTTTGATATAATAAGTGCTGCAGATTTATCAGGCAAAAAATGCGAAAAAGAAGACGTAATAAAAGAAGCGCTTGAAATACTTAATCTTAAAAACGGCGACAAAGATGTTGTAATGATCGGTGACAGACATTATGATATCAATGGTGCGAAGTATTTTAACCTTGATTCCATAGGCGTTAATTACGGCTTTGCTTTTGATAAAAACGAGTTAAAGGATGCGGGCGCAACTTATGTTGTTGAAACCGTAAAAGAACTCGGAGAATTATTATTATCATAAAAATTATTTTAGGAGAAATACAATGGGAATATTTGAAGAATTACAGGCAAGAGGACTTCTTGCACAGCTGACCGACGAAGATGAAATAAGAGAACTTGTAAATAACGGAAAAGCAGTTTTCTACATCGGTTTCGATCCTACCGCAGACAGTCTTCATGTAGGTCACTTTATGGCGCTCTGCCTTATGAAGAGACTTCAGATGGCGGGCAACAAGCCTATCGCACTTATCGGCGGCGGTACAGGCCATATCGGAGATCCTTCGGGCAAGTCTGATATGAGAAAGATGCTTACCAAGGAAGATATCGATCACAACTGCGAATGCTTTAAAAAGCAGATGAGCAAGTTTATCGATTTCTCTGAAGGCAAAGCTATAATGGTAAACAACGCCGACTGGCTTTTAAACCTTAACTACATTGAACTTTTAAGAGAAGTAGGAGCCTGCTTCTCGGTTAACAACATGCTTCGTGCCGAATGCTACAAGCAGAGAATGGAAAAAGGTCTTACTTTCCTTGAGTTTAACTACATGATCATGCAGAGCTACGACTTCTATATGCTCTTTCAGAAATACGGCTGCAACATGCAGTTTGGCGGTGACGACCAGTGGTCAAACATGCTCGGCGGTACAGAGCTTATCAGAAGAAAGCTCGGCAAAGATGCATACGCTATGACAATCCAGCTTCTTCTTAATTCAGAAGGCAAGAAGATGGGTAAAACTGAAAAGGGAGCTGTATGGCTTGATCCCGAAAAGACATCACCTTACGAGTTTTTCCAGTACTGGAGAAACGTAGCTGACTCAGATGTCCTTAAGTGCATCAGAATGCTTACATTCCTTCCTCTCGAAGAAATCGACAAGATGGATGCATGGGAAGGTTCACAGCTTAACGAAGCGAAGGAAATTCTTGCATTCGAACTTACAAAGATGGTTCACGGCGAAGAAGAAGCAAACAAGGCAAAGGAAGCATCCAAGGCACTTTTCGCAGGAGGCGGTAATTTAGAGAATATGCCTTCATGCACACTTACGGAAGACTGCTTCAGAGACGGTCAGGCTGATTTAATTTCAATCCTTGTTGCAGCAAAGCTTGTTCCCACACGTTCAGAGGGAAGAAGAACAATCGAGCAGGGCGGATGTACGGTTAACGACGAGAAGATTACCGACGTTAAGAAAGCCTACACCAGGGAAGAAATTGCGGCAGGCGACTTTATCGTAAAGAAGGGCAAGAAGAACTTCTGCAAGATTTTAGTTTAGTAAATAAGTTAAAGGACAGAATAAAGTTTCTGTCCTTTTTTTATTTTATAAAGTATAATTATAAAAGTGATTAAATAAATTCCGGAGATGAAGATGGAAGATAACAAATACTTAAAAATTCTTGCAAAACAGTACCCCACACCCGAAGAAGCGGCTACAGAGATTATTAACCTCGAGGCTATTCTTTCCCTGCCTAAAGGAACCGAACATTTCTTAACAGATGTGCACGGTGAATACGAGCAGTTTGAGCATGTGCTTAAAAACGGTTCGGGTACGGTTAAAAGAAAAATAAATGCGGTATTAGGGGATAAAAGCCCGGAATACAGAAAAAGACTTGCAACCATAATGTATTACCCAAAAGAAAAACTTGAACTTATCAAAGCTGAGGGAATTAATACAAATGACTGGTACAAAGAGACAATAATGGATATGGTAAATGTCCTTAAATGTGTATCGAGCAAATATACCAGATCTAAAGTCAGAAAAGCTATCCCTGAGGAATTCAGATATGTTATCGAAGAACTGATTACGGAAAAGCAGGAAATTAACGACAAAGAAAAGTATTACAAGAGCATCATAGATACCATCGTGAGAGTGGAAGAAGCCGACGAAATCATAATTGCACTTGCAGAACTCATTCAGAGAATGGTGGTGGATCACCTTCATATTGTCGGTGATATTTTCGACAGAGGACCGGGACCTCATAAAATATTAGACACGCTCTCATCATACCATTCTGTTGACCTTGTATGGGGCAACCATGATGTTGTATGGATGGGTGCTGCAGCAGGCCATCCCGCGTGTATTGCAAATGTAATCAGAATGTCGGCGCGTTACGGCAATTTATCAATCATCGAGGACGCATACGGCATAAATCTTTTACCGCTTGCAACATTCGCAATGGAAACTTACAAGCACACTGACTGCTCGAGATTCAGATTAAAAGAAACAAGCGCCGGTGAATTTGTAAATGCTTCCGAAATCGAGAGCAGAATGTACAAGGCGATTACGATTATCCAGTTTAAACTCGAGGGTGAAGTTATTAAGAGAAACCCTGATTTTAAAATGGATGACCAGTTGCTTCTCGATAATATCGATTTTGAAAAGAAAACGGTTGATATAAACGGCAAAGAATATCCGATGCTTGAATGCGATTTTCCGACCGTTGACAAAAACAATCCTTACAGATTAAGCGACGAGGAAGAGTTAATCGTAAAACACCTCGTAAAAGCTTTTATGAATTCGGATAAATTAAAGAAGCATATTAAGTTCCTTTACAAAAAAGGTGCAATGTACAGGGTTTACAACGGAAACCTTTTATATCACGGCTGCGTTCTCTTAAATGAGGACGGAAGCTTTGCACATTCCGATATCTGCGGAAGGGATACATACGGAAAAGGCCTTTATGAATTACTTGAAGATTATGCGAGAAAAGCATATTATTCACCCATTGGTTCAACCGACAGGGTAAAGGGCGGAGATATTTTATGGTATTTATGGTGCGGTCCGAAGTCACCTTTATACGGACGAGACAAGATGACTACGTTTGAGAGACTCTTTATCGAGGATAAGGAAACTCATAAGGAAAAGAAGGACGCATATTATTCGTTTATAGAGGAGAGCGCCGAGGTAGCGGATGCCATCTTAAAAGAATTCGGTGCGACAGGTAAATACTCGCGTATCATAAACGGACATGTACCCATCGAAATAAAGAACGGTCAGACACCGATTAAAGCCGGCGGAAAGGTGCTTATGATAGACGGCGGCTTCTCAAAGGCATATCATGAGAAGACCGGAATGTCAGGATACACACTTGCCATTGACTCACACGGTATGTGGCTTGTACAGCATGAAAAGTTTGAATCCAAAGCCAAAGCAATCGCAGGCGAGACAGATATTTTATCAGATACTTTAAAGGTCATGGATTTTGACGAGAGAATGTATGTACGTGACACCGATAACGGCAGGAGAATAATGGAAGAAGTGGCAGATCTTGAAAAACTTTTAGCCGCTTATCATGACGGAAAACTGTCTTAAGGCAGAAGAATACAGCTTAATATAATACTTTATATAAACCGCCTTTTATGGTAAAATATCAGAGTAATTAATGTTTTCAGAAGTTAACTGAAAGGATTGACGAAATGAAGAATATTCTGTGTAAAAACTGTGGCGGAAGTATGATTTTGGACGCGTCAGCAACAACTGCTCATTGTAAGTATTGCGGGTCAACTTATGTGTTAAACCATGAGGACACCGATTACTACAAGCAGTTCTATCAGCGGATGCGTTCTTTTTTTACTCTTTCAAAGGATGAGCAGGAAAGAAGATTAAAAGCCGACGAACTCTGGGAGACTGCAGAAGACAAGAAATTCGAATGCTTGGACGGCAGAGAAATAGAGGTTAAATATCTTTATTCGTTTAAGGATACTGCCGCAGATTCATACACAGCCAGAAGAAATATAATTTATCATTTTGAAGAGAAAAACGCAGACTGTGTGGAACAGTTCAGAAAAGCGATTTCGATGCTTGATTATCCTTCCGCCGACACAAAGAGTTTAAGTGATTTCTTCCCTCATATAAGCGGAGGATTTGAACTTGAAAATGGTGAGAGACTACTGGTTATCAAAAAAGGAGAGGACGAATATCCTTTAAGACTGTTCGGTACGCTTTCGGGAAGGCACGTTGCATGGATTATAAGCCGTCTTGAAAACCTCTGCTGTGTGCTCGAATATAACGGTCTCGCACATGAAGATTTAAATATCGATTCGGTTTATATAAACCCTTACGATCATACTGCTTATCTTTACGGCAACTGGTGGAGCGCAGGAAAGCACAATACACATACCAGAGGCATATTCCTTGATGTTGAGGACAATCTTATAAACTTAAGAAAGATTGCAAAGGAACTTTTAGGATTTAAGGCTGACGAAAAAGTCATTCCCGACGGTGAAAATATCCCTCAGGCGCTGGCTGATTTTATAAACGGAACGCCCAAGGTAAATGCTTACGAAGATTTTGCGTACTGGGATGAAATGTTAATTAAAGCCTTCGGAGAAAGAAAGTTTATAAACATGGATACCGAAGACGGTGAAATTTATAAATAACGGAGACTTAAATGGGAAGAGGAAGTTACAGGGCTTCGGACTGGGCAAAATTAAGAGGCAGCATAAGTAATTTTGCAAGCGCCGAACAAATATATTCAAACAGAATATTTCAGTCGCCGGTTAAAGATGTTCATTCAAAAATGACCGAAGGTTGCAAGCAGATTCGCGAATCAAGAGATTCGGAAGATTCGCCTGAATCGACACCTGTTATCATCGGTTTTGATGTGACGGCTTCAATGGGATATCTTGCAAAAGAACTTGCTTTGCATTCCATGAATGAAATTATCAAACATCTTTATAAAGCAAAACCGATTACCAATCCGCATATTTTATGCGCGGCTATCGGAGATTCGTTAGCGGATAAGTATCCTCTGCAGGTAACACAGTTTGAGGCTGATATAAGAATCATTGAGCAGCTCTTGGAACTTTACCTTGAAGGTGGCGGAGGCGGAAACGGCGGAGAATCGTACAATCTTTTATGGTATTTTGCCGCGAAGCATACAAAGGCCGACTGCTTTGAGAAACGCTCGAAGAAAGGATATCTTTTTACGATAGGGGATGATGCAAGTTTGGGAAGTCTCAGCACCACTGAAATAAAGCGTGTGTTTGGTGACGAAGTTCTGTATGTTTTATCCGATGAGGAGCTTTTACGAAAAGCCGAGAAAAACTACAATGTCTTCCATATCGTGATAGAAAATGAGCAGGCTGACAGCGAAGCAATTTTCAGAAAATGGCAGGAATTTATGCCGGGCAGAGTAACGGTCATTAATAAAAGAGACATATCTTACCTGGCAGACATAATCTATGCAATCATTTCCGTATCCGAAGGAAAGAGCGCCAACGAAGCATTAAAATCCATGGATCAGGATAAGGCAGAAAAGGCAGCAGAATCTTTGGCGTATATCGAAGTGCCGAAGAAAGTTAATTCGATAGTATTTTAAAAAATATAAATAAACGGAGGTTTACTATGGGAAGGGGCAGTTATCGTGCATCAGACTGGAATAAATTAAAACAGTCAAGAGGTATTACAAATTCTTCAAGCGCAAGTACTATTTTTCAGACAGCAAAGGCTAAGGAACAGTATTTGCCCAAATTCATCAATGTCAGAGAATCAAGAGACTCGGAGGATTCACCGAATTCAACACCTATTATTTTGGGTTTTGACGTTACGGGATCCATGGGCTATCTTGCAGAAGAGATTGCAAAGAATGCATTAAACGAAACAGTAACACAGATCTATGCAAAAAATCCTGTTACCAATCCGCATATTATGTGTGCTGCATTTGTAGAGGCAGAAGATCCCGATGGACTTCAGGTAACACAGTTTGAAGCAGACATCAGAGTAGTTGAACAGCTCCTTGACTTAAGAGTTGGCTTCGGCGGAAACTGGTACAGCTATGATTCGCTGCTCTGGTATTTTGCGGCTAAGCATACTTCAATTGATTCCTTTGAAAAGAGAAATAAAAAAGGTATTCTCATCGGTATCGGTGACGAGATTGCAGACAATGACGGCCGACATATTCTTTCCAAGAAAGAGATAAAAGATATGTTCGGCGATAAAGTGGATAAAGAAATCACTCTTGCCAAAGCATATGAAATGGCAAGCGAAAAATATGAAATCATCCACATTATCACGG
>JAEEGG010001463.1_pt1 | contig 64274 bp, 48 predicted proteins | sample 9134161 | NCBI WGS metagenome assembly JAEEGG01 (sample SAMN16246543, study PRJNA631951) | gut metagenome | biome: gut microbiome; feature: rumen; material: CR-attached | host: Bos | place: Iran: Karaj | collected 2018-10
CCAATTTGTAGCCATTTTTTGAAAGTTAGCGAAATTTTAACTTTTGAGAACTTTTTGTCTCAATTCAGTAACTATCTGTATTTTAGTTTCTTATAATTTCCAAATGTTTCTAACGATTTCATCTTCTTGAATCCAAGTCCATCCTGAAGCGCCTTAAAAATCAAGGAGTTGCGAGAAATCGCAACTCCTTTTTCTTTTCCTCTGAACAAAATAGAGAGACTACGGTTCTTCAATAGAGAGCCGTAATGTTGTGGGTAGAGAGATGACGTTTAAGATAAATGCAAATGGGATGCTTATGCAAAAAGTGGACTTGAAAAGTTAATAAATGATAATTATTAATGTAAAATTACACTTATTCGTCATGTACTTAGTATATTTGCACCGTTTTTAAGAGGATAATTTAACAGGATAAACTAATTTTCAACACAAATGAGACATAAACTTTTAACAGCAGCCTTAGGCTTATCAGTATTTGCCAGCTGCATGAAATCAACAGATTTGTATGATCCTAATTACGGGGAGAATAATACCCCGAAAACAGAATCTAACTCATTCGACTTCTCAACAACTCAATCCGTTAATTTGACCGTTGACTATTCTGCGTGTGGAGCCGGTGTCGTGTTCTTCAGCGTATATGGTGAGTATCCTTTGTCGGACGACGAAGACCCAGTGCTGAAGAATGATGTTCAACCGGTATTCGAGTCGTTTACCGACCAGTCTGGTATTTTCAATACTGCCGTCACACTTCCCGCTTATGCAGAACACCTTTATATATATACGGGAAACTTCTTTGTGAAAGAACAGTTGCTAGAATGCAACGTTCAGAATGGTTCTGCCTCAGTGGCTGCTAAGTCTTCGCGCTCAGTTGCCCGCAGAGCATTTGGCATGACCCGCAGCAGCGACGACAACCAGACAACCAGTCTGGCTACTCTCTATCAGTTGAGTAACCTCGTTGACTGGAGAACCGGTGACGACACAGGTAATAAGATATACAAAGACTGGTTTACGTGGCTTGGGTCTTGGGATGCTGAGACCGGAAGACCTTCATATCTGATGAGCAGCAGCGATGCTAACTATAGCAAATTGGCTTTCTCTGAAGACGAGATGAAGGGCATTAAACAAACCATCGGTAACGCATTGGCGAACAAGAAGTCCTGTGACACAAGATTCAGACAGCCGTTTGACCTGGTATTGGATAAAAAGAGTGAAGTAGCAGTTACCGTTGTGGGTGGTAACACCTGCTGGAACAGTACTATGGGTTACTACTATTATCCAGAGGGTCAGACACCGACAAAGCGTGAGGATCTGAACATCGTCATGTTGTTCCCTAACACACAAGACGGTCAGTCGTCGTTTATCGACGGAAAAGCTGGTAGCGGAGACAAATACAACGGAAACATTGCGCTCCAAACAGGCGATATGGTTCAGTTGATATACTATCCCAACATCGCCAATGGTGATATGTCGGGTGCAACCACAGAATTCCCCAAAGGCATGAGGATTGGATTCATCCTCAAGTCTAACGGATGGGGCATGCAGAAGAGTCTTGGCGACAAGAAGTTCTACAACATCTATAAAGGTGACCTGAAGAACTCTGAAGTTTCTCGCCAGTATAATGCATGGGGAGCCAGTACGGAGGGCATGTCGTATAGCAGTGACGACGCTGAACAGAACGCTGCCGACAAGGGAACTTACGCTTGCCCCAACCCTACCGGTCAGGCTCGCACGGCTAAGTTTGCCTATCAGAATGCAGATGGTCAGCAGTATGCCATCGTATCGTTTGAGGATGCCTGCAACGATGATGATTATGACGACATCATCCTTGCGCTGAAGCCTGTAGGTGTCTTTGAGGATCTTCCCGTACCCGACGAAAAGGTGACTAAGTCAATAGGCGTGTATGCTTTCGAGGATCTGTGGCCTGCCAAAGGTGACTACGATATGAACGATGCTGTGGTGGATTTCTCGCAGGTGTGGACCTGGAAGACGCCAAACGTAGCAACAACAAGTCCGAAAATATACAAGGAGACAGTAAACCTGACCACCTATCAGAACTATGTGACATTGAAGAGTGGACTTGCCGTGACTGTTAATAACAAAGTAGAGCCAACAAGTGTCAAGATGAAGGCTATCAAGGGTGCTGACGTGAAAGATGTAACCTTTGAGAAGGATGGCGACACTTATCTCCTGACTGAGGATATCATGGGAACCATTGGTACGCAGTTCGTCATCGAGTTTGAATATGCCGATGGCATTACCGAGAAACAGAAAAGCACAGTCAAGCCTTTCATCTACAGAAATGAAAGTGTTGGCCGTTGGGAGGTTCACATCCCGTTTGAGGCACCAACCAGTAAGATGATTACCTCGTATTTCAGAACAGGCGATGACTTGTCAGTTCCCGCCGAAGGCAAATATTATGTCAGAGACGGTAACTATCCCTTTGCTTTCTTCCTCAGTGGTGTAACGATTGAACCGTTCAAGAGCACCATCCTGTTGAGAGCTAATGAGTCGAAACCCATCAACGACCTCTATCCGAAATTCCTCAAGTGGTCTACCTCAAAAGGTAAGGAGAACAAGGATTGGTATAAGACATCACTCTAAAGGAATCTCTGGGTGCTGTACAGCCAGAGGAAGGTCCTTCTGTGAGAGATAGAACATGTAGAGTATGACGGGCTTGGAACCTCGGTTCTCGCCGTGGTGAATGGTGTTCACCATTTCTACAACGGCCTCGCCCTCATGCACTACTTTCTCTTTTCCGTCCTGTCCGATGATGGTCAGCTCGCCCTGTACCAGAACGCCGTAGTTCATGACGGGGTGGTGGTGCCAACCAAGCTTCTGTCCTGCTGGGAACACGTATTTCACAGCTACCAGTTCAGGGCGTCCCTGCAGATAGTCGGGCAGCTCTACGCCATCCCAGCTCTGGCTGGTGCGGATCAGTTCGCTGCTCTCCACCTTCTGAACGGGATTGTCGTTCTGAGCATTAACCTTATTACAAGCTATTACGACAGCTACGGTGCCGCAGACGATAAGGGTGGCGGCAAACACCCAAAGTTTCATTTTCTTCATTGTTACTTATTTGTTTAACGATATTTTGTTCAAGTATTCTGCAAAAGTAACAAATATTCTCTAAATCACCATGTCTTTGTGACGTTTTTGTGCATTTTTTGTTTATTTTGCCACTTTTTTTAGTACTTTTGTTGCCAAATACCAAATCATGCTGACGGAGAAGACGATGGAGAAACTGCGGATACTCGCAGAATCGGCGAAGTACGATGTGTCGTGTTCGTCGAGCGGCACTGTGCGCAAAGGAAAAGACGGCATGGTGGGCAATACTGTCGGCGGTGTCGGCATCTGCCACTCGTTTGCCGACGACGGGCGCTGCATCTCGCTGCTGAAGGTGATGCTGACCAACTACTGCATGTACGACTGCGCCTACTGCATCAACCGTCGCACCAACGACATCCCACGCGCCACGCTCTCCGTCTCTGAACTCGAGGAAATTACGATGGAGTTCTATCGTCGCAACTACATCGAGGGACTCTTCCTGTCGAGTGGGGTAGTGCGCAATCCCGACTATACGATGGAACGGCTGACGGCCATCGTGCGCGACTTGCGGACAGTCCACCGCTTCAATGGCTATATTCATCTGAAGACCATCCCAGGAGCATCTCAGGAATTGTTGCAGGAGGCAGGTCGCTATGCCGATCGTATGAGTGTTAACATCGAAATTCCTAAGGAGGAGTCACTCAAAGCATTAGCGCCAGAGAAAGACCATAAGAGCGTGTTCCTGCCCATGAAGCAGATTCAACAAGGCGTGCTGGAGAACAAGGAAGACAGGAAGAAATACCGTCATGCGCCCCGCTATGTACCTGCAGGACAATCCACCCAGATGATTGTAGGTGCCACAAAGGAGAGCGACCTCGATATTCTGAAGATGTCGAACGCCATGTATCAGCAGCCCACCATGCGTCGCGTGTATTATTCCGGCTACATCAGCGTTAACACCTACGACCCTCGGCTGCCCGTGCTGAAACAGCCGCCATTGGTGCGCGAAAACCGTTTGTACCAAGCCGACTGGCTCATGCGCTTCTATCAGTTTAGCGTCGACGAGATTGTCGATGACAAGCACACCCACCTCGACCTCGACGTCGACCCCAAGCTCGGCTGGGCCCTGCGCCATCCCGAGTTCTTTCCTGTCGATATCAATAAAGCATCGTACGAAGAGATACTCCGTGTGCCGGGCATTGGTGTAAAAAGCGCCATCCTCATCGTCAATTCTCGCCGCTTCAACCGCATCACCTCCTACCATCTCAAAAAGATGGGCGTGGTGATGAAGAAAGCCAAATATTTCATTACCTGCGGCGAGCTCACCTCCGCCTTCTCTCAACCCATCATTGGCATCAATGAGCTCCGTCCCGAGCGCCTCCGTCCCCTGCTGCTCTCGAAAGCCCAGCAGAAGCGCGCCGCCGAAGAACAACAACTGACACTAGACTTTAAGGACGAATGACGGTCTATGTCTTTGATAATACCCTCGACGGGCTGTTGACAGCGGTGTTCGACAGCTTTTTCCGCAAGCAGCAGGACGTGACGTTGTTGGCGGATGGCGAGCAGTTGCCGCTGTTTGCCGACGAGCCTCACCATGTGGTCACGGATAACGAAAAGGCGTCGAGGGTGTGGAAGGGACTGGAGAAGCAGCTGTCGCGTGAGGCACTGCACATGATAACCATCAGTTGGCTGTCAGAAGAGCGGGCGCTGAACCAACCGCTGTTTAACATGATCTGCAAGGTGTTCCAGCAGAAGCGCGACATCTCGCATAACGCGTCGGACGACGATGTGCTGGCGGTACGGAATACCTGTCGACGGGTGCTGCACGAGACCTTGCGCATAAAGCAGTTTATCCGGTTTCAAAAGGCGAAGGACGGCACGTATCTCGCTGTGGTATCGCCCGACCATAACGTGCTGTCGCTGGTTATCGACCACTTTCAGGACCGCTTCAACGACCAGCCTTGGCTCATCTACGATGCCAAGCGGCATTATGGCTATAATTATGACGGGAAAAGCGTCATACGCATCACTTTTGAAAACGAGGCGGAAGTGCCGTTCGATTTATCGAACGGAAAAATGGATGCCGACATATTGAGTGAAAACGACCAACTGTTCCAGAACCTTTGGCGCACTTACTTCAAGGCCATCTGCATCAAAGAACGCATGAATCCCAAGAAGCAGTTGAGCGATATGCCTCGCCGCTACTGGAAATACATGACAGAAAAGAATTAAAGGCCTCGCAGTTGCGGGGCCTTTAACAAGTCATATCATAGATTGTTATACCAAGTGCTCAATGAGGTCGGCACGTTCGCCTGGCAGCATATCGATGACGGGAATCTCAATCATCGTGTAGCAGGCCGGCTGGAGGCGCATGGTGGCACGGGCTACGTTGACCAGAACCTGACCAGTCAGAGCAGGATTGTTGATCTGCATGTTGAACTCCAAGCGCTGGTTCTGTGTCTGTCCGCTGACACCCTTGCGTACCAGATTAACGCCATGACCCATATCGCGAACGTCGTCGACGCTCTCTACCTGGAATACATGTGTCTCGTCAGAAGCGAAGTAAGGATCGGCCTTGATGGCCTTTGTCACCTCATCAAGAGTGTATCCGTCCTCCAGCTCGACATACACCATACGACGGTGGATGCCCTCGCCCAGAGGAATAGTCATGGACAGCGCATTCTTGACACCCTCCTTGGAACGGACGCATACGGAGTGGCCCATCGACATGCCAGGACCGAAGTTAGTATAGCTTAAGCCCTTGGGGGCCAAGCTCTGCATGAGCGTGCGTACAATGCTGTCGCTACCTGGATCCCATCCTGCGGCAATGACGCTGACGGTGCCTGTCTGCTTGTTGATTTCCATCAGACGCTCACGGTAGCCGCGAATATTGGTATGAATGTCGAACGAGTCGACGGTATTGATGCCCAAAGGCAGAATCTGCTTGGCATATTCCTCACATGAACGGGTGGGGGTGGCAAGGATAGCTACGTCGACATCCTTCAGTTCGCGAATGTCCTTTACTACTTCATAGTTGGCTAATTCAGCGGGCTTGTTGTCTGCCCCGTTTCTGCGTACGACACCTGCAATCTCGAAGTCGGGAGCGGCTTCAAGGGCCTGAATGCTGTACTTTCCAATGTTGCCGTAGCCTACTACGGCTGCTCTAATTTTCTTCATAACTTATATTCTTGTTGGTCATTTCAATCTTTTCGGTTGCAAAATTACACTTTTCCCGCGAAATAAGTGACGTTTTGCGTGATTTTTTTATATTTTTCTTTCAAAAAGCAGAAAATATACCTAAAAGATGCAATGATGATTTGCATTGTCATACAATAAAACCCCGCATGTGTACGTTAATTAAATTGTATATATACAAAAAACGATAAGTTATGATAGAATACATCAAGGGCGAGCTGACAGAGCTTAGCCCCGCGTTAGCTACGGTCGAGGCAGCAGGCGTAGGTTACGGACTGAACATTTCGCTGACCACCTATAGTGCCATTCAGGGCAAGAAGGACGTGAAACTCTATGTGTATGAGGCCATTCGCGAGGATGCACACGTGCTTTACGGCTTTGTAAACAAGAAGGAGCGCGAAATGTTTGAACTGCTGATTACGGTGAGTGGCGTAGGCCCGAATACCGCCCGTATGATGCTGTCGAGCATGAGTGTCAGCGAGTTGTGCAATGCCATTTCACGCGGTGACGAACGGCTCATCAAGGGTATCAAGGGTATTGGCAAGATGACTGCTCAGCGCATCATTGTCGACCTGCGCGACAAAATTGTGGCACTGGGTATCGCTGAAGAGATTCCTGCTGGTGGTACGGTGTCGGCACCTGTCAACAATGCTGTACGCGACGAGGCGGTGGCTGCCCTCACCATGTTGGGATTCGCCCCAGCACCCACGCAAAAAGTGGTGGTGCAGATTTTGCAGGCACAACCCGACCTGCCTGTTGAACAGGTGGTGAAGCAGGCTCTGAAGCAGATTAAATAAGGAAGAGGTAAGAAGTAAGAGGTAAGAGGGAGAAGGTGAACGGTAAAAGATTCCTTTACGCAGTTGCTATCCTGCTGAGTATCACGGCATTGGCCATGCCTCCGCAGGATGATAAGACACAGAAGCAGAAGCCTGTGGCTAAGGCACAGCCTGTGTTGAAGGTAGAGGAAGATACCATACCCGACTCGCTGTTGCACCCCCGATGGAAGATCCAGGCTACCACACCTGTCATCGTGGAGGATCTGGACTCATCGGCCTTGGACCTGAAACTGCCCACTAATATTCGTATGCAGGCCGAATATGACGACTCGCTGGATGTATATCGCATAGGGTCGAAGATGGGTGATTCGTATCTGAACACCCCTGTGCTGATGACTCCTGAGGAGTATCGCAGCTGGAGTGAACGCAAGGAGCGCGAGCTCTTCTTCCGCAAGAAGGATGCAGAGAATGTGGCATCGAAAGGCAAGGAGAAATTCTCGTTTGCCGACATGCATTTCGACCTGGGACCTGCAGAGAAGATATTCGGTCCTGGTGGTGTACGCATCAAGACGCAAGGTACGGCCGAACTGAAGCTGGGTGCCACGCTGAAGAATATCGACAACCCATCGTTGCCGGAACGTAACCGTAAGACCAAGAGCATTGACTTCGACGAGAAGATCAACTTGAACGTCAATGGTAAGGTGGGCGACAAGGTGAACATGAACCTGAACTACAACACCGATGCCACCTTCGACTTCGACACCAAAAACCTGAAGCTGCGCTACGAGGGTAAGGAGGACGAAATCATCAAACTGGTAGAGGCAGGAAATGTGACGTTCCCATCTAATAACTCGTTGGTAAAAGGTGCCAGCAGCCTGTTTGGTGTGCGCACGGACATGCAGTTCGGAAAGTTGAAGCTACAGACGGTGCTCTCGCAGAAAAATTCTACTTCCAAGAGCGTCTCGTCGAAGGGTGGCACGCAGTTGACACCTTTTGAGATAGATGTTGCCGACTATGAAGAGAACCGCCACTTCTTCCTAGCTAAATATTTCCGTGAGCGCTACGATGCTGCCATGCGCCAGTTGCCATACCTGATGACTGGTGTGGAAATCAAACGTGTGGAAGTATGGGTGACCAATAAGTCGGGAACGACATCGAACACACGTAACCTTATCTCGCTGACAGATCTGGCTGAAAGCAGTTGGAAAGGTAGACAAGGAATGTCGGCATTGCCTGATAATAGTGCCAATACGGAATATAACGAGATGGTGACTACATACGCTGCTGCCCGTGATATCGATCAGGCGTCGACGGTGTTGGAAGGCAATATGAAGGGTGGTGTGGACTACGAGAAACTGGCTTCTGCCAGATTGCTGAATTCATCAGAATATACGCTGAACAGTGCGCTTGGATATATCTCGCTGAAGACTACGCTGCAAACCGATCAGGTGCTGGCAGTGGCCTATGAGTATACCTATGGAGGACGTACCTTCCGTGTGGGTGAATTTGCCAGCGACCACACGACTGCCAGTGAGGCGCTGTTTGTCAAGACGCTGAAGAACACGTCGAACAATCCACAGCAAGCCAACTGGCCGCTGATGATGAAGAACGTGTACTACTTGGCCACCAATGTCGAGAAGACGAAATTCAAGCTGGACATCAAGTTCCAGAGCGATACCGCCGGCGTCTATATCAGCTATCTGCCAGAGGTGAAGGATACCATGCTGTTAAAAGCGCTGGGATGCGACCGATTGGATAATAACAACAAGGCACATCCCAATGGTGTATTCGATTTTGTTGAAGGCTATACGGTAGCCAACGGACGTGTGTTCTTCCCCAGTGCCGAACCCTTCGGTGCGACGCTGAGAGGCTTCTTGAAACGGAATGGTGTGCCAGAAACTACGATATCGAAATATGTGTTCCAGGAACTGTATGACACCACACGTACTGCAGCCAAACAGATGACAGACAAGGACAAATACATGTTGGTGGGTCAGTTTAAGGGTAGTTCGGCCAATGTGATATCGCTGGGCGCCTATAATGTGCCTCAGGGTTCTGTTGTGGTGACTGCCGGTGGTGTACCACTGACCGAAGGTAGCGACTATAGTGTCGATTATTCAGCTGGAGAGGTCACCATCCTCAACCAGAGCATCATCGATGCAGGAACCAGCGTCAATGTGTCATTGGAATCGAATACGGAATATGGTATGCAGCGCAAGCGCATGATAGGATTCAATTGGGAATACGACTTCTCGAAGAATTTCCAGCTTGGCGGTACGCTGCAACATCTGAGTGAACAGGCTCTGACATCGAAGGTGACGATGGGATCTGAACCGCTGAAGAATACCTTGTGGGGCGTAAACATCAACTGGAAGACGGAGAGCCAGTGGCTGACGCGTATGCTCAATGCACTGCCCCTGCTGCACTGCAAACAACCTTCCTCTATCTCGTTTACAGGTGAATTTGCACAGCTCATTGCCGGAACAGCCAGTGGTACACAGGATAATGCTTCATATATTGACGATTTCGAGAATGCGAAGAATGCCATTTCCGTTATCGAACCGAAGTCGTGGGTGCTGTCCAGTGTTCCGAATATCTTTGCCGAATATAACGACAAAGACTCTGTGACTAGCGGATTTAACCGTGCCCTGATGTCATGGTATAACATCGAACCGTTGTTCACGGAACGCTCTTCTTCGCTCACTCCAGGACATATCAAGAGCGATCTTGACCAGCTGTCAAACCACTACGTACGTGCTGTCTATGTGAGTGAGCTCTATCCGAATCGTGACCAGTCTAACTATAGCGGTGCCACCAACAAACTGCCTATTCTCAATATTGCTTACTACCCGCAGGAGCGTGGTCCATATAACCTGTCGACAGATGTTAACTACGATGGAACACTCAGAAACCCGATGCAGAAGTGGGGCGGTATGATGACAAAGTTGAATACCAACGACTTCGAGCAGGCTAATGTCGAATATATCGAGTTCTGGCTGCTTGATCCGTTTATCTATTCCTCAGAACAACAGAACGCAGCCGAATTCGGTGGAGACTTATACATCAACTTGGGTGAGGTGAGCGAGGATGTCCTGCGCGATGGCAAGAAATTCTATGAGAGTGGTATGCCTGTAGACGGAACTAACAACTTCCAGCGTACACCTTGGGGTAAGATTCCCGTTCAGGCTACGCAGACCTACGCCTTTGCCACCTCAAGTGGTGCACGCGCCAAGCAGGATGTAGGCCTGAATGGTCTGACCGACGAGGAAGAACGTCAACAGCCTGCCTATGCCAACTTCCTGCGTGGCGTCAATGTCAACGACAGTGTGCGCGCAGCATGGAATGCCGACCCTGCCAACGATAACTACCACTACTTCAGAGGTCGCGATCTGGACGAGCGGAAAGCTTCTATCCTGGAAAGATACAAGCGTATCAACATGCCACAAGGCAACTCGCCTGACAGTGACCAGCAGACGGAGGGTTATGACACCTCGTACAAGACCTATCCTGATGTAGAAGACATCAATCAGGACTATACGCTCAACGAGTATGAACGCTACTATCAGTATAAGGTGAGCATACGTCCTGAAGACATGCGACTGGGACATAATTTTATTACAGATGTACGCGAATATAATGCTCCGTTGCGTAATGGTAAGAAAGAACTGGTGAGATGGTATCAGTTCCGTATTCCGTTGTCACAGTATGAAGAGCGTGTGGGTAATATCAGCGACTTCACCAGTATCCGCTTCATGCGTATGTTCCTGACACAGTTTACCCAACCCATTGTACTACGCTTCGGCTCGTTGGATCTGGTACGTGGTGAATGGCGTGTATACCAGCAGCCACTGTCCACAGGTGCCAATAGTGGAACACTGGAGGTGAGTGCCGTCAATATTGAGGAGAATAACGACAGACGTCCTGTGAACTATGTGTTGCCTCCAGGTATCGACCGCGTGACCGACCCCTCGCAGCCTCAGTTGACGGAAGCCAACGAGCAGGCTTTGTGTATGGTGGTGAAGAACCTGTCGAAAGGCGAGTCGAAAGCCGTCTATCGCAATACTACCCTCGACCTGCGCCGTTATCGCCACATGCAGATGTTTGTACACGCCAATCATCTGGTGGATGACGTCACAGCACTGCAGGACGATCAGTTGGCAGTATTCGTGCGCATCGGCTCTGATTATAAGAATAACTACTATGAATACCAGATTCCGTTGAAGTTGACGCCTGATCGCAACGACTACAACAGGTTTAACGTGGAAGACTGTAGAGCGGTATGGCCGGAAGCCAACCTCTTGGACATTAACCTGTCGCTGTTTACCGCCCTGAAGAAAGCCCGCAATAAAGCCAGAGCTCTGGGCACAGCTAGCTATACTATGGAGTTTAGTGATTACGATCCAGACCATCAGAATAACCGTATCTCTATTATGGGTAATCCGTCGTTGGGTGAAGTCAGAACGATGATGATTGGTGTGCGTAACATATCGGGAAGTCTTAAGTCGGGTGAAATATGGGTGAACGAGTTGCGCCTGCAGGATGTCAGCAACAAGGGAGGCTGGGCTGCTTCGGGTGCGCTGAATGTGCAGCTCTCGGATGTGGGACGACTGGATGTGACGGGAAGAATTGTAACGGAGGGATTCGGAGGACTGGAGGAAGGCGTCAGCCAGCGTACGACAGATAATTATAAGACCTACTCTGTTACCGCCAATGTGGAGTTGGGTAAGTTCTTCCCCGACAAGGCGAAGGTGACGGCTCCACTCTATTATTCAATCACTAAGGAGGAGACACGACCTAAGTATAATCCGCTGGATACGGATATGGAATTGGACGATGCACTGGATGCTGCTGTTGACAGCCATGAGCGCGACTCTATAGAATCGATTGCTGTCACTAAGTCGACGACTACAAACTTCTCGTTATCAAACGTGCGTGTGGGCATCAAGACCAAGCGTCACCCAATGCCTTACGACCCTGCAAACTTCTCGTTCTCCTATAGTCATAGACATTCCCACAGATCGGGCGAAACGACACTCTATGAGAACGAAGACTATTGGCGAGGTGCATTAAACTACTCATATACCCCTGTCTACAAGACTTGGGAACCCTTTAAGAATTCCAAATCAAAGTCGAAGTGGATGCAGTTCCCCAAAGCCTTCGGTATCAACTATCTGCCACAGAATATCACCTTCAATACGGAGATGACGCGTAGCTATACGGAATTGCAGGAGCGTGACATGGAGGACCTGAGTGGCTCAAAGATTCCTGTCCAATGGAGTTCGTCGTTCCTTTGGAATCGTGACTTCTCCTTGCGTTGGGACTTTACCAAGAACCTGCATATGAACTTCCAGTCAGGAACCAGGGCAGAGATAGAAGAGCCTTACAGCGAACTGCCTATCAACAAGGATCTTTATCCAGACCGTTACTCAGCCTGGAAAGACTCAGTATGGCATAGCATCCGCCACTTCGGTACACCTCTGGACTACCGCCAGTCGTTTACTGCCTCTTATCAGGTACCACTCAACAAGTTGCCCATATTCGACTGGTTGACAGCTGATGCTAACTATAATGCTTCCTATAATTGGGTAAGGGGAACGCAGTTGGAAGACGGTACGAATATGGGTAACACCATTACGAATAACCGTCAGCTTAATATCAACAGCAATTTCAATATGGAGACGCTGTACAACCACTTCCCCTTCCTGAAAAAAGCAAACGAACGATTTAAGAAGGCGATACAAAAGCCTGCTGCAAATAAAAACAAGAAGGATACAGCCAAGAAAAAAGACGATAAGAAAGACGACAAAAAGAAAGACGATAAGAAGAAGGAAACCGCCAACCCTGCCAATAAGACCTTGCCTAGAAATAAGAACGCTTTTGAGAAAGAGCTCACCCTGCGGCCTGACACCTCCTTCACAATTGCACATAATAAGAAGACGAAGCGGCTCATAGTGACCGCTAAGACGAAGGAAGGAAAGACCTATCCTATTAAATATAAGGTGGTGGATGATAACAAGATTCTGGTGAAGAACCGTGATTCTGTCAGTATCAAGTTGACAGTCACGCCTAAGCCTGCCGTAGATAATGATTGGTGGTATAAGCCCGCTCAGTCGGCTGCCCGTCTGTTGATGATGGTTAGAACCATCGGCATCTCCTATCGTAACCAGCGCTCAATGTCTATACCTGGTTTTATGCCAAATGTGGGTGATGCCTTCGGACAGCGTACGGGAAGTGTGTTGGCACCAGGTCTGGACTTTGCCTTTGGACTGGCTGGCGACTCCTATCTGCAGAAAGCCTACGATAACGGATGGCTGATGACGGTAGACAGTATTGCATCGCCTGCAGCCACCAATGAAACGAACGACCTACAGCTGAGAGCAACGCTGGAACCTGCACGAGACCTGAAGATAGATCTTAATGCCTCGCGTACGGAAAGTAAGGCGCGAAGCATACAGTATGTGTATGCCGGTATGCCTAGTACGCAAAGTGGCACTTTCAATATGACGACTATCTCTATCGGTTCTGCCTTCGAGGCTATTGGTGATGCCAACTCAGGCTATCCATCAAAGGTCTTTAATAAGTTCTGTGACGCTATACCTGAATTCCAACAGCGAGTAGCAGCACATTATGGTATGGACGTCGATCCCTACAGTGCTGCTGTCATGATTCCGGCCTTCCTCGATACTTATACCTCCAGTGGTCGTGGATCGCTCGATATTATGCCAACTCTGACCAAACTGCTGCCTAACTGGACTATTCGTTATTCAGGTCTGTCGAAGTTGAAGTGGTTTAACGAGCGCTTCCGTTCTGTTAACATTAACCACTCTTACAAGTCGGTGTTCTCTGTAGGCAGTTATAGCAGCAGTTCAGAGACGGCCTCTATCTTAGGCTGGCATGTGCCTGCAGTCACCATCAACGAGTCGTTCTCACCATTGATAGGTGTGGATGTCACGTTCCAGTCAGGACTCACCATGAAGGCAGAGTATCGTCGTACCCGTACGCTCTCGCTCTCAATGACCAGTGTACAAATTAATGAAAGCCGTTCGAACGACCTTGTGTTGGGTTGTAGTTATAAGATAAGCGACTTCCGACTTTTTGGAAGTGGCACTTCACGTAAAATCAAGAAGGCACAGAGCGGCAAAAACAAAACTAGTCAAACTAATCAGAATAAACAGACCAGTTCGACTAGTTCTAAGAAGACAGGTATCAACCACGATTTGAACCTGCGCATCGATGTATCCTTGAGAGATCAGGCGGCTATCACACGTGACATCGCTACACGTACGTCGGCAGCATCCAGTGGCAACTCTGCCCTTAAGATATCACTGATGGCTGATTATACGCTCTCGCGTCTGCTCACCATCTCAGCATATTATGACCGGCAGACCAATACGCCCTTACTCTCCAGCAGTTCTTATCCTACTACAACCAGAGACTTCGGACTCTCGATGAAGTTCTCGCTGACGCGTTGATATTATCGGATGCGCTTCAGGGTTGCCTTCATCTCTTGGTCGTCGATGGTCAGTTCATTGCCGTCCTCACTAAGCAACATCTGGGTGCCGTCCTCAATGACAACAGTATTGCCGTCGACCTTGTATTTCGACCAGTAGTTATGCGACTGTGCAGCCAGTTTGAGCTGTGCCAGCCAAAGGTTGCGGTTACCCCAGCTGACATCTAACTCCTTGGCACGTTCATTGTCAGCAATGATTTTCGTCTTCACTTTGAGTTTCTCGCTGTTACGAAACTCTACAGAAATACTCATGGTGAATATCTCGTTCAGCACATGCTCACGTTCCTTGCGTGCCTCGGGTGACTCGTCCATGCGTGGACTCATCAGATGGCTAACACTCATATCGCCATTATAGTACACACGCCCCTTCATATTCTGAGCCTGTATAGTTACAGTCATCAGCAGGGCAACAGCAAATAATAATAGTTTCTTCATACGTACCTTATTATATAGTTAATAATACTTGTTCGGCTTAATATGCCTCACGATATTTATTCTCGTCTTTATCATCCAGCATGGAGAGATAGCTTTGATAGCGGCTTTGGGCTATATAATGATTCTCAACGGCTTGTAGGACTGCACAACCAGGCTCATGGGTGTGGGTGCAGTCACTGAACCTGCACTGCTTGGAAAATTCGAAAATCTCCTTGAAATAGCTGGTCAGCTCTTCTCGTTCCATATCGAAAGTACCGAAGCCCTTAATGCCTGGCGTATCGATAAGCCACCCGCTTTCAAAGGGAATCATCTCAGAGAAAGTAGTGGTATGCATGCCTAGCTGGTGAGCATCGCTGATATCGGCAGTACGCAGGTTTATCCCAGGAATCAGCTGGTTGATGAGCGTTGATTTCCCCACACCGGAATTACCGCTTAGCAGCGTGATCTTACCATCTAATTGGGGCTTGAGCATCTCAATGCCCTGACCTGTCTGGGCAGAGATGGCACAACATTCATAACCAATCGTCTCATAGAGATTGATCATCATCTGCTGATAATGTTGCTCTTCTTCTGAAAGGAGATCACTTTTGTTGAACACTAGGATAACAGGTATCCGATAGGCCTCTGCTGATGCTAGGAAACGGTCGATAAAGGTAGTTGATGTCTCTGGTTTGCTGATAGTCACAACAAGAAGAGCCTGATCAACATTCGCAGCAAGGATATGGCTCTGTTTAGAGAGATTGATGGACTTTCGGATAATATAGTTGCGACGGTCTTCAATCTCCGTGATAAAAGCGGTTCCCTCGGCATTCGTCTTAATCTCAACCCTGTCGCCAACAGCCACAGGATTCGTGCTCCGTATGCCCCGCAAGCGGAAATTACCCTTTATCTTACAATCGACAGTTGGTCCCTCGTCTGTCAAGACGGTGTACCAACTGCCAGTATTTTTAATAACAAGACCTCTTGCCACTCAGCTGTCATTTCTAGTCATACAGTCATGATTTCTTTATTCTTGGCCTCGATGAGCTCGTCAAGTTTCTTAATATACTTGTCGTGCAACTTCTGAAGATCCTGCTCAGCATCTTTCTCGTTATCCTCAGAGAGACCATCTTTGATTGCTTTCTTCAGTTTATCCTTGATGTCGGCACGTACGTTGCGAACCTCCACCTTAGCTTTCTCGGCAATCTTGTTGCATTGCTTGACGAGGTCACGACGACGCTCCTCAGTTGGCTGGGGGATACCCAAGCGGATAATCTCGCCATTGTTCTCAGGTGTGATGCCTACATCAGAATCCATAATAGCCTTTTCGATGTCACGGATCTGCTTTCTGTCCCAAGGCTTGATAGCGATGGTACGAGCATCAGGTGTAGAGATGTTTGCTACTTGGTTGAGAGGAACCTTCTGACCGTATGATTCTACTCTCACGCCACTTAGGATAGCCACGTTGGCACGTCCTGCACGAATACGATTCAGCTCTTCCTCAAGGAACATGGCTGCCATCTCCATGCGCTCTTCAGCGGCTGATAATGTTTGTTTTACGTCTATCATAATTTTATTATTTAATTAGTTATTCTTCCGACAAAGTTACGGATTATTCTTTGATTGTGCAAGAAAAAGCACGGAAAATTTTGCAGAATGGCGAAAAAGTCATATCTTTGTGGCGTGTTATATACAAACAATAACAAAAAAACTAAAATAAATGAACGTCTTTGACTTCGATCATTTGCAAGTATATGTGATGGCAGTATTGCTCATTTCTGTGTTTGTGCTCATCTTCTATAATAGGCTCTTCGTGTATCGCGAACATCAGATGGAGTCACAAGATAGCAGTCAGAATGCCCGTCTACGTCTGGTGTTGCTTTCAGGAAAGCTGCATATATGGTCTTATGTCGTGTCAGCCCGTCATTATATTCGTCTCTCGGAGACAGGCGACTATACAGACGAATATAACCCTTTGGAATTCTCACAGTTCTTTGATCGTGATGACTATGAACTATTCCGTACTGCTATTTTCGATATTTGTGAGGGAAGGCGGGAAACAGCTTCATTCATTGCTCACAGCAGTACAAAGGTCAACGGCATGGCATCCATTTATGATATCAGCATCTCTGTGGCAGAGCGCAACGCAAAGGGAGAGGTTGAACGGTTAATAGGTATAGAGCACGATATCACAGAGGATGTCAAGAAGGAACAACACGTCAACCAATTGCTTTTGCGCTTCCATACTGTCTTCAACTCGTCACTGTCAGACATGCTTTACTATGATAAAGATGGTGTGCTGCGTGACATCAATGACACAGCCTGTCAGACATTCAAGCTTGGTCCTCGTCAGGAAGTGTTGGAGAAAAAGTTCGAGTTGAAGGATAATCCGATGTTTCCGCAGATTGATATCAGACAGGCTAACAGCTTTAGAACGACTTCTATTCTGGACTTTGGTCAGCTGAACGCCCAGGATTATCATCTTGAAGGAAGCGGGTTGAATGGTAAGCTGTATTATGAGTTAAGTGCTAATCCTGTCTACGATGCAGCAGGAGAGTTGGAGGGTGTCTATATTTCTGGGCGAGACGTGACAGATATGGTGGAATCGTTCCATCACCAGCAAGAGGGTATGGCGCAGCTGAAAAAGGCCACCAAGAGCATACAGGACTATGTTCGAAGTATTAACTATGCTCTACGGGTCAGTGGTGTACGGTTGGTCAATTACTATGCTAAATCATATACGCTCGAGGTGAGCGACAATGTTAGTGAGACACAATTGCGAATGTCGCAGCTCCGTTGTATCCGTCTGGCAACTCCTCGTTTCCGTCGTAACGTGTCCAGTGCACTGAACCGTATGGATCATCTGATAAACAAACCTATTCAGGAAGCTATAGAAACAGAGATCCGCGACCAAAAGGGAAGACAGATATGGCTGCTGTTTAATATGATTCCGATGCTTGACAGCGAAGGTCGTGTGGAGCGCTATTTTGGTATGTGTCGTAACCAGACAGAGATGGTAGAGACTGAACGCCGGCTAGCTGTTGAAACACGTAAGGCCCAAGAGACAGAATTGCTGAAGCAGTCGTTCCTCACCAATATGAGTTACGAGATTCGTACACCTCTGAATACAGTGGTAGGTTTTGCTGAACTTTTCGAAGGTGAGCATGATGAGGCTGACGAACCTGTTTTTGTAGAAGAGATCAAGAGAAACAGCAATCAACTGTTACAACTCATCAACGATATTCTTTTCCTGTCGCGTCTGGATGCCAAGATGATAGAATTCAAGAAACAGGATGTTGATTTTGCTATCCTCTTTGATGCACATTGCCAGATGGGATGGAGTCTGCATGAGTCCAATGTCTCTGTTTCAGTAGAGAATCCTTATGAACGCCTCATTGTGAACATAGATGCGGAGAATCTGGGAAAGGTCATTGAGAATATTTGTAAGTTGGCTTCTCTGTATACCAAGGAAGGTAGCATTCGTGCCAAATATGAATATTGGCGAGGTGAACTACAGATTAATGTAGAGGATACAGGAGTAGGCATAGATCCCGAAACACTGCCCAAGGTGTTCGAACGGTTTGTGCGTAATTGCAATGAAGAGCTCTGTGGCACAGGTCTTGATCTGCCCATCGTACAGTCGTTGGTACAACAGATGGGAGGTACTATTGAACTCCAGTCAGAATTAGGTAAAGGTTCTTCTGTGTGGGTCACCATTCCATGTGAAGCTAAAACTATTGAAAAGAAGGTGATGAATGCATCTTCTTCCTCGTCGTCATTATTTACCGAACAATTATTCTTATGATTATAGTTAGTGCATCTATCCTGCTGGAAGCCCACTTCCCACAACTGCTACCCTCATTTCTGATGCTGGCAGTATTAGTTGCTTTCGTAGCTATTGTGATATTCAACCGTATCATTATCCGACGGATGAAAGCCCATAGGCAGAATATCTCCTTTACCAATTCATTGATGAATCAGGCGCTGAAAATCAGTCAGAATAATGTGGTTCGCTATGAATTGCGCTCACAATATATTTATACTATCGCAGGCTCGCTGTTCCCACCAGAAGGAATCACGCTAGAGAAATGGAAAGAGCACCTGCATCCGGAGGACGCCGAAGTGACCATACAGCACTTCCGCGACATCATTGCCCGCAAGACAGAACAAAAGGAATTCTACTATCGCTGGAATTTCAATTTCGATGGGGGAGCTCCTAAATGGGGCTATATGCACAACATCAGTGTAGGAGAATATCCTGAGGGACAAAATCGTCCTGACAACATCATCAGTACACTGGTAGACGAGACCGATCTCTTAACACAGCAACATGAGGAAGAACAGCTGGCCAATCGCTACCGACTGATTTTTGAAGAGTCCATAGTAGGTTTGTCATTCTATGATCCAAAAGGCAACTTGTTGGCTGCCAATCGCGAGATGCGTAAGATTTGCCATTTCGACAGCGAAGATGGCGACACCTTCTTTGGTTCGGTGAATCTGTTTGAGATGCCTCCGTTCAACGAATGTATCAACCAAAAGGATCCTAAGGAGTATTGGGGGTGTTATCAGAGTATTATCCCTGAGCGTGATTTGCACGATTATCTGGAAATACACTACCATCCGATTCTTGATAATCAGGGACGGCTGATTTATAATGCAGTTTCTGTACGTAATGTCTCTGAGGAACGTGAACTCTATCATCAGACCATGCTCAACGATATGCAGATTCGTAAGGCCAATGAGGAGATTCAGCATTATGAAGACGAGTTGCGCTATTTGATGGACTATTGTGAGATGAAACCATTCCGTGTGTCCTTCGAGCGTGACTGCGTTGAGTTCTTTAGTGGACTGAGCACGGTAGATTATACCTGTTCTATAAAAGAAATTGTGTCTCAGTTCCTCAACCATGATGATGCTAATATCCAACAACTCGGCAATCCGCGTGAGTTTCTTTCTAAACCTATAACTTGGACGGGGGAGGTCAACTCTATATTTTCCAACACTCCCAGACAGTTATGGGTACAAGTTAATAGTGTTCCGGAGTACGATGAGAATGGCAGACAAAAGGGATGCTTTGGCGTCTATCGTAACATCACTAAACTGATGCATAAACAGGAAATGCTGCGAAAAGAGACGGAGCGTGCAAACGACTCAGGTCATCAGAAGTCGGTATTCCTGGCTAATATGACTCATGAGATTAGGACACCGCTTAACGCAATTGTGGGTTTCTCAGACCTGTTGCAGGCTATTGATGCTCCCGACGAGAAGAAGGAGATGATACGTATCATTCATAATAACTGTGACATGTTGCTACGATTAATCGACGATATCCTGGCCCTCTCGAATATGGATGCTAACGCCATGCAACTAATGCCTGAGAAGGTTGATTTCTCATATGCGTTTGACGATATCTGCCAGTCGCTGCGTCAACGCATACAGGAACCTGGTGTGGAATTCCAGAAAGACAATCCATTACCGTCACTCCTGGTTGAAATCGACCATCGTCGTATTCAGCAGGTTATTACCAATTTCGTGACTAATGCCGTTAAGTATACTAATCAGGGACATATCCGTGTTGGCTATCGCCAGGAAGAGCGTAAGGGCCAAGAAGGCTTGTATGTCTATTGTGAGGATACAGGTTCGGGTATTCCTAAGGAGCACTGTCAAAGAGTGTTTGAACGGTTTGTCAAACTGAATGACTTTATTCAGGGTACGGGACTTGGTCTTTCCATTTGTAAGGCTATCATTGAGAAATGTGGAGGTGAGATAGGTGTTGATAGTGAGGTAGGAAAAGGCTCTACCTTCTGGTTCTGGATACCCACTCCCATCCTCCAGGTATAAGATCAGATTATTTGCTAGGACAGCCCCATCTGTCTGGCTTTCTCCATCAAAAGTCCCATCAGTGGCTCGCGTTCGTTTTCTACGCGATTGTCGAGTACGGCATCTTTCAGGTATTGCTTCAGTATTCCCACCTCTTTAGAAGGACGCAGATGAAACATTTCCATAATCTCGTTACCATCGATAACGGGTTGTAAAAGTCGTTTATAGTCCTTTTCCTTCAGGTCAGCCAATTTTTCGCGTACCATCCGGAAGTTCTCTAGGAACATCTTCTTGCGCACCTCGTTTTTCGAAGTGATATCAGCCTCACAGAGTGTCATCAGATCATCGATGTCGTCGCCAGCATCACTCAATAATCGGCGTACGGCAGAATCAGTAACCTCACTATCGGCTATGACCTGAGGACGCATGTGCAGATCGACCATCTTTTGGACGTATTTCATTTCGGCTCCCATGGGCAACTTGAGTCTGCGAAAGATGGTAGGCACTTGTTTGGCACCTATAATGTTGTGGTTATGGAAAGTCCAACCGATGCCTGGTTCCCATCGTTTCGACTTCGTTTTTCCAATATCGTGTAAAAGAGCTCCCCAACGGAGATAAAGCATCGTATTGAAAGTTGTGGGTTCAGCATCAGAGTGTACTGATTGTACTTTCACCACATTCTCCAACACCTCAAGTGTGTGGTAGAAATTGTTCTTATGTGCCTTGCCGTCACGTTTCTCCACGATATCCAGTGCGGCGAGTTCAGGTAAGATGATTTGAAGCAACCCTGAACGCTGCAGATACTCCATGCCGATACTTGGATGTGCAGACATCATGATCTTGTTCAACTCCACCTCAATCCTTTCACCACTTACAATCTTGATACGGTCAGCCATGCGTTGCAAAGCCTCAAATGTTTCTTCTTCTATCTGAAAATTCAGTTGGGTAGCAAAGCGGACGCAACGCATCATGCGTAATGGGTCGTCTGAGAATGTGATTTCCGGATCCAGCGGTGTGGCAATGATACCATCTTCCAAATCGGCAATGCCATTAAAAGGATCGACAAGTTCTCCGAAGCGTGAACTGTTCAGGCAGATAGCCATCGCATTGATTGTGAAGTCGCGACGATTCTGATCGTCTTCCAATGTTCCGTTCTCAACAATGGGCTTCCTGGACTCGTGGCTATAGCTCTCCTTTCGGGCTCCCACAAATTCTACTTCAATCTCTTGGTTCTGTACCCGATATTTGACTTGTGCTGTGCCGAAATTCTTGAACACACTCAAGTGTGCTTTCTTACCCAATCCCCGCTTTAGTTCCTCTGCGACACGAATACCACTGCCCACTACGACAACATCAATATCGTTAGAGGGGCGTTCCAAGAAAATGTCACGTACAAAGCCGCCCACCACATAACATTCCACCCCCAAATTGTCAGCGATGGAAGATATTTGATGAAAGATTTCCTTGTCTAAAATCTTAGCTAATGCAGCATCGGAGTACAGTTTCATGGGTGCAAAGGTACAAATTAGTGAGTGAAATGCCAAATAAAAATAGGGCATAATTCATAATTTATTTGTAACTTTGCACGCGGAATGAAGAAATATATCCTAATATGTGTAATAATAGCAGGGCTTTTGTCAGCCTGTAGCGGTCATGGCAGCAAGGCTCAGAAGCGGGTAGATGACTATCGGCTGAAGGCGCGGCAGCACTTCTATGAGAGTGAATTATTGAAGGTGCAAGCAGAATTGGCACGTACTGACAGCCTTTTACAGGAAGCGGAAGCCGACCCGGACACGTTTAATGTGGACAAGCGCATACGTCGTGATTCACTTCGTTTAGAGGCCGATGTACAAGGCGCCCGTATCCGTTATATTCACAAAAAGCAGAAAGAATTGCAATAAATCTTGGTTTTCTCGTAGGAAATTTGTAATTTTGCACACGAATTATGGTTACAACAGAAGATAAGACCAATCAACAGTTCGAACACACTATTGCAGAATGCCGTTCTCTGTTCGAAAAGAAACTTCACGATTATGGAGCTTCATGGCGTATTTTGCGACCTCAATCGCTTACCGACCAATTGTTTATTAAAGCCAAACGTATACGTTCTCTGGAGATTAAAAAAGAGAGTTTGGTAGGCGAGGGCATACGTCCAGAGTTTATAGCACTTATTAACTATGGCATCGTCGGACTCATCCAAATCTATCATGGTTTCAGCGATACGGTCGACATAGACAATGCTGAGGCGATGCGTCTTTATGATAAATATGCTCAGGAGGCACTGGAGCTGATGAAGAAAAAGAATCATGACTATGACGAGGCGTGGCGTGGCATGCGTGTCAGTTCCTATACAGACTTCATCTTGACCAAGATAGAGCGTGTCAAGGAGATAGAGAACTTGGAGGGTGGCACACTAGTCAGCGAAGGTATTGATGCCAACTATATGGACATCATTAATTATGCTGTGTTTGGAGTCATCAAGTTGACTGAAGCAGGAGAAAAGGAATAAAAAGAGAAGCCTAAGGTGAGAAAGACAGCGGTAAACATAGCCCGAATCATATTGGCAGTCACGCTGATACTGTCGGGATTCGTTAAAGCAGTCGATCCATTGGGCACGCAATATAAGATAGCCGACTATCTGGAGGCAATGCATTTAGGTGCTTATGCGCCAGACTTTATGACGCTAGGTGCGTCGGTATTGCTGTCGGCATTGGAATTCATGTTGGGTATCTGCCTGCTTTTTGCCATCCGCCGTAGGTTGGTGAGTATGCTGGTACTTGTCATGATGTTGGTGATGACACCGCTCACGCTGTGGTTGGCAGTGGCTGACCCTGTGAGCGATTGCGGTTGTTTCGGCGATGCCGTGCTGCTCACCAATTGGGAGACTTTTTGGAAGAATGTGGTGCTCTTGCTATTGGCTGTCGTTGTGCGCAGATGGCCTATGGACATGATGCGGTTCATCTCGAGGACCAATCAGTGGATAGTCATCAACTATACTGCCATTTTTATATTGGTAGTATCTGGATGGTCACTCTACGACCTGCCCTATTTCGACTTCCGCCCTTACCATGTTGGTACAGATTTGAGGGCCGGATGGCAGAAGATGATGAATGGTGAGGATTCGCCTTATGCTGACTTCTTCGTGGAGCGTGTAGACAATGGCGAGGATATTACCGAGGCATTGTTAGAGGAACCAGACTATGTATTCATGTTGGTTGCTCCCTATCTGGAACAAGCTGATGACAGTCAGTTGGATCGTATCAATGAGGTGGCAGAATATGCTATTGAGCAGGATTATACCTTCTGCTGCCTAACCTCCAGTGGTCGACAAGGCATTGCTACGTGGCGTGAGTTGACTGGTGCTGAATATGGTTTTTGCCAGACTGATGGTACGACTCTGAAGACTATGATCCGAAGTAATCCGGGATTGGTTCTCATGAAGGATGGACGTATTATCCGCAAGTGGAGCCATAACAGTCTTCCTCGTCAGGAGGAGTTGACAGACCGACTGGAGAATATGGAAATTGGTCAAATGCCTGAGGACTCTGTTCCCAAGAAAATCTTATGGATTGTCCTGTGGTACGTGCTGCCACTCTTGTTACTTACTGTAGCCGATCGCCTTTGGGCATGGACAAAATGGATTAGAAATAATAATAACCCTTTAAATAAAAAAGTAGAAAAGATTATGAGAAAGAAAATTGTAGCAGGAAACTGGAAGATGAACATGAATCTCCAGGACGGTATTGCTCTTGCAAAGGAGCTGAACGAGACTTTGAAGGCTGAGAAGCCAAACTGTGGTGTAGTAATCTGCACTCCATTCATCCACCTCGCTTCTATCGCACAGTTCCTCGATCAGAACATCATTGGTTTGGGTGCTGAGAACTGCGCTGACAAGGAGAAGGGTGCTTTCACCGGTGAGGTTTCTGCCGAGATGGTAAAGAGCACTGGTGCTCAGTACGTCATTCTGGGTCACTCAGAGCGTCGTGAGTACTACAAGGAGACTCCAGAGATCCTGAAGGAGAAGGTGCTGCTGGCTCAGAAGAACGATCTGAAGGTTATCTTCTGCATCGGTGAGAGCCTGGAGGAGCGCGAGGCAGGCAAGCAGAACGAGGTAGTAAAGGCCGAGCTCGAGGGTTCAGTATTCAACCTCTCTGAGGAGGACTTCCGCAAGATCGTGATCGCTTATGAGCCAATCTGGGCTATCGGTACCGGTAAGACCGCTACTGCAGAGCAGGCTGAGGAGATCCACGCTTACATCCGTTCAATCATCGCTGAGAAGTATGGTGCAGCTGTTGCTGACGACACAACTATCCTCTATGGTGGTAGCTGCAAGGCTTCAAACGCTCCTGAGCTGTTTGCTAAGCCTGACATCGATGGTGGTCTGATTGGTGGTGCTTCACTGAAGGCTGCTGACTTCAAGGGCATCATCGACGCATTCAAATAATAATGAAACGTATTATCACCATTATGGCTCTGTGTGCTGGCATTGTTTTCAATGCCAGTGCACAGACTTTTACCCAACGTCTGCAACAGCAACAAGTGGGGCTGGGTACCGTGACCATTAATCAGGATCCGGAAATTGATCAGTTGGTCAACAGCGAAGTGCTAGGTAAGGTTTCTGCAGGCAACAATGCTAACAAGAATTCCAATACTGCAAATAATAGCACAAACAATACAAACAGTACAAATAGCAACACTAAAAATAGTGTCAACAACACTGCCGCCATCAATCCGAAGTCTTCGCATATACAGAACCACCTATCAACAGAGGAGACTGACAATCCTCAGGATGAGGGTGCCGATCCTTCGAAGAAGATGATTCGTGGTGGTCATAAAGTGACAGGCTACCGAGTACAGGCCTTTGCTGGCGGTAACTCGCGTAAAGATCGCATTCAGGCAGAACAGATAGGCAACAATATCAAAGCCCAATTTGCCAACGTGCCTGTCTATGTCCATTTCTATTCACCCCGTTGGATTTGTCGTGTAGGCAACTATCGTACCTATGAGGAAGCTCATCAGATGTTAGTTCACCTGCGCAACTTGGGCTATAATCAGGCTTCTATCGTTAAAGGCAAAATCACCGTACAATACTAAATGACAACAGAACCAGAATATAGAGAAGGTCTCGACCAGTTGGCCGCGCACTATAAGGACATCCTCGGTTTACTGGGTGAAGACCCCGGTCGCGAAGGATTGGAAAAGACTCCCTTGCGAGTAGCTAAGGCTATGCAGGTGCTGACTCGTGGCTACGAGATGGATGCACACGAAGTGTTGCGCCAAGCACTGTTCAAGGAAAATTATTCGCAGATGGTTATTGTGAAGGACATCGACTTCTTCTCGCTCTGCGAGCATCATATGCTGCCTTTTTATGGTAAGGCTCATGTGGCCTATATCCCTAACGGTTACATCACGGGTTTGTCGAAGATAGCCCGTGTGGTTGATATCTACAGCCATCGACTGCAAGTACAGGAGCGCATGACGTTACAAATTAAAGAGTGTATCGAACAAACACTACATCCGCTTGGCGTGATGGTTGTTGTCGAAGCCCGACATATGTGCATGCAAATGAGGGGCGTAGAGAAGCAAAACAGCATTACAACTACTAGCGATTTCAGTGGTGCTTTTAATCAGGCTAAGACTCGTCAGGAGTTTATGAACCTTTTACATAGTAAATAAGAATAAAAACTTTAAAAATAGAATAAAAGATGGATCAGTCAACAAACAGAAGTTCTTACAAGAAGCAGTCTATGGGTTCTGAGTTTGCTCATAGCTGTCTGGGAAAGGTAATCATTGGCACTGCAGTTATTATTGCTTTGCTTATCATAGCCATTTTTACCGTACCATCAGAAACTGAGATGCGTGCGGAAATGGAGGATAATATTCGCGAATGTCTACAAGATAATGAGGAGATACGTGGTGACAAGATTGACGAGACGTTCAGCAATATACGCCGCATCTTCACTACTGCCGATACTCTCGCCAACGACAAAGAACGTCTGGAGACCTTTCATAAGTTGAATACGTTGGAGGTTTATCGACACACTTTCTTCACTACTGCACATGTTCGTAACAACATTTATCCATCAGGTATTCGTGAGGGCATAGGTATCTTTGGTATCGTTATCCCCACAATCAATTACGACGACTTCCTGATGAGTGAAGGTCCTGTGCGTGGTAAGAATGTAGACCGACTCATACAAGATCAGGCAGTACCCGATGATTATATGGGTGATAATCCACACTTGAAGCCCTATCACTATAAGGGTAATCCTGATGATTAATCATTTTGCTGATAAAAGCTAAGCAACTATGAAACTAACCTGTTTGAAATTATTCATTTTCCTCATGTGTCCCAGTGCTATAGTTATGGCGCAGGATGAGGTTAACATGAAGTTTGGAAAACCCACTAAGACCGAACTTCAGATGTCAGTCTACGAACCAGAACCAGAGGCTTCAGCCGTGGTACTTTGTCGATTGACAGACGTGGAGTATACTGTGCAGACATCCAGCTTTTTGGTAGACTATCATGAGAAGTGTCGTGTCAAGGTTCTGAAACCAGAAGGTGCGAAATACGCTAAGGTAGTCATACCTTATAAGAAGAATATGTCGGTAGGCAATAATATTAGCGGATTGAGAGCCTCGTTCGTGACTATTCCGATGGATAGGGTTAGTGGTAATTCCTCTTTCCAGGATCAGGATGGCTCAATGTCAGAAGGAGTCTTTGGAACTGAAGGTGATGAGAGCGTGGAGAGCCTCAAGGCTACCGCCTACAATCAGGAAGGTAGCAAGGTGGTGAAGACATCCTTGAAGAAGAGTGACATCGTAACGCGGACCATTGACGAACAGCACTATGAGGTGGAGTTTACCGTTCCTGGTGTGAAGGAAGGCTCTGTCATAGAATACGAATATACTATTCATAGTCAGGTCTTCTGGGAACTGCATGACTGGTTTGCCCAGCGCGACATTCCCGTGGTCTATGCCAAATTGGATATGAACATTCCTGATTACTTGATTTTTAATATCGAGGAACACGGTATCCAGCGTCTGACATATACCTGTACCGCCGGCACACTGAAATACAAGGTGGAGAGCGATCCTCTGGCTAACCAGATGTGGGTTAAGACCAACCACTATGTCTTCGTAGGCCGTAACCTGATCAGTATGCCGAAGGATGACTATGTATGGAATGTAGAGGATTATTGCGCAGGTATTACTGCCGAACTGAAGCAGTATCGCCTGCGTGGCATGTCGGCCATGGAGTTTGCCTTGACATGGGATCAGATTGATGCGATGGTCCTTGCTTCTGATGATTTAGGGATACATCTGAATGATTGCAGTCCATTGGTTAACGAAGTGAAAGATGCGAAGATTGAAACTGTTGCCGATATGAAGAAACGTGTGGCTGCTGTATATAATCTGGTGATGAGTAAGGTGAAGTGGAACGGCAAATACAATCTGAGCCCTGTTGCTACTTCTGAGACGCTCAAAAAAGGTTCTGGTACGAATGCAGACATCAACCTGCTACTTATCCAGACCCTTCATGACGCGGGACTCACTGCTGCTCCTGTTTTGCTACGTACGCGCAATGAAGGTCTGCTGCCCTACAACTTTCCCTCTATTAGTAAACTCTCCACTTTTATTGTCGGAGTGGTGCTGCCCAGTGGAGATAGGGTATTCCTTGATGCTTCTTCCAAGGATGGTTTTCTGAACGTACTGGCAGAACCTCTGTTGGTAGAGAAAGCACGACTAGTGATGAAGAACAAGAGCGCATGGGTTGATCTCCAGCGTGAGTCCAAGTCGCAGAAGAACACTATTATAGAGGGTAAGATAGCTGCCGATGGCCTCTTTACGGGTAAGATGACTACCCGCTATGAAGGTTTGGCAGCCATGAAGTATCGTCAAGAGAAGGGGGTCAGTGCTTTTGCCCCTGATGCTACCGAGTCGACAGATTTTAGTGTACAGGGTAAAGTGTCCGATGGGGAAATCACTTTTTGTCCTTATCCCCAGACCGTAGTCAGCAATCCTTTCAAGGCTGCATCACGTAAGGTCCCTGTTGAATTCTCAAGTCTGAGCTCTGATCGTATTGTTATTAACATAGTACTTCCAGAGGGCTACACGCTTAAGAGTGAACCTAAAAATACCATCATTACCTCTCCCGACAAGGGTATTGATGCCCGTTTCTTCTTCATGCCAGGAGAAAACCAGATTCAGATGACGTGCCAGATCAACGTTAATAAAATTGTACATTCCGAAAAAAGCTATACAGACCTCCGGACAATTTTCGATATGATTTCGAGATTTACTTCCGAAGAACTGACAATCAGCAAGTAAAGGATATCTTAAATGTGAAACAACCGCCCTTCGCTCGTCATTGACGTAACGAAGGGCGGAATTTTTTGATATTTCTCTATTAACTAGAGGTTGGCTAATTCAATGACCTTATCGACTGCGGTACTCAATCCGTCCACATTCTTACCACCTGCCTGGGCGAAGTGTGGCTGTCCACCACCGCCACCTTGAATAAGCTTGGCAGCCTCGCGAACCATCTGACCAGCATTCAGTCCGTGGTCTGATACCATATCGTCGCTCATCATGATAGACAGTTGCGGTTTGTTGTTGTCGTGTGAGCCGATGACACATAACAGGGGCCCATCAATAGCAGCACGAACTTTAAAGACAAGGTCTTTGGCAGCAGCAGGGGTCATAGGCAATACACTTGTGATCACTGTGATACCATTCACCTTGCGGGCTTTTTCTACCAATCGCTGAGCAGCACGCTCAACAGCCTGGGCTTGGAAGCCCTCAATCTCCTTCTTCATTGACTCGTGCTCATCGATATATTTTTTGATAACACCCTGCAGGTCCTTGGCATTGTTGAAGAATGCCTTAATGGTCTTCATAGCGTCCTCCATCTGATATAGACGCTCCTCACAATCATGACCAGTAGTGGCCTCGATACGACGGATACCGGCAGCAACACTACTCTCAGAGATAATCTTGAAGAATCCAATGCGACCGGTGCTTGAGGCGTGGATACCACCACAGAACTCACAGCTAGGACCGAAACGAACTACGCGGACCTTGTCGCCGTACTTCTCGCCGAACAGGGCGATAGCACCAAGTTTCTTAGCCTCGTCGAATGGTACATCGCGATGCTCGTCGATATGGATATCCTGACGAATCATATCATTCACCATACGCTCTACCTCACGAATCTGCTCATCAGTCACCTTTTCGAAGTGAGAGAAGTCGAAACGGAGTGTGTCGGGACTAACATAAGAACCCTTCTGCTCTACATGGTCGCCCAGAACCTGCTTCAGCGCATAGTCCAGCAGGTGGGTGGCTGTGTGGTTGGCAGCAGAGGCATAACGCTTGTCGGTATCAACGCAGGCCATGAACTGGGCTGCAGGATCCTTTGGCAGCTGCTTGACAATATGTACGGTCTGACCGTTCTCACGCTTAGAATCGATGATATCGATGGTCTCAGGCTCATTGCAGATAACACCACAGTCGCCTACCTGACCACCCATCTCTCCATAGAATGGGGTGTAATCGAGAACCAGCTCGTAGAACTCGTTCTTCTTCTGGGTAACCTTGCGGTAGCGGATGATATGACACTCGTATTCAGTGTAATCATAACCTACAAACTGCTGCTCACCCTGAGCCAGTTCTACCCAATCGCTATTCTCAACAGCAGCAGCATTGCGAGCGCGCTCTTTCTGTTTCTGCATCTCTACGTTGAACTGCTCCTCGTTAACGGTAAAGCCGTTCTCGCGACAGATAAGCTCGGTCAGGTCGAGTGGGAATCCGTAAGTATCGAACAGACGGAAGGCCTGTACACCATCGAGTTCGGTCTGACCCTCAGCCTTCAACTTGTCCATGGCATCGTTAAGCATGCCGATACCCTTATCAAGTGTGCGCAGGAATGAATCTTCCTCCTCCTTGATAACCTTTGTTATCAGCTGCTGCTGAGCCTTCAGCTCGGGGAATGCATCGCCCATCTCGGCAACGAGTGTAGGAACGAGCTTATAGAGGAATCCTTCCTTCTGGCCAAGGAATGTATAGGCATAACGAACGGCACGGCGCAGAATTCGACGAATCACATAGCCAGCCTTTGCATTTGAAGGCAGCTGACCGTCGGCAATTGAGAACGATACGGCGCGCAGGTGGTCTGCACAAACGCGCATGGCTACGTTGATGTCATCCTGCTCTTTGCTAATAGGATTAACGGTCTCTTCCTCGAAAGTATAGTACTTCAGACCGGTAATCTGCTGCTCGGCCTTGATGATTGGCTGGAATACATCGGTATCGTAGTTTGAGTGCTTGCCCTGCATCATGCGTACCAGGCGCTCAAAGCCCATACCGGTATCAATCACATTCATGCTCAGCTTCTCAAGAGAACCGTCAGCCTTGCGGTTGAACTGCATGAACACAAGATTCCAGATCTCAATAACCTGTGGGTCGTCCTGGTTAACAAGCTCGCGACCAGTCTTACCGCTGGCAGCCTTCTGTTCTGGGGTACGAGAGTCAACGTGGATCTCAGAGCATGGACCGCAAGGACCTGTATCGCCCATCTCCCAGAAGTTGTCGTGCTTGTTACCATTGATGATGTGATCCTCGGGTACGTGCTTGGCCCAATATTTGGCAGCCTCGTCGTCACGAGGGATATTCTCCTCAGGCGAACCCTCGAACACTGTTACATAGAGATCCTCGGGATTCAGCTTGAGCACATCTACCAAATACTCCCAAGCCATATCGATGGCACCCTCCTTGAAGTAATCACCGAAACTCCAGTTGCCCAGCATCTCAAACATAGTGTGGTGATAGGTATCGTGACCAACCTCCTCTAGGTCGTTATGCTTTCCGCTAACACGCAGGCACTTCTGTGTATCCGCTCGGCGGCGTGGCTCGGGGTCGCGTGTGCCGAGGATAATATCTTTCCACTGGTTCATACCTGCATTCGTAAACATCAGCGTGGGGTCATCCTTGATAACCATCGGAGCTGATGGTACGATAGCGTGCTGTTTCGACTCGAAAAACTTCTTGTAAGAGTCGCGAATCTCGTTTGCTGTCATCATCTTTGTTTACTATTTAACTACGTTGACTTTTTTACTATTTGGGGTGCAAAGGTACAAATAAGTGAGCAAAAAACCAAATATATTTGCGTTTTGTTATTAATTGTTGTTAAAAGCGAAGTGAGAAAGGAAAATAATCTCTATCTTTGCAATACAAAATTACTTTATTTACTAAAACAAACAACTTATGAAAGATTTAAAGATGTACATCAATGGCCAGTTCTGCGAGAGCTCGAATGGCCAGTGGATTAATGTATTGAATCCGTCGACGGAGGAAGTCATTTCTCGTCAGCCCGAAGGTACTATCGAAGATGTTAACAGAGCATTGGATGCTGCCCGTGCTGCTCAGAAGCAGTGGGCTAAGACACCTGCTATTGAGCGTGCTGGCTATCTGTTGAAGATGGCAGAGGGTATCAAGAAGCGTGAACAGGAATTTACTGAAATCATCATGCGCGAACAAGGCAAGACACGGACATGGGCTTCGATAGAGGTGGGTGCTACCATTGCTTATTTCGAATATATGGCTAGTTTTGCCCGTCATATTGAGGGCGAGATTATTCCGAGCGACCGTCCTAACGAAACAATACTTCTGACGAAGAAACCTATTGGTGTGGTAGCAGGTATTCTGCCTTGGAACTTCCCGTTCTTCCTCATAGCTCGTAAGGCTGGTGCAGCATTGATAGCAGGTTGTACTATCGTTATCAAGCCTTCACAACTTACCCCAGAAAACTGTACCGAATTTGCTAATGTGGTTGCAGAAACAGGTCTGCCCGCAGGTGTCATCAACATTGTGACAGGTAAGGGCTCTGTTATTGGCAATGAGATGGCTGGCTCGCCAAAGATAGACATCGTATCAGTAACAGGTTCTGTTAGTGCTGGTGAAAGCATCATGGCTGCTGCTTCCAAAAATATAACAAAGGTGTCACTTGAGTTAGGTGGAAAGGCTCCTGCTATCGTGATGAAGGATGCTGATCTGGAGCGTGCTGCCCAGTGGATTGTCGACAGCCGAATTGGTAATAACGGTCAGATTTGTAACAATGCTGAGCGTGTCTATGTGCAGAAGGAAGTGAAAGAAGCCTTCACAAAGATTCTGGTTGACAAGATGAAGGCTGTAAAGGTGGGCGATCCTTGTGCAGACGAGAGTGTTGATATGGGTCCATTGGTAGAACAGCGTGCGTTGGAGAGTGTTACAGAAAAAGTGGAACGTGCTATTAAGCAGGGTGCCAAGCTGCTTTGCGGTGGTCATCGTGTGGGCGATAAGGGTTACTTCTATGCAGCCACAGTGCTCGACAACTGCCGTCAGGATATGGATATCATTCACGAGGAGACCTTCGGTCCTGTAATTCCTTTGGTTGAATTCAGCGATATCGACGAAGCTATCAAGTATGCTAACGACTGCGAATATGGCTTGGCCAGCAGTATCTTTACGAAGGATTTAAATATTGCTGTGAAGGCTTGTCGCGAATTGGAGTTTGGCGAAACTTATATCAACCGTGAGCACTTTGAGGCTATTCAGGGCTTCCATGCAGGCATGAAGAAGTCAGGCATCGGAGGTGCTGATGGCAAGCACGGTGTGGATGAATATCTGGTTACTCATGTAACCTATCTTGATACATGGGAGGACATGTAAATGATAGAACTGAAGAACGAACAACTGACCGTCTTGATTGCCACACTTGGAGCAGAGCTTCAGAGTGTGAAAGACGATGAGGGTAGGGAGTATTTATGGCAGGCGGGCCCAGAGTGGCCCCGCCGCTCGCCCATCTTGTTCCCTATTGTCTGCAGTGTGAATGACAATACCTATGTGGTAGACGGAAAAGAGTATCATCTGCCTCGTCACGGCTTTGCCCGCGATATGGAATTCACCCTGATTAGTAAAACCGATGAAAAAGTAACGCTTGCACTTCACGAATCAGAAGAGACGTTGAAGGTGTATCCTTACCGTTTTAATCTGGCTGTTACCTATCGTCTGGAAGGTAAAAAGGTACATGTTATCTGGCATGTTGAGAATACCGATTGTCAGGAGATTCATTTCCAGATAGGTGCTCATCCCGCCTTTAATGTACCAGGTGGAAAGTTAGAGGGAATCATTAAACTCGACAACGATGAACCGATGGATACCCTGAAGAGTTATGCAGACGGAAGCCACGATATGGTTGAAGTGCCATTAGAGGCCGATGAGGGCGTGATGGAAATATCGAACAACTTCTTCCGTAACGACAGCGTGAAGATACACAAATGTCAGACACATAGGGCGATGTTGATGGATACTAATGGTGAACCAGCAGTCACTGTCGACTACAAGACGCCTGTTTGTGCCTTCTGGAGTCCCTATGACAAGCATGCTCCCTTTGTCTGCATTGAACCTTGGTATGGTGTTGGTGACCCTCGAGGATGGAAAGGGGAGTTCCGCAACAAGCCGCTCATGAACCACCTGCTTCCTGGTGCCAGCTTTATGAGTAAGTATACGATAACGATTGGCGCATAAAGCGACCTTAAGCTGACGTTAAGAATCCAATCTCGTATTCATCGTTTGCATGTTTATGCGTTTCCGGATTGAACGTTTCAAACTCCTAGTTTACCGGCACTAAACTAGGAGTTTACCGTAAGTAAACTGTCAGTTTAGTGCCGGTAAACTTAGGAGGGATTGTAGAATTGAGTATTTATACATTATCCGTATGAATATACGGTTTAGAGGAATCCCTGACGCTTCAATGCTTCTATGAGACCTGCCGACATAGCTTCGTTATCGCTTTTGGTATAGCGGATGTCAGTGAAAATCTGGGCGAGCGTCTCTTTGTGGTTGATTTCTACAAAGTGGCGGTTTTCTTCCAATTGCTCCTTATATTTATAATAGGTGTCTATATCGTGAGCTGAGTAATCGCGATAGGTTTCCTGATGCACAAAACTCTCCAAGGGTAGACGGTCGGAGAGGGGAGGCTCTTCAGCAGGCCATCCGACGGTGATGGTGGCAACGGGCATGACGAGTTGTGGTAACTGCAGGGTATCGATAATCTGCTGAGGCTGATAGACGGTCGTGCCCAGATAGCAATAGCCTAGACCTTCCTCGTCCATCAGGCAACAAAGTGTTTGGGTGAAGAGCAGCGCGTCGATGCTGGCATTGATAAAGGAAAGAAAGTTGTTGTAGCCAGGCTGCGCCTTGCGCTCCTCACACCAACGGGTAGTACGACGGAAATCGGCACAAATAGTCAGCACGACAGGAGCCTCAGTCATCATAGGCTGATTGAAATGAGCTGGAGCCAGCTTGGCTTTCATTTCTGGCGAGCGGGTTACGACTGCAGAATAGAGCTGCAGATTACCCATAGTTTGTGTACGAGAGGCTTCTGTCAGCAGGCGGTCTAACAGTTGCTGGCTGACCTCTTGGGAGCTGTATTTGCGGATAGTCCGCCGAGTGGATAAATTCTTCATGGCTGCAAAATTAATAAAAAACAATGAATTATGGGGTATGATTAGCAAAGAAAAAAACTTTTTCTTTTGTATTTTTCTCACTTATTTCGTAACTTTGCAGCCGATAAACCTATGAATACGTTGATTATGAACAAGGAGAAAAACGAAGATTTCATCCAGCGAATAGCTCATAAGCTGTCTGTTGCCAGTCAGAAGACGGCTGAACCGATGGCTGAGGATACCATACAGGCTCTGCTCCAGAAAATGCTTGGAGCGCTTACGGAAGAGGAGGTCGCAAAACTGATTCCTGCAGCTGAAGGAGCCTTGGAGACAGTTGCCTTAAGTATGCGCCCGGAAGTGACGGAGGTGCGTCCGAAAGAGCTGGAATGCGATGTGGTGAGATTCCAGAACAATAAAGATAAGTGGGTAGCTTTGGTAGGCCTGCTCAATGGCTATCCTTACGAGATATTCACTGGTCTGCAGGATGATGACGAAGGTATTCTCCTGCCAAAGTCGGTGACAAAGGGTAAGATTATCAAGCAGGTAAACGAGGATGGTTCGAAGCGATATGACTTCCAGTTTGAGAATACACGTGGTTATAAGATTACAGTAGAAGGACTGAGCGAGAAGTTTAATCCTGAATATTGGAACTATGCTAAGCTCATATCAGGTGTGCTGCGTTATCGCATGCCTATTGCTCACGTCATCAAGTTGGTCAGCTCATTGCAGTTGCAGGACGAAAATATCAATACGTGGAAGAACGGTGTTGAACGTGCATTGAAGAAATACGAATGATGATTACGTCGGGTAAGGTCTGTATTGAGAACATGAGGTTTTATGCTCGTCACGGCGTGATGCCTCAGGAACAAGTGGTTGGCGGAGATTTTCTGGTAACCCTAAGGGCCGAAGTGGACATGAATCGTGCGATGGAAAGCGACGATATAGCCGACACCCTCAATTATGCTGCCCTTTACAAGTTGGTTGAACATGAGATGACTATTCCATCGAAATTGCTGGAACATGTGGCAGGACGTATTGCTCAGGCAGTGTTCGAGTCATTTCCTCAAGTGACTTCCTTGGATGTGAAAGTGATAAAAAAGAATCCTCCTATGGGAGCTGATTGTGCTGGGGCCGGAGTGGAATTACACTTAATAAATAATAAAACTCACGTTGAAACAACAGTTTTTAAATAGAAAATGTGTATTTTTGCACTTTCTAAGGATAAAGGTATGATGAAAAGGCTGCTGTTACTATGGATAGCAATAGGTTTTGCGGTGATGACGTTTGCCGCAAAGAAACAGTTTACGCTGGTCATTGATGCTGGTCATGGTGGTCATGATGCGGGTGCTGTTGGCGCTATCACCAAGGAGAAAATCATCAATCTGAATGTAGCTTTAGCCTTTGGTAGACTGGTGGAGCAGAATTGTCCTGATGTGAAGGTTGTCTATACTCGCAAGACGGATGTCTTTATTCCGCTGCATACTCGTGCTGATATTGCTAACAAGCGGAAAGCCGACCTCTTTATATCCATTCATACAAATGCCCTGCCTAAAGGACGTATTTCTAGAGGGTTGGAAACCTATACGCTGGGTATGCATCGTGCTGGTGATAATCTGGATGTGGCTAAGCGTGAGAATTCGGTTATTCTGATAGAGAAAGACTATAAACAGCGCTACCAGGGGTTTGATCCTAATTCGTCAGAGAGCTATATCATGTTTGAGTTCATTCAAGACCATAACATGGCACAAAGTGTGGAACTGGCTAAGATGGTGCAGAGACGTACCTGTTCGATAGCCAGTCGTCAGAATAAGGGTGTCAAGCAGGCTGGTTTCCTTGTGTTGCGCGAAACGTCGATGCCCAGTTGTCTGATAGAACTTGGCTTTATTTCCACCCCTGATGAGGAGCGCTTCTTGAATTCCGTTGATGGTGTGGCGTTATTGGGACGTGGCATCTATCGAGCTTTTGTTGACTATAAGAGAAAATATGATAGAGGAATTACCGTTCCTTATAAGGCTGAACCCCAACAGGAAGTGAATATTCCAAGCATCGTGCCTCAGAATGAGCAGAAACCAGAGAAGCCCAAACGTAAGAGCAAGGCTGCACAGGAACTTGCTGATGTCCGCGAAGGCAAACTGCCTACAGAACAGGAACCGATAGCTCCTGCAGTGGATGCCGACTCTATTGTGACGGCAACACCGGAGAACACTGAACCTGTGGCTGAAACAGCACCAACACCACAAAAACCTGTTCAGCAGGAAACGAAGACAGCCCAATCGTCAGCTCCCGTCTTTAAACTTCAAATTCTGGCAAGCAGTACCAAACTGAAGACTACTGACGCCCGTCTGAAAGGACATAAGGATGCGGAATACTATGAAGAGGGCGGACTCTTTAAATATACGCTGGGGGCTTCGGAGAATTACAACGAGATAGTCCAGTTGCGCAAGTCGCAGCTAACCAATTTCCCACAGGCTTTTATTATTGCCTTCAAGGAAGGGAAGAAAATGAATGTGCAGGATGCTATCCGGGAGTTTAAAAGCAGGAAATAATATATAATAAGGTGAAACTATAAAAACAAGCGCAATATGAAATTCTTTACGAAAGAAGTGAAAATAGCATTGGTTGCCATTGTTGGCATTGTTGTACTGTTCTATGGACTCCAGTTCTTGAAGGGACTGACCATTTTCTCTAACGACCAGTCTGTCTATGTCACTTTTGATGATGTGAGTGGTCTTTCTGCCTCTTCGCCAGTATATGCCAATGGCTATAAGGTGGGAGTCGTAAAGGGCATAGAATACGATTATAATCCTCAAGGAAAGATTGTGGCTCTTCTGGGCCTTGATAAAAATATGCGTCTGCCTCTCGGATCACATGCAGAAATAGCCAGCGACTTGTTGGGTAATATCAAGATAAATCTAGTCTTGGGTAAGGATCCCCTTAATATGGTGGCTGCAGGCGATACTATTGTTGGAGGCGAAGAAGAGGGTATGATGAAGAAATTGGGAGCTATGATGCCTGCCATTGAGGCTATTGTTCCTAAGCTCGACTCTATTATGACCAGCCTGAATCTGTTACTGGCTGATCCTGCCTTGCGCAACACACTGCACAACGTAGAGGGCATGACTGCTAATCTGAATGCAACTAGTCAGGACCTGCGTAATCTTTCTGCTTCGCTGAATCGTGATGTACCCGATGTGATGAAGAATGCCAACGGTGTGCTTCAGAATACTCAACAGCTTACATCCAATCTTTCCACCATAGATGTTGCTGGTATGACGGCAAAGGTAAATCAGACGTTGGAGAATGTAGAGCAGATGACGAAGAAGTTGAATAGCAACGAAGGAACACTTGGATTACTCATGCGTGATGCTACACTCTATAATAATCTGAGCAATACAGCAGCTTCAGCCGACTCTCTGTTGATAGACTTCAAGGCGCATCCAAAACGCTATATTCACTTCTCAGTTTTTGGAAAAAAGGATAAATAAAACGCCTTAATTTATAATTTGTCTAAATAGCGAGCGGTGTATTTCTTTGTTCACTATCAACTTCGCAACTAATTGATAATACTACATTTTGAGAGGTGTGAGGTTGAGAGTATGCACACTCAGGTAATGTTGTGAATTGCGTTTGTATCTTATTGAAAACCAAATACTTGTAAAAATCAAAACAGTTCGTGGATTAAAAAAGTTTAAAGATGGCATAAGAAACGTAATATGAGTGAGTTACGGAGATATGCAGTCTTTACGATTAAAAATGCAGATTTGTATTATTCGGAAATATGTATTAACTTTGCATCCGAAAACAACCAGACCATCTGTCTGAATTTTAATAAAAAATATAGTAACGCCGCATGGTAAATAATCCAAAGGCGCTTTGGGACAACTGCCTTAGTCTGATTAAGGACAACGTCACGGAGCAGCAATTTAAAACCTGGTTCGAGCCCATCGTCTTCGAGAGCTACACCGAAGATACTCGAACTCTTCTCGTGCAAGTACCGAGCATGTACGTGTACGAGTACTTGGAGGAATACTATGTTAGCTTACTAAGCAAAACCATCACCCGTTGTTTTGGCCAGAATGTTATTCTGAGTTACCGAGTGGTTACTGACAAGGCTAACGGCTTGTCGCAGGATGTAGAGACAGAGAATACTGCCGATATTGATGTTGTGCCTGCTAGTCAGCGTGCCAACAAGTCGCCAAATGTACTCGATGCTGCTACGCCTCAGGATTTGAATCCCCAGTTGGATCTTCATAAGACATTCCATAATTTTATCGAGGGCGACTCGAATAAGTTACCACGCACTGTGGGCATCTCAATTGCTGAGCATCCAGGCAAGTCAACCTTTAATCCTTTTTTTGTGTACGGACCTTCCGGCTGTGGTAAGACTCACCTGATAAATGCCATAGGTATCCGTTGTAAAGAGATGTACCCACGCAAGCGCGTACTATATGTATCAGCCCGACTGTTTCAGGTCCAGTTTACGGATGCTGTACGCCAGAATACTGTCAATGATTTTATTCAATTCTACCAGTCTATCGATGTGCTGATAGTCGATGATATCCAGGAATGGGCTACAGCAAGTAAGACACTTGATACCTTCTTCCATATTTTCGACCATTTGTTCCGTCTAGGTAAGCAGATTATTCTTGCTTCGGACCGTCCTCCCGTCGATTTGCAGGGTGTCAAGGACCGTCTGCTTACCCGTTTCTCTTGCGGACTGATAGCCGAGTTGGAAAAGCCTAATGTACAGTTGTGCATTGATATTCTTAACTCTAAATGCCGTCGTGACGGATTGAAGATTCCTGAGGATGTGATTCAGTACATTGCAGAGACAGCTAACGGTAGTGTTCGCGACCTGGAGGGTGTCATTAATTCGTTGTTGGCATATAGTGTAGTCTATAATTCCAATATCGACATGCGATTGGCAGAACGAGTTATCAGTCGTGCCGTGAAGGTCGACAACCATCCGCTTACTGTCGACGATATTTTGGAGAAGGTGTGTGGACACTACAAAGTTACTCAGCAGCAGGTAACCAGCCGTAGTCGTAAGCGTGACTATGTGTTAGTGCGCCAAGTGTCTATGTATCTGGCACAGAAATACACAAAGATGCCTGCTTCACGTATCGGACAACTTATTGGTGGTCGTGATCATAGTACCGTTATCCATAGCTGTTCATCCGTTGAACAGCGACTGAAGGTTGACAAACTGTTTGGTGCAGAAATCAGCAGTATTGAGAATTCCTTCAAGCTCAAGAAGTAATTATTTTACGTCGTAGGTTTGATAAACCATATAGTAACCGTTGGCACAGAATGAGAACTGGTCACCCAGCGCCTCGTTGAGTGTGCCCTGCCACCACTCATCATAGGCATAGCTGTTCCACCTGAGTCCTTCTGATGTCAGTTGGTCGCATCCGAAGTTGAAGATGCTCACCTGTTGGCCTTTCATGCTTTGGAAAATCCTGTTACCATAGGCAGGCGTAAAGACCCCGTGGTCTGTAAACATCATGCCTTCGACTCCCATCTTACGGAAGTAGCGCATCAGTAGTCCGATGTTTCCCAATGTGTGGTCTTCACGTTTTCCCGTACATCCCAGATAAGCTATCTTGTGCCATCCCTGCGACAGACAGTAGCGTGTGGCCTTGGTCAGGTCGTTATCTTCCTGTTCCTCGATTTGGATGAGTCGGTCGTGATAGGCTGTAGGTACACTATCGCCGTCGCCCACCACGACTTCCGCCTGAGGCACATGCTTGATGGCACCATCACACGCCACAATATGCCTGGCGTTTTTCAGGATGCCGAGAGGAATCGCATGGGTAGGGAACTCCCCATTTGCAACGATAACAACGTCAAACTGAGTCTTCATTTCTGGTCTCTTTTTACAGTTTTTGCTACGCTCTTCCATTTTCGATAGCCGGCTATGGCAATGACGACATAGAGACCGTAGAGCATGGCTTTGAATGGAATGCCTTTTTGTATATAGAGGAAGGTACAGACAGCATCGACGATGATCCAGAATATCCATTGCTCCACATACTTACGTGCCAGCGCCCATAGAGCTACAAATGATACGGCATTGGTAAACGAGTCGAGTAGGGGAACGGTGGAGTTGGTCCATGTCACGAGAATATAGTAGATAAGTCCCCATGAAATCAGGAAAAACAGCAAGGAAGGAAGATACTGGTTGCGAGGCATAAAGATAATAGGCAACGACTCTTTCTTTTTCCTGGTTTTCTTGAATTTCCATATATAGAGTCCGTAGAAGGCAGCAAGGGTGTAATAACAGGCCATACCGGCGTCCCCATACAGCCCGTGCTGCCAGTAGAGAATAATGTCGAGTGCTGGCATGATGATGCCTATCACCCAGAGGGCTATATGCGCACGATACTCTAGCCAGATATAAATCAGGCCGAGTATCGTGGTCAATATGTCAAGCCAGTCCAATGTCATAACCTCTTACCTCTCACCTCTTACCTCTAAAAATTCACCGACAGATGTGCCATCATATTAAAAGGTGCCGAAGGAGCGAAGCCTGCAGCATCCTGGTCGCGCAGTCCCCATCCGTTGACAGCATTCACACCGCCCTTGCCGTCCTTCTCAAACTGAGGTGCTGCCCAGCCGTTGTTGTCATACTTGGCCGAGAAGATGTTGTAGAGCGTCACGCCTGCCGTCACCTCTTTGACGCCCCATTGCTTCAGCGCGAAGGTGTAGCTCAGATCTACGTTCGTGTTGAAGTGAGCCTTCAGCAGCAGTGTTTCATAGGTGGTATTGGCATCTGCGCTCCACGAGTCCTTGCACTCCATCTCCTTGAAACCCGTATTGGTCAGGTACTGGTCGCTGATGTACTGACTCTGTATGGAGGCCTTGAAGCCATGGTAGTCGAAGGTCAGAATATGGTTCATGATAAAGTCTGGCGAGAACGAAAGCGGCGTGTCGCCCAGATTGACCACGTCCAGATCGTTATCCTTGACGGTCCAGTCCTTGGCACGGTTACGGCTCAGCGTGGCGTTGGCGTCCCAGCGCAACCAGTCGAGAGGCTTCCACGCAGCCTCCAGTTCCAGACCCAAGCGGTAGCTCTTGCCCACGTTGGTGGCTATGGCCTCGCCGATTTCGTTCAGCTCACCCGTCAGTACGAACTGGTCCTTATACGACATCCAGTAGATGTTGGCACCTGCCGAGAAACGCTCGCTTTGAAATTTATATCCCACCTCGAGGTCGTTCAGACGTTCGGCCTTCAAGTGGGTGCCAATATTGTCTTCGTAGTCGTTGCGCGTCGGTTCTTTATGGGCGATGGCAAACGAGGCATATACTTTGTGATTGCGCGTAATATCATAGTTCAGTCCGAACTTGGGGTTGAAGAAGTTGAACTTGTCGTCTACCACATACTTACCATCCAGGTTAAAGCCATATTCATCAGTGGGGTCTTGCATCTTGTAGCCAATGTGTCGGTACTGCAAATCCAGAAATCCGCTCAGTCCTTTTGTAAACTCATAATTGACCTTGCCGTAGACATTGAAGTCGGTCTTCTTGGCATTGTTGCGGTAGTATTCGTGGTTGGGCACGCCTACCACCTCGCCGAAGTGGTCGCCGTCGTACTTGTTCCATCCGCCTCCCAAGGCAGCTTCCAGTCCCTGGCGGTTATTATACACCAGCGAGGCTACGGCTCCGTAGAAGTCGTTGGCCATCTTCTTTTGTTCTATGACATTACCACGCGTTTCCGGATCCTCGTAGCCATAGAAATCTATCAATCCATATTTGCCTAATTTGCGGTTGCGCTTATACTGCTCGTAGTAGCCATCGCCTCTGGTGTAGTGCAGGGCAGCGTTGAGGTTCAACTCCTGCGTCAGTCGCTGGTTCCATATCAGTTGATAGTTCTGCTGATGGTAGTTGTCCGTCTGGTTGTCGTAGTAGCCCGTGGGGTTGCCGTTCTCGTCGAAGCCCATCACGCCGCACGAGTTATAGGTACGACCGTAGAGCGCCTGCTCGTATTTCGACGTGTAGTTCCACGCATGGTAAGTCTCTTCTACGCCATTGAAGGTAATAAACTTCACCATTGTGTTGTCGCCGAAGTAGCCTGCCTGCAGGAAATAGGAGTTAAGTTTGGACGAGGCGCGGTCCAGATAGCCCTTCGAGCCGATGTTCGACAAACGGCCCTGTATGCCCCAGTGTCCACCCAACAAACCCGTACCAAAGCGCAACGTCTGCTTATGGCTGTAATAGCTGCCACCACTCAGGTCCAAGCCGATGAAAGGCTCTATGCCGACGTTCTCTGTCTGCATGTTCAGCGTAGCGCCAAAAGCACCTGCGCCATTGGTCGATGTGCCCACGCCACGCTGAATCTGCATCGACTGCACACTGCTGGCGAAGTCGCCCATATTGACCCAATAGAGCTGGGCGCTCTCAGCGTCGTTCATGGGAATGCCGTTGGCTGTGATGTTGATGCGTGAGGGGTCTGTGCCACGAACGCGCAGCGAGGTATAGCCTATACCGTTACCAGCATCCGAGGTCATCGTCACGCTGGGTGTCAGCGACAGCAGATAGGGCACATCCTGTCCAAAGTTCACGGCTTTCAGCTGTTCCTTGTTCATGTCTGTAAATGCTACCGGTGTCTTGCGGGTAGCTCGTGTTGCTACTACCTGTACATCCTGCAACTCTACGCTTTTCAGCGTGTCTAATTCGCTGGCTTGGGCTGTTACCGTACCCAGCAATGCCATCATGAAAAACTTTCTCATTTCTTTTACCTTATTTATTAATACAAAAAATAAGGGGTTGTTCAGTTACTCATCATCCCTGCGTCGGCATTGTCCGTATCAGGTTCCGAGGGTATCATCTCAGCCCACACTCGTGAGCACCCCTTGATAAATCGGGTGCAAAATTACAAAAAAACTATCGATTCACCACACTTTTCTCTTTTTTTTTGTACCTTTGCGCCAAAATTGTAGAGATATGGATACGATAAAGAAACTTTTTGCACAGAAACTGATGGATATCAAAGCCATCAAACTGCAACCCAACGAGCCGTTTACATGGGCATCGGGTTGGAAGTCCCCCATCTATACAGACAACCGTAAGACGTTAGGTTTTGCGGATGTCCGCTCGTTTGTGAAACTTGAGCTCTGCCATGCTATACAGAAGTATTTTCCAGAGGCTGAGGCTGTAGCAGGTGTTGCTACTGGTGCTATAGCACAAGGCGCATTGGTGGCTGACGAGTTGGGTTTGCCTTATGCTTATGTACGCCCCAAACCGAAGGATCATGGTATGGGTAATCAGGTGGAAGGCGAATTGAAGAAAGGTGCTAAGGTTATTGTGGTAGAGGACCTGATATCTACAGGTGGCTCTAGCCTGAAAGCTGTTGCAGCCCTTCGCGAGTATGGTGTAGAGGTCATAGGTATGGTGGCATCCTTTACATACGGTTTCCCTGTAGCTGAAGAGGCTTTCCGTGAGGCTGGTGTGAAGCTCATCACGCTGAGCGACTATGCTGCAGTTCTGGAACAGGCTGCTGAGACAGGTTATATTAAGAAGGAAGAAATTGAAGTGTTGAACGAGTGGCGCAAGTCACCAAGTACGTGGAAGCAAAATGACTAAGTTTGAAAGTAGTATAAAGCTGATACCATATCCTGTAGAGAATGTGTATCGTAATATCAGTGATTTGAGTAATCTGGAACGTGTCCGTGATCGTATTCCTGAGGATAAGTTGCAGGACTTCCAGTTCGATAGCGACTCCGTACAGGTGAGTGTTGATCCTGTGGGAACTATCAAACTGCGCATTATTGAGCGTGAGGAAAATAAGTGTGTCAAGTTTGAAACAGAACAATCGCCACTGCCTTTTAATCTCTGGATTCAGGTGTTACCTGTTAGTGCTTCGGAGAGCAAGATGAAAGTCACAGTGAAGGCCGACATTCCCTTTATGCTGAAAGGAATGGTAGCAGGTCCTTTGCAGGATGGCGTTGAGAAGATTGCAGATGCATTGTCACAAATACCTTATGTATAATGGCCAATAAGCTTTGGGAAAAGAACTTTGAGGTGAATGCCGAGATCGAACGGTTCACTGTAGGTAGAGATCGTGAGATGGATCTCTATCTGGCGCCATACGATGTGTTGGGCTCGATGGCTCATATCACCATGCTGGAAAGTATCGGACTCATTGGTAAGGACGAATTGCCCCTGTTGTTGGCAGAGCTTAAGAATATCTATCAGATTTGCCAGCGTGGCGAGTTCGTCATCGAAGATGGCGTAGAGGATGTACATTCTCAAGTGGAGCTGATGCTAACCCGTAAGTTAGGCGATATCGGCAAGAAGATTCATTCAGGACGTTCCCGCAATGATCAGGTGTTGGTCGACCTGAAGCTCTTTACCCGTCACGAACTGATGGAGATTGCTGATGGCGTGAAGGTGCTGTTCGATGAACTTATCCAGAAGAGCGAACAGTATAAGCAGGTGCTGATGCCTGGCTATACCCATCTGCAGGTGGCTATGCCATCCAGCTTTGGTCTGTGGTTTGGTGCCTACGCTGAGAGTTTGACAGACGACATGCTCTTTCTGCAGGCTGCTTATAAGATGACCAATCGCAATCCTTTGGGTTCTGCTGCAGGCTATGGCTCTTCGTTCCCTCTGAATCGTCAGATGACTACCGACTTGTTGGGCTTCGACACAATGGACTATAATGTGGTGTATGCTCAGATGGGTCGTGGAAAGATGGAGCGTAACGTAGGTTTTGCGATAGCTACTATTGCAGGAACGCTGGCAAAAATGGCTTTCGATGCCTGCTTGTTTAATTCTCAGAACTTCTCGTTTGTGAAATTACCCAAGGAATGTACCACGGGTTCGAGCATCATGCCTCATAAGAAGAATCCAGATGTCTTTGAGCTGATTCGTGCCAAGTGTAACAAGTTACAGGCATTACCCCAACAGGTGACACTCATCATGAACAATCTGCCCGTAGGTTATTTCCGTGACCTGCAGATTATCAAAGAGGTCTTCCTGCCAGCCTTCGATGAACTGAAGGACTGTCTGCAGATGGCTGCATATATAATAAATAAAATAGAGGTACGCGCGGATATCCTCGACAATCCCATGTACGATCCCATGTTCTCTGTTGAAGAGGTGAATCGCCTCGCATCAGAAGGAATGCCTTTCCGTGATGCCTATAAGAAGGTCGGGCTCGACATAGAGGCAGGCACCTTCCGTCCTAACAAGGAGATCCATCATACTCATGAGGGTTCTATTGGTAATCTCTGTAACGACCGTATTACTGCATTGATGGATAGCGTACTCAAGGGTTTTGCCTTCGAACACGTGCTGAAAGCCGAGGAGGAATTGTTACGATGAGACATTGGTTGCTTTTCCTGATGGTGTTGGTGCTATGTAGTTGTCAGAAAGAGGAAAACCGATATAGCACAAACTATCTTTGCTATTTCAGGTATTATACTGACCTGCATCCTACCAGCCAGTTGACTTATATGCTCAGCGACCCAGGTGCTTATGTCTTTGTAAGACTCGACTCTCGAGGCGGACTGAAACGTGTGTTGACGCAATCGAATAGGGATGGGAAACGTGATACCACTAATCTGACGACAGCGGCAGAGAGTGATTTCTCACGCTACAGTTTGGGTGCAGGCGATGTCCTTATTATAGGTAATAGCCGATCGTTGGACGGCTTGAGGGCCTACGACGCACAGTGTCCCAACTGTTTGAACCTGCATGGCCGTCCTGCTTATCCACTTAGCTGGAGCGATGGTGGTCAGATGGTTAGTTGTGGTCAGTGTGGACGAAAGTACGATCTCAATAATGGGGGACCACAGAATGGTGGCAATGGCGATTTACGATTGATGGAATATCATCCGCATGTGATTACTACAACCTTGGGAACAACCTTGGAAGTGACCAATACAGGGCCTGTAAGATAGACATATTTGGTGTGGAGATGAAAAAAAGTGAGATTTTCTTTGATATCTCTTTCCTTTTTTGTAACTTTGCACCCGCAAATCGCAAAAGGTCTGCTGCCGCGATGGTGGAATGGTAGACACGAGGGACTTAAAATCCCTTGGCTATTGCAGCTGTGCGGGTTCGAGTCCCGCTCGCGGCACTGCCACAGGAAAGAGCACTTCTGACACATCCAGAGGTGCTCTTATTGTTTTTTAACCGAGTGATAAGAGAATGTTTCGTGAAAAATGACTACCTTTGCATCAAAATTACAAAAACAAAATACCAACAAGGATGAATAAGCAAATATTAGCTGTTGCAGTCATGGCGCTGCTGACCTCGTGCTCAGGTTTTAAGATGGGCGAGTTGACAAGTGATAACTTCAAAGTAGTCCCCAATCCATTGGAAGCCGAGCAAGGTCAGGTGACAGCCACTATCAATGGTGTGTTCCCAGAGAAGTTTATGAACAAGAAAGCCACTGTGACAGTGACTCCTGAACTGCGCTATACAAAAGATGGACAACCGGCAGTCAAACTCGATGCCCCTGCTACGTTTATTGGCGAGAAGGTGTTGGGTAACTATCAGGTGATTCCCTTTAAAGAAGGTGGACACTACGCTATGAAATCGACCTTCGACTACGAGCCTGCCATGCAACAGAGTGAGTTGTGGATGAAAGTAGATGCCTATTATAAGGACAAGAAATACGAGTTGCCGGCAGTGAAGGTAGCCGATGGCGTGCTGGCCACCAGTGAACTGTATCATCAGACGCTTACTACAGCTACCCCATGTGTGGCTACAGACAGCTATCAGCGTGTCATAGCCCAGAAGCAGGAGGCGAATATCAAGTTCTTGATTCAGCAGGCAGAACTGCGTAAGAGTGAGTTGAAGTCTAATTCCGTACAGGAGTTTGTTAATCTGTTGCAGCGCATCAGTGCCGATCGTGAGGGTTTGAACCTGCAGAACGTTGAGGTTAGCGCCTATGCTTCACCAGATGGTGGTGTGGCACTGAACGAGAAACTGGCTAACAAGCGTCAGAGTAATACGGAGAAATATGTAGAACAACAACTGAAGAAAGCCAATGTGGAGGGTGCTGTTGAAGCCAACTATACCGCTCAGGACTGGGAAGGATTCCAGCAGTTGGTAGCTGCATCAGACATTCAGGACAAGGATGTTATCCTGCGCGTGCTCTCAATGTATAAGGATCCTCAGGAGCGTGAACAGCAGATCAAGAATCTGAGTCATGGCTTCCGCGAATTGGCGGATGGTATTCTGCCTGAGTTGCGTCGTGCCCGTCTGACCATTAATTATGAGACGGTAGGACGTAGCGACGAACAAATTCTTAGCCAGCTTAAGGCAGATCCCAGCAAGCTTAGTATTGAGGAAATACTCTATGCAGCTACACTGACAGACAATATTGACGAAAAGTTGATGATCTACAATGCCGCTACAGCGGTTTATCCTGATGACAAGCGTGCTTACAACAATATTGCAGCCCTTGGCTATACCCAGGGTGTTGATGCTTTCCAAGACGGTTTTACTCGTGCTGAGGTACTTCCGGAAGCTAAGGCCAACCTCGGTCTGATTGCTCTAAAGGAGGGCGACATAGCTAGGGCAGAACAGCTGATAGCCAGTGCCTCTGGTGCCGAAGGACTCTCAGAAGTTATGGGTAATCTCCAGTTGGCTAAGGGCAACTATGTCTTAGCTGAGCAGCAGTTCAAAGACATTAAGTCAAATAGTGCTGCGCTTGCTCAGATTATGAACAAGAACTATGCTAAGGCTGAACAGACGTTGAAGGCTATTACCAATCCTGATGGAATGACCTACTACCTGCAGGCAATTGTCAATGCTCGTCAGGGTAACCAGTCAGCTGCTGCATCATTGCTGCAGAAGGCTATTGAGAAGGATTCTTCGCTGAAGCAGTATGCTGAGAAGGACTTAGAACTTGTCAAGTTAAGATAAAAAGGTATGTGGAAGAAAGCTGTCTTTTTTCTTTTTTCTTGCTTCCTATTATCCTGTGGTACAGAGAGCGGTCGCTTCCGTTTTGAGGGTCGTTTCCGCAATATGAATCAGGCGGAGTTCTATGTCTATAGCCCTGATGGTGTCATCAGTGGCATAGACACCGTGAAAGTACGTGAAGGCCGTTTCTCCTATGAGACCGATCTGGCTGATAAGGGCACTTTTGTTATTGTGTTTCCCAACTTCTCTGAACAACCTGTGTTTGGAGAGTCAGGCGCTACGGTGTCTATCAAGGGCGATGCCTCACAAATGAAGGAAATGATCATTCAGGGTACACGTGATAACGAAGATATGACCAAGTTGCGCATGGAGCTCAATAAGCTGTCACCCCCTGATATTCCTGCTGCTGTCGAGGCTTTCATCCGCGAGCATCAGGAGTCACAGGCCAGCATCTATCTGTTGCAACGTTATTTTATTCTGGATCGCGAACCAAACTTCAAGAAAGCCTATGAATTGGTGCAGTTATTGTTGAAAGTTCAGCCCGAGAGTGGACAGCTTATCGAATTGGAGAAACAACTCAAGAATCTGAAAAATGCCCAACAGCGCCAAATGCCTGTTTTTACAGCTACAGATATTAAAGGGAAGAAAATAAGCGATAAGGACCTGAAGGCTAAGTTGAATGTGGTGTCAGTATGGGCTTCCTGGAGCTATCAGAGTACGGATATGCAGCGTCGTTTGATGACTAAGAAAACGAAGTATGGAGACAAGCTCAATGTGTTGAGCATCTGTTTGGACGGACGTCCTGCTGAGTGCAAGCGTATTGTTGATCGCGACTCTATCAAGTGGTCTACCGTTTGCGACGGCACTATGTGGAAGACACCTCTGCTTAGTAAGTTTGGTATAGCCAATGTCCCTGACAATGTACTCTTCGATGAAAAGGGACGAGTGGTAGACAGCCACCTGACACCTGCCAAACTGGAAGAGAAGATAGAGCAGATACTGAAGAATTAAATACAAAACTATAAAAACTACAACGATGAGAAAACTAGTATTATTGACTACATTGCTGATGATGGCTGTTATGACACAAGCACAAGATTTTCGTTTCGACGAGGTGATTTATTCTCCTACTGCGACAACTTTCCAATTGTTTGCTCCTGCTGATGCCAAGAGCGTCAAGGTGCGCATCTATCAGGAAGGGCAGGGTGGTAAGGCTCAGAAGACCGTCAAAATGAAATATCTTGATGGATTGTGGCGTGCAGAGGTTAAGGGCAACCTGATGAATAAGTTCTATACCTTTGATATGGGTAAGGGTGAGTGTCCTGGTGTTTTTGCCAAAGCGGTGGGTGTCAATGGCAAGCGTGGTGCTATCATTGACATGAACAGTACCAATCCTGAGGGTTGGGCTTCCGACAAGCATCCTGTCTGTAAGTCGCCTGCTGACTTGGTGGTTTATGAGATGCACCATCGCGACTTCTCCATAGCTCGCAGCGATGCTCAGTACAAGGGCAAATTCCTTGCTCTGACAGAGCTTTGGGCTATCGAGCATCTGAAGTCGCTGGGTGTCAATGCCATTCATATTCTGCCCTCTTACGACTATGGCTCTGTAGATGAGACGCGCCTTAGTGACAATAAATACAACTGGGGCTACGACCCTGTGAATTATAATGTGCCTGAGGGCGGCTACAGTACCAATCCCTATCAGCCCGATGTGCGCATTCGTGAATTCAAGCAGATGGTGCAGGCTTTGCACAAGGCAGGTATTCGTGTCATTCTCGACGTGGTGTATAACCATACCTATGATATCGAGCACAGCAATTTCCAGCGGACGTATCCTGACTATTACTATCGCAAGACAGCAGATGGTCAGTATAGCAATGGTTCTGGTTGTGGCAATGAGACAGCTTCTGACCAGCCCATGATGCGTCGCTTTATGTTGGAGAGTGTTAAGTATTGGATCAATGAGTATCATATCGACGGCCTCCGCTTCGACCTGATGGGTTGTCACGATATCGAGACCGTGAATCAGATTCGCCAGATGGTCGACACCATCGATCCCTCTATCTTTATTTATGGTGAGGGTTGGAGTGCAGGGTCCTGTGGTCTGCCTAACGACCAGTTGGGTATGAAGGCTAATATTCCTCAGATGCCTGGCATTGCTGCCTTTTCCGATGAGATTCGCGATGCTTTGCGTGGTCCCTTTAGTGATGACACGAAGGCCGGATGGCTGGGTGGTGCCCCTGATTGCGAAGAGAGCCTGAAATACGGACTTGTAGGTGGTATCCGTCATCCTCAGGTCAATATGAAGAAGGTGAATTACAGCCAGAAGCCTTGGGCACTTGAACCTACACAACTGATGTCATACGTTTCCTGTCACGACGACATGTGTCTGGTTGATCGTCTCAAGGCAAGTATTCCTAATATCTCGCAAGACGAATTAATCCGTCTCGACCTGCTTGCCCAGACAGCAGTCTTTACATCACAGGGCGTACCTTTCATGCTGAGTGGTGAGGAACTGTTGCGAGATAAGAAGGGTGTCCATAATTCGTTTGAGTCGCCTGACAGCATCAACCATTTGGATTGGTCGAATCTGAAGAAGTATCCTCAGGTCTTTGCTTATTACAAGAACCTGATAGCCCTCAGAAAGAATCATCCTGCCTTCCGTTTGGGCGATGCAGGCTTAGTGCGCAAACACATGTCGTTCCTGAAGACGCCAAAGTCGGTGGTCGCTTTCTATTTGAAGAACTACGCCGGGCGTGACGACTGGCGCAATATCATTGTCATCCTCAATGCTGGCAAGGCTGATACAGAGGTCACTATCCCGGATGGCAACTACACCATTGTTTGTTGCGACGGTGTCATCAACGAAAAAGGCCTTGGCACACTCAAGGGGACCAAAGCCATTGTCGATGCTCAGTCGGCGTTGATACTGCACGACTGATAAAGGAGAGTGTGTGCATACCCCAAAACCGTGTGCCACGATGAAGCAGCTGCTAACCATATTCGTCCTGTTGTTTACCCTCTCTGCCTGCAATGTAGGCAGAAATGGCGAGATGGAAGCCCTGCTCGACAGGGCCGACAGCATGAACCGTGCCTATATCCCTATGACCGACGGCATTGATTCATTGCTCCTCGAAGCCACCAAATATTACGACCGCCACGGCACACCTAACCAACAGATCCGCGCCCACTACCTGCTCGGCTGTGCCTACCGCGACATGGGCGAGGCACCAGCCGCCCTCCAGAGCTATCAGGATGCCGTCGACCGTGCCGACACCCTCAGCAGCGACTGCGACTACCGCCGCTTGATGAGCGTCTATGGACAGATGGCAGAACTGTTTGATGCCCAGAATCTGCCTGCAGATGAATTGGCCCGGAAAGAAAAGTATGGGAAATATGCTCTATTGATTGGCGATACCTTGTTATATATACGCAATTTAGAGCTTTTAGCAAAACCCTATTTCCTGATGGGTGATACTTTAGGCATGCTTGATGTACTGAAACAGGCTCATAACCTGTATATTGCCTATGGTCATCCACAAGAGGCAGCTGCCGTCTTAGGACCTATTATTGACTATCATATAGCCAAGGACAGTCTGGATGAAGCTGCCGACTTAATGAAAGTTTATGAAGAGCAGTCCGGGTTGTTTGACTCCACGGGGACTATTGCCGTAGGTCGTGAAATATACTATTATATAAAAGGTAGCTATTACTTAAAACGTCATGATCTGCCATCAGCCGAACATTGGTTTAGGAAACTGCCATTCAGTATGCAGAAAGACGCTTATAAAGGTTTGCTGTCAGTTTTTCGTCATAGCAACAAGCTTGATTCTGTTGCCAGATATGCTTATCTATATGAGAAAGCTTTAGACACTTTACATAACAAAATGCAGACTGATGTCATTCATCAGATGTCTTCCCTGTACAACTATCATCATTTCCAACATGAGAAAGCACAGGAGGCAGAAAAGGCAAGACGTCTGCGACACACTCTATATGCTATTCTGTTTGCAGTTGTCGCAGGAATATGCATTTTGTGGTATTTCATACGAAGATATAGGATGCGCGAAAAAGCAAAAATAACTCGGCTGCTTGCTGACTATAGCATCGCTAAAGTCGAGTACCAGAGAGTATGCACTGACTTTGCCATCATGAAAGAAGAGAAAGATGGTTTACAGAAGGTCTGCCAAGAGATATCCGTCCTGAAGGATCAACTTGTCCAAAAAGAAACGGAGTTAAGAAAGAAAAATATCTATGACCAGTTTGCTGCATTCTCTTCAAGTGGCATTGTGGCAAAACTCCGCGAAAAGAGCAGTCCGCAATCTCTAAAGAATTCTAAATTAAGCAATAGGGAGAGGTATGTGCTGATTCAACATTTTCTTTCGGATATGCCGCTTTATGCTTCGGTATTATCAAGCCGTGCCGTACTAACGCACAACGAAAAATGTATCTGCATATTGCTCCTTCTTGATTTCCAACAAGATGAAATCATACGGCTGATGGATATGACAACTCAGAATGTCACCAATTTCAAGACTAAAGCCAACAAAAAACTATTCAATACCGATTCTGCAAACACACTTCAATCAAACCTAAAAGCAGCACTTACACTATAATTCCCCCTAAGTGTATGTGAGATGTATTATTTTTGTATCTTTCTGATTTTCTGGAACTTTGCTGTGATTTGGTGTATATCAAGTGTACAGTAATACTGATGATATTTTTGTGCATTTGCGGCTTTTGCATACTTTTGCAGCCAGAATTTAAACCGCAATCAATTAATGTTTAATTAAATGCACAAACTTATGAAAAAGGTTCTATCAATTGTAGTATTGTTGCTATTTCTGGGGGGGGCAGTTTTTGCACAGGATCCCTCGCATGTTTCCAATCTTGATTTTCAAGTTGGTATTACAAACCCTACTGGTTCGTTAGGTGAACTACCTCGTACCCCTGTCAATCCACCATCAGCCAGTCTTGATGACCACACGTTGTATATCAACAGTGAGCATCCTGCTTATATGCTGTACATCGTTGACACTACAGGCGAGGAACCCGATGCTGTCTATCAGGTCTATGTTCCTGCTAATGTTAGCACGGTTGTTCTGCCAGCAACGCTTATTGGTACCTATGAGTTGCAGTTATATGATGGTGGCTATTACTATTTTTACAGTGAAATTGAATTATGATTAAGGTTCAGACGCTTCTCTCTATAGCCATGGTTTCTATCATGGCTATAGAGCTTCACGGACAAACCGCTGACAGTTTGCAGAAGAGCAAGATTCGTTACTTTACTCCTGACAAAGGAGGGAGAAATAAAGTGTGGGATTTCTCGAGAAAACTATGTTCCAAGAAATCCTTTCAGGTGAAGTATATGGAGGATAGTACAGGTGTCTTGTCCGTTATTGAGCCTGGAAGAATCAGTTATTACCATACAACCCCCGACATGCTCATCCTCTTTGGCAGCGAGAATCCTTTGGAGAAGCGAGAGTATGCTATTGAGAAAATCTCCAGGTTTTTCTCTCCTGAATATGGCGACTCTGTCAGCGAAAGTTTCCGATGCGAGGGGAAGTATTGCGACCGTCATTCTTTCCGCGAGGCCGGCACAACGACTCTCAAGGTAGATGCCGAAGGCTCAATAGTGCTTGCCGAGAATGATACCATCAGAAATGTACGAAGAGTACATACCATCGATGCATACTCTATCTGTATGGATAGCGACTCTGCCGCCCTTGATACCGCCAAGCTTACGCAGGTCATCGACGATCGCTACGAATGGTATCTTCCCGGGGCCCAGTATCCGATTATTGAGAATGTTACAAGCACCACATATCTCAACATGGACGTGTTGGGAACAACCCAATATGCTTACTGTAATCTTCCTGAGAATCAGGTTGCCTATTACATCACACCTGACGATGATGATGAAACTGATGAAGTTGGGGCATCATCTGGTGATGAGCAGACAGATCCTGATATTATCCATTATGAAATAGAGAAACGAGGAAAAGTAATCAATATATCATACGATCTTGATGAAGAAGCCACTATCACAACGGTTGTTGCCAGTTACATTGGACTGTTATGCAAGAGTAGTCAATGGTCTCAGAACGCAGGGCAGGGTTATTCCGTACAGATAGACTGTAACGGTTTGCATTCAGGCATCTATATTCTTTATATTAATGTTAATGGAAAAGTATATAGCGAGAAAGTAAGACTATGAAGACTACGATAAATACAATCTTGATGACCATCACGCAGATGGCTTTGCTGCTGTCTTGTTTGCACATGAAGGCTCAGGGGACTCCTTCAGCACCAGACGTTCCACCAACTCCCCAGGCAGTTGCCTTCAACCGTCTTGGCGACTATCAGGTCAATAACAACTATGGTGCTCCTGATATCAGCATCCCGCTCTTTGAGATAGATTTTCATGGGTTCAAGATACCATTGTCGCTGCATTACGAGGCATCCCCGATGAAATCGGGCTACAACTATGATGTCACAGGTTGGGGATGGACACTGTCCGGCAATTCTTGTGTTTCCAGAACTATCAAGGACAGGGCTGATGAGTATGGGGTAATGTTCAATAATCCCTTTACCTTGGATTCCTTTCAAGATACTAATGGAAATCCAAGGCTATATGTAAATTATGCCAATGTACTTGCCAGGCTGAACTTCCAATATGACAGCTATAACATTGTGTTACCATCAGGCAGAACCATTCCTTTCTTCATGTACAAGTTGAATGGTGTAATGAAATACGAACTCATGTCCTTAGATAATCATGTTAAGATTGAATGCAATTATAGTACTTCTGAGCATTCGATAAACTCCTTCACGGTTACGGACGAGAACGGAGTAATATATGATTTTACAATAGCAGACAAAGCATCCAATGGTTTTGACAATGATCCCAACGCGCTTAGTAATGTAACATGGTTACTGTCCGATATTTATATTCCGGCAAAAGGATACATATCCTATGAATACAACAATGAAATCTCTATATATACCCAAGACAACATTGGTGAACCGACATATAGAGTTAGCCGCCTAATGTCTCAAATGCAGGAAGACTGGGGACGAAGGAAATTCGATGTCGGGTTAACCCTTCAAAATTATTGTCCGAGGTATAAAATGAGATTTATAAAGCGTATCAGCTATGGGCCTACCACAGTAGATTTTAATTATTATGCTGACAACAAGCACATGAAGGAGATTGTCGTTTCCGAAAATAACACAACGATCAAGAAATTCTCACTCGATATCAATGACAGGTTCCTAACTTCACTTGTCTTTTCAGGAACGAATAATAATGATAAGCTGGAATATGATTTCGGATATCAGAACCAGTCCATGAACTTGAACGATACCATTGTCAAATACATAGACTACTGGGGTAATATATGTTACTCTAAAAACCGTACTGACCTTGGCAACTTCAATATGTATTTTAACAATGAAGAAGATGGTAATTACCTAAATCAACAACAACTGAGAGAACAACTTGCCATAGATAATATTGCAAAAATTATAGATAACAAAGAGGACGATCCGTATTATTACTATAAAGTCAAGTTGCAATCGACAACAAATGGGGATACCCGCCAGCCGACACCTCCGCAATACCATGGAGTATTAAGCTCCATCACCTATCCCAACGGCGGACATACGACATTTACTTGGGAAAATCACCGCTTCCCTACCGCAACAGCTGCAGATGGTGATATGGTATTTGATAGGCGACGTCAGCGCATCATCGAGGGCGGTGGCTTTAGGATTAAGTCAGTCAAGAATTATAAGGCTGACGGAACAATAGCCAGTGAGGACCACTACAGATATGGATTCACATACGGAGATATTGCCCAGCGGCATTTCCCCTTGCCATTACCTGATACCTATAACCCCAACGACCACATCGGATGCGGAGAGGCTGTCGTTGACCCCAATCTGCTTACTTTTATGACTTTCAGCTATTATAAATCTGGAAACGCTGTTTTTAACCCTCCCCTGCAGTTACAGTTGATGGCTGTGGGACAGAATAGCGCAGTTCGTCAGATGATCAATATTCAGGGTAGTGCCACATGGTGGGATGCTTATTTCTCCGCCAGCACCTTCCGGTCGCTTCTTGATGGCAGGAGGCCTGTGGTATATCCAGAAATCACTGTTTACCATGGAGATCCGGATGTACCTTCCAATAGCATAAGTAAGACAGTATACAAGTATGATATTTACAGTTATACGCATAACCCTTACACTTATTATCAGTCATCCGTCAATCAGTCGACTCCACCAGATACGGCATATTTTGAACGTCTATGTTATTTCCCCTTCGGTGATATTCCAGGAATGATAAGAGATAATTATGAAGCACCCTTGAGGCATCTGCTGAAATCCAAGTCTGACTATTCCTATAACACTAGCAATGGTACATGGGAACAGGTTTCCGAGGAGCAGTATTCTTATAGCGAGGAACGTATAGAGAAAAACGGCTACACATATAATACTTATCGGTCTAGAGAGTGTCGTAGTAATTATGTCGCTCCACTTGGTAATGGTCAATGGCTGGGAGGATACGCTCTTAGAGATTTCTACGTAGAATCAACCCAATGTCTTGGCAGATCCACGTTGACAGGGAAGTCTACCACGACATTACGTCAGGGTGGAACGCGTACTTTGGATAACAAGCAGTCCGAGGTGTATTCCTATCTGTATTCCGGAGTCCTCAAGTCCAAGGATTATCATGTATTACCTTATGGAATACGAAACGAATTTAATGATGTCCTCGACAAGACAATAGAGAATTCATACGTTGGTGAAAATGGTGTGACTTTATTTGTTGGTCAGGAAGACCCTTCCTCTCTTGCCGACACCCTTGCTGTTGTCCTTGCTGCCATGAGGTCAAATAACATGCTGGCATCCATGGCTTCTACCGAGACCTTCACAATAATTCCCGATGTTATTATGGATTCCGGAACCAAGATTAATTATAATTTCTTTGGCAATAAAATCCTGCCGTACAAGATATATGAGAGTAATGGCGAACAGTATGAGGGAAGCGTGATGATCCTGTCGTATGATTCTTATGGTAATCCAACGGAGATATTGGACTTGAAGACAGGCGTATACAGTGTTTATCTGTGGGATATATACGGAAGATATCTGATAGCCATGATCAAGGATGCCACATTGTCACAGATTCAGAACATCACCCAGCTAAGGGCAGTGTCTTCTCAAACGCGTCATTCCATGTTGCAGACCACATTTCCCAATGCTCTTGTCCAGACTTGGGATTACAAACCGTTGGTCGGTGTTTCTTCACATACGGATGTCAATGGGCAAACCTTCCTTTATGAGTACGATGGACTGGGACGTCTGAAAACAGAAAAGCGTGTCGTTAACGGCGTACAATCCCCAGAGATTCTGCACCAATATGAATATAACTACCTGAACTAACAGTTAAAAACAATATGAAATCCCGATTCATCTTAAAAAAATATGCAACAGGTGGTATAATATCAAAAAAAAATAGTACCTTTGTGCAGACTAACCAAGACAGTTATGCACGGATGAGATTGCTATTAATATTCCTTTCATCCCTGCTGTCAGCATTCCTCCGTCCCTCCTTGGGTCAGGCTCAGAATGCATCGGGCAGCAACATCGTGTCTCGCACGATGCTGTCTTCCGACTGCACTGCCTCCGTCAACCAGCGCGTCTACGACAACGGCCTTGGCGACATCGTCCAGGAGATCCAGTCGTATACGGGCTCTTCGCTTCCCAGCGTGACGGTGCACCACGAGTACGACGATTACCGTCGCCGTACTAGGAGCTGGCTCCCCGTGTCCTCCTCTGACAGTCTCTTCATCGCAGGCAACATGATTGCCTATAATGCCGTGTCGCAGTATTCCGACAACGCCCCCTACTCACGCACGGTCTACGACGGCTTCCTGCCTTCCCAGCCCTCCGCGCAGTACAAGGCGGGCGTCCAGTGGCAGAACAGCGACAAGAAGGTGTCCCTTGCATACAGCGAGTATGTGGGTGCCGGCATGTTCTCCCCCGAGGACGGCTACCTGTACATGTTCGAGAATGTTAAGTACCTACGCACCCAGACCACCGACGAGGACGGCGGCGTCACTTCTGAGTACACCGACCTGAACGGTCGGCTGATGATCAGCGAGACCATCCAGGGCAAGACCTACTACCTGTATAACACGAAGGGCGACATCACCTACGTCATGCCGCCGGCGCTGTCCTCCTACCTGATATCCCAATACGGAACGGAAGTGGACGAGATCCCCGACACCGAGGCGATGATCCAGAAGTACGCCTACATCTACCGCTACGACCGTCAGCGCCACTGCATCTACAAGAAGCTGCCGGGCTGCGATCCCGTCTACTACATTTACGACCGCGCCGGCCAGTGCATCCTGACGCAGGACGGCATCCTCCGTCAGTCAGGCAAGTGGGCATACACCATCCCCGACAAGTTCGGTCGTCCGTGCATCAGCGGCATCTGCCAGTACTCGGGCTCGTATACGGCTGAGCCCCTGCACGCCGTACATGTCTATGCGGAATACGACGGCACCACCGCTGCAACCGGCGGCTATACCGTCCACAACCTCGAGCTTGCAGACCAGACGCTGTACTCTGCCGCCTACTATGACGGCTACTCGTTCATCGGCCAGCACGGCGTGCCCTCCTCGCTGACGGCATCCACCGTCTCCGGCTTCACGGTCGACGCTTCGGTCCACCACGGCCTTCAGACGGGCTCTGCCACTGCCATTCTGAGCAACGGCAGCGTGACGGGCTACACGTATTCCGCCCTATACTACGACTCCCGCTACAACGTCTCTCAGGTCAAGGCCACCGACCACCTCGGCGGCACCGGCGTCACCAGCACCTCCTACACATACACTGGCAAGCCGCTGCGCGTGAACATACAGCGCAGCAAGGGCAGTTCGGGCACGACATACATCAACCGCATCTATACCTACGACGGGGCTGACAGGATGGGCTCCTGCATATTCTCCATTGCCCATGGCACGCCGTCCCTGTCCTCTACGCAGACGTATGCCTACGACGCCCTGGGCCGCCTGTCGAGCGTCACGCGCCCGTTCACTTCCGGGACCGTCAGCTACAGCTACGACCTCCACGGCTGGACGACGGGCATCACCACCAACAGCTTCTATGAGGAGCTGTTCTATGCCGGCGGCCCCGGCAATCCCCGCTGGAACGGCAACATCAGCGCCATGCGCTGGCATAACGACGACTATTACTACAAGCGGGGCTACAAGTTCACGTACGACGGTGCCAACAGGCTGACACAGGCCACGTACGGCGAGGGTGACGCCCTCACGTCCAACACGGACAGGTTCAGCGAGGGCGTGCAGTACGGCGCCAACGGTAACATCACGGGTATTACCCGCTACGGTAAGACTTCGTCCAGCGGCTACGGCCTGATGGACAACCTGACGCTCTCCTACGACGGCAACCGCCTGACGGGCGTTTCCGAGACGGTTGCGGACTACGACTTCACGGGCTCTTTCGAGTACAAGCGTTCGAACGGCTCGCAGTATATCTACAACAGCAACGGCTCGCTGGTAGCCGACAGGAGCCGGGGCATTGCCTATATCGACTACGACAGCAACAACAACCCGCAGACGATATACTTCACCAACGGCAACGAGATCAGGTACATCTACAGCGGCACGGGCGAGAAGCTGTGTGCCAAGTACTATAATGCCGTGCCTAACGTCACGAGGGCGTTCGGCGTGAAGCCGGAAGGTTACCCCCAGAGCCAGATCATGTGTGTATACCAGTATGACTACATCCTTGGCGGGAGTATGGTCATGTATAACGGTATGATAGACAAGGTGCTCTTCGACGGCGGCTATGCCAAGGGCACGCCCTTCAGCAGCACAGGCTACGGCTTTACGCTCTACTACTACAATAAGGACCACCTGGGCAACAACCGCGAGGTGGTGAACTACAGCGGTACGGTACAGCAGCTGACGAACTACTATCCCTTTGGTGCGCCGTACACCGACCCTAATGCCGTCATGGGCTCCACCGTCCAGCAGTATAAGTATAACGGCAAGGAGCTGGTCACGATGCACGGGCTGAACACCTACGACTACGGTGCACGCCAGTACGACCCCATACTTTGCAGATGGGACAGGGTGGATCCGCTGGCAGAAAATGATCCGGGAATTACCCCATATACATATTGTAGAAATAATCCAATAATACATATTGACAACGAAGGAAAGTTTCCCCTTGTTTCCAATATTGTAGGCGCAGTTGTTGGCGCTACGGTCGAATATGGAGCACAGGTAATTACAAATGTTGTAAGTAAGGGCTTTTCAGGTGCCTTTTCTGATATAAATTACACATCAGTTGCAATTGCTGGAGCAGAAGGCTTTCTTACTAGTGGTACTTCTATTATTAAAAATACAGGAAAGAAAGCTGCAGCTCATTTAGTAGCCATCGCTTCTAAAAACTCTTCAGAAGTTTTAAACGGAAATGCAACAATAGGGGATGCTATTGTGAACTCTTCTATAGATATGATTGGGTTGGGTAAAATAAAGATAAAACATTTTCACATATTGAAACCTACCACAGCTAATCAAGCAGTAAAAGCAGCTAAAAGTAATGGAAGAAAGGTCACTACTTCGGAAGCAAAAAAAATAGCATCAAATACAAGAAAAAATAATCTATCTAAGAAAGAAACCAATGCGGTAATAAACGGCTTTGCGGATTCTTCTGTTCCTGTAGCTACAACATCAAGCATTAAAGGAGTAAGAACAAAATTAAATGATGAAAAAGAAAAGTAAGGTAATTAAGAAAAGTGCATTCTTCGTTTTTATAGATAGGATTAAGCTGTCATATTGTATGTTGGTTTTAGTCTTCTGTTTCATAATCTATAAAGGCGGGATTAAAACCTATGAGAATTATCAGATAGATGATGAAGGCGTCTTAACTTATGGACAGATATATGATAAACAATTGATGAATAGAACCACACGACAATACTATAGATTTAAAGTCAATGGCATTTTATATTATGGAGATACAGGATATGACCATGATTTGCAAATAGGGAATCAGATACTTATAAAATACAAAAAAAACAATCCCTCGAATAATGAAAGTTATAGTGCAATGAAATCTCTACTTTTTAGAAAAAAAATCAACATAGAAAGGGACTCTATTTGGATTGTCTCACAAAAAACGCGAAAGAAAAATGCAGAGTTCTGAATGATCCATTTCAAACGAGTCAATAGTAATGAATAAGATAAAGTCACGATATATTGGGATTCTGATAGTTCTGTTGATGGTGCTCTTCGATGGCGGCTATGCCTTGGGCACACCTATAAACAACACTTCCTATGGTTTCTCGCTCTACTACTACAACAAGGACCATTTGGGCAATAACCGCGAGGTGGTGAACTACATCGGTAACGTACAGCAGCTGACGAACTACTATCCCTTCGGCGCACCGTACACCGACCCTAATGCCGTGATGGGCTCCAATGTCCAGCAGTACAAGTACAACGGCAAGGAGCTGGTCACAATGCACGGACTGAACACGTACGACTACGGTGCACGCCAGTATGACCCGATACTTTGCAGATGGGACAGGGTAGATCCGCTGGCGGAGAAATACTATGCCATCAGTCCGTATGCGTACTGTGAGTATGATCCCGTCAATGCCATCGATCCTGATGGAAGAAACAGTTTGAAGTTGCTGCTAAAAGGTGCTTATAAGGTTGGAAAAACTGTAGCAAAGAACGGCCTTTCATCATTAACTAAAGGCGCTACCTATACAGCAGCATTCAATGGTGTTGTTGATGATGCAAAAACGGTTTTTGATTCTAATGCCTCCACTTGGGACAGAGCTGTTGCTGGTGTCAGTTTAATCTCTGAAATTGCCAGTCCTGTTAGTGTGAAGGATGCCAAAAATATTGGCAAAGCGGCAAAGGGACTAGCGAAAGATTATAGTAAGATTGGATCCACTGGAAAGGTTGGAGAGGAAGCTTTGAAGAAATTAGGAGGTAAAAGTCAGCAAACGTTTGATACATCGCAGGGTAAAAGAATTGTTGACCAATTCTCAGAAGGTGTGGCACATGAGTCCAAAGTAGGTTATCAGAGCTTAACCAAAGGAATAAAGAGTCAGATTCAAAAGGATGCAGAATTAATGAAAACAAAAGAAATTGATGGTGCCACATGGCATTTCTTTGAAAGCCCTGTAACAGGAAAAGGTGGACCCAGTAAACCATTAATGGATGAACTTAAAAAAATGACATTAAAGTTGAAATTCATGAGTAGTAAGTTGGCAGATTTTATTGTAACATGTACTATTTTGATATATAACAATTTAAAGAAATAATATATGACTCTCGAAGACTTTTTAAACTACGATTTTGTAGCTATAGACAAGAAGGACGTGAAGCCCTATGCAAAATGCTTTTGGGAAACAAAAGATGAAAGACTAAAAAAATTCATTGATAATGTTGCTTCAGATTGCAATATCAATCAATCTGAATTGGATTTCTCAGAAAAATCTTTGGAGGTATTATATAGATGGCTTGTGAGCCACGTTGAATGTGTAAAATTAACAAAGGAAGAATATGAGTGGATAAGAGAACGCATTCCCAATTATATTGATATTGATGATTGGAGATTCAGCGATGATACTTTTTCAAACATTATTAATGTTGGTTTATATTTGGGTGAGGTCATGATTCATAAACACCCTGATTTAAAATGGGAACAATATCAAAAAAAAACTGTTGATTATGGTCAGGTGATTATTAGATTAGGAAAAAAAGAAATGAATCCCATGAGATTAGTAAATACAATTTGTTTGAAAATAGTTAAAAACAAGCCAGATAGTCTTCTTGAAATAGTTCAGATTTGGGAGGAATATCTATAGAGAAAATGGGGACGGTTCTGAATGATCCACTATAAATGAGACAAGAGTAATGAATAAGATAAAGTCACGACATATTGGGATTCTGGCAGCCCTATTGACGGCATTCCTCCGTCCCTCCTTGGGTCAGGCTCAGAATGCATCGGGCAGCAACATCGTGTCTCGCACGATGCTGTCTTCCGACTGCACTGCCTCCGTCAACCAGCGCGTCTACGACAACGGCCTTGGCG
>JAEEGG010001464.1_pt1 | contig 64251 bp, 63 predicted proteins | sample 9134161 | NCBI WGS metagenome assembly JAEEGG01 (sample SAMN16246543, study PRJNA631951) | gut metagenome | biome: gut microbiome; feature: rumen; material: CR-attached | host: Bos | place: Iran: Karaj | collected 2018-10
TTCTCGCCTCCATTTTTTTAGCTTGATGTTTTCGGGGGAATCGGGGTAAAGGCGGGGCAAATGAAAGCGGACGCGAACAGGGTGTGGTTATGTTTTGGTTATGTTTTGCCACCGAGGATTGCGCGTGCAGGCGGATACATACGCTCAAGGGATGAACGATGAAAAAAGAATGGTCGCCAAGAATCGTGAAGACAAAATTCGGCTGGTCGGTGGATTGGTGGGGAGGGAAAAAGCACCACCAGCGGCGGTTCAAGTCGTCCGAGAAGGCGGTGGCGTTCGCGCATGAGTTGCAGGACGAACGGAAGGCACGGGAGGAGGCGGAGAAGAAGGCGCGGGCAATCCGCCGGGAGAATGTGCGGCGCGGGGATACCGTCGTTGAGTTGCAGAATCTCCAGGCGGCGGAAAAGGCCGCCGTGGCGACGGCCATCGCCGTGCTTCGAGCGGCCGGGGGAAGGGCGGAGGATCTGCCGGCTGCGGCGCGGGAGTTCGCGGCGGGGCATCTTTCCGGGGCGTCGGCAACGGTGGGGGAAGTGCTGGCAGCGCACTTGAAGGATTTGAAGGCTCTGGGCCGGAGTCATCGGACGATTGAACAGCGGGCGTGGCTCTGTGGGATGCTTGTGGCGCACGTGGGCGCGAAGACGCGGTTTTCGGCGCTGACAAGGCCGACCATCGCGGAATGGATTTCGACGGCGCCCACCGGAAGCCGCACGCACTACTACACGGCGGCGGCTGCGCTCTGCCGCTGGGGCTGGGGCCGCGGATACAGCAGGGAGTATGCGCTGGCGGGACTGCCCAAGCCGCCGAGCAAACCCAGGCCTGAACCGGAGATTCTCAAGCCCGCGCAAGTCCGGGCGCTGCTGGAAACGGCGCGCGCGCTGTATCCCCGCATGGTGCCGTACATCGCGCTGGGCGTGTTCGCTGGGCTACGACCGTGTGCGGAGCTTGTGTGGCTGAATTGGTGGGACATCGACTGGGAGGACAAGAAGATTTTCGTGACGGTGAAGACTTCGAGGAAAACGCACCGGGCGCGTCCGATCCCGATGGCGGATTGCCTGGCGGCGTGGCTTGCGTTGACGCCGGAGGGGGAGCGCAAGGGGCCGGTGGCGGTGTTCAGCCGCAGGCATTACATGAAAATCCAGGCGAAGGCGGATGTACAGGTGGGGCACGACGTTCTGCGGCACACGAGGGCCAGCTATCGGCTGGCGGAAATCCGCGACCCGGCCATCGTGGCGCAAGAGAACGGACACACGCTCGCGGTGATGCAGGTTCACTACGCGAACTTGCGGCTCAAGGACGCGGAGGTTCGGGAGTTCTGGGGGATTGTGCCGAAGGGGTGAAGGGGGAGCGGCGGGGTGGTCTACGCCTTGTTGCGGGGGCGCAGGAAAGAGGCGACGACGCCGGCGAGCGTGACGCCCGCCAAGGCAATGCCAACGGACGGGACGCCCAGGAACGCACAGGCCACGGCGGAAGCAGCCAGAAGGAGAACGCACAGGAACGCGAAAATCTGGCCGCGGGACTCCAGCGAAAACGCCTTCTCCAGCTGGGCGGATTCCTGCTTGATTCGTTCACGTTGCTCGGTCTCGGCCATGACGACGATCCGTTCGGCAAGACCCGGCAGGGTGTTTTCGTAGGCTTGCAGGTCGACGGGAGGCGGAAGGGGGCCCGAGAACTGGACGCTCTGCTGCTGGACGAGGATTTTGGAGGAGTCCTTGGGGACTGGCTTGGAGGGCTTCATGGGTGCGTGGCAGTGAGGGCGCCAGCTTGGTCCATCGCGTTGCGCAGGTAGCCTCCGACGTTTTCCCAATCACGCCGCAGGTTTTCGGCGTCGCGCCTGAAGCCGTCGGCATCGGTGCGGGAGGGCGGAGGCGGGGGCGGGAGATGCGAGGAAAAGTCCAGCGAGAACGTGCGGCCAAACACGTCGAAAAATCCGTCCCAGAAGGGGCGGCCCGGCTTGTTTTCGCTCTGCTTCGTCATGGCATTTCTCTCCCTGTACGCCCAAAACATACCACGGGGAAGGGAAGGTGCAAGTGTTTTGTTGCGTGCGGGGGAACGCAACGGACGGGGGCAACTTGTAAGGATTTTTGACAAGTTGGACCATTTGCGTGATGTGACGAAAATGGTGGGAGGGGAAGGGCGGGTGTGGTAGAAGATGGGCTTGGTCAACGGAAGGAATGTCTATGGCGTTTTCGGTGTTTGAGATGGTCAGGGAATCGGCATGAATGCGGTAGGCGAGTTTGTCAGGGAGTGGATTGGGTGCCACGACTCTGCTGTCTCCAAGGCCTTTTTGTGGTCCGAGGGGGTGGCGTTGGCTTGTTACATCCTTTCAGGCGTCTTGTTCTTTGCAGGTGCGTTCCTGCGAGACATGAAGCAACCCGTTTTCGCGAAGGCGGGCCAGAAGCTCCTCGACTATACTCCCATCATCTTCTTTGGGGCAGTGGGGCTTATGTTGGTCTGCGGCGCTCTCTTCGTCCCAATCGGCGCTTTGGTTGCGGTTGCCATTAGCCTGGTCATGGTTGGAGGCAGGGCGTATGACATCCGCGTGGCGGGAAACCGCCTGCCGCACTTGACCGGCTGGGAAGCGAACGACGCGAAAAAGACGATTCAGGATGCATCGCGAAAGATTGTTCGATGGTCTGTCTCAGCCGTGTTTTTCATGGCTTGGTTCGCGGTTCTGGTGAAGCTGTCTTCCCTGTCGTTTTGGGACTTGCTGGCGGGAGATTGAGATTTTTCGCGCAAGGGGGATGTGGGGGAGGGGCGATTCGGCGCTTCCTGTTGCTAGATAGGTTGTTGCACCTTGTAGAAAAAAAGTGAAAAAAAGTGTTGACGGGTAGCAGATACCCGCGTATAGTCCACGGCAGGATAAGAGAACGAGCCATGCTTGACTACGACATCAACACACACCGCTGGACGCTACAGGTCAATGAGACCAAGTACCGCGCTATGGAGAAGATGGCCAAGGCTGAAGGTGTTTCACTTGCCAGCTTCGGCCGGAACATTTTGGAAGAGGCGGGCGCGAAGATTCTGAAGAAGGTGGACTGGACGGATGAAGATGAACAAATCGTCATCAACCGAATCCAGCACAATTTGGACTTGAGAAACGCACGGAGGACGCACAAGTGAGCTGCGAGAAGAAGATTCCCCTCGTTTTGGAAGCCGATTTCATGACCGTGGGCCGGATTATGAGACAGGCAGAGAAAGAAGGAATTGACCCCGCAACTTATGTTGAAAATTTTTTTACAGCACGGGTAGCAGATACCCATTTGAACGCCCAAGAGGTAGCAGATACCTCGAAAAAGAAGCCCGCGTGAAAGCGAACGGAAAGCGAACGGAGACCCGATGAAGACGAAGATGCAGAAGAAGAAAGCGGATTGGAAATACCTGTCCGTGCGGATGAAGCCCGAGCTGCACAAGCGCATCGAGAGGCACGCAGACGCGGAAAGGCGGTCGATGTCCGCGCAGATGGTGGACTGGGCCGAGGCGGGGCTGGCCAGGGCGGACGGGAGAGAGAAAGGCACGACGAGCCGACGAGGCGACGAAACGAGGAGGATGGAAGTATGAGCGGGCTGGTTTACAAGGTCGGGGACTTCGAGATCGACTTGATGCGGGTCTATGAAGTTGAGGGGGACTGCTTGCGGATGGACGACTACAGGTTTTATGGCGTCGGCTTTGAGACCGCCGACGCCATTCGGAAGATTATTGGGGCGTATCCGTCCCTTCGCGAACAGCCGCAAGACACTTGCGATAAAGGTCGAGCTCCTCTTCGCGGGTCTGCGTGCGAGTCATCGGGTTCGGCTTTTCAACAGTCCGAAGGATCTTCCACAACTCAAGTGCAACCTGAATGTCGTTCATCTGTCATCACCTCCTTTCCGGGGGACAAGGCCCCGGAGAAGGATGCCACAACCGGGACGGGCGGGACAACCGGGACGATTTGAAAAAGCAACAACAAGGAGCGAACGATGAAGAAAACCATGAAACGGGCGTGGCGCTGGTGCGCGGATGTGGCGTGGGGCGTCTGGATGATGCTGACCGGTTGGTGGGAGTGGATCGCCGAGGAGCGAGAGATCGAGGCCGAGTGCGAGGAGGAGCGGCTGCGCTCCGCCTGGAAGCTCTCCAGGGATCGCAAGGAATGCGCCTTCGAGGCGGAAGGGAGGGCGGCATGAGGCTCGTGGTGCTTTGCGGAAAGACGGTCGTGGACCTCGACAGGGTCGTCGCCGTGGTCGGGAATGTCGTGACGTTCATGCCCAACATGGAGAGGATTCCCATCCCGAAGGACGCCGCGGAGGAGCTGCTGGGGTTGCTCAAGAGGGAGCAGGAGGAGAGGGACGGGGCGGGGGAGAAGGGTGGTGCGGCATGAGCCGCAAGCCGTATCCGTGGCCGGGGAACCGGAAGGAGAGGCGGGCGCTGCCGCCGGGGCGCGGAGTGATTTCGCACCAGGTTCCGCAGAGGATCGGGAGCTGGTTCAACATGGCGGCCGCGGCGGAGTACATCGGGGTGACGCCGCGGACGCTCAAGAACCTGATCGCCAACCGGGCCATCACGTACCGGAAGCATCCGGGGGAGAAGGAAATCCGCCTCCACAAGGTGCAGCTGGATGCGTTCCTGGCGGAAGGGGAGCATCCGAGATATCGGCCCGAGCAGTACGACGTGACGGGGAACGGGTTCTTCTGATGCACGGGCGTGTTTCCATTCCTGGGCGAGCGGTGACGCCGCGGAGGGGTTCGGATGATTTCCGGCACGGTGCCGGAAACCCTACCGGAGGGTTGTGCCGGAAAAGCCGGATGGGCGCGAGGTTCCGTCTGCCGGCCGGGGAAAAGCACGGAACAATGCAAACCATGGCTGCGTGCGGGGAGCCGTCGGAATCCCTACCCTGCAATCCGACTCCTTTTTGTTTTCGCGCCGGCCATCGCGGCCGCCTGTGCTTTGGTTTCATGGGGCATGGGCGGGGCGGCCATCCTCCCCGCGGCGGTGGACGGCGCTTCTTCTTTTCTCCACCCCGACGGTGCGGGGTGGGCAAAACCCATAGGATGAGGTGCGTGTGATGAAGGTATGTTTCGGTTGCGGATTGGTGCCGGTGTGCGTCTGGCGGAAGAGCAGGGAGCGGTGGAAGAAGCGGGTGAAGAAGCTGGAGGAGCAGGTGCGCCTTTGGAGCACTGCCGCCGGCGGCTCCGTCGAAGCGAACGGGCAGGTAGCCTCCGTGGCTTGGCTGGTTGTACGGGACCTGAAAAAGGAACTGGCCCAGGCAAGACGGACGATTGAGATGCTTGATGAACAGCTCCGTGAGCGGCGGGGAATCATGGCGCTTGAGGAGCAACTGGATTCCCGGGAAGCCCCTCGGAAAGGCGGTGCGGAATGAAATGGCAGGAGGTCGAGCGCGGAAAGGTCGAGAGTTTCAAGATTGCCTCGCTGACGCCGTTGCCGGCGAAGAAAGGGGCTGGCGGCAAGAAGGTCCCGCTCATGTGGAACGCGTCGATGGTTCCGGTGACAAATGAACTGGCGATGCTGAATACGAGGCTCAAGGCTTGGCCCGGACCGGATTCCGCCGGTGTGCGGGTCGGGAACATCGTGCGAGCGCAACGGGTGGTGCAAGCGCCGCCGGATGGCGGAAGGGCATGGGAGTATTACGAGGTCGTATCACACAAGGCGGCGAAATCCATCGAGGAGAAGAAGCGCCTGGAGGAGCGGTTGGGGACGATGGAACGGAGGATTGCGCACCTGGAGGAGTTCATGAAGAGGCTGTTGCGGGATAGAACGGAGGCGTCGGAGCGGAGGCTGGGGGGCAATCCGGATGCGCGGCGAGAGGGGAAGGGGGAAGGGCCGTCTGAGGAGTATCTGCGGACGATGGCGGACCCGGAGAGGAAGATGCCGCTGGTTCCGTTCGGGAGTTTGGCGTGATGGGCTCGGGAAAGTCATACTTGTACATCCGCATCGTGCCGGATGGTGACGGATACAGATGGATGGTCGGTGCCGACCTCGGGCCCGACGAGTTTCGGGCGCTCTGCTCCGGCAAGGAGAAGACACGGAACGCGGCGCGGGCGGCCGCCCGCAAGGAACGCAACCGCATCATGACCACGGACGCGGGCTGGCGGCGGCGGGAGGTCACGAAACGGCGCCTGCTGGATTGCACGGTGGACCTGGCCAGAAAGCTCTGGGCGTACGGCCGGCGGAGGCCGAAGGCGTGATGAAACGCGGGATGCAGAAGTGCCGTCCGCTGGCACCGGAGGAAATCCGGCGGCTGCTGGATGCCTGCCGCGCGGATTCGTCGTGGAAGGGGGAGCGCGACTTGCTGCTGATCGCGCTGATGGCGATCCGGGGGCTGCGGGCTTCGGAGGTGGTAGCCATCGCGAAGCGGTACGTGCGGGACCGGAACGGGGTTGCCAGGGCGAGTTTCGTGCTGCCGAAGTACTACACGAAGCAGGAGCACGGGAATTGCCTGGTGGTGCTGCCGCGGGGCTTGCGGGACCTCGCAGAACGGGTGGCGCGGCGGCGGATGCGGAAGGGGCGCGGGTTCGAGTCGCCGGCGCTCTTCAGGAGCCGCAGGGGGTGCGCGCTGGGTCGGAAGGACGTGTGGCGCATCGTCAAGGCCCGCTGCGCGGAGGCGGGCGTGGATCCGCAGCGGGTGGGGCCTCACAGCTTCCGGCGTTCGCTGGGGAGGGCGCTCAATTCGGAGGAGGGGGAGGCGGCGGCGGAACGGTTGCTCGGCATCCGCGTGGAGGGCCTCGTGCTCGCCCAGAGAGCGCTCCGGCACTCGAACGCCAAGATCACCCGCATCTACCTCGAAGACGCGACGGAGGAACAGGCCGCCGAGGTCGCCGCGGCGATGCTGGCGCACGAACTGGGCTTCGACTGACGGGCGACGAACGAACGAAACGAACAAGGGAACGAACGAAAAATGGAAGCGAACGTGAAAGAAACGCGCGCGGAGTGGCCTGCCGACGGAATGGCAAGCCTCATCTTCCCGAACGGCTTGCGGAAGATTTACGGGACGCTCAAGGACCCGAAAGGACAGGATGCGGTGATGTCCTGGCTCGGCCGCTACATCCTCACGGGCGAGGACCGGAAGGGATACAAGGTCCCGGATTACCTCAAAATCCTCTTGAAAGACGAGGTTTCACGCATCTTCAAGCGTCAAAGGATGAACGCGGAGAAGGGGGCGCGCGGCGGGCGTCCGCAGAAAGCCGACAAAAAGCCGACGGAAAGCCAAGAGAAAGCCGAAAGAAAGCCAGATGAAAGCCAGACGGAAGCCAGCATCAAGCCCAACGGAAGCCAGAAAAAAGCCGACGGAAAGCAAAGGGAAAGGGAAAGGGAAATAGTAGGGGGTAAACCCCCTACAACCCCCGATACACACACGTCTCGCGTGTGTGCAGGCGCGCGCGCGGACGAGGCGCCGGAGGCGGCGAGTCTGGGGTTTGCGCAGTTCGCGGAGGCGGAAACGGAATTGCGGATGCTTGTGCCGGTGGACATCCCGCTCGCCGCTGTTTACGCGGCGGCGGACCGGAAAGGGTTGCCGGCCGCGTCGCTCGTCGCCTGGGCGACCCATCGCCAGCGGCAGGGGTGGAGGACCGGCCAGGGCCAAGGGGTGCAGATCACGCGGGCGAACGTCGCCAGCGACATTTCGATCTGGGCATCGAACCAGTCGAATTTCAAGCGAGCGGCGGGCGGACCCGTTTCGCCTCCATCCGCCGTTCAGCAGCAGGAAGGGGACGGGGAGAAGAAAGCGCCGCGGAAGTGGAAATTCGACAAGTCGGTGATGGAGGAGGACAGAGGGCGGTACATCTGGGGGGTTCCAGAAGAGGCCCTGCCACAGTTCGCGGCCTGGTTCTGCGGCGAGGAGGGGAACGAGCGGGCAATCGGCTTCTACGAGCGGTTCATCGCCGGGAACGGGGCGAACGCCTTCCGGCGGGAGCTGGACAAGTTCACAGGCGGCGTCGCCAGCGGGGAGGAACCGGAGAACCGCGGGGCAGCCTTCACGGCGATGCTCAAGGCGTGACGGGAGGTTGGTGTGAGCGTTTTTGAAAAAATGTTGGATGGGCGGAGCCTCTACGACATCTCAATCGAGGCCATCCGATACTTCGGCAGCGGGCACAAGAATTTGGTCGCGTTCTCGGGAGGCAAGGATTCGCAGGCGGTTTACCGCCTTTGCAAGGAAGCGGGCATCGAATGCGAGGCGCAGTACAGCATCACGCGCTTCGAGCCGCCGGAGCTCATGGCGTTCATCCGCGACGCGTACCCGGAGGTGAGGATGCGCCGCGCGTACAGGCGGACGCTGGTTGAGGACATTGAGGCCATGGGTCTTCCTACGCGGTGGCGGCGGTGGTGCTGCGAAGCCAAGCACGCCAGGACGGATGGGTTCGACATGGTGTTCATAGGAGTGCGCGGGGAAGAGAGCCCTCGACGGAGGGATACGTGGAGAACCTTTGGCCGGAAGCAGGACGGAACGCCCTACTGCTGTCCAATCTTCGACTGGACGACGGCGGACGTGTGGGAGTTCCTGAACGCACGCGGAATCCCGCATTGCAGGCTGTACGACGAAGGCTACACGAGAATCGGGTGCGTCATGTGTCCGCTTGCCGGAACTCGCAAATCCAGGCTCGCGGAGGCGAAACGCTACCCGCGACATGTCGCCATGTTCCGGCAGGGGGCGCGGAAGTACATTGAGCGCGCAAGAGCCAACGGTTTTGTCGGGCCGTCGGGGAAGCCGTGCGGAACATTCTGCAACGCGGCAGACCCGGTGGAAGAAATGCTCTGGCGGTGGCTCGCCACGGGACAGGTCATGCAGAGCATCGAGGAGTACGATGCCGCATACCGGCGCAAACCGGAAGCGCCGGGGCAATGCGTTTTCGAGGGTAGCGGCTTTTCGGAGAAAGATGGATTGGTCTATCAGTCCAGGGAAGAACGGAGCGAGCCGTGAAGAAGGGCCAGCAGCATCCGCTGTACGTGCGGACGTGCCGCCTGTGCGGGCGGGCGATCCAGCGGCAGGAGGTCGGCAGCACTTCCGTCGAGCTCGACTTGGACGGGGTTCCGCACCGACTGACCTGCCCGGTCCGAATTCGCCGATCCAGGGACGCGAAGCGCAAGGCCGACGAGAGGCAGGGGAGATTGGATTTCTCGGCGGGTGCCGAGGGAGCATGAAAACGAAACAGGAGAACGAACGAAATGACAAACAAAGCGAAAGAAGCGTTTGAGCGGCTCATGGCGATTCCGCCAACGATGTTGGTTTCAGGGGCTGCGATTCGCCAGGACTTGTTGGACATCAAAAAGGAAATCGAGATTTCCGACGAGATCACGCTTGCCGCGATGACCCACGCCAAAAAATACGCCGTGATGGAGGCGATGAACGAGGCCCTGCAAGAGGCAAACAAGCAGCTCGCGGGAGAGGCGAACATGGCGAACGGGAAGATGCTGGCGATCATCGGCGTGCTTGGGGAAAAGACGGTGGCCGAACTGTTGACCGTGAAAACCTTCGAGAATGCGGCCAAGGGGGCGCAAGACGCTGCGGACGAGTTGCGGAAGAAGATCGAGGTGAAGAAGGGCGTGTGACGGAAGAAAGGAGCAACCCATGCCAATGAATCCACAAACGATAGAGCTGTGCGTCAAACGGGCGATTGGTCAGACAACGGAGGTCATCGAGGACTTGATGGAGGATACGCTGCGGAACTTCGAGAGGTCCAAGAGCGACAAGTTCAAATTGGTCCTCACGATTGCCGGGAGTCGCAAGTCCGGTGACAGCTTCACGATCAAGACCACGGGCAAGTCGTCGGTCGGGCTGAAGCAGGATGCGGAAACGGATGCTGACTTCATCGACTTCGGCGGGCCGAACTTGTTCCAGGTTGCCGAGAAGCACGGGGCGACGGTGAGCATCGAGGTCAAGGACGCGCCGGCGGGGAAGTGACGGGGAGACGAGGAGAACGAACGATGAGCGAAAGCAAGACAAGCGCGAAGAAGCGCATGGTGGACGTGTGGAGGGACCCGGAGGTGCTGTCCGAAATGTACCGCAAGGATCCCGCGGTGCTGCATTACGACTGGTCTGCGTTCAAGTACGTGACGCTGCCGGGCGAGGTCGGGCGGTTGGAGTTCCTCCAGGCGGCCGAGCAGGCCGGAATCCTCACGGCAAAGGGATACGCTGAGTTGAAACGGTTGCGGAAGGCGGAGGGAGGTGCGGCGTGATGGATTCCGTTACGACGACCGTGGACTTGAACGCGAAACCCAGGTTCCTGACGCTGGCCCAGATTCGGCAGAAGGAGCCGGACTTCGACAAGTGGGAGCTGCGGAACGACATGGTCAAGAGCGCCGAATTGTGGTCTTGCGACCACGGCTTCCTCGCGCTGCGGGTGTTCTACAAGAGCGGCGCCCAGGATTTCGGTGGCGGATACCGCTCCGAGGGCAACATCGGCTTGATGATGCTGTGGCTGGCCCGCTTGTGGGATGTGTACGGCTTCGATGGTGACTTGCTCAAGGCGTTCAAGGGAATCCCGATCCGCGTGCTGTTCCGGTTCGCCCCAGGGGGAACGGTTTCCGGCAACACCTACCTCGGGAACTTCATGCAGGACCGGTTCATCAAGGGTACTGACCTCGTCATGGCCGGAATCGTCGAGGAAGGCGGTGCGGTATGAGCACGGAACCGACAAGGAACGACGGCATGGTCGAGCTCAATTTCCGGGTCGAATTGGACCCGGAGGATCCGCGCGTGGTCGTGATGGACTGCGGTGTGCCGCCGAGGGTCAAGATGAAGTTCGACACCAAGGAAGATGCCAAGCGCGCCGACACCCTGCTCACGATGTTTGCGCGGGCGTTTTACGTGATGTTCAACGTGTGCGGAGCGGTGCCAGCGGAGGAGCCCACCACCTGGGCGCCGGGGACGCCAGCGCCTTCAACGCAAAAGGCGCCTTCCGCGGAAGGTGGTGCGGAAAAGGGGGATGGGGCGGTCAACTCAACGAAAACTCAAGAAACCGGAGTTTTGAGTTGTGGGGCGGACGGCGCCGCCCCGGCAGGACAGGGACAGGGGAACTGGGAACACGTGGGGAAGCTGCCCTGGATTGTGGACTACTGCTGGGACATCCGGGATGCGAACGGATATGTGATTGCGAAGGTCAACGAGAACCTGTCCGAAGAGGCTTACAAGCGGATGTGCGAGTTCATCGCGGCAGCGGCGAATGCCACGGCCGGCCCCTGCAACGCCGCCAAGTTGCGCATGGCCCTGGAAAAGATGGCGACGTGGGCGAACGAGGAGGGATGCGAGTACTGCGTGGGGGATCGGGAGCAGATGGCAAAACAGGCGCTGGAAGAGCCGCCGCGGAACTGCGACGTGGGGACGGTAGACGAGCAGATCGACCGCTTCATCGTTTTCTGCGAATCCCACGGAACGTGCATCGAGTGCGAGTTGTCCGATGGGCGCCGCGCAAGGCAGCCTTCCTGTGATTTGGCATGGGGCCAGTTGCCGTACACGGAAGGAGGCGACCATGCCGACGCATAAGGCCGATCGGAACATCATCGCCGCCAACAATGCACTCTTGAAGTTCTTGAAAGAGTCTCCATATGACGGATTCAAACTGAAAACGCTCTATAGCTACTGGGATTATCAACTCGAAAGGATCAGTGATTTCACAAAAGCCTACGACGACACGGGTGAACTTACGTTGCTTTTCCTTGCGTACGAATGCAAGACGTACATCGACGACACCCTAACTCCTGTTGGATCTGTATTGGGAAACCCCGGCATCTTGAAGCCGTATTCGGACTGCAAGACGCTTATCGAATCGCCCTTGGTGAACGATTGCAGGCAGAACTTGGCGGACAAACTATCCGCCATCATCGCCGCAATCTCCGGCAAGAAGTTGCTCGGGGGCGGCAACGCCGTCTTTTCCGAACTTGATAAAGCGATATATGCGCTGTTTGAGGGCTTTCGCAAGCTCCGCTTCGAGGTGTACATGAACTCCGGGCGCCCCGTCGATGGGTTTGACAATTTCTCGTCCTCTGTTCAGGTTTGCGGTTCGATTGCGGAAATGTTGTTGCGGCTCGAAGCGTCGAATGACGGAATCTATGTCGGATACGTTTCAAACCCCGGAACGCTTGACGGTTGGTTTGGCTTCTTCTGCAAGTCCAACGGCAACATGTTCTCGTACAACGAGCGCATCGACGAGGCGTATGTAGGACAACACCGCCGCCTTCGGAACGGCGGGTACGCCGAAGACAAAGCGCTTGAGTTGTTCCCATACGAGCTATGCAAGTTCTCCAGCGAGCGCGACTACAAGGGGTACTCGAAGGCAGTCGAGATTGGGGAAAACAGAAATCTTTTCGACATGGAAGATTTCTCCATATTCATCAGAACGATTCTCTCGATGGCGGTTATATCGCGGAAACACGCTGGACGCGCACTCGAAGGAAAGGCCGTCGTTGTCGATTCGCTTCTTCCTGCCAACCTCGCCATGCTGGGCGGCCAGGGCGAAGATGTAAAGGCGGTCGTCAAGATTGATGGGTCACAGTTGGTGAAGGCCGCGACTTCATTCAGGCTGCCGCAGTTCGAGGAAGAAAAAGTCCTCGCCGGATTCTATGACAAAGAGTTTCGGCACGACGGAAAACGGCCCTACAACGAAACGGGATGGTTCAACGGGGTAAACCAGGAAATCGTGGATGCGTATGGCGACGGGTTCAAAATCAATCACGAGAAGGTTCTTGCGACCAATTCGTCGCGCCGCCTCATAGGAGATGGACACACCGAACAGGAGTTCGTCGGTTCGCAAGGACGATTCCGAATCCGCGCATACATGGAAGTCCGACAACAGTTGGCAAACCATGTGCGAAAAAAGCTCCGTGACGACTTTGACAATTTTGGCGGCGTTGAAAAACTCAAGGAGTGGTACGCCACTCGGATTGCGGAGAGGATGGACAAGGTTCTTTCGTGTTGCGCGGACGCATACAATCAATGGTCCGCCGACCATGAAAAGACTTACGTGGAGTACGGATCGGTTGAAGTGCAGGACGTGAATGACTCCTTTGCCACAAAAACCAATCCTTGCCGTGTTTTCATAAGCAAAAAGCCGTTCTATCACGGGGTCCACCTCTCGGAGTTTAAAGACGGAAAATACGTTTGCCCCGTTTTGCATTGCAATGCGTCTTTGCACTTTCATTTCACGTTCTACACATGGAAGCAGGTCGAGGAGTTTCTGGGGTGCGAACTTCCCAAGTTCTGCGTCGGATGGCGCGAGCACGAACTCTACAACGGAAACAGTCTGCTCGATGTGGTTGACCCGGTTGGAGAAATTGAACATCCCCTTCGCGGGCACTTCGATTTTTCGTTCTCAATCGGGTTGAGCAAGAGAGCTATAGCAAACGCTCTGCATAAGGAGGGCGGGCGATGATGGTGTCTGCGGAACCGAGGATGCGGATCGATCCGTATACGAAGGAGGCGTATGACGCCAACCTCTGGTATCGGGGGGTGAACGGGCTTTGGGTCAACATCGAGGCGGAGAAGCGGTATGCAAAGGAATGCGAGGAACGCTTCATGGCACGCTGGAACAAGCGGAACGCGTCCAGAAAGACACACGGGCGTCGCCGCCTGTCGCAGCGGGCTTTCAGCCGGGGATGCGAGCGATACCAGCAGTTCCTCAGAGAGGACAGCGGGCTGTCGTTCGGCGAGTGGTTGAGGAACGGTGGATACAAGCCGCTGTCGGAGCGGTGGTTGATGAAGAAAGGTGGTGAGTGGTGAGAACGGTGAAACGCTCTTGGTGCACGGTTCTGTCGCTGGTCCTCAAGAGGAAGTGGTACGACATGATCGAGTGCGGGGAGAAGAGGGAGGAGTACCGGGCAAGGAAGCCGTACTGGCAGACGCGTCTCTACAACTGGATGAAGCGCGGCTCCGGCGGTCGTTGGCATGTCGTAGAATTCCGAAACGGATACCGCAAGGACGCACGGCGGATGGCCTTTCTCGCCGGGTACAACTCCCGGTTCGAAATGCGCAATGGGGTTTTGGGCGTGTCCAGCAGCTTGGTCGTATTCGAGCACCGATTGGAAGGTGACATCGTGAGTCATCCCGAATGGGGAGAGCCGGAAGGGGGACACTTCGCAATCCACATCGGGGAGCGGGTGGCGTTTGAAGGGGAGCAAGGAGGCGACCATGCCGACGCCTAGGATGCCAAAGAGCAAGTGCCGCTACTGCATTCCATGCATCATCTTGGATGACTGCGAGAAAGTTCACAAGGGCTATGAGTGCAAAATAGACGAATGGGACCCAGATACAGAGTGCCGTCCACGGCAATGCCACTACTACCGCCTTCCGAGCAAAACGCATCCGGCCACAACAACGGTCAAGTTTCCTGCCCAGGACATGCAGGGAGCGAAACAGGAAAGGCGACCCGTCGAGCCGCCGCAGAAGCGCAGGACGCGCCAGCGGTGCCGGTGGTGGGACGAGGTTTCGGAGCTTTGCGGAGCGCCGCACATGACGCAGAGAACGGAAAACGGAATCTGCCATTGGAGCATCCGGTGCGAAGGGCCGAGGAAGAATTGCGGGTGGGAGCCGAAAGGAGGCCGGACGTGATTACGAATCTGGTTGCGCTGCTGATCGTCACGAACGCGGTGCGGCTTCCCTGTAAGTTCTGCGACAGGGATGATGGGAGGATGCTCCTTGTGATGCATGAGCACCAATACGAGCAGGTGGTCACGACCAACTACCTCCCCGTTGTCGTGGATCCGCGGATGCTGAAGGAAGGAGGAGGCGATGAGTAAGCGAGGAGTGGGAAGAAAGCGGCGGCAGGAAAGGCACCGCGTGGCGGAAATGAAACGGCGCGCGGAGCTGATTGCAAGTCTGAAAAAGGCGCTCGATGAGCAGCTGGAAATGACCAGGAGGGCGGAAGGTGAACTCAGGGAGCTCAAGAAGATATTTTACGTTTCGGACGTGTATTTCCCGGAGCGTGTCCGTAGCAGGATGCAAGTGGACGAGGAGGTGTTCGGCAGGATTCCAGCCATGGTCATCCGCCTCCTGCCCGATCCACCTTGCCCGCCGTATCTAGCTTGCGGACCATACAGGTCCTACACTTGCGACCTCACTGCGGAGCGCGGGTGGGAGAATGGGATGAACATGAAAATCTTGTCCGATGCAATACGCGGATTCTGGGAGTTCGCTGCCAAGAGGAAGGCCGAAGGGATGCGCGAGGGAGGCGGGAGAAACGACGGGAACGATGGAAGCGAGAGAGGAGTGAGGAAGGGATGAGCATGACGGAAGTGGTGGCCGTATCGGCGTGCGCCGCGATTTTCTCGGCGCTGATGGCGCTCGCGTGGCGCGCCGGGTGGCGTGCCGGGTACTGGGCGAGAGTCGAAGAGGAAAAGGAAGCGAGAGGAATACGATGAGCAAGTTGATCCAATGGCCGAGGGCCAAATACTGGGACCTGGCTTGGAACCCGATTGTTGGGTGCCATCCGTGCAGTCCAGCGTGCAAGAACTGCTACGCGGCGGCATGGGCCAAGCGATTCGGGCTGAGCTTCACGCCGCACGCGAGCGGGAGGATGAATCCACCACGCAAAGGGGTGGTATTTTGCGGGAACATGACCGACCTGTTCGGGGAATGGCACACGGTCAATTCCGGTTTCTACTTGCTGTCGAAAACGTGGACTTGGAAGCCCGGCATTGGGCCTGTTCCTTTTCCGGCAACCTATCTGTGGCTTACCAAGCGCGTTGAGCGGATGCGCCGAGTGCTGGAAAACTATACCGAGTGCCCCCATTCCTTTTTCGGGTACACCGCGGAGAACCAGGAGTGGTACGAAAGACGGTTTGCCGAGTTCAAGAAGATACCGACCCGCTTCAAGGGATGGCTTTCGGCGGAGCCGCTTCTGGGCCCCATCGACCTTGGCTTGCGGAACGTGTACCCGCCGGAGGCAATGCCTTTCCAATGGGTCGTCGTCGGCTGCGAATCGGGACCGAACCGGCGACCGTGCGGAATCGGGTGGGTGGAGAGCATCGTCGCGCAATGCCGGAGCGCCGGTGTGCCGGTGTTCGTCAAACAGCTCGACTTGGACGGGCGCTGCGAGAGGGACATTTCCAAGTTTCCGAAACACCTGCGCATCCGGCAGGTGCCGTGGGCGGAGAAGGGAGGCCCGGCGTGAGTTCGGAACATCCAACACCGTGGAGCTACGGGATATTCATCGAAGACTACACCATCAAGGACGCGAACGGGCGGCCAGTCGCAAGGCCGTCCGGCAAAACACCGGAGGAGCGTCTTGAGAACGCCATGACGATTGTCCGCTCGGTCAACGCGGCGGAGGATTATGCCCCGTCGGCAAGGAGCCGGGCACTCCTGGACGCCCTCCATTGCCGGATGGAACGCCCTGACGGGACGGATTGCGCCTACGACCCCGCCCGCCGCGCGGCAGTTCATGACGCATTGGGAGCTCGGCGTGTGCGACGGCGACGGGAAGGAAGTGGGCAACGAGACGATTGCAGACGCGCTGAACGCTGTGGCGGCAATCCAGTTCGCCTGGGGATATTGGAAACCGGCGAAGGCGGGAGGTGCGACGTGAGCGGCGAGGCAACAACGTACAAGGGAACGCTGGCCACCTTGGAGGAGTTCCGCGCGTGGATTGCAGGATGCGACCTCGTGATCGCCGGGCGGGTGCGCGCGCGAGAAGCGTTCCTGCGCAGGGACGAGGTGGAAAAGTTCATCGACCGCATCGACGCGGCGGCCGACCGGGACCGCAGGGCCATGCAATGCGCATGGGAGCCCGGAAGCGTGGCGAGCATCGTGCGGCAGATGGAGGATGATGCGAGCGACTTGAGAAACACGGACCCACGGGTCGCCGAAATCCTCAGGTACTACGCGGACCAACTGAAGGCCACGCACGCCGCAAAGACTGGGAATGATGCGAATCGGTCTTTGCCAGGTTGACGGGAGCTTGCCGAATCTCGCGCTGATGCGGATTGCGGCTTTTCACCACGCAAGGGGCGACACCGTTGAATGGTTCATGCCTCTCATGCGGTACGAGCGCGTCTATGCGAGCAAGGTTTTCTCGTTCACGGCTGACGATCCGTATCTGCCGGCCGACGCGGTTCGCGGAGGGACCGGCTACGATGTCGCATCCCGCCTGCCGGAGGAAATCGAGGCGTGCGATCCGGACTACTCCATCTACCCGGACGTCAAGGATGCCGTCGGGTTCCTGACGCGGGGATGCGTCCGGAGCTGTCCGTGGTGCGTCGTGCCGGAAAAGGAAGGCGGGCTCCGGGTCGTCGGCGACATCGAGCGCGTTGCCCAAGGCCGGAAGCGCGTGCTGCTCTTCGACAACAACTTCCTCGGAGCCCCGCGCGAGTTCATCCGGGAACAGGTCGGGAAGATGCGCCGGTTGAGGGTCCGCGTCGATCTCAATCAAGGCACCGACGCGCGGCTGTATGACGAGGAGACGGCCGCCATCATGGCGAGCGTGCCGTGGATCCGTTATCCGCGGCTGGCGTGCGATACCGACGGAATGATTCCCCATGTCCTCCGCGCCGTCCGGTTGCTGCGCGTGAACGGGTGGCGGGGAGAGGTGTTTTGTTATGTGCTGGCCAAGGATGGGGAGATTCCGTCTGCGTTGCACCGCATCGCGTCGCTCACGTCGGCGGACCCTGGAATCGTTCCGTTCGTGATGCCGTTTAGAGATTTGCATTCCAAGGCCGGCGTGAGCCGGGAGCTGGGAAGACTGGCACGATGGTGCAACAGGCAGCACGTCAGGAAGGCGTGCGAGTTCAAGGACTACAAAAGAGGTGCGATGTGAGCAAGAAGAGCAAGGGTCGACGAAACGACGAGGCGGAGGAAACGACAATGGGAATCGCCTACGAGAGTTGCGACGATGTGGTGCACGAGTTCGCGAAAAGGATCGGAACGGTCCGGTGGCGGCCTGCGTTCGGCATCGACGGCATCAGCTGGTATTACGCGGAAGACCGGTTGTACGTCGTGAAGGACAGTCGGTGGCCCATCCCGCGGTACGGCTTCGTGGAGGCCCGCAATCCGCAGGAGGCTTGCGAGGCGTTCGAGGCGCGGTTCAACGAGTGTCCGTTTTGACGGGAGGATGGCGTGAGAACATTCTTGATGTTGTTTTTCGCGTTTGCGTGGGTTCATGACGGGCTGGATGGGATGTACTGGAAGGAGCGGGCGCAGCGGGCCGAGAAGCGGGCGGCCGAGGCCGAGGAGTGGGCGGACGCCGTAGCCGCAGAGGCGCAGGAGTGGTTGGAGAGGGCGGGGAGGTAGGGCCAAACTCATAGGCTTGGAGGCCGGTGCGCCGTTGGGCGTGCCGGCTTTTTTGGTGGCGCGGGAGGGAATGTGACACAATAAACGGTTTGTTCCATTGCATGGTGCAATGGTGTGAGGGGGAACGGGTTGCGGAGTGGGCGAAAAACTGGCGTTTTGCGTTTTTCCGGGGGCGTCGTTCAAAAAAGCCAATGTTTGCAGGGGTTTGAGCGGGGTCGAATCCTCGTCGTTTTTCCGAAAGTCGGGGCCGCGTGCGCGCGTGACCGACCAATAGGGCTGAAAGGGGGTGGAAAAACACAAATAAATGACGGTTTGCGGGGCCGAAAAAAAAGGCTTGACGGGAATCGCGTTGGCCTATGGCAAGCTGGCCATGGTCGCAATCCGCACAGATTCAAGGTCGCTGCTTCCTCCGCCCGGGAACGGGGTGGCGGAAATCGACCTCGACGCGATTCTCTCCGGTGAAATGCCGGTCAATCCGCAGGTCGGCGCAGGGGAAGCGCTGGACCAGGAACTGGGACGCCGGTTCAAGGCGGCGCAGGAGGCGCGGAAGAAAATCGACTCCGACATGGCGAAGAGCCAGCGGCTGCGGGAGGGCCGGTACTCGCCGAAGGCGTGGGCGTCGCTGAAGAATTCGGGGGGCAGCAAGACGTTCTTCAACATCACGGAACAGAAATCGGCCGCCGCAGAGGCGAACCTGATCGACCTGTTCCTTTTTTCGGCGTCGCGGGCATGGGGAATCGCGGCGACGCCGATTCCGGAGCTGCCGGTGGAGGCGGTGGCGGACATCATGCAGAAGGCGTTCGCGGCGACGGGGGCGGTGGAAGGGGAGGACTACCAGGCTGCGTTCGACGAGCTGGAAAGCCGCATGAAAACGGCGATGAAGGCGGACGCGGACCAGCGGGCCGAGCGGATGCAGGAGTTGATCGATGACCAGTTCGAGGAGGGCGGATGGCGGGACACGCTGCTGGACGTGCTCTGCGACTTCTGCACGTATGAAGTCAGCGGCTGGATGGGGCCCATCCCGAAGAGGTTGAGGGTTCAGTCCGTTGTCGGGGGCAGAATCGTGGTGGAGGAGCGAATCATCCCGGTGATGATGAGCCTCGACCCGTTCGGCATCTATCCGGCGGCGGGGAGCACGAAGGTGGAGGACGGGGATTTCTTCTACCGGACGAGGATCTCGGACGATACGGCGCTTGAACTGCTGTCGTCGCCGAACATCAACCGCGCACGGGCGGACGAGGCATACCGCAGGCGGGGTGCGAAGCTGGGTGACGGGGACATGGACGCGCTGCTGGAGGAGGAAGTCCAGAGGCAGGCGACGGACGTGGAAACCTCGAACCCGGACGGGATGCATGAGCTTGTCTACTGGTGGCACCGGATGACGCGGGCGGAAGCGGCCGGGGCGATGCGGGAGCCGGTGCCGGAAGGCCGTCGGCCGGAGGAACGGGCGGCGTACATGGGCCTGATGCTGAACGGCATCGTGATCAGCTGCGCGGAGAACTGGGACCCGCTGGGGCGCCCGCAAATCCACCTTTGCCGGTTCCGCCGGCGGTCGCGGACGGTGTTCGGCAAGTCGCTGCCGAGGCTCAACAAGGATGCGCAAAACATGCGGAACGTGGCGACGCGCAGCCTCCACACGAACATGCTGTACTCGCAGAAGCCGATGATGGAGGCGAAGGCCGACCGGCTTGTGAATCCTTGGGAAACGACGACGCTCCATCCCGGACAGGTGTTCTTGACGAAGGAAGCGGCGGTGCCGGACGGGCGGCCTGCGATGACGCCCATCGCCATTCCGAACTTCACGGCCCAGATGTTGTCCGCGGCGAACCAGGCGGGAGCCTGGAGCGACGATGCGACGGGAATCTATCCGCAGGCATACGGGGATGCGCGGCAAATCGGGCCGGCGGAGACGATGGGGGGATACAAAATGCTTCGGGAGGACCAGGTAAAGGTTCTCAAGTTGGCGATCATCAGTCTGGACGAGGCGGTGCGGTCGCTGGTTTCGGCGTTCTGGCTTTGGAACATGCTTTCCCAGGGGAACGAGGACTGCAAGGGGGACAGCAAGGTGGTGGCGCGCGGGGCGGTGCAGCTGTTCCTGAACAACGAGACGGCGAACGCGGTGTCGGCCATGCTGGCGCACTTCCTCGACCATCCCGATCAGGCGGCGGCGTACCTGAAGGCGAACGGCGTCGGGCTGATCCGCATGTACCGGGAATGGTTCACGCTGACGAATCTCGACCCCGACCGCTTCCTCAAGACGGAAGAGGAGGCGGAAGAGGAGGTGCGGGCCGCCCAGGAACAGGCGGAAGCGGAGGCGGCCGCCGCCGAGGAGGAAGCCCGGAGACAGGCGGCAGCCAACGCGACCCCGCAGGGGACAACGGCGCCTCCGCCAGAGACGGAAAGCGACCGCATGAAGGCGCAGGCGGACATGATTCGCGCGCAGGCCGCCCAGAAGAAGGCGGACATCGAGGAAGGCAAGCTCGCCATTGCCCGCGCCGACGCAACGGTCCGCGCCATGAAGGCGCAGCGGGAGGCGAGAGCCGCAAAGGTACAGGTGCCGGAGCCGCCGCCGGCGGCCGGGGAAGGAGCATGACGTGAGCAGCTCGGGAAACATCTACCTGCAACACAACCCGGACCTGGAGAACTCGCTGGTCCGGCTCAAGGAGCTGGACGAGGTGAAGGCGGACACGGCGCGCCTGGTCGCGCTGGTGGAGGAACTGGGGGAAGCGGCGCTGGACGGGGCCATCGCGGCGCAGGGGGAGACGGCGCAACGGGCGCTCGGAGCGGTGGGGGCGTACCGCGTCATCCTGGCCATCATCCGGGATGCGGACGGGAAGGAATACAGGCCGAAGAAGGACCAGGAGGAGGGGGCGGACGCCGACGAGGACGACGGCGGGGAGGACGAGGAATGAGTTTTGGGACGCGCAACCGCGCAGCAGCCGCCGGGGGCCCATCCGCCCCCCGACCGCCGCACGCCCAGAAGGAGCGGAACCAGAGCGCCGGAGCCCACCGGGACCCCGACCCCCTGTCCAAGCAATCCCGGCACATGGCCGCCGACCCGTTTGCCGACCGCCAGAAGGAGTAGAGATGAGCACGGAAACGATCATCATTTCCAAGGACACCACCACCACCGACACCGGCACCGGAGCCGCAGGAGCAGAAGCGAGGCTCCCCATCAAACTGGACGAGGACGCACCGATCGCGCAATCGCAGATCGACGCGGACTGGAACGCCCAGCAGGAGCGGGAGATCGAGGAGATGCTGAACGGCTCCCAGGAGCAGCAGCCGGGAGAAACGTCCCCGGACGGGAGCCAAACGCCCCCGGCCGAAGAGATTCCCCCGGAAGGGCAACCGGGCAGCGAAGCCGCGGGCGAACAGCCCCCGGCCGCGACGCAACCGGCGGCCGCGCCAGCGGAACGGAACTTCGAGGCGGAGCTTGCGCAGGCCCGTCTGGAAGCGGAACGCGCGGCCTATGGTCGCTTGGGCGGTGAGTTGCAGCAGCTCCGCGACGAACTGAAACGGACGCGCGAGCAGGCGGCGCAGCCCCCCGCACCCCCCGCAGCCTCGCAGCCCCCACCGGAACCGTCCGACGCCGACCTTGCCGCCGTTCTCGGCGACAAGTGGCAGGACGAGTGGGGCCGGGACGGCGCCGTGTCGGAGTACAAGCGGCTCCGCAAGGCCGCTGAGCTCTTCGGCGGCGGACGGCGTGGGTCCGAGGACGTGCGGGCGGAAGTCCGCGCGGAAATCGACGCGGAGCGGCGCGCTGTGGCGCTGGACCGGTTCTGGCAGGAGCTGGAACAGTCCGTGCCCGGCGCGGGCAAGCTGAACGCGGAAGCGGAGTCCAACGGATTCGGAGCGTACCTGGCCGGATTCCAGCCGGGGACGGTATCGAAGCGTTTGGACATCGCCAATGCGGCGCTGGACATCATCGAGTCCGGCGCGGTCGGCGAGCAGCGCGCGGCGGCGGTGAAAGTGGTCGAAGACGTGTTCAAGGGATTCTGGGCCGGGCGCCTGCCCGCCCCAAAGACCCCGCCAAAACCCGCCGGGACGCCCGCGGCGACCATCGACCCCACCAAGTACCTCATGCCGACCACCACGTCCGGGGCGACGCCTCCGGGCGGCGAGACGCCCGCGCGCAAATACACGCAGGCGCAGGTGGACAGGGTGATGGAACAGGCGGCGGCGAAGGGCGATGCGGCCTACCGGAAGGCGCAGGCGTGGCTCTTCGAACAAGAACGTCTGGGGAACGTGACCGCCTAGGCCAACGCCGGGCAGGCGCTTTCCCCCCACCCAAGAAAGGGAAGCACACACCATGCCTACCACCCAACCCATGACGCCCATCGGACGGGCGCAGGGATACCCGAGCTTCAAGCAAGCCGGGATGACCCTGGAGAAGTTCTCGAGCATCCTGCTCCGGAACCTCCAATTCCGCACCTGCTGGTCCCACGTGACCAACAGCGCGTTCATCAAGGAACTGGTGAACCTCGGCGATTCCATCACCGTGGCCCGCCAGCCGACCATCCAGGTCGAGCCGTACGTCAAGGGCACGCCCCTGAAGATCAAGACGCGCCTCGGCCAGCCGTTCAAGCTGACGATGGACCGCGCTTGCCGCTGGGGCCAGTTCTACGACGAGCTGGACCTGCGCCGGACGCACATCAAGGCCCTCACCAGCTCCACGGTCACGGCCGCCGCCGATGCCGTCGAGGAACAGATCGAGCGCGAAGCGTTCGACTGGATCGGCGACAAGGCGCCCGCCTGCAACGTGGGCAATGAAGCCGGCCTGCGGTCGCACTCCTACCAGCTCGGCACCGCCGACCACCCGGTCCTGGTGACGCGCTCGAACATCGCCCAGTACTTGATGCAGTTCAGTCCCGTCCTGGACGAGACGAACCTCAAGAACGAGTCGGGTTCCCGCTCCGTCATCATGCCGACCATCGCGGCCTACTACCTGCGGAGCAGCGAAAAGCTGCTGGACGCCAGCCAGATCGGCGGCGCCTCGTCCCTCAAGACGCAGCAGCTGGGCAGCCTGATGGGCATCGGGAACATCTACATCAGCAACCTGCTCGAACCCAACGAGCTCGGCGCGTTCCCGGTGATCTACCTGGCCAAGGAGGCCGTCAGCTACGCCCTCGCGGCGCAGCGGACCAAGACCAAGGAAGACCCGGCGCTGCTGGACGGCACCCTGCTGCACGGCTGGGCGCTGTACGACTGGGGCGTCACCCGCGAAGAGGGCATCTCCATCGGCTGGATCAAGCCCAACGAGACCGCCCTGACCGTCTACAACGGCTAACCCGAAAGGAGAAAACCAACCATGAAGAAGATCATGTTCTTCTGCACCGTCCTCGCCTCGCTCTGCCTGGCGGGGGCGGCGCTCGCCGAAACCATCGACAAGGCGTCCGGGCTCGTGCCCGGCGCCCCGTCGCTGGACCGCAGCTACGTGGTGACGGAAGAGCTCGACCTCTCCGAAACCACGCTGGCGTCCTCGAACACGTACAAGATGGTCACGCTGCCGGAATTCTACCTGCCGACCCACGTCGTGGTGTCGCTCGAAGACGTCGCCGTGACCAACTCCTGCAACGTCCAGTTCTACTGGACGGGCGGCGGTTCCTGGGCGGCGGTTTCCACCAACACCTACGCGGCCACGCCTTCCTCCGGAACGGTGGCGGCCTGGACCAGCGGCCTCGTCGAACTCGGCCAGGTTGACGGTCCCGTCACCCTCGGCTTCAAGCCGGGCGGGACGGTACCGACGGCCGGCAAGCTGACCTTCGGCGTCATTGCGCACCAGGTTGGAGGCTTCTGATGAAGCCTTCCATGAAGCGCAAGAAGGACGGGCGGATCATCCCGTACAGCGAGGAGCTGGTGGCGGCGCATCCGGGCGAGTTCCTCGCCCTGAAGTTCGACCCCGCGAAGCGCACCTTCGTGGAGGGCGCACCGCTGCTGCCCAAGGCCAAGCCCGTGCCCATCGACGACGATGCCGTCGTATTCGTCGATGACGGGCGCGAGAAGCCTCCGGCCGCCCCGCGCGTGGACCCCGAACCCGACACGTCGGATGAGGAGGACGAGGGCGAAGACTCCAAACCGCCCGCATCCTCCAAACCCGCGGAGCCGGAGCAGCCTCCAGCCGACAAGAAGCCGGAGCAGCCCCCCGCCGACAAGGGGGCTGAACCCTCCGAGCCGGAGCAGGGCGAGCCAGCCCCCGAAACGCCGGAACAGGACTCCGACGCCACCGTCGAGAAGACTGCCAAGCGCAAGAAGGCCAAGAAGTGAACGCGCAGACTCTGATCGACCGCCTGGTCGTGCAAGTCGGACTCCCGGAGGGGCTCGCCCGCGAGCTCCTCCGGGGGGCTTTGACCGAAATCTGCACGCAGGCGGGAGTGTGGAAGAAGGAGCGCAGCTTCACCGTTCCCGAGTGGCACGACAGCCGCCCAGGCGCGGAAATCGCCCTGCCGAAAGTCCAGGACGGGACTCGGCGGGTCGGAATCTTCAATCTCTCCTGGCCGTTCCGCTCCTCGCTCGTGCCGGACGTGCACCGAGGCGTGCTGGTGGACCGGTGCGGGTATGTCAAGGCAGGGGACGAGCTATCCTGGACGGATGTGCTGACGCCGGAATCGGCGGACTGGTCGGAAGTCCCCGATGACGTGCTGGGTGTGCTGGAACCGGCTGCCGTCGAGCTGGCCAAGGCGCGCGCCTACGAAATGCCGCGCCGGCCGTGGTCGGACCTCAATCTTGCGCAGACCGCCCGCCGGGAATACTCGCGGGAACTCTCGGACCTTCTCCGACGCCAGATCACGGGCAACAGCGGCACCCCGATCATCGCCGCTACGCCGGAGGCTTTTTGCGATGAATAACAGGTTTTCCAAACTCTTTTTGGTAGGCGTCGCGTGCGCGGCTTTATTCGTTCGTTCTCACGCGGACGCGGCGACCTACTACTTCGACCTCCACGCCAAGACGCTCGAAGGAGGCACCATGGCCATCGGCGAAAGCGCCGACATCATTCTCCGCAACATCGGCGAAAGCTCGCCGGCGAACCTCCGCACCCTCCTCTGCGACAAGGAAGGAGTGCCCCTGGCCGCCAGCACCAACGGATTTTCGGCACACGGCACGGCGGCACGCGGCAGGATGAGCCTCGCCACCACCAACCTCGCGGCCCGATTCGAGGGGATGGGCGCCCTCAAGGAGATTCCCCTGGTGTTCGCCGTGTGGGATGCGACCCTCGGCACGCTCCTGGGCAGCGACACGGTACAGATCCGCAACAACCCTTTCGCGGACGCCACCGGCTCCGTCCCCTCCGACTGGGGCGGGGTGGACTACGGCGACAAGGCCATCGCCCAACTGGCCCTCGCCATGGCGCAACTCGCCCTCGACACCGCCAACGCCACCAGCGGACGGATGGATGCGCTGCAAGGCGAGTACGAGGCGGCCACGAATGCCCTCTGGGAAACCATCGGGGACATCGGCGCCGGCACAAGCGGGCTTTCCGGGCGCGTGGATACGCTGGAGTCCCGCGTGGGCGGGCTTGGCGAAGCCATGACAAATGCCGTGTCCGACCTCCGGGCGGACGTGGAAACCAATCGGGAGTCAATCGCGGCCCTGGACACCGCCATCAACGGCTCCGGCGGCGTCACGAACCGGCTCCAGAAGATGGAAGCGGCGACGAACGCCCTGAACAGCCTTTCCCGCACGAATCTGGCGGCCATCACCGACATCAAGGCGTACACCAACAAGGTCGGCGCGGCGACAAATGCGCTGAACTCTGCGACAAACACCCTGGACACGCTGGCGCGAACGAACGCGGCGGCCATTTCGGACCTGTGGGAAGCCGTCGGCGACCTAGCGACGAACGGCGTCCCCCCTTACAACATCGAGAACCTCGAAGGCTGGACCGAAGGGCCCGCGTGGCTGACCCCCGCCCGCTTTGCCTGGTCGCAGGAGCAGCACTTCCTCGTGACGACGAACACCGGCCCCGAAACGGATTGCAAGTGGGCCGTGCTGATCTACACCCAGCAGGTCGTCACGACGCCGGAGTTCACCCTGACTCCGGAAATCGCCCGCAACGCATACGACGAGACGTTTTCCGTCACGATTGCGGGGCCCGCGACGCTCACGCCCGTCGGCAACGGCTCCTACACGCTCTCCTGGAATGCCGGGACGGAGACCGTCGATGTGGCGACCGTGACCGGCGAGCTCGGGTCCTGGGTGGAGAGCACGACCGTCGCCAAGCCGCAGTCCGGTGAAATCAAGGAAACCGTGTTCTTTTCCTCCTTCGCCGTGGGCAGCGTCCGAGAGGCGCTTGCGGGAATCATGACGGGATGGACGAACCGGGGCGGGAGCACGCAGCGGCTTGTCAACCATTCCTCCTCCGCGCTGACCAACTTCGACATGCGGACCTCCACCTCGAACATCTGGCCCAACCCGAACTTCTGGGGGCGCGACCTGGACTGGAGCGGGGTGTCCTTCGTCAACGACTCCACCCAGCCGTGGTACAGGCCGGCGACGCTGGTGGCGTCCAATCTCGCCTACGGGGCGGCCCACTTCTCGCCTGCCATCGGCACGACGGTCGCCTGGTACGGAAAGGACGGGGAAGTCCACACCTCCAAGATCGTGGACCAGCGCCGCTTGTCCTATGACCTCTGCCTCTCCAAGCTCGACCCGCCCCTGGACACGGCCATCGTGGCGACATACCCCATCCTGGACACGGCGGCCGCGCTCCCCCATGTCCAGGAATGCGGCGCCGGGCAGTTTGTTGGGGGGCTCCCCCCACTGCCGGTTGTCTCGCTGCACCAGGGCCAGCGGGCCTACATCATGAATGGATACACAAGCGGTGGAAGGGGATTCATTGGCGGCATCGGCGGCATCTGGGATGCCAACCGCCAGGATTGGGCGCTGCTCAGCCGTGGCCCTGCGGTCGGCGGCGACAGCGGGCACCCGGTTTTCCTCTCCCTGAACGCGACGAACATGGTCCTGTACGGGTCGTGGTGGACGACGCTGGGCATCAGCACTCCCGGCGACGAAATCGGCAAGCCGCTGATCCTTTCCGCGGCGGAGTCGATGGGGGCCGACCCCAATTCCATCGCTTTCGAGACGTTGGACAACTGGCCGAAATACTACGGAGACTCGGTCCCCCCGATGGGCGGTTCCCCATCGTCCGCAAAACAGCAGCAAAACGAAGAGGAGGAGGAGCCATGATGAACCGACACATGCAATCCCGTATTCTGATTGCCCTTTCGCTGGCTTTCGCGCTGGCGGCCGTCTCCGCCTCCGCCCGCGACCGGATTCCCGTCCACGGTCCCGCCCGCGTCGGCGTCGAGGATGGCGACCTGCTGGCCGACACGGTGCTCGAACTCGGCGTTCTCGCCATCGACCAGGCCAAGCCCACGGAGATTCGCATTGGCGACGGCATCACCCCGGGCGGCATCCCCATCCACCCGGACGGGTGCGTCACCGGCTTTGTCCAGATTGCCAACGCCACCACCAATCTGAACATGCATCACTACTCCATCCAGTGGGGGGCATGGCGCGCCCAGGGCGACTCCACCGCCCTCAACTTCACATACGGAGATGACGAGGTTTGGCTGCGCTTCGTCCGCGACAGCGGAGAGGCCTACTTGAGCTACGACTTCACCATCGCGGCGCCGGACGTGTACCAGTTCACCGTCGCCAGTGCCGAAGGCGACCCCGCCCCCGTCCTCCAGGTCGCCACCAACCTCCTCGAAGGCTATCTGCCCGCCCCCGCCGGTTCCTACGGGACCTCCCGCCCCGATGCCGCCCACCTCGTCATCACCTACACGAACTCACCGCCCTCCGACTTCATCTGCTTCCGGGTGTTCGACGCTGCCGGGCTGGATTCCGGGGCGTATTTCAACGTGCCCATCGTGCCCGCCGACGGCATCACCATGGGAACCAATAACGTCAAGGAGTGGACCGACCTGGATTACTGGTTCATCCCAAAGTGGCCGGGCTGGTATCAGTTCGGGAACGGAGGGCCAGCGCCATCCATCGATTCCATCGGCCTGTTCAGTATGTTTGGAGGCCTCTACTTCCAGAACGTGGACAACAACATCAGTATCGTGGCAAAGGGCAACGCCCCTATGTCCATCACCCCCGGCGCCGACGTCATCGTTAATTCCGTTTCCGGTTCCGTCCGCATTGCAGCCGGTATGCCGGTCGGTCAAATGCCACTGCTTTCAAGGGGGTTGATCCTTGGTTCCACGAACGGCGTTGTAATCGACGCCCCGTCCGTCACCTGGAACGGCGTGAGCAAGCACAGCTGGGACGACATCACGGCGGGGGTCGCCGCCGGCGTCTCCAGCAACGCAGAGGAAATCGCCGGCATCAAGGAGAACTATTTGCCGAAGTGGCCAACGTGGTATCGGTTCGGTTCCGGGATGGGTTATCCAGAAAATACGAATACCGCGACCGGACTTTGGGGCGCAGACAATCATATGCAACCGGATAAAATGGAACTTGCCTTGTATGACGACTTTGGAGGCGGGTCCCTGAATATCTATTCCAGGGGGTCCACCAATGGCCCTTTCGGATTGCCAAAGCTCAATCTCTTCTCCTCCGGCCTGTTGAATCTTTGGGCACAACACAGCATAACGCTTGCGGCCACAAACGACGTGAACATCGACACGCCAGAGCTCAACCTCACCACAACGGAAACCACCATCACCTCCACCAACGCCACATCCGGCCTTACGCTGACCAACAGCGCCGACGGCGCATTTGCGGTGACGTGGAACGGCGAAACCCGCACCGGTTGGCCCGACACGTCTGGATTCGTGAACAAGACGAACGGGGGCTGGACTATCACGCAGGGCGCAACCATAGGATTCAGGTTGGAAAACGGGGACTGGATGCCTGTCAGCGTTTATACGAACACCTCCGGCGCGAAATTTTCGCTTTTCGGCGGCAGTGGGGACAATGCCTATTACGGGGGGCACTCCAGCAGCGCAGAGTTCGGCAGCTACGCCACCAGCGCCAGTTTCGGCGACGGATCGAAGCGGAGTTATTTCGGACGTGGGTCGAGCAACATCTACATCGGCCAGAGTGGCCCGTGGGGGAGCGTGACCAATTTCCACATCTACAACAACCCCACCTTCGACGACGGTCTCACCGCCACCTCCATCGCCGCCGATTCCCTCACAATCGGCACGAATGACATGGGAAGCGCCGTCGCATCCGTAGAGCGACGGGTTAGCACCTTGGAGATGCCCGAAACGTGCGTCCTCTTCTGGCCGGAAAGCTACGTCCACTCAAACGTTACGGGAGAGGCAAACTTCATCGACATTCCAACTAATTTCCCCACGAAGAAAATGTACCTCGTTGTGGACGACAATGACATCAGCCCTTTGGGCATCAAAATGGACACATGGGATCCAGGGCGAGATGTGACAATCGAAATTGTCCCTGTCCGCACCACAGAAGGCACAACCACCCGTGCAACCTACGTTAGGTACAACGGCCTTCAGGCTGGAGCTGTGACGGCCACCAACCAATACCGAATCATCAGACTCCAATATGACAACATTGTGCGCGCCTGGAACACTGAACAAACGGCAGCCCAGACACGGCGATACTTTTTTGACGCAGAAGGGAATCGGACACAGCTCCCGCCAGAATCAGTTCCGGCGACCGTCGAAGAGTGGCTTGCGCGATACCAGGAGTTGGCTACTCCGTAGCGGTCGGCTTGGTTGTCGTTGGCACGAATGTGAGGCCTGCCGGGCTCGTTCCGACAGGAAGATCCATCATTGAAACTGTATCCGAGGTGCAATACCATCCTGTTGCCGGGGTCCAGATGAATTCGGCGGATCGGAACGATTGAGAAGATGCCGCCGAGGTGGCAAGGGCCGTTCCTGACGGAGCAAGGATTCTGACCGTTGTGTTTGAACTCCCGACCTTGCGATTGATCAAGAGAAAGCGGCATTCGTGTTCAGGGGTGAAGTTGGGCATTGCGATGGTGTAGGTGCCCGTTATGTTCGTTATGTTGACGATGCAGGTGACCGTCCTCGCTGGCCAGTCAACCGGAATCCAGTTTGTTGCTGACGGGGAAAGGAGATCGTTTCCCCACACGCAACAGTACTCTTCCGTTCGGGATTCTACAGCCGCAATCCGTCGCTCTACGGATTCGGGGTGCCGATTACGGGCGCGAAGGTGGCGTCTTCGGGCAAGCCGGCATACAATGGATACAATCGATTTGAGCCGACGACAAACACGGGTTGGTTGATGGTGTAGCGGACCAAAGCCCATCCGATGTTCTGCACATAGGACAAAGTGCATTTGGAATAATTCTGGCTTGTCCCAGTTACACTCGCGACAGACGTCCCATCAGCAGTTTGCAGGATGCCAGCTCCTTGTGCAGATTTGTAAAAGTACAGATTCAGCGTGCATGTCATGGAGGGAGACCAATCTGGTAATGCAATGATGTTCGTTGTCCCAGACGTGGTTAGAGCGACGAAACAGTGCACATTGCGCGCGGGCCAGTTCGTAGGAATCCAGTTGACGTCGGACGCGGACATGGACGACTCCGTCCACTTGCACCAGTACTCCGTCAGTTCCTCTTCGACCGCATCCAGCCGTCCCGCTACGGATGCGACACCCCTCCGCCCCTGACTCACAAAGGGTTCCTGTGTGGGGTACAGTTCCCGCAGCGAAAGGAGGCCTGCATGGCGGAGCAGAGAAAAGGAAAGAGCAAAGGTGGCATCGCCCCGGACGAGCTTGCAAGGAGGGTGGCATCGTCCCCGGCGCAATGGCACGCAGTCATGCTGGCGGTTGCAAGGCTGGAGGAGGCAGGGGGCCGGGTGGACGACCTGCCCGCCGCCGTCGAGGAATGGACGGCGGCGCACTTGGGCGGGGCGCGGCGGAAGCTGGCGCGCGCGATCCGCGAGCATCTGGCGGACCTGGAAGCGCAGGGGCGCGCCCATTCCACGGTCCGCAACCGGAGATGGCGTCTGGAAACCCTGCTCGACGAGGTCGGCAACCGGCGCATCGGCAACCTGTCGCGCGGGATGATCGCGGGATGGATTGCGGGCGCGGCTCCCGGCAGCCGGCGGGACCGGCACGCGGCGGCATCGGCCTTTTTCCGGTGGGCGTGGGAGCGCGGCTACGTCCGCACGAACCCGGTGGATGGCCTGCGGGCCCCGGCGCGGCCGCCGACGCCCGCCCCGCGGGTGCTGAATCCGGAGGAGGCCCGGACGCTGCTGCGGACGGTTCTGGCGACGGAGCCGGACATGGCGCTGTACTTCGCGGTCGGTTTGTTCGGCGGCCTCCGTCCGGTCCGGGAACTGGCGGGGTTGGAGTGGTCCGACGTGGACCTTTCCGAGCGGCGGATTTACGTGCCATACGGGAGGACCAAGACGGGGCGGGCGCGGATCGTGCCCATCTCGCACAACCTCGCCGCCTGGCTGTCGCGCGTTCCGCGAGCGGAGCGGCAGGGGAAGGTGTGCCGGTACACGCGGGAAGGGTTCCGGCGGGTGGTGGAGGCTTGGGGGATGCCGTGGTCAACGAACCTCATGCGACACACGAGGGTGTCGTACCGCCTGGCGCAATGCCGCAATCCCGTCCTGGTCGCGGCGGAAGGCGGACACACGCAGGAGGTGATGCACCGCCACTATGCCAACCTCCGAATCAAGGCGTCCGACGTGTCGCGTTTCTGGGGGCTGACGCCAAGCCGCGTGAGGGGATAGGGCCAAGCCCATCCAGGCAGAAGAAAAGGCTTGACGCGGAACACGTTGGCCTGTGGTCGGGCCGTGAACTGGAACCAGGACCGACGAAAACGAAAGGCGAACGATGAAAAAAGCGATTGTTGTGGCGCTTGCGTTGATGATTGCGACATGCGGATGCGGGACCATCGCCGAAAAGCTGGCGGATGCGCTTGAGCCGAGAATCGAGAAGATAGTGGACACCCAGATCGAGCGCGAAGAGCGGGCGGCAGGAATTTGGGGTACAACGAACTCTTATTTCTACGTCGAGACTGTCGCGGAGGAAGCCTCCATCCGCGAGGAAGCCGAGGCGCTCGTCGCGTCGAAGATGGATGACCTCTTGAAGGAGGTTGACGCACTCATCACCGAACGCCTGAAAGGGGGTAAATGATGGGCTGGGCTCAACTGATCGACAAAACCACCTACTGGCTGAAACTCCGCAGGAAAAGGAAGGAAGGCGTCAAGCCAGCCCCCGCCCCCGTTCCTCCGGGGCCCGCAATGCCCATCGGCGTTGCGTGGGATAAGGTCTGCGACTTCGAGAGGGAGAGCTACAAGGTCAGCGCCATCATGCCGCTGGACGGCGGCGCCCTCGTCTGTTCCTACAACAACTCCACACGAAACGACTCCCGGCTTTTCCGCTGCGGCGCCGACGGCACCAAGAAGGAGATTTGGCACGGCGGCGAAGAGACCGTCGGGCAGGGCTACAAGCTGGAAGGGGTGTGGTATCTCCCCGTGGAGAAGCCGCAGGGCGACATTCTGGCGGTCCCCGTTGACGGTTCCTCCTGCAAGGCGTTCACGGCCCAGGGCGGCCGCTATGCGTGCCGAATCGTCGAGGGGTGCGTCGGTGTCGGGCAGCAGCTTTTCGACGTTGGCACTCCATCCGTTCCCATTGCCACTTTCACGCGGCTTTCCGGCATTCTCTGCGGGCTCGTCCATGTCGGGGATGAATGGATCGCGAGCGACGATGAAAGGGGCATCATGTCCTCCAAGGGGTGGTTCATCGAGGCCAAGTGCCCGGACCTCGCCGTTGTCGGAGGAAAGGTGCTGGCGTTCCTACGGAGCGGCGACGTGCGCGTCATCGAGGGCGAGAAGTTGGGCCGCTCGCTAGGCACCACGCTCCACAAGTGCCGCCGCGCGTGGAGCGACGGGAAACGCTGCTGGTGGACAACGGCGCCCTCGGACGGGGGAGATGGTCATGCCGTTTGGATGACGGACGGGGATTCCATGCTCCAGGTCGGCTGCTTCGCCGGCAAGAAGGAAGAGACCCCCGCAAGCTCCCTTGGCAGCCTCTTCGGCGCGGCCATCTGCGAGGCCGCGGACGGGACGCTCTGGTGCGCCATCTCGAACAAGACCGAGGACGGCTGGGAACTCTACCGCGGCACTCCCACCTATCCCGCCCCCGAACCGGCCCCCGAGCCCGAACCGGCCCCCGAGCCGGCGCCCGAACCGGACCCGGTTCCGCCGCCGGAGGAACCTGTCGAGGTCGGCAAGTGCGCCGTCTGGAACGAGCAATCTTCGGCGGACGATTACGGGATGGGGGGCGACGTTTTCGCGAGGTCCGGCATGGTCGCAGGGAGGACGTGGCGGTTGCTGCACGGCCTCTACGACGAGGTTCCGGGCGACATCTCCGCGTGGGTCAGGTCCGCGATGGACGAGGGCGCCAAGGGCATCGCCATCGACGTGGAAGGGCCGTTCAACGCCCCGGCGCCATTGCGCGCGCTCCGGGCGGCGTGCGATGCCGTCGGCGCAAAGATGGTCGGCGCCGTGAAGGTCAGCGCCAACCCCGGCGGCGAGTACCCCGGCGGCGATTTCCCCGGCAGCGCGAAGCTCTGCCAGGAGGTTTTCGACGCCGTACTCCTTTGGGGGTACGGGTGCAACGGCGAGCAATACGAGGAGTGGTTCATCAAGTGGCGCTCGGCCGGCTTCTTCGGGCAGCTCGGCGCTTTCCAGGATCAAGTCCGGGACGAGGGCGGGTACATCGGCAAAGAGGTCTGGGAAGACGTTGCGAGGCACGCCAAGGCGGGCTGGTATCCCTTTGTTCTGTTTTTGCCGAACCATTCTTCCCCGGAGGACTTGGCCAAGTTGCGGGAGATTTTCGCATGATCCGCTTCCTCGCCATCGCCGTCGCCGCCCTCAACATCTCCGGCTGCATGAGCTGGCCGGAGGAGGCAGAGGCCTTGCGGAAGGAACACGGGAAGGCCGTCGCCGAGGCGGCGTCCACCAACCAGTTCGAGGTCATCCCGCCTCTTGAGGTACAATGATGGAAGCGGCGGCGATAGCGGCGGTTGGCGGGAAGCTGGTACTGGCCGAACTCAAGAAGTGGGCCACCAAGCGCGGCGCGCGCATGGGGGAATGGCGAGGGAAGCTGGTGTGCGAATCCATCGGGAAGGATTGGTGGAGGGTAGGCCAAGATGACGCGGACCCGTGCCGGCTGTGGATTCCTGCGGTAGGTTTGGAGTATTCCTGGGGTGGCGGGGGATGGGAGTCGGACGGTCCAAGCATCCCCTGGGCCGCGTGCCGCATCCTGGACTGCACGCGCGAGACGTTCTTGAAGAGCGGATTTTTGCACGACTTCGGCTTCCGCACGGAGACTTTGTTCGTGAGAAAGCCGGGAGGGAAGTGGGTGCGCGTGAAGGTGACGAAGCGACAGTGCGACATCATCCTGCGCGTGGGCGTCAATGCGGAGGGGGCTACGGAAGGGCAGGAGGCCGCCATCTACCTCGGCGTCAAGACGTGCTTCGCGATGGCAGCATGGAAAAAATGGCGGGCGCAGGATGCGTCCAGGTTAACAACGAAAGGACAAACCATGATCACAACAGAGACAATGGACTTCGGAGAGGCCATCCGCAGCCTGAAACAGGGTCGGAAGGTCGCCAGAAAAGGATGGAACGGCAAGGGCATGTACATCTTCCTTGCCGACGAAGGCGGAGATTTTCACACGAAGGCCGAAATCGGTCCGGAGCGCAAGGCTGGCGTGCATCCGTTCATCGTCATGTACACCGCGCAGGGCGACTTCCAGCCCGGCTGGCTGGCGTCCCAGGCCGACATGCTGGCCGAAGACTGGGCCGTGGTGGATTGATGACGGAGGGCGCGAGCCATGTGCGACACCAAGACCATCAAAGAACTGGAGGAAAACGACGGGGTCGAAAGCCTGAGTGTCCAGTCTCGCGCCCTTGCCCAGCTCATGCGGGCCATGAACGGAATGCAGGCGCAAATGACCCACATGCAGGAACGACTTGCGGACATTCCGGTGCGATCCGAGGTCCGCGAAATCGTCAAGGAAAACATTTCCATCCATGCCAACAGCTGCGGGGAAGCCCGCACCGCCGCCAACAAATCATCCAAGCCCGACGAAAAGAACTCACTCAAGCTGGCGGTCGGCAAGTTCCTCGGCTTCGAGGCGCAGGGCAAGGCGGGCATGGTCCTCTCGGCCATCTTCTGGGGCATCGTCGGGGCCGTCATCATGTTTGCCATCATGAACCCGAAGGGGGTTTCCGGGCTTTGGGGCAAGTGAAGGAAGGAGCGACCCATGATCACGTTTGCACAGATGCTTGCCCGCGTCCGCCGGCAGGCGAAGGACGAGGAGGCCGCCGTATGGACCGACGCGACGGTGCAAGCGTGCGTCCTCGATGCTCTCCGGGAAATCGCCCAGCGGCGCCCGGAATCGCGCCTGAAAAAGAACGGGGGGATGCACGACATCTCTCCCCCTGTCTGGCCCCAGAACCAGGACGCCCCCATCCCCATCGATGACTGGTACGAGGAAGCCCTCGCAGCCCTCGCCACATCCAAACTCCACCTCCGCGACGCCCTCGACGCCAAGGACGAATCCCTCGGCAACTACTGGGCGCACCGCGCCACCGAACTGATCGGAGGGTAATCCATGGAATGGACCCCTGAAAAACTGGCCAAGGTCCGCGCCCTCATCTCCGAGGATTCGGCGGTGCTGGTGCAGAAGGGCGCGGTGGCGTTCGGAACCGGCACCGCGGGCGCCCGGCGCATCCGCCAGAAGATCGTCCGCCAGTGGCCGCGCATCAACGATGGCGACCGCGCCCTCTGCGAAGCCTACCTCCTCGAATACGCCTCCGCCGCCAACACCACCCCCGGCAACATCGTCCACGGCCCCAAGACCGACCGGGAGACGTTCACCGGCGACTGGCGCATGACGCGCACCGACCTTTCCCGCATCAAGACCGACAGCCGCGAACAGGGGTGCTACCAAACCCTCATCTTCCCCGCCGACGCCTCCGACGGTCCAGACGGCAGCTTTCCCAGCGAGGAAACCCATCTCAACCACGTCCACACCACCGTCTCCACCGGCTCCGCCCCGGCGGAAATCCCCTGCGAGGTTCCCCCGCAGGGCACCCGACTCTCCGCCGCGGCCCGCCTGGACAAGGAGACGGGGGAGTGGGAGAGCGAGGTGCGCACCGACCAGGCGCGGAAACAGGAATGGCAGTACACCGACGGCGACGCCCTTTCCACCACCACCCACAAGCGGGCGGAGCACGCATCCGCACCGCCGGCCGCCGCAACACCGGCCCCAGGCAAGATCGTCCGCTCCCACGCCGAAATGGACGACTACGGGACCTACCGCACGCAGGTGGACGAAACCACCGCGCACGAAAAGACCACCGGCCCCTACACCGCCTCCCAGAACGCCCTCCAATCCACCACCGAGGAATCCGTCCGCAACGCCCAATCCGCCCCCGACGCCGGCGACAACGAGAGCGTCAACGCCCGTCTCAACGAGTTCGGACTGGTGGACTTCAACAAAACCAAGACCACGCCGAAACCCGGCGAGGCCCAGGCCGAGGCCGCCGAGTGGACCGAGAAAACCACGTCCCTTGCCTACCGGAACGCCGACGCCCCCAAGAACGCCATCGACGGCGTAACGGACCCCCACGCCATCGTCCCCTCCGCAACCGCGCACAAGAACGAGTTCGGCAAGTACGACGGTTCCGTGCAGGTCGCCGTCCCCGTCGAGCAGCGGTCCGGCCCGTACACCGTCGAGCAGAATGCCCTCCGCAAGGTCGAATCCACCTTCCACTTCAACAAGGAACCCGGAAGCGTCCCGGCAGCCTCCACCTCCCGCGGCGTCGCCATCACCATCCAGACCCGTGTCAACCGCTTCGGCCTCCTGGACATCGAGGAGCGCAAGACCTCCGCCGGCACCAGCGGAACCAACGCCTGGAAGCGCATCAACGCAGCCGAATGGTGGACCGAAACAGTTTACACGATGGAGTTCCGAAATTGGGATGACGTGCCCCACAAGGCGGACTTCGGCGCCCGCGAACCGCTCGCCTCCTTCGGCGTCCTCTCCAACCACAACGTAAACTTCAACGACATTGGCCTTTTCGACGGATACATCATCCTCACCGTCCCCGTCGAGCAGCAGACCGACGAAGTGGTCATCGAGGATACCGACCTGCGCAGGGTCACCGTCCAGAACTTCTTCAACAAGCAATCCGCGCCCGCTGACGCCACCTCCTCCGACGGGACCGTCACCACCTACCACCCCCAGATGAACCGCTTCGGCCTCTGGGACTACGAAAAGCGCACCACCACCTACAAGGCGAAAGACGGCACGGAATACATCTCCGAGGACACCGACCAGCACACCACCAAGGTCCAGCAGAAGTTCAACCAGGCGGCGCCAGAAGAGTCCGTGAACACCACCGGCGCGGTACAGAGCGTCACCAACCGCCTCAACGAGGCGGGCCGGTACGACACGGAGAAGCGGACCACCACCTACAACCCCGTCACGGGCACGCAGTACACCTCCGAGGACGCCTTCTTCGAGAGCACCCAGACCCAGCAGAAGTTCAATCAGAACGCACCCGAGAATGCCCAGAAGACCACCGGCACGGTCCAAACCGTCACCAACCGCCTCAACGAGGCCGGCCGGTACGACACCGAGAAGCGGACCGAGACGGCAGCAGCGCAGAGCAGCAGCAAAATCAAGATTGAGGATTCCGCCGAGCGCACCGTCGAAATCCAACACTTCTACAACCAAGCCTCACCGCCGAGCGGGGCCACCCACAACGCAAGCACGCACAAGGATACCTCCTATTCCGGCGTGCAGATCAACCGCTTCGGCCTCTACGACTACACACTGGTGGAGACCACCGGAAAGGGCAAGTACGGGTTCTCCTCCGGCTCCGTAACATGGACGGTCCCGGTCGGGCGCGGGCATGGCGTGTATGCCACAACTACCATATCGCGCCAGGGAAGCAGCAACCCAGACCACAGATGGACGGAGACGCTTTACACATGGGCTGAATGGACGCTGAGCGACCTGCATACCATAACGGCCTGCAACAGCTATTCCGCCGCCGCTGCCATACTCGCCGCACTTTCGCCCTCGCTGTTGCAAGTCGTTACGGAGGCCCACATCGAAGACGGCGGAAACGGGATTTGGTATGCCGTCTCCGTTGTCAGGACCAAATCATGGATAGTGCCGCAATGAGCAACAGCAAAACAATGAATCCGTCCGAAATAAGGGCCTTGGTCGAAAACGAGTTCCTCAAGCTGATGGAATCCCATTTCCCGATGCTTTGCCAGCTGGAACACCAGAAAGGGGACCCGGGCGGAAGTTCCGACAACCCGCCCGTCGCAAAGATTGGGGACCATGGGGCTGAATGGGGGCCTCTGCTCCCAAAGGGGTCCGAAGACGGGGATTGCCTTGTATGGATAAAAGGCAAGTATGGCGGCGGGCGATGGGAACCGGGAGAGGGCGGAGGAACGCGCCTTCCGAATGGAATTGTTGAGGGACAGGTGCTTGTGTGGCACTTTTATTCTGCGCAGGAGAAACAGGCTCTTGACACGACGGCGGATGGGGCGTGGCAGCCAGGGTGGGTCATGGCCGTCGATCCGAACGCCGTGCAGGAAACGGCAGGGAATTGAGGTCGCGATGGCGCGGAGATGGTGGCAATTCTCCAACTGGCCTGACGGAAGGTCCGGCAGCGATCCGAACCAGACCGGACTGGATCCAAACGCGGTCGAGGAATGGCGCCCGGACACGCTCCCAAACCCATGCACCATCTGGCGCGTGGAGTGGTTGAACCAGTTTGTTGCGTGGAAATACTACCTCACGCACCAGCTTCCGACTTCCAGCACTTGGTGGCTCAAGGCCAATAACACAACTGATTTCCCGATGGTTTCCCCGTACAGTAGCCGTGTCGGCTTGCAGTCTCCGAGATTTTGGGAATGGTTGGCTACACTTGAAACGGGTGGGTCGGCAATGTTCCCGGACATGCACATGATTCCATTGCCGGACTCAGTTCCTGGAGGATTGCTTGAAGTCACGCCAGCAAACAATGCGCAACGGGGGTTCACCGTCGGCCAGGCCTTTGCGGCGAGGAGATTCCAACCTTACGGCTCTGGCGGAAGTTGGTACTTGGACCTACCGCTTCCGCCAACTCTCTACCAAGGCTCAAGACACGTCACGGTCAACAACAACATACACGCCTACGGGTCGGAAATGACCTTGCTCGGGAAGAACCTGCAAGTCGTTTTGACCGACAACGAACAGAGCGAAACGGCTGCGGAGAACGGAATGTTCCCTGCATCGTTCCTTTGGCAAATCCGCAACCGCTTCGACAGCTTGGCGGTGTATTCCGAGAGCATGGCGAGCATCGTTGAAATCGGCGACTTGTATGGATGGTGGTACTCTGATTCCGGGCAATGGGAAAAACACACAAGTTCGCAAGAGCCTACATATCCGTTTCCAAGTTATTACGACCCGGAAACAGGAGAGAAGGTCAGAGACACTTGGCCTTATGAACGCTCTGGCGGTGGCGTTGGTCCTATTTGGCTTCATGGCGTAGGATGCAGTTGGGATGGAGGGAGGAACAGAATCGCCAACAACTGCATTGTGAGGCAGATAGACGCATACTTGATGACCGACATGAATTATCGGTACGCTCTGATTTCAATGGAAGACCCGGACAATTTCCAAAACCCTCCAGCCAGCATTCCAACCCCAAGCCAATACGGGTACTGTCATGCGGCATTCGAGCTGCCGACCTACATAGACTTGGACAACCCAGGCTCCCTAATCATAAACGTGCAGAACGGTGGCGTTGCGGGAAGTGGCTGGATTGGTACGCCCGACCCAGAAGGAGAATGGGACGACAATCCGGATGCCATCTTTGGACAACGAGACATCCAGCTTGTATCCTACCCCTACGATGATCTCCCGGACGTTTTCAAAGGTCCCGGATGGCCCATGACAAGCGACGGACAGGGCGCTCAAGTTCCCTTGTACCCGAACGACCGCCACAACCGCTGGCTTGACAACCACCAGCCTACCTAGCCCCATCCAGGCTCTGCGTCTAGCAGTCCCACCAGGCATCGTCGCCGGCCTGTCTGGCGCGGCGCTGGGCTTCGCGGAGGAATGCGCGGTTGGTGCGGGTGATGGGGAGGCGGTCGGCGAAGGTGAGGCAGAGGGCGTCGGCGAGGCCGGGGGAATGGCCGAGGCGGTCGGCTTTCTTGAGTTCCTTCTTGGATTCGACCACGTTCCTGCCCTTTGAGTTGGGGGCGTACTTCGGCGTGGTGAGCTCGTGGACCAGCTTGTCCAGATACTCCTTTTGCTCATCGGTGGGTTCGCTGTCGGGGGTGGTGCCGGCATGGAGGCGGCAATTCCGGAGGCGCAGCCATTCGCGGGCCTCCCACCAGAGGTCATCGCGTAGAAGGTTGTTGAGTTCGGGATGGTAGATGGGGGGCGTGCTGACGTTGACGCGCCGGACGGGAACGCCCTGTTCTTCCAGGACGGAACAGATGGCGGACCCGATGCCGATGCAGTCCACGTTGAGTTCGTCGAAGACCCCATCCCTGTAAAGCTGCATGGTGTGCCCGATGATCTGGGCTTCTTCCCAGGAATTGTTCCATTCTTCGGGGCGGTAGGCAATATGGCCCTGCCGGATGACGAATCCGATTGAGTCGCTGCCGCTTCCCTTTGGGTCGAGGCCGGCGACGCGGGTGGTGCTGGGGGCTTCGCGGATGTCGCGGATTTTGGCTTCTTCCGCCCAGTCGTGGTTGATGAGGGTGTCGGGATCGTCGAGTGGAAATTGGCCGTTGATTCTGATGCGCACCTGGTTGCTGTCTTTCCCGTAGAGGGCTTCCTGGCGCGCGATGTATGCCGCCCCGCAAAACGGCGAGTTGCGGGACGAGAAAGAATGGCACTTCCATGCGGCACGGTTCTTGTGGTGCGTATCGTAGAAGGGGCCGCTGGCGAGGTTCCCGTTGCCGGTGCAGATGAACAGGGCCTGTCCTTCGAGGCCGACGCTTCCAGCATGGGAACAGGAGCCTTCGGCGGCGTCGAAAATGGATTGAGGGATACCGGAAGCCTCATCGAACAGGAACATCACGAAAGGCGCGTGCACCCCTTGAAACCCCTGCGGGTTTTGGGCGACGGCCGCCTTGATGAACGCGAAACACTCCTTGTTCCCGACCTGCTGGATCTGCGAGGCCGTAATGTCGATGGCCTGCCGGAAAGCGAGGTTCATCTGCGAGTGCCACCTCATGCATTCCGGCCAGAGGAGGGTTTGCACCTGGGTGTAGTTGGTCGCGGTGCAAGGCACTTTCGCGGATGGGTGGGTGGAGATTGCCCAGAGCAGAAGCCAGGAGAGGAAGGCTGTCTTGCCGGTGCCGGTGCCGGAAACGATGCTGATGTATGGTTTGCCGATGCCCAGGCAGGCGTCGCGGACGGAGGCAAGGGCGGATGCCTGGTCGTCGGAGATGATTTTGGGCCTGATGACCTGCTGGACGAAACGGAGCGGGTCGTCGCGGTAGAGGGCGATGAGCTCGTGGAACTCTTCCACGGTGGTCATGGAGCGTCCTTTCCGGCGGCCGGGGCGGGTGGAGTTTCGCCCCGGTTCATTTCCTTGAGCTCGCGCATGGCCTGCTGGAAGGCGGCAAGGCCGTCGGCCTCGCCCTTTGCGTCGAGTTCGCGCTGGTGTTTCGCCTTCCACATTTCGGCGAGCATCCGGCTGTCTGTGGTGCGGAGGTTGACCACGGTGCCCTTGTTGGAAAGGACCGGCTCGGACCTTTGGGCGGTGGCCCGTAGGTAGGCGTGATCCTCGACATCCTCGTCGCGTCCGGTCTGGCGGGCCTGGCGTACCGATGCGAGGGCTTCCTTGAGGTCTTCGCAGCCGGGCTGGCGGGTGACGGCCTCGAACTCGGCGTTGCAGCGGAAGCCTTCTGCGGCAACGGCCTCCTTCCATGGTGTTTCGTGGTCACTGAGGCGGACCAGGACAGCCCACGCGCGTTCCCGCCGGTCCCTCCGCATGGCCGCGTCCGCTGCGAGCCCCAGGGCGAAAATCCGCTGGAACTCCCGCTTGTTCATCAGTTCGCGGCGCGATGGTCCCCTTGGGGCGCTCCGCTTCTTCTTTCTCGCCGGCGCCTTTTTCCTGCCATTGCCTGTTTTTCCGGTGGTTTTCCCCATGCTCAACGCCCCCAATCGGCCAATCCGCTCCCCGTCAAGAAAAAAGGCTTGACGGGGGACACGTTGGCCTGTGGTCGGCCGGGAAAGAAGCATCAACAAGGAGACTTCGAGACATGGCAACTTCGGATTTGTTTGGACTGCGCCGCCCGCAAGGCAATAACGGCAAGGGCATTTGGGCCGTTCCGGCGGGATATGGCGGGGCCGATTCTTCGCCCCTTTCGTTGAGAGTATCGCCGGACCTGGCAGCGCATGAACAGGCTCGGCGGAACGGCCCCGGACTCAACCTCTCCCCAGCAAGCGCCGACCGGGCCGTTTCCGGAGTTCAACGCGGTTTGGCAGGGACGGGCCCAGGCAGGAAGCTCGGAGAAACCTCCGGCGCCGAAGCGGCGGCATACGCCGAATCCCATCCCGGACTCTCCCGCGGCTCCGATGTGTTCGGACGGAACGACCGCGCCGCCCACCTCCAGCGCAACGCCGACTTCATCGCCAGCGGTCGCGGAAGCCACTTCCAGGCGCGCCCCGCCTCCTCGCGCGGTCGGAACATGGAAGAGCTGCGCGGACTCAAGAGGTACGAACTGGAGAGCGGGCGGAGGGCGGACCTGATGAGGGCCCAGAACGACCGCTACGGGCAGGAAACGAAACGGGGAGAAATCCAGCGGTTGACCGGGTTGAAGCAGGGGGAATTGGCCGCAACGGTCGAAAAAAACAAGATGGAGGCGGAAAACGACCAGTTCAAGACGTGGCTGCAAAAGGAACTGGAAGGCCGCAAGCTGGACATCCTGGAGAACAACAACAATGCGCAGGCGGCATCCGAACAGGCGAAAATCGAGGCCATGACGAAGATGCAGGGGCGCGAAGGGGAGGCCGCGGTGCTCGACTTCCTCGCCAGGAAATACAGCGTTCCCGGAACCGGCCCGTATGGCCAGCAAACCACGGCCATCGACTACGAGAAACTCTACGGCGACCCGCTCTTCATCCACTATTTCGGCGAGAGGGCCGGAGTGGCGGCGCCCGAAGCACCGGAACCCCCCGCTCTGCCTCCGCAGAGGCCGGTGGTCACGCCTCCCCCTGCTGCCAAGGGCGCACCCCTGCGCACAGCCACCAGTGAGAGCGATCGCCGTACTTCACGCATCGCTGATTTCCCCCTTCCCAACCACTTCCGAAAGAAACGTCAATGAGAAAGCCCCCCCGTCCGTTTTCTGGCCTTCGCCGTCCGCACCCCACCAGGCCCTTCGGTCCCTTCGATGGACGCGGCATCGAGCCGGATACGGATGGACTTTCCCTGGATGACATAGGCGGCGGGTCGTTCTACGAGCCGGTCCGGGAGCCGCAACCCGTCCAGGATGGGGGTGGGCTTGGCTGGGATGATGTCCTGAATCCTCCGCCGGAGTACCAAGATCGTTCCGCAGACGCTGGCCTCGGGGCCGGAATCAAGCAGGAAGAACTCGAATACAAGCCCGCGGACCTCGACATGGGAAGCGGGTTCGGCGGCTTGCGACGCAGCCCATCCAACCCACGGACCCGCCCCCAGGCCAATCCGCTTGAGGGCGGGAACAAGCCGTACACGCCACCGGAGCCGTCCCCGGCGGATGCGGAGTTCTCGCCGGCGGCGAAGCCGGTCCCGAATCCGAACTTGCCTGTGTGGAAGGGGGCGGACGGCCAGCCGATGGGCATGACGGGAACGGGACAGGCGGAAAGCGCTGGGATGTCAATGTGGCGCGGGGTGGAACGGAACATCGGTTCGGCGGCGGGCGGGACCATCGGCAGCATTGCCGGTACGGTCCTGGCCGGACTTGCCCTGACGGCCATCGTGAGCAATCCGGCCGGATGGGTTGTCGGACTGGTGGGGCTGGCTGGCGGCATCGCCGGTTCTCTTGGCGGCATGAAGGTCGGCCAGGCGGCGCAAGATGCGTTGATGGGCGAGGAGGAGACGCGGAGGAGGAACGAACAGTTCGCCATCGACCAGGCGGAACACCCCTATGCGACGTTCGCTGGCGCGGTGGCGCCCCATCTGGTCGGTTTCGCCGCGGAGTCCGCGGTGGCCAAGGGCATCGGGACGGCACGGGCGGCGAACGCGGCTTCCAGGTCGCGGCTGCTCCCGGCGGGGGCGAAGCCGAATGCGACGGCCTTGAAGGCCATGGAGGGGCTCGGGCAGGTGCAGAAGGACGTGCAGGTGGCGGAGAGGGCGGTGCGGTCGGCCAAGACGCCGCTGGCGCGGGAGACGGCGCTGTCCGGGCTGAATGCGGCCCGCAGCCATCTGGACGACTTGATGCAGACGGCCCGCGCGAACGGCGCGGTTGCCATGACCCCGAGGGGACAGCGGGCGTTCCGCGGCGTGGTGAACTCGTCGTACCTGACGCTCGAAGCGGGGGCGACGCTGGGCTGGACCGGCGACTCCCCCTACAACTTCAACGCGCCGGAATACATCACCCCGGCACAGGAGCTTGGGTTGGACATCCAGAACCTCGGCGAACGGCTGCTGACGGACGAGGAGGCGGCGAAGGTCGCGGAATCGCGCGGGGCCAAGGAGTTCTGGAACAGCGTATGGCAAAACGTCTCGGAAGGCGGAAACGCCATCGGCTACCTGCCCGTGTTCGGCTCGCTGCACAACGCACGATACCAGCACGACATCGAGCGCCGGTTGCGGAAGCTGAACGGGAACCTCGTGGAAGAGTACGGCCCCGGCTACGAAACCAATCCCGAATACCTCGCCGACGTGCGGCGCGTGACGGCGGACACCAACCTGCGCGCCATCGAGGCGAAGCGGGAACAGACGATCCGCGGGCTTGCGGCGGACATCGCCATGCAAAGCCTCCCGTTCATGCTGGAAATCGGCATCGCGCCGAACTTCATCGCGGGCCGTGCGGAAAGCGGGATGGCGACGCGCGCGGCGGCCTCGCTCGGCAACATGCTTGCGAAGGCTCCGTTCAATGTCACGGGCACGCTGAACCGCCAGGAACAGCTCAAGGCGAACACCTGGAGCATCACCCCCGGCGAGTGGGACGCGCTGAACGTGGCCGTGGAGAAGAGCGGCGACAGCGAATTGCAGGCGCTCTGGAAGGCATGGGCGGACAACGGCATCGAATACCTTTCGGAAGGGCTCGGCGAAGTGGCCCAAACGGGGCTTTACCGAATCCTCCTCAAGAAGCAGGCCCCCGGCAGGGTGGTGCGCTTCCTCAAGCAGATGGTGGACGAGGCCCCGCCGCCCGGTTCGGTGCGGTCCATGCTCAAGGCGGGCGGCTCGCAGCCGCTGTTTGAGGGCTTCGAGGAACGCGCGGGCGACTTCATGCGCATCCTGGCTGGCATCGACGAGCACGCGGAGGATCTCCACGAGGACGGAACCCCTGTCAGCAAGGGCGAGCGGTTGGTGGACGCCTTCAATCCCATTTCGGGCGAGAACTGGCGCCAGTGGGGCGCGGAGTTCCTTGCGTTCTCCATCCCCGGCGCGGCGCAGGCGGCGAGCGGTCTGCGGGCCCAGCGCAGGGCGGAGGCGTCCGGCGCGGCCAGCCTGGAAGAGGTGCGGCAGCGGACCGCAGAGCATTTTGTCCGGCTCGGTATGCCGGACATGGCCCGCAAGGCGGCGGCCGCCGGCACCCCGGAAGACATCCGCCGGTTCTACGGCGAAGCGGTCACGGCCTCCTTCGGGCAGGCCCTCATGGACCGCGCCAAGGCGGAACTCGATGCCGAACAGATGGAGCAGCTGGACAAGACGCTCTCGGCGACCCCCAACACCCCCGCCGCGCGCGCGGAAATCCTTGCGCGCTTCCTCTCCTCGGAGACGGAAATGGAGCGCGGACTGGCGGCGGCGGCCTCCATCCTGTCGGACGATGGCGAGTATGCCGACGCATCGGCGGGCGAGCGGGAAGCGCTGGCGCAGCGCGCAGCGAACATCCTTTCGGGCATGGTGGGGGAGTGGGCGGACATCCCCGGCGAAACCGCGATGGAGCGGCTCGAAAACATCGTTGCCGACGCCAACCTCCGCATCCGCAACGGCACCCTCGATCCATCGGCGGCGGAATGGAAGAAGGCCGACCTGGAATCCCTCCAGCGGTGGGTCAGCGACCGCAGCGTGCACGCGGCCACCAGCATCACCGTCCGGGCGCTCGTGGACAGTCTCGACGCGGAGGACCGGGCGCAGTTCGACCGTATCGCATTCTCCAACCAGAAGACGGAGTTCCTCGACCGCGTTCTCCGCTCCAAGTACGGCGCCCTCAACGCCAACTTCGCCGTCGCCCGCTACGTCATCGACAACGACCTGCTCGACACCATCCCCGACGCCATGGCGCAATCGCTTTCCGACGCGCTCGGAAAGGACTTCGGCGGGTTCGGGTACGCCGTGGACCAGAAAGCGTCCGTCCGCGACAGGCTCCGCCAGCTGACCCGCGCCATCCGCGAGGACGAGCGCAACAAGGCGTTCCTGGATCTCTTTGTCCAGACCGGCGGCACGGCGACGCTGGAAAGCGTGGACGAGGCCACGGAAGCCGGGGAGGCCGACGTGCCCCCGGCCTGGGGCGCCGAGGAAGCCACCGCGCCAGCCCCGGAAGAACCGGCGGAGCCAATGAGCCCTCCGCCCTCACCCGCGGAAGCCACCGCGCCGGCGGCGGAAGAGGCCCCGACCGCACCGGCGCCGCAACCGGAAGCCGTTCTGGTCCCCACGAACTACGCAGGGTTGGCCGCATTGTCGCCGGATGGGCTTGCGCAAGTCGCCGCCCGCGTCGGCGTGGCAACGGAGGGGAAGAAGCGTGAAGACCTCATCCGGGCCATCCTGCGGAAGCAGGGGAAAGAACAGGCCGCTGTGCCGCCGGCTGCCACCGACAGCCAGCCGATGCCGGAGGCTGCCACCCATGCGCAGCCTCCGGCAAAGCCGCGCGGACCCATCACCCTCCACGGAAACTCCTCCAAGGTGGGGGAAGTGTACCTCGGCAAGAGTGACGGCGGGACCGGCACGCAGCGCATCGGGGTTTCCTACCGCGTCGTCGAGGCGGCGGACATCGAGGCCACCAGAAAGCGCGGCGAGGTCCAGGAGCGCGACGAGAGCGTCAACCCGGCCCTTGCCGGGCAGGTGGAACAGATCGCGAACCGGCTGGACTTCCGGCAGGTGGCGGAAAGCCCAGACGCGACGATGGGGGCCCCCATCCTGACGAAAGCTGGCGTCGCCCTGGCGGGAAACGGTCGGGCGATGGGCATCAAGAAAGCCTATGCGGAAGGCAAGGCGGGGGCGTACCGCGACGCGCTGCTGGCGTGGGCGCGTGAAAACGGCCTGGGAGACGTTTCGGAACTGAAACAGCCGGTTCTCGTGCGCATCGTGGTGGACAACGGCGGGCTGACGGATGCGCAGATCGCCCTCCTGAGCAACCGAACGACGGGCGCGGCCATCAACAACGCGGAGACGGCGATGGGCTTTGCCAACGCCATCCTGCGGGATTCCAACCTCTTCGGAACGAGTGCGCAACACTACAACGGTATGACGCTGGGCGAGCTGCTGCGCGACACGGATTTTGTCCGGCGCCTGCAAAAGGCGGTGGGCTGGCAGGGTGCGACGTTCACCCAGGAGGGGCGCGTCACGCCGGAGTTCGAGGACAACGTTCGGCGGGCGATGGTCATCGCCGCGCTGGCGGAGAACTCGGACACGAAGGACCGGATGGACCTCATCCGGCGCCTCTCGAACGACCAGAGCGAGGGCATCAAGGCCATCGTGGACGCGGTGGCGGATACGGCGCCTTCCCTGCTGGCCATGAAGAAGAACGCGGCCTACGGCGACGTGTCCATCCTCAAGGAGGTTGGCGACGCAATGGCCATCGTCGCCAGCCTGCGGGCGGACGGCCTGACGGTCAACATGTGGACCGGACAGGGTTCTCTCGCCGTCGGTGCCGGGAACACGGTGGACTACCGCAACGTGGAGCCGGTGACGCGCGCCCTCGTCGAATGGTTCGGCGGGCCGGACCACGGCGACGGAAAGGCCCATCCCTCCTCCAAGGAGAAGAACGCGGCGCTGCTCAAGCGCTACATCCAGCTGTGCGGAAACCGCAACGACGCGGCGCTCCCCGGCATGGAAGACGCCCTCCCCACCGGCAAGACGGCCAAGTGGGACACCCTCCGGCAGGCCCTCCGCGCCATGGACGAGGAGGTCAAGGAAGGGCCTCGCGCCAAGTTCGGCCAGTCCATCATCGGCCACAACGACGGAGCCGCCTACCAGCGGAGCCTCTTCCAGAAGGGCAGGGGCGCCGGCCGCGCCCGCACGCCGACAGAAGCGGAGAAACGGGTGGCGGACAGGATCACGCAGTTCGTGCGCGCCTTCGGCGTGGATCGCGTCGTGTTCGGCGAGATTCCGAATGCGGAGCGGAGGGAGAACGAATCCCTGCGTGGTGCGCTGCGCGACGGGACCATCTACCTAGAAGACTTCAACGAAACCACGCTGTTCCACGAAATCGCCCACGCGCTCTGGCTGCACGCCAGGGCGGGCGCCTCCGCCAACCCCCGCATGGCACGGCTCATGCGCGAAATGCGCGCCATTGCCAATTCCGCCCCTGAGTCCGTCTATGACCAGGTGTTGACCTACTACGACGGCAAGGACGCCGAAACGCTGCTGAACGAGCTGTTCGCCCACTACATGCAGATCCGTGGCCGCGAAGCCTGGATGAACGCGCTGCGGGAGGAAAACCGCCCGTGGATCGTCCGAATCTGGCGGAAGATAACCGAATTCCTCGAATCCGCCGCGGGCCTCTGGGTGCCCGGCATGAAGTCCAAGTACAGGGACGTGCGCACAGGCCTCTGGCACGTCGCCCAGGACCTCGCCAGCGGGCGGGACGTGGACATCGAGGGTCTTCTGGGCGCCGCCGAATCCGGAGAGGGCGAGAACCGGTCCATGGCCGACGATGCCGAGGCCATGCTGGCCCCCGGCGCCGATTCCGTCGCTTCCATGCCAATCGGCCAGGTTCGCCGCGAACTGGTCAAGCGCGGCATGTCTCCCGTCGGCGACCAGACCATCCTACGCGGCAAGCTCCGCGAGCGGATGGAGGCCGAAGCCGCCGAAGTCCGCCGGAAACAGGAAGAGGAAGATGCCAGGCGGAAAGCCGAAGCGGCGGCCGCGGAAGCGGCGCGCGCCGAGGAAGCCGCCAGACGCAAGGCCGAGAGAGAGGCCCGCAAGGCCGCCAGGGAGGCCGAACGCCAGCGCAAGGAACAGGAGAGGGCCGAGGCCGAACGCAAGGCGGAGGAAGAGCGCAAGGCCGCACAGGAAGCGGCGGAAGCCGAAAAGCCGGTTTCCACCGAACCCGCACCGCAACCCGTCAAGGAACAGCCTGAAACCCCGAAAGCGGTGTCGGAAAATGCGGGAACCGCGCAGAAAACCGACAAGACGGAAGGAGTGCCGGAGGCGGGCCGGACCCAATCTCCAACGGAGGCGGAGGCTGCCATCCTCAACAGGTGCAACCGCCCCATCAAGACGGATTCCGCCGATGCGAAGGCCATCCGCGACGCCCATCCCGACTGGCAGGAGCTCAAGAGGGACGGTCTATCATTCTTCATCACCCCGGAAGGCACGGAACAGAACTTCCTCGACCGCAACCCGGACTGGGTTGGCGTGGAAGTGGACAACCTCATCCAGTTCGTCCCCCGCAGCGTCGCCAGCGACCTCGGCATGACCATCAGGCTGGAAGGAAACCCGGCGAACCTCCTGAAACAGGAAGCGCCCAAGACTCCAGCCAAGAAGGAGACCAAGAAGAACCCACGCGACTCCATCATCCCGAAGGGGATGCAGAACGACCTCGGAACCATCAAGCTGGATGTCGCCGGGCACTTCAAGGAGAAGGCCCCGGACGGTGTTGAAATCGTCGGCATCGACTTCCACGGCAGCCGTCTCCGCGGGGATTCGCGCGAGGATTCCGACCTCGACGCCGTTGTCGAATACAAGGGCGACGCCAGGGAAGACGATCTCTTCAACATGCTCAACGAGGAGCCACTCGTTGTGGATGGAGTCAAGGTGGACATCAACCCCATCCGCGCCGACAAGACCGGCACGCTCGAAGCGTTCATGGAACGTTCTCGGAAATACGACGATGGGAAGAGGAAGAAAGCGGCAGCGGACGAGTTTTCCAGCCGCATCCTGGATGCAATCGAAACCGATGCGCGGGACGGGCTGATCTCGATCCACGCCGACAACCGTTTCGGAGATGGCGCGTATGTGGCCAATTATGCCGCCGGGAGCAAGGAAGAAGTGGAGCGGGCGGCGGCCGGAATCCGCAAGGCGTTCCCCGACATGAAGGTTTTGGTTTCGGATACCGGCCTCGTCATCATGCCGAGGAAGGAATCCGCGGAGCAGCAGACCCAGGCCGAAGAACCCAAGCAGGATTCCTCGGAGGAACCCCGCGCACGGCTTGTCCAGGACATCAAGGCTGCCTACCTCGCAGCGCTCAAGGAAAAGGACGGGGCGCCCCCCATCAAGAACATCCACGAGCTCCGCCGGCGCGCGGCGAAGCACGGCGTACAGGCACGCCCCGGCGGGCAGGACGACGCGGAACTCCAGGAGCTGTTCGAGCTTGGTCTGGTGCAGGCCGCGCGCGAAGCGTTGCAAGTCCGGCGCGGGAAGCGCCAGGATTTGTACAAGGTGATCGTCCGCCTCTACAACATGCAGATGACGGCGGGGCGCCGTGACAGCGAGCGGGAGGAGAAGCAGCAGTTCTCCACGCCGCTCCCGATGGGGTTCGTTGCCGACTGGTTCGTGTACGGAAGCCGGGACAAGAGCACCATCAATTCCCTCCTGGAACCGACGGCCGGCAACGGGATGCTGCTCATCAGCATCCCGCCTGGAATCGTCCACGCCAACGAAATCTCCAAGCGCCGCCTGGAAAACCTGCGGGCGCAGGGGTTCAAGCGCGTGACGGAGCAGGACGCCCTCGACGCCTGGGGCGAAACCTACGACGCCATTGTCGCCAACCCGCCCTTCGGGGAATCCACGCGGACCATGACGCGCGATGGCCGGGAAATCACCGGGCTCGACCGCCAAATGGCCGTCAACATGCTGGAAAGCATGGCCGACGACGGGCGCGCCGCCATCATCATCGGCGGCAACATCAAGTACCGTCCCAACGGCACCATCGGCTCCAACCTGTCCTTCTTCGCGTGGCTCTACGACCACTACAACGTCAAAGGCATCATCAACATGGAGGGCGACCTGTACCGCAAGCAGGGCACCAAGTTCCCCACCATGATGATCCTCGTGGACGGGCGCCGCAGCGAAGAGGAACGCGCCAGGACGCGCGTTTACCCGCCGACGCGCGAAAATGCCGCCGGATGGGTTGACAATTTCGACGATTTGTATATGAAAGTCGCAGGCATACTGCGCTCGGAGAAGAAACATGACGGCTACGAACAAGCTCTACAGAGTCCCCGGACATCCGGTGTGCCTGTCTCTGGCGAACCATCCGGGCAAACTGGAACTCAAGGACATCCAGGACAATCTCCGGAGGGCCATACACAACTCCCTGGATTGCCGGGAGAATTGGGTGCAGGACCTTCTGGACAGCTGGTACAGGGAGGGCGAGTGGGGGGCCGGAGCGACGGCGGGCAACCCGCGGCGGGCAACGGAGGAACGGGAGATCGAGGCGGGAGTGCTGCGCCTGACAGGGGCGCCGCAGTTGATGGACCGGGGAGTGTACGAGGACCTGGCGCGGCTGCTGCTGGAGACGGCGGGGCTGGGGCTGGAACTCTCGGAAATCAGCAGCCCGGACGAGAGGGAGGAAGCCGAGGAAGCGCAGGTCATGCCGATGAGCGCGATAACGGCGGAAGCCCTGCCCAACCAGATCGAGTGGGACTGAAGCGCCCGAAGGGGCGCCAGACCATCACCGCCGAAAGCGAGCCCTACCGCCAGCATAGCAGGGGCACGAGCCTCGGTTCCATTGCACCGGCCTACATGGCGGACGCCATGGACCGCACCATCGACCGCATCGAGTCCCGGAACGGCAAGCCCATCGACGAATCCGTCCGCGAAGCCCTCGGCTACGGCTCCAAGGAAGAACTCCACAAGGCCCTGGCCGCCGAACAAGTGGACAGCGTTGGCATGGCCATCGACCGCATGGCAGACGGTCGCTCGTGCATCATCGGCGACCAAACCGGCATCGGCAAGGGTCGGCAAATGGCCGCGCTCATCCGGTTCGCCAGAAACGCGGGCCACAAGCCCATCTTCTTCACCGTCCGGGCACCGCTCTTCTCCGACATCTACCGGGACATGGCGGACATCGGCAGCGGCAACCTCCGCCCGCTCATCATCAATTCCGGGGCGGATGCCGTCATCCGCGACGCGGAAGGCAACGTCGTTTACCGCCAGCCCAAGAACATCAAGGAAATCCTGAACTCCGGCGTGATCCCGGACGAGTACGACTACGTTGTCTGCACCTACTCGCAGTTCTCCAACATCCGCGGACTGACCTCCGCGGCGAAGGCGACGTTCATCCAGAACCTCGCCGCCGGGAACTACGTGTTCCTGGACGAAAGCCACTACGCGGCAGGCGACAGCAACACGGGCCGCTTCATGCGGAACATCGTCGGGAACGCCAAGGGCGCCACCTTCGCCTCCGCAACGGCCTCCAAGCGGGCCGACACCATGCCCCTCTACCTCATCAGGAGCAAGGCCGGGTCCGCCGTCGGGAACGAAGGGGGAGGGGAAGACGACACCTCCGCCGGCCGCATCCTCAGCATCCTCAGGCAGGGCGGCGGCCCCGTCATGGAAATCTTCTCCCGCGCCCTCACCGAAAGCGGCGAAATGATCCGCCGCGAGCGCGACATGCGGGGCGTGGAAAACATCTGGGAGACGGTGGCCGACGAGAAAATGACAGCGAAGGTCCGGCGCCAGTACGATTCCGTCATCAACCTCTTCAACGCCATCTGCGACTTCCAGCAGAGGCACGTCAAACACGCCCTCGACGCCATCAACGAGCACATCCGCAACACCGCCGGTTACGTGGAAAACACCAAGGGCACGTCCAACATGGGCGTGGACAACACCCCGCTCTTCAACCAGACCTACAACTACGTCCGCCAGATGCTCCTTGCGATGAAGGTGGAGGCCATCGTCGAACACGCCGACGCCGAACTCAAGGCGGGCCGCAAACCCGTGATCGCCCTGGAGAACACGATGGAAGCGGCGCTGGCCGAATACTCCCCCGGCAGCACCCTCGAAAACGATACCTTCGGGGAAATCATGAAGCGCGGTCTTCACTCCTGCATGAAGTACACCGAGACCGACGCGGAGGGGAACAAGATCAACCACGTCCTTTCCCCGTCCCAGCTCTCCCCGGAAGGCGAGGCGGAGTACAACCGGCTCGTCGAGCAGTGCAACACCGTGGTCGGCGACGTGTACATCAGTCCCGTTGACGCCATCGTCGAAGGTCTGCGGGCGCGCGGGTACAGCGTCGGCGAGCTCTCGGGCCGCAACTCCTTCCTCGAACGCGACGAGAACGGGCGGAGCGTCGTCCGGCAGCGCAGCGCCGCCCAGCGCAACGGCGGACAGCTCGCCCGCGACTTCAATTCCGGCAAGCTCGATGCCCTCATCGTCGGCAAGACCGGCTCCACCGGCATCTCCCTGCACGCATCGGAACGCTTTGCGGACCAGCGCCAGCGCACCATGATCATCGCCCAGCCCATGGGGAACGTCGCCGAGTACCAGCAGATGGCCGGCCGCATCGACCGCACCGGGCAGGTCCACCGCGGGCGCTACATCCACCTCTCCCTCCCCGTTGCCGCGGAGCAGCGCTTCAACATGATGCTCGCCCGCAAGCTCAAGACCCTCAACGCGGCCACCACGACCTCCCAGGAGCGCGAAGCCGACCGCGTGGACACCACCGACATCCTCAACCGCTATGGCGCCCGCGTCGCCCTGGAATGCCTCCGCGAACACCCCGAAATCTACAACCGCCTCCGCGATCCGCTCGACTGCGACACCGCCAGCGGCATCACGGACGGGATGATCGCCGACGCCGGGGAGGAGGAGCTTTCCAAGATCCTTTCCCGCATCTCCTGGCTCCCCACGAAGCTCCAGGAGGAGTTCTACGACGACATCGGCGAGCGCTACGCCGCCCTCATCAACTACCTCGACGAAATCGGCGAGAACGAGCTGAAAATATCCGTCCTCCCTCTCGGAGCCAAGACCATCCGCGCCGCCACCTTCGCCAAGGGTTCCAACCCGTCCAGCCAGAATCCTCTCGACCAGGACGCGATGGTGGAGGAAGTCGATGCCGCCATCATCCGCAAGCCCATGAAGGCCGCCGAGGTGCGCGCCCTCATGGCCCGGCTCGCCGGGAAGGAGGAAAGCAGCCGCGTCCGCCTCGAAAAGCTCCTGGCCGACTTCATCAAGCGCGCCCCGCAGGACCTTGCCGAAAACGCCCGCAAGCACGTCCGGGACATCCTCCGCACCTTCGCCGAGGGCCAGCCCTACCTTCTCCCGTCGGAGGACATCATCGACGGCGGCAAGATCGACGTCCCCAACTTCACCTCGAACAACGCGGCCCCCGGCATCCTCGTCGGGTTCAGGACGGGCAAGAAGTACAGCGCCTCCTCCGTTCGCCTCGTCTTCGCCACCCTCTCGGGCTTGCGCCGCCTGGAAATCCCCCTTTCCAACCGGCGCGTCGTGGACCAGATCGCCAACCTCACCCGGAGCCAGCGCTACTTCCTCAAGGGCGTCAACCTCGACCGCTGGGATTCCCTCGCCAAGAGCGAATCCCGCGAAAAACGCTACATCCTCACCGGGAACCTCCTGCGCGCCCTTTCCAACACCTACGACGACGCGAGCGGGCGGTACACCGGCAAGATCATCACCTACACCGATTCCTCCGGCAGCGTCCACGACGGCATCCTCATGCCCAAGAAGTGGAACCCCAAGGACATCCTCGACAACGCCGTCCTTCCGATATCGAGCGCCCTCGACGACTTGCGTGGCGGCACGCCGGCCGTCACCTCCGCAGACGGCAAAGTCATCATCTACGCCCGCTACCCTGGCTTCTCCATCGTAGTCCCGAAGAGCCGCGTGCTCGGCGAAAAATACTTCCTCGACCCGCGCCTGCGCGAACTCGTCCGGGACGGAAACTTCTTCGAGCGCGGCCGGAACAAGGTCGCCGAAATCACCCGCGACAATCTCGAAGCCGTCCTCGAACGCCTCGACCAGCTCGGCGTGCGAGTCCGCGACAACTCCGCGGAGCTGGCATGGGAGGAAGAAGGAACCCTCAAGGGCGGAACCCTCTACCAGCGCGACGCGGCCACCGCCCGCGACTGGTCCACCGCCACCATCCCCGAAATGCGCCGGGAACTCGTTGCCCGCGGCCTGTCCCCCATCGGCGGAGCCGACGCCCTGAGGAAGCGTCTGGAAGGCTCCGATGGCGAGCGCACTGGTGGCGAAACGCTGTACAGCCGGGATGTGGCTTCGCGGAGCATTTCCCGAATCCTTTCCGGCCTCGACAAAGCACGCGGAAAGACGCGGGAGGAGATTTTCAGGGAGTTCGACAACACTCAACTGGTCATCGGCGGTCTTCCCGACGATCTGGAACTTCCCCGAGAGCTTGACGTGAAGAATCGTGTCGTGATGGGCGGTCAAGCCTACATCCTCGACCATCTTCTCAACAGGCCGGAACACGAGCGTCCCCTTTCCGAGGACGATGCACGGAGACTCCTTTCCCTCATCGATCCGAAAAACGAGATGAGGAAAGTCCCGCAGCGCGGATCGTATTCGTTGGCTTTCATCGCGCAGAACCCGGAAAGCGGATGGGACTGCACGGTCATCGCGCCAAGACGCGGTGAGTTCTACGTGTTCAAGACCATGTTCGCGCAAGAGAAAAAACCGTACCAGGGGCAAGCCCTGATACGGTATTCCGCCGGTTCGGGTGTACGGGACAAAGCCGTCGATTCCCTTCTACGGGGGCCTCTCGCGTCAATTCGCGATAACGACCGGACGAAAGAGAGTAGACCACAAAACGGAAGAACGGTCAAGGGGGGCGACCCGCTCTACCAGATCGACCGCCTCTACACCGGCTCCGCCGCCGACTACGCCCACCGCCGCCCAGACGGCTCCATCGAGAACGGCCCCGGCCTCCACAAGGTCGGGACCGGCGAGGGCGCGCAGGTGTACGGATGGGGGCTCTACGCAACCGACCGGCGCGGCGTCGCCGAGGGGTATGCCGCGCGCATGTCCGAAGACCTGCGCAGGGAACAACTGGACTTCAGCGGCAACGGCGAAGAAATCGCCCAAAGCGCCCTCTGGGTCCTCGACCGCAAGGACGCCCTGGCACACCTCCGCTACGAAGCCGAAAACATCGGCATGCCCTGGTGGTACGATGAAAACCCCGTGGAGGACGACTTCGACGTGGAGGGCAAGAAGCGGGACATCCTCGACGCCATCGACTGGATCGAGCGCCACCCGGAAGAAACCGGCAGCGACGAGCCCGTCAAGCCGCACATCTACGAACAGACCTTTTTCACGAACCGCCCCGAAGGCGACGAAAGCCACCTGATGGAATGGTATTCCGGCAAGGGTGTCCAGGCCTTGCGCCGCAAGATCATGGACGCCCTCCCAGCCGGACAGGCGGACGACTTCCGCAGGGCCTTCAACCGCGCCTACAGGAGCGGGCCGGGCGGGAGCGCTTGCACGGTATGGAACGAGGACGTGTACAACATCCTCTCCGAAATCCTCGGCTCCAAAAAGGCCGCGTCCGAATTCCTGCGCGACAAGTGCGACATCGACGGCGTCAAGTACCCCGTGGACAGCTACGGCAAGACCGTAAAGGACGGCGACACCGCGGGCTGGAACTACGTCAGCTTCCGCGACGAAAACATCCGCGTTGATCACAAGTGGCGCGACGGCGAAATGCTCTACTCCCGCGATTCCGTCTCCGCCCCGGAGGTGGACCGCTGGTTCGATGCCGAAATCGTCAAGCGCCGCCGCGGCGGCCGGACCTTCTACGACATCAAGTCCGGCGACGACCTCATCGGACAGGGCTACCGCTCCAAGGAAGCGGCGGAGTTCGTCCTGGAACGCGAGCGCTCCATGCTCGACCTCGCCAGGGAAGCGCTGGAACGCAGCGGCGGCCTCGATGCCGGACGCCTCGCCGGAATCTCCGAAGCCCGCCGCCGGTTCGTCGCCCTCATGAAGGATTCCGCCGCCTCCAACGAGCAGCGCGCCGAAGCCTTCGAGATATTCGCCAAGTCCATCGGTCTCCACAAGGATCTCCTGGAGCAGGAATGGAAGCACGCCAAGGCCATCCTCACCGCCGACAGCCCCGCACAGGGCGAAATGCGCGCCTCCGTTGCCGCCAGGGCGGCGACGACGGTGCTGGCCCGCCTCTCCATCCGCCTCGTCAGCCGCGACATGGAGAAGTTCTTCAGGGAGAAGCTCGACAAGGCCCTCCCCGCGGGCGGAATGCGCCGCAACGTCCTCGTCGGCGTCGCCGACGCCCGCGCCGCCATGGACCGCAAGACGTCACCGGAAGAAATCCGCCGCAAGATCGACGCCGCCGAATCCCGCCGCGACGCCCTCGACGACATGCTTTCCGCCAACGAGGACGCCTCCGGCAACCCCCTCTCCGAAGAGGACCGGGCCAAGGCCGTCCGCGAACACGCGGAGAAGTGCATGGAGCTGCGCATCCTCCGCGCCTTCGAGGGCCTCAAGCACAACCACCCCGGCAAGACCGCCGCCTCCCTCCTCGACGACCTCGACGCCTGGAACAACGCCAGGGCCGAGCTGGACGCCATCGCGCGCCAGAGCATCGACGACATCGCCCGCATCGAGGCCGAACGCTCCGAAATGGCATCCATGGACAGAGCCATCGTCCTGGACGAACTGACTGGCGGGAAACCCATCCCGCCCAGTAGCGAACAGCACACCCTCAACGCCCAGCATCCGCTGAGGCGCCAGCTGTTCGACACCATGCGCGGCTGGTTCGCCGGAATCCTGGGCGGAGGGAGCGCGTGGGGGGAGTTCCTGACCCGCAAGAAGGGCGTCGGCTACATGCAGGGCCACGCCGCCAAGCTCCTGCACGAAGGGGCCGCCGCGGGGCAGGCCGTCGAGGACACCATGAACGAGGAGGACGGACGGCACTTCATCGCCCTGCTCAACCGGTTCACGAAAAAGAATCTCGACCCCGAACACAGCATCAAGGACATGAGCGATTGGTATGCCTATTGCTCCGAACTCTACCTTGAACGCAAGGAGAACGACATCCGCTTCCGCAAGGTCTCCTTCGGCAGCGAGAAGAACCCCGACACGGGCAAGGAGCAGCGCGTCGCCGTCATCACCCCCGGCGAACATTGCCACTTCTCCATCGACGAGCTCATGCACATCTACCTCATCGGCCTCCAGGCGCAGGAAGCGGCCGGCCAGCCCTACACCGACCTCCCCAAGAAACGGAAGGGAGTCGATACCTCGCTCATGGAATCCATGCTCAAAGGCGGATACTCCGCCCAGACCATGCGGGAAATCTCCGCCGTCCTCGCAAGGGGCGGATATGACGAGATGGCCATAGCCATTTCCGAAGACATGGAGCGCAAGGCCCCGTTGCTGGACCAGCTCATGGAACGCATCTTCCACTCACGCCTCAAGCGCGTGAAGTACTATTGCCCCCTCCGCCGCACCCACTACGGCCTCCTCGAAAAGGGCGACAAGGGAGCCAACGGCACCGGCCAGTTCATGTCCCTCGTGCGCAGCTTCCTCAAGGAGCGCGTCTCCAACCACCGCGACATCAAGCCGACCCACCTCATCAGCGTGTGGCAGTCCCACAACCGGCAGGCCAACCACATCATCGCGAACGCGGACTGGATTTCCCGCATGGCCCGGATTTTCCGCAGCCAGGAAATCCAAGGCGCGCTGGACTGGGTTCTCGGGACCAAGGCACGCCAGATGTTCAACTCCTGGCTCGACATCCAGGCGCGCGGCGGCTCCCTCCAGTTCGACAACGGCGTCGCCGACGAAATCGGCCGCACATTCGCCCGCGTCCAGACGCAAACCCCGAGGGTCGCCATCAAACAGACCACTTCGCCGACCGCCGCCGTCCCGTACCTGCCCGAGTGGGCGAGCCTCACCCGCTGGCACGCCGACCTCGCCAAAATCATCATCAACCGCAATCTCCGGCGCCGTTTCATCACCATGCTCGCGGAGGAATCCCCCTCGTGGCGCCTGCGCGGGACGTTCGCCAGCGACATCCAGGCGATGGCCGCCCGCGAAAACGCGGCGAGAACCAAGCCGGGGCGCATCTACAGGCTCGTCGGCACCAAGCTGAACCGCAAGCTCGGCGCCATGACCTCGTGGGGTGACAAGCTCGGCGCCGTTCTCGGGTGCTACGGCATCTACCGGGCTTGGGAAAGAAAACTCCTCAAGGACGGCAAGAGCGCCGAAGAGGTGAAGCGGGTTGCATTGGACAAGTTCGTGGAAGCCATGAACGGCTCCCAGCAGTCCGCCGTCCCCGAATACGTGAGCCATTACCAGACGCTTGGCAACGCATACCGCTTCCTGAGCATGTTCATGAGCGCGCAGATCGCCATGACCAGGAATTACATCCTCAAGGCGAAGGCCCGCAAGGAGGGGCGGATCAGCAAGCTCGAGTTCGCCAAGACCGTGTACGGCATCACCACGGCGCAATTCCTCTTCCGCCAGGCGTCGAAGCTGTTCCGCCCCGGCCTCATGACGCTTGCGGGGGTGGCCGCGTGGATGCTCGGTCATGGTCCCGACCCCGACGATGACGACGACGAGCATCCCGCCTGGGAAACGCTGAAGGACGGCGCCCATGCGCTTCTTGCGACGCCTTTCTCCGGGCTCTTCATCATCGGCCCGGTGTTGGGCGAGGTCGTTGAGTACCTCATCGACCGGAGCGGGCACAAGATGGGCTTGGAGAAACGCAAGCCGCGCGCCCCCCAAATCGCCTCCGCCCTCCTCCCGGCCGCGGAAAGCCTTGAGGATCTCGTGCCCCTCGTTCTCGACGCCCCCGAACAAATCATGGGCCTGGACAAGATGTCGCCCGACGAGCGCGAACGCTTCCTGCGCAAGGCCGCCGACGCCATCAGCCTGGCCACCGGGAACTCCCTGCCGAAAGTTCTTGCCGAGACGGGCGCCGGCGCGTATGACGCCTGGACCGCCGACGATCTGGACCTCCTCCAGCGCGCCGCCCGCGCCCTCTCCTTCTCCCGCTCCGCCATCGGCGCCCCCCGCCGCAAGCCAACCCCAAAACAGCCCACCCAGGAAGACCCCTGGGCCATCCCGGCAGGCCAGGAGTGGATGTACGGCCTACCATCCTCCGCCACCCCCTCCGCCGGCCTCCGAACCCCCTCCGCCCCCCGCCGCTAAGGCGGGGTGTGGGAGGCTCGCCGATTGGTTATGTTTTGGTTATGTTAGGCGAGACTAAAACCGTATGCACGCGCCTGCATCGGACTTTATGAACATCAAAAAACATTAGAAAATTCGCAAATCCGCAAGAATCGCCACGAACCGCTTCGGACTGAAAATCCGTGTGTCATCGGTTCGATCCCGATTCTCGCCACCATTTTTTTGCCCGCGTTGCGGCTTGTGCGGGCGGGGGAAGTTTGGTAAGGAAGAGGCATGATTGCGATTATCGAAAACGGGATGCCGCTGGCTGCGTTGGTGACCGCGCACGGGGTGTGGTCGCCGCGGTCGTGGCTCTGGGTGTTCCTTTGCGCGGTGGCCGTGGCGCTGTGGATCCGCGCGCTGGGACGGAAGGACAGGACCACGTCGGTGGAAGGGCGCAAGCCGTTCGTGTCGGGGAACGACGTGGCGGACCCGGAAGGGGCGCGCGTCGCCTCCTCGCACATGTACTGGGGTTTTCTGACGGCCCTGCGCCCGTACTACAAGCGGCTTCTGGCCGTGCACGCGGGGCTCCTGCCGGACTACATCCTGTGGTTCCTGGCGGCGGTCGCGGTGTGGTTCCTGCTACCCGGGGGTGCGCCGTGAGCGCGCCGGCGGGACTCAGGCGCGCGCTGTGGGTGTTCTTCTGCAACGCCGGCAGCTGCAACGGGTGCGACATCGAGAACGTGGCGATGGTCACCCCGCGCTACGATGTCGAGCGCTTCGGCATCAAGGTCGTGGGCTCGCCCCGCCATGCGGACGTGCTGGTCGTGACCGGGCCCGTGACGCGCAAGATGGCGCCGCGGCTGCGGCGGGTGTACGAGCAGATGCCCGAGCCGCGGCTGGTCGTCGCGGTCGGCGCTTGCGCGGTGTCGGGCGGCGTGTTCTACGATTCCTACACGCTCTGCGGGCCCGCCGACCAGGTGCTCCCCGTGGACGTGTACGTGCCGGGGTGCCCGCCGCGGCCCGAGGCCATCATCGACGGGATCGTCAAGGGTATCCGGAAGCTGGAAAGCAAGGAGGCGTGAATGCCATCCGCCACGAGTGACAGGAAGTGGAGTCCCGACTACCGCATCGCGGTGCCGGGGAAGTTGCTGGAACCGCAGGAAATCCTCGCGGCGCTGCAGGAAGCGGCGGGGGAAGCGTGGCTCGGCGGACGCACCGCGGGGTGGACGGAGCGCGCCAAGCCGGCGCCCGAAGCGCCGGCCGAAGGCGCGGAAGGGGCGGTTGCCGCCGCCCCCGCCGCGCAAGCGCCGGCGCCGGAGTTCCGCCAGGTCTGGGTGGACGTGAAGCGCGAGGGGCTGCGGCCGGCGGTCGAAAAGCTGATTGCCATCCACTTTCCGCACTTCGTGGTCATCGCGGCGGAAGACCGGGGGGAGGAAATCGTGTTGCCGTACGTGTTCCGTCTGTACCATGGGAAGCGCCACGCGGAAGTGTTGGTGACCGTGTCGGTGCACCTGCCGAAGGCGGAGCCGACGGTGCCGAGCATCTGCGACCTGGTTCCCGGCGTGCTCATCAGCGAACGCGAGAAGCAGGAGATGATGGGCGTGGTCGTGGAAGGGATTCCCGACGGACGCCGGATGTTCCTGCCGGACGATTTCCCCGAAGGCGTGTATCCCTGGCGCAAGGACGAAACCGCCCCCAAGGCCCCCATGGTCCGCGACTTGTGGTCGGCGGGACGGCCCATCGGGGCGGGTTGACGTTTCCCGGAGCGGCCGGCGGAAGGGGGGGGCGAAAAAATGGTGGCCAGAGCGGTTCAAGCTTTTCCACGAGAGCGATTGGAAGCTGGTGGTTCTTCGGGAATCATCGTGGACGGGGAGGATTGCCGAGAGATCGTGGAGAGATATCTGGAGAATGGAGAGTGCGCGAGCATTCGCCCCCCTCCGAGAGGGGGGTGCCGCCCGGAGGAAGATGGCTTGTGGATTGCGAGTGCGGCGCGGAAGGAAAGGGCGGCGGGGTGAGTACTGCGGGTGGCCGTCGATGCAGGCTTTTGCGTGGTCCATCCGCAGAGAGATTGTTTCTTTTGTTGGCGGTGGAAAGTCGTGATTGGCGAGACGGCCGACCGCAGTACTCCCCCCGTCGCGGCCCCTGCCGCTTGTCTTTTGCCATGCATCCGCCTTCCATTCATGGCCGCGCCCCCCCCCCCTCTCGGAGGGGGGGGCGGGGCCTGTCGCCCTTCTTGCTCCTTGCATTCTTGGGATTCCAGAGGTGGTTCCACTGTAATCCCCGAAGAACCAAGCTGTTCCGGAAGTTTTGCCGGAGTGGCAGGAGCGGTACATGGGGAGGTTGTGCAGGGAGTACGTCGACCTGCTGAAATCCTGCGGGCCTCCGTCGACGCGCCTTGGGTGCCGGAGAAGCGGCTCCGCCGGAACTGCCGGAAGATGGGGGGGGGCGCCGATGTGAGGCGGTCGCGGATGTTGGACGAAATCGGGATGCCCCTGCACGAAGGGGCCATCGCGATGGACGATCTGCGGGAGTTCAGCGGGGATTTGCAGCTGACGGTGCGGGACTGTGTCCCGCATCCGAAGTGGGCGGAGCGGGGTAGGGGGCGGCGGCGGTGCGGGCGTGGAAGTGGGGGCTGTCGGAGCGGGTGCCGTAGGAGGGGGATTCGCCGATGGTGGCGAGGCGGGATTCGAGGCAGCCGCGGCAGAGGGACGCGTTTTCGTCCAGGCAGGGTTTGTTCGCGTAGAGCTGGTAGCCGCGGCGGTAGCGGACGTCGGTGATGTTCGGCATCAGGACGTTGGCGCCCGCCAGGATGCCGCGTTCGCGTCCGTCGGGGGCCAGGGCCTGGAGGGCCGTGGCGGCGGCGATGTTGACGTCGTGGAGGTGGAGGCGGGCGACGGCGATGAGGTTGAGTCCGAGCGTCAGGGCGTCGGAGGCGGACCATCCGGCGGCGGCGGCTTCGGCGGCGAGCGGGGTGTCGGGGTGGGGGATGTAGGGGCCCATGCCGAGCATGTCGGCGTCGATGTCGGCGAAGAACTGGATGTCGCGGGCCAGGTCGAGCGGGGTCTGGCCGGGGAGGGCGCACATGACGCCGGTGCCGACCTGGTAGCCGCAGCGGCGGAGGGCGCGGAGGCATTCGACGCGGCGCTCCCAGGAGTGGGTGGGCGGGTGCAGTTTGGCGTAGAGGGTGGGGGAGGAGGTTTCGATGCGCAGGAGGTAGCGGGTGGCGCCGGCGGCGCGCCAGCGGCGGTAGGTTTCTTCGGTCTGTTCGCCGAGGGAGAGGGTGACGCCGAGGTCGAGGGGGGCGATGCGGCGGAGGACGTCTTCGATGAAGGCGGTGTGGGCGGGGGATTCGGTTTCGCCGGACTGGATGACGAGGGAAGCGTAGCCGAGGTCGGCGGCGACGCGCGCGAGGCGCTCGATTTCAACGGCGTCGAGGGCGTAGCGGGCGAGGGCGGCGTTGGAACGGCGGATGCCGCAGTAGTAGCAGTCCTTGGCGCAGGCGTTGCCGGCTTCGACGAGTCCGCGCATGGCGATGCCGCGCCCGCAGCAACGGAGTTTGACGGCGCGGGCGGCGGCGTGGAGGGCGCGCAGGGCCTCGGCGTCGCCGGCGGGGATGGCGAGGAGGGCGGCG